>Ga0179591_1291666_pt1 | contig 14468 bp, 13 predicted proteins | sample CZOMad2_1_08_16f_FD_182891 | JGI IMG/M metagenome (GOLD analysis project Ga0179591, IMG submission 182891) | Vadose zone soil fungal communities from Angelo Coast Range Reserve, California, USA - CZOMad2_1_08_16fungal (PacBio error correction) | ecosystem: Environmental > Terrestrial > Soil >...
GGCTTGGGCTTTGCGCACGGGCAAGTCAAGCCCAACTCGGGGGGCACGGCGCTCAATAACAGTCTTTTTCGCCTCTTGAGGTCAGGGGTCGATAAGCCATCTCAGGAGGAATCTGATCCTTTATAGGTAGAAGATGCTTAGGTCGAAACTCCTTTTTATTGCTGAGGAAGCTCATATAGAATCGGCACGGAAGTGACCCGTGACAAAATCTGAGTTCCTCGTCAAATGAAGGAACTCAAGATTCCCATGGGGAACCACCTTGACTAGCAAAAAAAAACAAGGGGATCGAGTAAAAATGCGTTCGGGGGGTTCAGGTCAAACGGATAGGCGCGTTCCTGGTCTATTTGTGGAAAACCTATAAGGGAGACTTCGACGCAGAGGACACAGGCGTATCGTCGCGAGTTCTAACAGCGAAAGGGCGGTCAAAAAGCTAACGGACAGAGGATGACGGAGGGGGGGTAAGCTCGCGGGTCACCTCGGGGACTAGTTTCTGCTGAAAGGGGGGCCTAGAAAAAGACTCGTGTACACAAAGAGGAGGTAAATTCCGGGAGTCTGAGGCTACGAGGCTAGCCAAGAGGCTCCATTCATCCGTGGACGGCGTAAAGAAGTGTCCCAAGAAGTCCTAGGAAAAAGACTATAGAAAAGGGATTAATGGATTCTATTCAAGCGGGCGGATGATGCTGGCTTGAGATCAAAGAGTAAAGAGGAGTCTATGACTATGTTCTCCTTCGGGCTCTCGAAAGCTACTAAGTGATTTCATTCACGTCTGGCCGCAAAAAAAACGTTGTAAGAGACGAAACATCACCGGCTGAGAAAATGGAGAGGAAGGAAAGACACCAACGCTGCCCCGTGCACAGTCGCAAGAAAGCGCGGTTTCTTACCAGGAGTCTGAAAAAAAACGCTAGAGGGTGACGTGGATATAGAGGATAGCACCTCGACTACCTACAAAGACCCTCTCGACATCTCTCAAAAGACAGGTGCAAATTGCGGGGGAGACATAAAAATCTAATTGTTATTCCTGGGGGGGCCAAAGGGGGGGAGAATTCGCGCGCCTTTGCTGGATGGGGTGGCCTGAAACAGGGGACATCTACTAGGAGGGCAAGGGACGGGAAGGCCTCCGTTCTCGGAGGGGGGGGCGGGATGAGTCATAGGAGCCTCCTAATGATCTCCAGGGAAGCAGCCTTGGGGGGGACGATTGGCGGCACCGTGGCGCGACCGGTGGGGGAGTGCATGTCACGGAATATTTCGATCAAAAGAGAGAGGACGTCGTCGGGAAGAAAGGGGAGCACTCGACTGTTGAAGCCTCTGATCACAACCGGAAGGGGGGATCAGTCGCGACGAGTGGAATCCTCGTTAAGAGGGCTCCGTAGGGGGGACTAGAGCCACGTCCTGAAGACGAAAAGGGGTCAGGCCGAAGATATCTCCATTATATACCTCGGGTAAAAACTATCGGAGTCGTGAGGACATCCCAACAATCGACTCCTTCGACAGTGATCTAGGAAAAGTCCGTGAAAGGAGAGGCGGCTCTTGTAGGGATAGTTAAAAGAGAAAGCAAGGGGTGAGAGCAGGGGGAAAGGCTTCATCACCAGGAAGAGGTGAGAAAAAGGAGGAGTCATCCAGGAAGACGGATAAAAAGTTTGGGAAAGGCGAGGAGGCTAGAAGGAAGGCCTCCAAGAACACTCGAAATAACCGGGAAGTGGTCCGGGGATCGACGCGCTCACGAAAAGAACTCCCGGCAGCGGAGAAAGACTCTTCGAAACTATTAGGGGAAGAGCTCAAGAAAAGGCGAGTCCGAATTCAATCTCGGGCACACACTTAAAAAGTCGAGAGGGGAGGATAAGAGATTGCGTCGGAGACGTGTATTGAAGGCTCCCGTAAAACGGGGGTGAAATGCAGCGGAACCAAGTTACCTTCAACAAAGAAAAAAGTTAGCTCGACGGGGCGGAAGGGCTCGCCGGTTGAGTCAGATTGAAGGAAGGCTACCGGTTGAAAAAAAAAAAAAAAGATCCAGGAGAGCAATCATGGGAGTGTGCGTCCTTCTATCATCAGGGCAGAAAGTCGGTGGAGATATGGCCCTCTCAAAAAAGCTGAAAGGGGAAAAGGGGCTAGCCTTTGGGTATTCTGGTGGATCCGCCAGTTCCGAAGGAGTTTGGGGAATGTGCATAAGCCGTCAGATCTCAAAAAGGGGGGGTCATAAACTGTCAGCAAGCAAAACTTCCATTCAAAAAGGACTTGCGGGAAGATTGGGAAAGGCGCGCTGAGAAGGAGAAGGCGCGGCGTCACGCCTTTTGGGGGAAGAATCGGAGAAAAACGAAAGAAGGATAATAACGGACAATATGAACCCCCGAAGAAGCTTGAGGGAGGGGGTCTCGCGTCCCCCGAGGATCGGGCGAGTCGACCTAACAAAAGAAGGGGAGGCCGTCGCCTGCGGCGGGCCGGGTGGGGGGGGGTTTTCTGTCAGAGGGAGAATGAAGCCGTGAAGAGAGTGACTTTCAGATAAAGGCGTTTTCATTGTTGTTCTCCAAAAAAAAAAAGAGGAAAAAGGAACGTGTCTCCCATACCTCAGAGTCAAAAAGTACAGCGTGGTCGCCGAACCTCAAGGGGAAGAAATACAGCGGGAAATCAAAGCCGACCTCAAGGGTACGGCGGAACTCAGAGGCGCCTAAAAAAATCCGGGGGGGAAGAAGAAAAAAAAGTTTTCCGGCAGTTAGAATAAAGCGTGGTCCTGTCGGTCGAGAAGATGGAAAAACTACAGAGGGGGGGGAAAATACCGAAGCCCTACAGCGGGTACCCGGAAAAGGAAAATACAGAGGTCCGCCCAAAGGAGCAGCGAGAAGAAAGATCTGGGGGAGTCAGAATAAGAGGTCCAGAAGCGTGGTCTCCGGCCCCTACCAGACCGCCAGAAAGAGGGGGGGGGACTGTCCTCTGGAGAAACAGGAGGGGAAAAGAGGAGACTAATATTCCCTTCCCACATAGGAGGGATACCAAGGACTGTGCGTAAGAGGGGGGGAGATTATGTTGCCGCGCACAGTAATACGAAAGGGAAAAACGACTCACTCGTTGTTGAAAAAAAAGAGGGCTCCGGACATTTAATTTCGTGACAGGTAAGCCGGGAGGACCACCTCTTGTGCTTCCATCGAAGGAAAGAGCTCATTGGAGTAAAAAAAAAGGGTCTGACAGAGGAGGTCCCGCCAGGACCACTCTGGGGGAGGAAAATTATGGGTCCCGGGAGAAAAAAAATTTAAGGGGGGGGACATCTAGTATTCCGCAAACCACCGTTTCGGAAAAAAGGGAGGGGAAGCCGGTGGGTGAAAATCTGGGCTGGAAAATGCCGACCACCAGGGGGGGAGACTAGACGCACAAATGAAAGCATTGCTAATGCAGTCCCTAAAGAATAGGGAAGCTCCACTTTCGCAATGCAACTTCTCACTTCAGGCTTTCGGGGAAGGTGAAAGGCAGAGGATAGAAGTTACGAATACAAAGAAAATTGGTTGGAAAATCTGCTGTGTGTTTCCTCTGGATCTTCGGCGGAGAATGCAGTGACAAAAACGGAAAGGGGATATCGAGACGGATGGAAAAGGAAAAGGGGGCGAGGCGGAGCTGCCCTTCGAAACATGACATCTAGAGGACTCAGCACTTTAGGCTTGAAAAAGGACCAAGGTGGGGTACGGGATCCGGAGTCAAGCTTTAGCATTTCAGAAAAACTCCGGGGAAAAAAGGGAAGGAAAGCGAAGTCAGTTATCACAAAGTTCCTATGTCAAGGAAAAAAAGGGGAAGGCGAGGAAGATACCCATATAATTCCGGGATGCGCAACGGTCCCCGAGGAAGTAGTTCTTATGAATTGGAAAGAGAACACGCGGTATATGGCGCTCTCTCCATATGAAGAGATAAAGACGAACGCGACCTTTAGGAGAGACGTCTCTCAGGGACCTATTGAGCCTATTTAGCAGTTGAGCGCTTCAGAGAAAACACCCGAATACGGATCCGGAGCTAACGTCGACAGACAAATCGGAGCGGAAAGGCAGGGGGGGGGTGTGGGGCCCGTAGAGAGACGCGATAGAAGGGGGGGTCTCTCATGGAAAGAGGAAGTTGAGGAATTCAACGGCGTGCGGGAGAAAAAGGGAGCGAGGGGAAAACCCAACTCTAGGCAGGTCTGGGGAGTACTCGCGGTGACTTCTTCTCTTCTCAGACGTTCAAAATAGGGGAAAAAAACGTGTTGGGACTGGCTCCGTCGGTCGAAAGCTGAAAAAAAGTGAGGGGGTTTAAGCCTCGTCTTGAGGCAAAAGCCTCCGCGGGACTGGGTCTACGGGCGTTGGGCTCGGCGATTCAAAAAGAAGGGTCACGGAAAAAAAGAAAAAACCGTTCAACACTAAAGTCTGCTAACGTGTCGAAGGAGTCGAAGGGGGGAGTATTTCCACATAAAATAAAGGGCTGCCCTAAAAGGAATGAAAGAGAGAAAAGGGGGGACTGAGGGAAACGAGCAGTACTGCGGCGCCGGAAATCCTTGCGCAAAAAGGAAGATCAAGTTCAAATCAGGTCGGGAGAAAGGCACAAAAAAAAAAAAGTTTTCTGCTTTAGAACGGAAAAGGGGGAAGCGAGCGTCGGATAGCCATACGTAAAAAAAGAGGGAGAGGGTCGCCTCCGATCCATTAAGGTCCGCACCTTTCACGGAACTGGGTGAGAAAAAAAAAAAAACTGGATATCGTCAACACAGGGAGCTTGAATTCGGTACAAGTCGAGAACAGCACTTAAAAAGGTGTAGGGAACATCTAAAAAAGCTTCATGATAACTATGTACTAAAGACAACCCGACCGAAACAGCAGCGGAAATGTCTTGCCGCCGGAACATGCCATATAGGGAAAGGGAACACTATAATTACATGAAAGAAAAAAGTCTGTGGGGGCTAGCTGAGAAGAGAGTGTAAGTTATCAAATGGAGAATTCTCGGATAATACCTAATTGGAAAGGGGGGGGGCGATCCTGATCATATCTACTCTGAAGACCGGGGACAAAAAAGCGACGGGGGTGCTCCTTTGAATGGGGAAAGGGGGTCCGTGTGAAGAAAGTCATGAGAAGCGACGACATCAAACAGTGGCTCCGGCATGCAACAAACGAGAAAAGGCCTCGCCTTTAATGGGAAAAACAAAGACCTCAAAGTCTAGTAAAAAAAAAAAATGAAGAACTAGCAAGTAAATCCTGAAGTGTAATTGAATCTATAGATCCCTCGAGAGAAAAGGGACCTGAGAAATCTCAAGACGCAAGCACGGTGAGGTCCTATCATCCCGTAAAAAAGGATGAAAATGCTATAGAAAGGAAGAAAAGGGAAAGCTCGCAAGTAACTTCAGGGGTTCTCAGAGAAGAAGGACGAAGTCCTCGGTTCTCTTGAACTACCTCCAGACAGGGTTATCCTCAAATCAAGGATCCGAAAAACGAAAACTAGCAGTTAACGGGTTCATCCTAACTTCTACTAATAGGCCGAGAATTGGGAAATAGGCGATGCGCTAAAAAAGACGACGAGATGTAGGGAATTTTACTCTTATGGAGGAACCGCGCTAGGGGGGGGACCGCCCCCCTCTAGGAGAAACGCGCCGAGTCTGCAGGTGACCCTGAACCCTCGTTCATGTCAAATACTTATGATACCTTTGGCTCTCGAGAGGTTTGTCTTGGCCCGAACGAAAAGAAAAAACGATATGGGATAACTCCACTGGACCTGCGCGATAGGAATCCGGTTGAAATACCGTGCTCCGAACCGGGGTGAAGGAGGGGGACCGAACTCCAATGCGTTGATCTACGCGAAATTCGGGTTCATCTGGACGATGAAAAAACGCAAAGCCTTGAGAACTGGGAGTCGCCCGCTCGACTGAAAGGGGAAAGTGCAAGAAGATCCCGGAGGGGATCGCGATCGAGTGAAGTTTGTGCGTTGATCAACTATAGGCCAAAGCGAAAGAAAAAAAGCGCCCTATCTTCTATCTCAACAAAAAAGAAAAAATGATAAGAGCCGGGGAGTTAGCTAAGTTACGGGACCGCTCCGACGAACTGCAAAAGGAACTGTCCCCCCTACTGAAATCAGGGGGGAGATAGAAACCCATTTAGAAAAGGGGGGGAGGAAGCCTCACCCCCCACAACCCACAAAAAAAGCCCATGGGGTTCTCGTGTCCAAAAAAGAAGGTGTCGGGGGGGCAACGCGTAGTACGTAGGAAAAAATAAAGATCTGCTTCGATCACTCAAGACTTTTCCACGGACGAAGTGCCGGTCGCTAGGATCTCGGTGAGAAGGGAGGAAACGCCTCACCACCGTCTTCTATGCAAAAAGCCCAAAGGGCTTAGCGAAAGGCAGTAGTCGGCAGGTCACAAAGAGGAGAGGGAGGCTTTAGAGGGGTTCACCTAAAGGTCGAGCTCCTATACCAGAACATAGAGAGAGGTGATTCTCGAGATACAGCCATAGGAAGAGGAGAGGGAAACCTCTTCGCGGACGGCGTATGAAAAAAAGCTCGGTGGCCTCTTGAAGGAGTGCCTGGCCTGGCAGGAGAACTATGATCAGGAAAGGTGAGTCGATGCCCGGGAAGGAGAATCCTAAAAGAATATAAAAAGAAAAAAGTACGGGCAATGCTTCAATCCGGAACAAGTTCTAGAGAATCCCCTGATGGAGGGGAGAGGAAGGAATCCGTGGGATGACCGTGCTCGCAGTGGAAGGAGAAGGACAAGTAAGTCGTAGTCGGGTGACTGAGCGAGAATCTTGTCGGGCGCTTCAGAAGGATTAAGGAGGAACCTACAAGGCTTTCCTAAAGCTTGGGGGCGAAGAAGGCAAAGGCGATCCCGATGCTATGGGTTGAAGGAAAGGTCAACCTCGAAAATTAAAAGAAAAACTCAATGGGCTTTCCATAAAGGTGTATGGCTAAGACGGCGGAGAGTGAGTGGGGGACTAGTATTATCCTATCACTGAGACAAAGGGGAAACCCGAAACAAAAGGAAGGGGCGCGGAATCTCTCGAAACGTGGTCTCGGTGGAGTCTTGATTGGACCGACAGAGTGGGGGGGGATGACTGGCCCGAATCCAGAAAGTCTCGCAGCTACTTCTTCGATTCAGAGGAGAGAGAGGGAAGGACGTAATTGATCGAGGGTCTCGAGAGAAGTCTACGGGGGAGAAGTTCGGCGATCCGAAAGTCACGCTTCAAAGGGGAGAAGGCGTAGCCGTCCCGTCTTCACACCGTGGTAGGGAACGGGAAAGGCAGTCATGAATTATCACAAAGGATGCGGATCAATCCAGGCGAGGTGCTTAGAGGGGAAACTTGCGATCTATTATGGGGGGAAACGCAGGCTCAACCAAAAAAACCCGGGGAAGAGAGGAGAAAAGGGCAGGAAAAAGAGGCCTGTTATCCTCTTCTGGAGACCACTTCAGCTTAGAGTCACGGGGAGATCTCCAGATAGTATAAAGCTTAAGGCATTCGGGACGAATAACTTATCTCATTCTGGAGGAATCCAGAAAATTCGGGGGGGGAAGGACGACAGAAAACGAAACGAGTACGAACTTTGGGGGAGAAAGGGGGCTGCTTGGGAACGAAGGGTCTTCTACAGACAGGGTAACTTTATCCTGGAGACTTGAATCCACTTTGATCCGCAACCACGACAGGAGGAATCAGAAAGAAAAGGGGAGAGTTCAACCCTTGGCGAGGTCTTGGGGGAGGGGCGGCAAACTGAGGCGAGCATCTGAAGCGAAAGGGCTATTGAAATCCACTACCAGGACCCGGTTTCATACTCTCGCAAGAGAAGATTCAAAGGCCGCCTTCGACGAGTGACAACGAAAGTAAAAACGATGCGAAAGGGAGAGAACGAGAGCCTTCATCTTCGAACTACGGAAAAAAGGAAGGAGATCTCGTCATCACGAGAGAACGCTATTGGCTTGGAAAGGGCTTGAAAAAGCCAGACCGCTATGTGGTGGGACCGGAGGCAACCAACCGAAAGAAAGAGGCTCAATCATCAGCCGTCTGCTAAGACGATCGCGCGACTTGTTTACTCGAGTATGCGCGCTCGAATCAGGAAAGAGGGGGCTTGTCCAGAGCTATAAAGAGACCATGGAAACGGTGGGGGAGGGACCAGGGGGCACTCGAATCTATGCTCTGAACGAGATCAGTACAGGTCCGGGAGAGAAAGATGGGAAGTAGGTTTCAGGGGAGATTTTAAAGAGAAGGAACGCTTCTTTAAACCATTTCATCAGAGCGGTCCGAAGAAGGAGACCCAGAGGAAAAAAACCGATTGGGTCATGAATCATCATCACTCCTGTATGGAATTTCAGGGGTGGCGAAGGAAACAATCTCTCCAAGGAAATCAGGCGCTAATCACCGGCCGATAGGAAGTTTGAAGGTCGCCAAAGAAGAGGGGATCAAGTATATCCTAATAAATAACAGTAACAATAAGAGAGAAAAAAACTTAGTAAAAACTTTTTCTTAGGAGGAAAGAAAAAAGAATCAGGGGAAACGTTTCTTCTCGTCCGGGCGCGCCGGAGGAAAGCTCAGAGAAAAAAAAGAGGGGAGTTCTTAGGCATGCTTTTGAATTTGGGGGGAAGAGACGCAATCGAAAAAAAAAACTTAATTCATGAAAGGTCCGCCTAATTTTCGCCGGAAGAACCTAAGGGTCCTCCCTAATCGGCGCAGGTGAAGAAGAAAGGTCCGCAGGCGTGAAGATATTTCCTCAAAAAGCGGGTGGAAAGCGGCCTTCCTCCCTAAGTCAGAGCAGGCAGAGACGCCTCCAGCTTTGGGAACGCGACCTCATATTGTGAGAACTACGAGGGAGGGGGCCGTCGGAAAAAAAGAAAATAAAGCGTGGTCGAACCGAACCTAGACGAATACAGCGGATTCCTTGACGTACATCAAGTGCCCTAAGCTGGGGCAGACCTGAAAGGAAAAAAGATTAAAAAAGAAGACCTCTCTTTCTGAAAAAAGAGGGAGGGGGGGGGCTCTCTCAACAAAAAAGGTGAAAAGAGAGGGAGAAGGGGGGCTCCGAAAAAGGGGAAGGTATGGCAGAAACTTCGTTTTCTTCGAACACACTGTAGTCGACATCGGTTCGACCAAGGGGGAGGTATCTGATTTCCTCCGGAGACGACGCACTGTAGTGTGGGAAAGGACCGGCAGCGTGCTTACTCTGAGGTGACTCACAACCAAAATTTGTCGTACCTCTGTATTGTCCCGGCTAAAAGGGCGGTCTGCCGGGACGGCGTAGTGCTGACCTCTTATGGAACTGCGAAAAAAAAGGGGAGAGGAAAGAAACTTAGAACGCTGGACTACCACTCGGGGACCAGAGGGGAGATGCTACCACGCTGGATCTTACAATGAAGGGAACCAAACGCTTGGAGGCCTCTTATGTCTTCCTGAACAAGAGGGGGCTACAGGAAGGACGGAAATGAAGACAAAGGGAAACTCCTGCTGGGGGAAGGAAAGATGAGGCAGAAAGCCTCGGCGTAAGAGCATCCAGGCTCGCCCGCGGGCCCATGACGGCTTCGGGGAACTTTAAAACCAAAGAACTCAGGATCGAAATAGAAAGTAACTTCCTCGCCTTGTTGCTAGAGGATAGGGTTCAAAGGAAACGTTCTGCAAGATCTAGTGTTCCTAGAAAGAGGAGCCTTAAAGGGAGAGAGAAGGGGTATTCGCGCAGGGAGCAGGAGGGGAGCGAGTAACTTCTCCCAACGGACCTGATTCCTCCCTTCGTGCTAGTAGCGAGTCGTGGAAAAATAAACTAGGAAGATGCTTTTGGGAAATTTAGTAAAGCGCGATGAACGTGGGAAAGCTCAAGACCCACGTCTTAGCAACGGGTCCCGAGGGAGAAACCTGCGGGACTTCAAACTGAAGGAGAACATTCCATCGATTCGCGAGGCATCGCACGGCCCGCAGAAGAGTCTGTGCTCTAGAGATAAGCCGTAGAGGGAAAGGGTAGCTCCCTCGCCTCGAGGTACCAAGAGGAGTGGGGACGTCCTCGTCTTCTTAAAAGGATTTGAAAAAAGGGGAAGCATGGTTAGTAGAAAGGGAAAAAAACCCGTCTGAACGTAAGAAAAAAGTGCAAAGTCTGACTAAAACCATAGAGAGGGGGACAAGGGGGGCAGGTGGGTGGAACGTAGAGCTAGCAGGAAATGAAAACGCTCCTCATGTTGCCGGATTTATTTGGAAAAGAGAACGGCGGGGGGAAAAAATGGAGTGTGAGGAGTCGTGTTCAAAGTAAAAGAGTTCGTTGGGGGGGGAAGGTTCGCGAGGGTCACTGCAGACTAAGGAGAAATCGCCGCCAACCTCGAGAGAACTGGGAAAGGAGAGGGAATGGCAGCAGGAGGACTTTGGGGGGGGACCCTCAACGGGGGGGGGGGGGGGGCGTCGCTGGAAAAACAGAATCGACCACGGCGTTGGGGAGAGGCCCGGGGCATATCGCCGAGCAACATCAAAGGGGAAAGAAACGATCTAAAAGGGTAGGAGGTGGTGAGAGGTCTGGGTCTTGTTTGCGGGTATTGAAGGATAGCGAAAGCGCTCACCGGCTTAATCATGGGGAGGAGGAAAAAAAAAAATCCACAAGAAGGGGGGCCTCGGCACAGGGTCGAGGAAAAGCGATTGGGCGCGGGGCTAATCAACAAGCCGTCCCATCTTCGAGGCTAACAAAAATCTTACAGCAACTGGATTAGAAGTTTGGGAGGGAAAGGCTAATAAACGAAGGAACTTAGAAAAAACCTAAGGTCTATTGAGAGCCCTCGCTCAGAAAAGGATCCAGAACTTGGAAAAAAATCGCGCCGAAAAGAACTTTTTGACTAAGGAACCCACTCCGCAACGAATAGAGGCTAGTTACGTAGTGAATCCTCACATCGCTCACCCGCAATCAGACGGAGGAGGCATCAAATCGATCAATGACGTCAGTAGGAAAGAACACCCAGAAAAAAGGCCACTTCGGAGGGAGGGTAGGGGATCTTCCATTAATTCCAACAATAGGAAGACTTGTTAAATAATGCCAAGGACACCTGTTCTTGGGGATCGAGAGGAGAGAGAAAAAGGGGGAGGTCGGGGAGAAAGAGGAGGTTATACTACGAGGAAACATCGCGCGATCCTCGAAAGGAGGATAATCAGAAAAAAAAAAAAATGGTACTTCTTCGATCAGTGGGGGCACGGGATGGCCGAGGGCCGGCAATCCTGAAAGAAATCGCCAGTTATTTTATCGTCCGGCCGCGGGAGGCCGGGCACCCCCCATGGCGGCCCGCCTTAATTGTGAACATAAGAGCTCGGAACCTAGTGAAGGAGAAGGAAAGAATCACTCGTCCGCATCAGATCCAAGGGGAAGACTCTGGCTGGACCTAGGAAAAGAATAAAACGGAAAGGGTGAAGGGGGAAATCCAGAGCCGCACAGAGGGAGAGTAAAAGATCAATCCGGGGATCTCGTGAGGAAGCAGATTTGAAGGAAGGAATTCCGGCGTTAATTTCTCCTGGGAAATCTTCTCGGGCAGGGAGTGCCGGGAGGTTTGCGCTAAAGCAAGTGACGCAAGGATAGAATGTGTGTCGGAACTTCTCTCACTAGGGAACAAAGAAAGAACTCGATGTTCATACAAATAGCAGGAAAAGAAAACGCTATGTGCCAAGGAGGAAAACTAGAACAGAAAGCGCCGAAGTCGCCGGACTCGTGCTCTTCAGAGGGAGGGCTTCGGTGCCAAAAGGAACACGCGCCGATGATCAGAAACGGAACCAGATTCATTCCCTACGTTCGGATCGTGCGTCCAGGACAGGTAAGAAGGGGGGTGCGAAAAGGATTCAGCCAAGGAACATTAATAGAGGGGAGGGGAACAATGAGAGACGAGAACTTCTGGGGACGTGGGGGTAAGGGACGTCAGGGGGGCGCCTTCGTGAGAGGAGGTTTCAAGTTCGTTGGGAGAAAGAGAAACAGGGGAGAGGGGAGAAAATATAAAAACCGGCTCATAGGCCGACCGATAACGAGTCGAACTAAGACTACCGGTGGCTTAAAGGAGCGCCATAGAAAGGAGTATCAGCTCAAAGGCTATTTGGCGGCGGAGATCTTACAGGAAGGAGGGGAGAAAGAAACCCAGCCCCATCCCGAGAGATCTCACCAAAAAATGAAAATAGAAAAAGGAGGGAAATGGAACTGTCCGAGGCCGGTCCTCCTCAGCTCCACCTCCGGCACGTCGAAGTCATCTGGAAGCGGAAAGGCGGTCTTCAAGGAGCATACGCTCGATCTCCAGGGAGGGAAAAAAAAACTTTTCAAGAGGAGGCTCTAGAGAATCCTTGTTCGTCCGCCGCTCTAAAGCTGAGAAAGGAAAAAACGTGGGCCGAGCGTCGCAGGTAGGATCGATCCGGGAGAAATTTCTGAAGAAACCCCGTCTTAAAGGAAAAAACCAACCCTTTATCATACGTAGACAAAAGCCAATGACGGGGTCCGTCACAATAAAAGTTCAAAGCACTCAGGCAGAGAAGCTACTCTACCGCCCTCGCTGCGGGGGGCTATTTCTTGCTCTCAGGCCTCGGGGAAAAGAGACTTCCATAGGAGGAGCTTCGATTTAACCTGCTCTCTTTCTACAGGGGAAAAAATAAGGGGACTAATCCGAACTCTAGAGGGGGTGCAGGACAAACATTGAAGGGATGCTCGGGAAGGAGCTTAGGGCAAGGAGACGCTGAGAAGGAGCGGATCCTGTCTATATAAGACTGAAGAAAGCCTTGGCCTGATCTACTATACCCCGTCTGCTCTGGCTTAGGTGACAACAAGGGTCTAAAAAGCGCAGGTTGAAAGCTCAGAGGTAAAAGAAAGGAGAAGATGTCGTATATGTCGCAGGAGGGATTCGGGAAATCAATTTCCATACTAGGGGCACCATAAAGAGGGGAAGACTTGTTGCATGCCTGAACTGTATAAGGGAGGGGAGATTGCGTGTAGTCAGTATGGGGAACTAACTCTGACAAACGGAAAAGAAATTCTCCGGGAATTCGGGCCCGGGAGTCGGAAGACTCGAGCGGATCGCGCGTTTAACTTAGAGGGAGCCAATCTGACTCCCCTAGACAATACATCGAGCAAAGACAGGTGGTCTTCGCAAGGATTCACGGACAAGAGCTAGTTTGCTTCAGGCCGAGCAATACCAAGGTTGCGCGGGAGAGGATCTAACAAGAGGACATCGACGAGTTAGGGGCGACTCGAGGAAAAAAAACTCTGGAGGGGTTTTGGGGTCGGAGGAAAAAAGGATCGAGCCGTACTTCCGCGGGCCTAGCTATCTGAAATGGGGGGGGGGGGGGGTGAAATGTCGACCTGAGAGAACGTCGTCAAGTCCATGTTGATCCGGAGAAGGGGGGAGATCAATCTAGGTACAGAGAAAAGCGGAGAGCGAGGGTCGCCCGCGCACTCAAGGAAACAACGCCGGTGTCGGAAGGAGCGCGAAAGAAAAAGGCTGTAAGATTGACGAGAAACTCGCCCACGTGCCGTCGAAGACAAATCTACGAGCGGATAAGTCAAAGAGGGAAGGCCGGCGCGGCTAGATCTTCTGTCAGGGGGAAGACACGCCAAAAACGCTTCTACAAGTGCACGCGAGCACGCGAAGGGGATCGCATGGAGGGGGGGGGGATGAAAAAATTTCCTCTTCGCCACACGGGGGCGAGCGTTCTGTATCCTAATCAAGGAAGGGGAAAAAAACCAAAATTCTCTTCTAGGGCGAAGGGAAGACAGGGGAAACACCACTTTGCGCGGATGGCGTATAATGTATCATCTTAAAAAAAAAAGAGGGAACAGAGGACCTGACCGATGTTCCGTTTGAAGACTACAGGAGGATTCAAAAAAAGAGCGACAAAACCAAAAAGAAAGAGAAGTAAAAGAGAGGGAATGGCCGACTAACATTCTCGTCCCCTCTGAACGTTCAAACCCAAAAAGGAGACTCATTATATCAGGGAAGGGATAATTCAGACTGGTAGGCTAAAATCCCGCGGAGGTAATTGCCCACCGGATCCACTAGAGAAATCGGTCAACAACAGAGTCTGACAGGGGGAGGGGAATTGTACTGGTACCAGGGAGAAAAAAGGGGGAATCAAGGACTCTCAAAATACCGAGGTTCTGGGAAAAGAGCAAGAGCTGAGCATAAGATGACGGGATTCCGTCTAAAAAGGGCGATCTATGGGGGAGATTAGAGACGCGCGTGGACAAGAATAGCTCCATCTGGGACCTTTGTTGCAGCTGAGTTAGCTTACGTAGCAAAAAAAGAAGAGAGTGGAGCTCCATTTCAGAATCGGGAAAAAAAAAATCTCCAACAAAAGATTGGACGCCCTATCAAGAAGAGGGGAAGGAATCCTCGGTCATGTTGGGAATTTAAACCCTAAAAGAACGCGGCGCCGTCAAGGGAGAGCCTTTTAATTTGACGCAAATCGACAAAGATAGTACGAAGAAAGGAAGAACAGATAAAGAAAAAAGACAACAGGCTCGGCGAGGGGAGGCTCCGTCACAAACGAAACTCCTTGCGGGAAAAA
>Ga0179591_1316530_pt1 | contig 14468 bp, 12 predicted proteins | sample CZOMad2_1_08_16f_FD_182891 | JGI IMG/M metagenome (GOLD analysis project Ga0179591, IMG submission 182891) | Vadose zone soil fungal communities from Angelo Coast Range Reserve, California, USA - CZOMad2_1_08_16fungal (PacBio error correction) | ecosystem: Environmental > Terrestrial > Soil >...
AAAAAATACATTCCGAGACGCAAAGGCGAAAGTCAGTTTCAAGGACAACCCAGAGGCCGGGTGACGAAACTAAACAGAGCAGGGGATCGGAAGCTGCTGCTGAGTCAGCATCTTCCAAAATCCTGAAGAGCAAACCCACGGAAACACCGTAGATAACGCTGGCGAGTGGATGTAGGGGTCGATTTGTCAAGGACACCTCTAAAAAAATCAAAAAATGAGGAAACGTGACTCAAACGCACCACCTCTCAGCTTTACCTCCTCCTCAGACTAAAAAAGTGAAGCCGAAAAGATGCAAATTGAAACGAACTCGTTAGAGTCTTTCTCTTGAAGGGGTTAGGCCTAGAGTAGATAACCTCAATATTTGGGGGGAGGACTCAGTCATGACACTTGGAAAAAAGAAAAAAGGGGCAAAAACAGAGACCGTCTGAAACCCTACGGGGCCCGACGGGTCGTCCGATCAATTAAAAACCTTGGCAGAAAGATGCGGAATAGGATAAAGCGGGAAATGATTAATGCCGGGAAGAGCGTCACCAGGGAGAACTTAAGTGTAAAAAAAGAGGAAAACCGAAGACGAGGAGGGAACAACCTTTGGGAGGAAGTTCGTCAACAGGGGAGGGCCGAAACAGAAAAGCGTTTTTCAAAGAAAATGGGAAGGCAACCATCGTCTACAATTCCGACCCCGGACCATTAAAATGTCACCGAGAATCACAGGAAAGGGAAAGAAAGCCCACGACGACCTAGTAGGTACAACAAAAAACTTGAAGAAGAGGTGGCAGACTGGCGTGAGACCTATGCCGGGATAAGAAGTCCCCAAACTCTCAAAATTGGGAAAAACCTTGACAACACACTTGGGGGGGGAAAGAGAACGTCACGAAAAAAAGGCACCAACTTGAGCTCATGAGTAAAAAGAATAGCGGGAAAAAAGAAGGCGGGGAAGACAATATTGTCATCAACAATTCGCCGCGAGCCACATCTTCAGGAAAATTTAAGCCCGGTAACGTCAAAATCGGCAACAACTCAGTCAAACAACCCTAAGAATCCAGGAGGCGGTACAGAGTCCGGAACCAGCGCCGGCGATCGAAAAAAGTTTATCGTCTAAAAAAGACACGGATGGGTTACGGTGGTTACTTCGGAGGAAAAGGGAGAGAACGGAAAGTCCATAACCACGAGAAAAACCAAGAGAAAGGCAAGAATATCGTCTCAATGGATGAAAAGCGTAGTGTCCGGGGACGGCAAGACTCCATAAACGCAGAAAAATCCCAGTAAGCCAGACGGTGGAAGTGGAAGCATCATCAATGACTGAGCGGGAAAGATCAAGGAAGGAAATAGAGTTCCGCTCAATGTAACAATGTAAAACTTGAAGGGGGGAGGACTGGAAGCGGGAATCCGTATAACCGATTCAACTCAGGAGGGCCGCGGATTCTACGGGCGTCATATTCTCTCCATCAAAGAATCCCGGCAATCACTAATGGTTGGTCGCAACAAATCTGGGGCTTCACCTGAGACGAAAGGGTGAAATCTTACATCAGCCAAGGCTAGGCTACACGACTATAAAGTTGCTAAGTCAGGTCTACAGTTATGAATAAGCAGAGAAACAGGCAAAAAAGTTTAAAAAAAGAAAACCCCATCAGGAGGACAAGAATGCCAAACCGAACCTGATACCTTTCACAAAACTACCACGTTAACAGGCGAGGAGGAAGGGAAAAACAATTCCCAGGGATCGCCCATGCAAGGACGCTCAATGGGTGCGTGGACCGTGAGAGAAACCTTACTTCTCACTGAAGGACGGGGAGGGGGACACGAAACAGCACAACATCGGGAAAACTGGGAAAAAGGAGGGGAAGTGAAGGCAGTCGGACAAGGTACAAGCATATTCGAAGAAAAAAAGTAAACATTCAGAAACCGACAAAGTGGACGATCGCGACAATCTCAACCATGGTCGTCCAAGAAGAACCCAACGGGAACATGAGGTACCAACGTGAAAGGCAGGAGGTGCGGATGGGGAAGATGCGAAAGAACGGACGCCGGGCACGACGTAAACAAGTTGTACAAGCTGATTCCAAGAGACTTTATCCACGCAAGGAGGAACGACCGGAAGAGTCTGATTGGCAACGAAAGCGTTGGCCGGCACCTTAAAATATCATAGGAAAAAACCACCAACGCCGGAAAAAAAAAACGGTCATACAAAAAGGCCACGGGAACTACTTCACAAAAATGGGATGGAAAAAAGCAAGGGGGGTATTTGGTGATAGAGAAACCAATTTAGTATAAGAGTCCGTAAGAAATGCTTCACCGGAGGCAACTACTTCTGGAAATAATAGAAAAAAACGGGGGAAAAAAACAGTGGAAGAAAAAGTAAAGGGTACTCCGTAAGCAAAAATCGGCGACTCTGAGTGGTTCCCTGATCAGAAAATACCAGCAGCTGTCAAGAAGTCACACAGACCAACGGAGCCTGGGTGACCGCCCGGAAAAAATCTTTCTGAAGGGGCTAAGAAGACGGAAAGGCAGGTAGCGGGATGTGAAGAACTGAGGATCAACCAGGCCGGAATACACCAAGTACGTAGAGAGTCAAAAAAACAAGGAGAACAGATAGATTTGAAAGATGAAAAAACGAGCCGGGCGGCAGTGAAAGATAAAGGGGGAAGCTCCTTTAAGATCTTTGAAAGTTTAGGGGGCAAACCAGGAAGTGTCCGCTTCGTGCTCAAAAATGAAAGGGCTTCTTTGCCGAGAGAGGGGTTAAAGAAGTCGAAGAGGGAAAGGAGTCTCAGGGATTTACATCCAGGAAAGAGCACAAGTGGAGATCGTAACGAATTGTTGCCGCCTTAGGGAAAGTTCGAAAAGTTATGGAAGGACATGGGGGTTGAAAAATTAACCAGCCCCACCCCCAATTTCTGTGGGAGGGGCGCGCCTAGAAGTCGGGTATGTTTCTGTCTTCAGTTGGGGGGTGAGTGCCGGGCCGGCCCCACGCTTGGGGAAGAGGGATTCATAACTATTTTGCGAGGGGAGCAAAAACTGTGGCGTTTGCAAAGAGGTGGACGATGAAAGGGGTGGTCAGCGGGGGATCGTCAGGGACGGAAAAGGGAGTACGGGTTACCATATAAGGGACAATAACGCTCTCCATTTTAAAGGTTTAACTGCCCCGGGAGAAGCGTGGGGAGGGGGGAAAAAAAGGGGACGTGAACGGATTTGCCGGACTATGATCAAAGGGAGGATGGTAAAAATGAAGAACATTGCTGAGGAAAATTTGGAATACTCAAGGAATTCACAAGATAAGGATGGGATGGGAGAAGGAAAAAAAACGTGACGTTGTGCTCCCTGCGTGAGGGGGGGACGTCAACTTTTGGCCGCGAAAACGTGTCGTGGAAGACAAAATGTGAGTAGGTTGCATTTTCAAATCCACTTCGTAGGAAGGGGGGGAAGGACATTTCAGGGGGTCTCAATGTGCAGGTTAGCAAACCGTATCAAGGTTTGGGAGGGGGATGAGAGGGGGATGGACGGGAGACCGGGTGCCGGTAGGAAGGTGAGCCCTTTGGGGTCATCTTATCAAAAACCGGGATCGTATGGTGTCGAGGCGCCGGGTGAGCGAAGGGGCAAGTGCAAAGCCGGGGGACGGGGGAGGGACCATAAATCCACAGAGAGGGTCGCAAACCGCCGGCCGAGGGGGGCACGGAGGCGGGTGTTCTGAAATTTTGATCAGCCGGAAAAGAGGAAAAAGAGTGAGCGTCGTGAATCGGGTTCCGGAAATGGAAAGTCCCCACGGACCAGGTTTACTTGTCAGTCACGGAGACGGGAAGGGGGAGGGGTGAAAGTTGGCCGCAAGAAAATTCTGAAGTCTGAATCAATGCGGTGAGCTGCACAGGGGGATGCGGGCGCGGAAGGGTTGGAATGAATGCTTCATCCGCCAGAAAGTTTGCCAGAGAATTGAGGAAGATATTGCCGGAGAGAAACCCGTTTCGGGGGGCGACTTGTGGGAAATATCGGTGAAGCGGCGGGTTCGCTGAAAACACCGGGGGTCAGCAGGGGATGGGGGGGACGTCTAAAGTTTTCGAAAGATCCGCGAGAGGAAGCAGCTGTAGTGCAGAACGACGAGAGTTCAAGGGGATTTTATTGAAATGAGGCAGATGAAAATGTTTATTATTCTTGGGAGAAGGGAGAGGGTGGAGAGCCATTTTTAAGAATGGGGGGGAAAAAAGTTCCAGCCGTGGACGGGGGACGTTTCCAGTCAAAGGTGTCAGAGGGAAGAAAGTTGTGAATCGTCCGACTTCTGGGGAGAAACATACTGTTGCTTAAGGTCGGGGGAAGAAGTAGGGAAGTTAAACAAGGCATAGTGAGTGAATATCGGGAAGGGGGAGGGGCAGCAGTGTTGAAGGGTTACCTACTAAGCAGTGCGTTCGTGGGATTGGAGTACCGGGGGGCGGGATACCGAAGAGAGATGGGAATCTGTCCCTTAAAGTGAAAAGTCGGATCATTTCAGATGAGCGGGAAGGGAAAAACTTTACTCTGAAGAGGGTGTTAAACATCACTTTAGGTTGGGCCAAATGTGGGAACTAGAAAAAAAGGGGTTTGGAAGGAAGGGTATGGTCCAGGAGAACATTAAGTCTGAAGTTATGATGGAGCCGGGCATCAATAGGTGACCAGCTGTATCCTTATCACTCCGGGACTAGATCAGGGCGGGGAGGAGAAGGTAGAAGTAGTTTTATCGTGACTTCCGAAGAACACGTCAAATCGAAATGGGAAGAAAAGTGATGTCGCTAGAAGGGGCGGGTATCGCGGCCAATTGGGAGGTATCAAGGTTGACAGCAAACGCCTTGGCTGGTCGGGGGGAGATTGCTTCCGTAGGCCACTCCAGTGGTCGGACATGGGGGGGGAGGAGAAAGACCGTAGCGGTGGGTCGCCGGTGTCACGGGAAAATGCCAAGGTATGGGGGGGTGTTATAAAGAGGACCGCCACTCGAAAAGAAAGACCACTCGTCCGGAGTAAAACACTTTAGAGGGGAGAGCAGGGGGACGAAGGGACTATTGGTGACGATGCTGAAGACATGCCCGGGGAGAGCTTGTCCCGGGAGAGGGAGGGGGGGGAAAGTTGTCGGGAAGTAACGGAATAATAGTGGGCACCGGCGCCATTTCTGAGAGTATTTTGCAGAAAAAGGTTACTTTTTACACACCAACAGGAGGGGGGGGGAGTAACAGAGGTGAAAACGTAAAAGCTCCGGAGCGGATCGGATCATCAAGGGGAAAAAAGTTTACCCCACGATTGGAGTGCGTGACCCAGGTCCACAATCTCAGCGTCAATATCGGATTGCGTCGGTGGAGGCAACTCGTAAGACGCGGAAAAGCTCGTCAGAATACAGTGTAAAACTGGAAAAGCGGGGGATGACTTGAGATTGGGGAAACAACGCCTACGCCGGGGCACAAAAAGGCGGAATTTCACCGTTTAAAAAACTGGAAAAATCTCCAGGCGAAAAAAGGAAATCCTTCATGAGCCAGAGTGGGCGACCGGCAGCATATCTGGGAGGAGAGGACTCGGGTAAGGGGGGGAGGGGGAGGAGGGCAATAGAGTGAGCACAACGGAGCCGGAAGACCGAATATTTCATGATGAAGCAGGACCGGTCAAAACTTTCTAGCCAACAAGGCAAAAGCCTGGCGAGGAAGAAGGGTAGACCTACGGCTGTTACGCCGGCAGGCAACGGAAGAAAAAAGGGGTGATAAAGAGCGTGCATGGCCTGGGTATCAAGTTCGAGAACTTAAAGAAACTTGGGAAAACGTAAGGCGCAAACATTGTGTCTGAGTTTCTTTGGCCAAAACACCACCGGGGCGCGAATTAATCAAAGCGAAGACTTAAAGAAACCGGAAAAACATCGTCATCAACAAGGGAAACTAGTCCTACAAAACGTACCAATGTAACACGAGACAAGACAAAGGGTCACTTTCAAGAAAAGACCTGGACGGGTCCAACACAAGGCTGGAAAAAAGAAGGGTAAAGGGGTCAAAGGATTAAGGAGTGACATCCCTATGGCCATACGGATAAAGACAAAGAAAGCAATTTAACCCAGAAAACGGGAAGACAAGTTTGGTTAGAAAATCAATAAGACTTACGACGAGAAAAGCTGAAGGGGGGAGACTCTTAATTTTCAGGACAATGCGTCTGAGAAACGGAAATCACAAAGGAAGGGAGGAACCCCGTACGATAAGTAAACGATACTAAGACATTTCAAGGCAAGCAAATGACATCCACAGGCAGGAACCTGCTGACGAGGGCAGGTGGAGGGGAGAGATCAGGATCTGGCCACCAGCGGACGTAGCCGGAGAAGGAAGGGAACGAAATTACGAGTGGAACTTCGGAAACGCGGACGATCCGAACTTACCCCCAAAAAAGCACAGTACGACAACTCCACTGGGGTTTCAGGTCGGCCGAAGTGAGTATTAAAATTAGGGCTGGGAATGTCCGCCTCAGCAACCAAAAAAGGAGAAGGAAAACTCCTGCCAATCATGGGGCCGGTCTATCCCAGAAAGTTGACGCGAATTTGAGAGGGAAACCAATAAGAGGCCCAGGCATCAAAGTGGCAAATTACAATGGAGAAACTGGCCAGTGGCTCCGGGTCGGGGCAATCCCACGGAAACTATGCGAAGGCAATCGGAGGCCGAGAACGTATAAAAACTAAGTATACGCGGGAAAGTCACACCAACTCCCGACTACATCAAACGGAACTGTGTTCCAAAGACGGGGAGGCAAAGGGGACGTCAAGAAGGAAACTTTAAAATCGTGAGAATCAACTTCTCCGGCAAAACTCACGAGAGGTTGGCAAAGAGTCGGTCCCGGGAATAAAATTCTCAAAAGGGAAAAAGAAAACGGGTCATCACGTGTCGGCAATAAAAAGCACCTGAAAGGCAGCACCTAAATGCAAAGTAACTTCTTAGTACCGAAGGCGACATCCCTAGGAAGGCATGAAAAGGCATCAATTTTGTAAGTTTTCCACAGAAAAAGGAAGGAAACTCTGACTGAGAAACGCCGGGATAACAAGGAAACTATGGGAGGGAAGCGAAACGAAAACCTGAAGGGGAAGGCAGTCGGCACCTTGTCAGAAAGAAATGCTAAAAAACTTAAAGGGACGGGGAACAGCCAGGTGACATGGGCAAATCAAACGCAACATGGTCGCAAAACAAAACCAACGGCTTTCTTGAACCCTTCATGACGAAGTGAAAACGTGAAACTGGAGACGTAAGATCATGGCGTAAGTTACGCCGGAATAAGCGCGCGAAAAATACGGAATAAACGCGGGGGGACTTCTTATTTAAGAACTCTGTAGCCCACAATCCATCGTGGGGGCGAGGAAGCAAAAAACATATTACTTTCCATCGAAAATTGGTTCCGTCAACCAGATATCAATCAAGGAACCAAGCCGAGGAAAAATTTCCTGTCATCTAAAGGGAAATCATTTCGCAGAAAAAAACAAAGGGTCAAAAAGGGGGGGAGGTTCCAACCATCAAATAAAGGTGTCAACCCTGCACGCGACAGTAGTATAAGAGGGGTGATCGGTATTTCAATAAGGCACGGATAACGCAGTCACAAAAGAGGGCGAAAAGGAGGGGGAGACCGTTATCATCTAAGAACCAACTCGACTCCTGTCCTCGCACGCAGTACCAATGTCCCGTTTTTCCCTCCGACCATATTGTGAAGTGCAACCGGAAAGGAAAGTGAAGTAAATCTCAGCAAAGTCGTGCGACACCACGCGTCATTCAGTTCAAGAAAGGAAAAAAACAACGGGGGGGAGAGATTTGTAAAAACTGAATGAAGAAAACTTCGGCAGGGGGTAAGAGAAGGCGACCTGGGGAAGTGCGAAAAAGTGAAAGTCAGAATATCGGCTTTCACCACGGCGGCGGACGAGAAGGAGGCGGGGGTTATGAGCGATCAACGGAAAAACTCAGGAGCTAGTGGGCGTAGGGAAGGGGACAGAAAACTTACACCCCGTTGTCTATCAGACACTAATTCATTGTGGCGGAAGCCAAAAACGAGTGATGGGGGACTACGGAGGTGGTTTAAAAACCTTACCGAGGGCTGGGGGAGGCGCACCTGATTGCGGATGACCGAATGGTGCGGGGGGGGACGCGTCGGGGGGGGGGGACGATGAGGGGGGGGGTGAGGGGAAAAAAACTGAGGGAGTCCAGACTGGTGCACTGACCGGTCAACCAACAATGGAAGATGATTGGAAGTTCGGCGGGGAGGAAAGGGAAATGCAGCGGTGTAAATCTCGATGGGGGAACAGGAGTTAGGAGCAAGAGATGCATGCTCGCCAGTTTTCACGGGTAAAACTCCTCCGGGGGGAATATCAAAAGGGGAAATGGGGAAAAGAAAGGGTTTGCCGTTTTGCCGCCGGAAAGTGACCATGGTCAAAGGAATTTAAAAGAAGAAGATGGTTAAAATGCTGCTGATGAATTTTTAGAAAGACCTAAGGAGGGGGCAACGATGTTCGGTCGCTGCAACCAGTACTTGTCTCAGAGGCGTGACTGAGGGGGGGGCTAAGTGGGAAAAGGGGCCGTCGTTGCATTGCGATCCTAAAGGGGAGAGTTACGAGGAACGTTGTATGTGGTAAAGAGGGATCAGGTTGGGCGGTGGAGTGAGAGGCGGTAACGTGAATGAAACGGGTTTGTGGAACGGGGGCTAAAGAACAGAAGGATCAAAAAGCTGTTGAGGGGGAGTTTTCCGGAAAGTGAGGGGAGCGGGACCGTAGGCCTGGCGGGGCCTCGGGAAGAAGATCGATGGGGGGGCGACAAAAGGCCTTCATGTCTTCGGATTTGGTGCTGGGAGGGAATCATAGAGAGGTCAGAGAGGGACCGGGAGAAAAGTTGAAAATCGTCGCATAAAAGGTTTATCACGGGGATTTTCAAGCGCCAGAAGATGGCCAGTGGGGTTGGCACTCCCGCTAAGAAAGCGGACTGAGGAGGGAAGAACCGCTGAGGAAAGTCCAGATGGTATCGCCACAAGGGCAATGTGAAGGTTTCTGTCGGGATCGTGGTTTGGGAAGGCCGCCACACCAAAAGGACGCTGGTCATCTAAATGGTAAAAAGTTACTAGAGTGCTGGGGAGGACGTCGAAAGGTCGTTGATGTGGGGCCTGAAGAGGTTGAGCTTTTATACTGACAGACAAAGGGAAGTGGGAGGGTGGGCAAAGCGGGACGCAGTGGACCAGAGAAGGCGGCGACGAGGGGTAGATGCCAGAACGTCGAGCAGGTCTTCGGTTTATTGGAGGGGGACTGTGCAAGACCAAGGTTTAGGGTGAAAAGGTAACCGGTATAAGGGTGTGACGCCTTCTCAGTGTTTTATAAAAGAATTCAATGACAGTGACGCGTTCGTTAAGGGAATTATATTGGGGGGCTCTCGACCAAACGTTGCTATCGGAAAAATACGTCTATCATTAAAAAAAAAAAGAGTTGGCGGAATTAGAAAACACCCTGAATGAGCGGGTTCGGGAGCTAGCCCGAATAGGGGTGAAAGAAGAAGCGCAAGAAAAAACGGTCTTTCAAAGGAACTTGGAGGGGTACCGTAGAGGGGGTTGACAAGGTTCTTGAGGACAAACTTTAGTTAAGGGGAGAATTTAAGGGGGGAGGGGGGGACGGGGTCGGAGCACATTTTCTTACGAAGGGGGAAGGGACGGAAACGACGGACTGAAACGATGGGATGTTGTCGGGAAGAAAACTGGTGGTGGAGGCCAACTCGACAAAAGGTTGGCACGTTAATGAATTTAAACAGTGAGGGAAGGAGGAGAGCACGGCCATAATCATTGAAACGCGGGTGGCAGGAACTCCGCCTGGCGGAGGGAAAGTTGTGGGGGGTCGGGGGCTAGCATTAGGGATTAGGTTTTGAATAGGAATCTGCCGGGAAAAGATCTGAGGGGGGATGAGGAAGAAACCCGACACCTAAGACTGATTAGACTCAAGGGGGGAAAGTCCGGTAAGAGAAGCGCCGTTCTGATCAGACAGCGACCCTCCTTAGGCGTTGAAATCTAGCCCGATATTGAGGGAAGGAGGCCACTCCTTTTGAAGCATTATTGGAGAACGAGAGGGTGGGAAGAAGTTGGTCACGGGGAAATTCAGAGTCTTGGGGGGGAGGTGATAGGACGTTGCCAGGACAAACAATCGAAAGTTTTACACTGTGTACTGAAGAGAGGGAACATTTCACATGTAAAAGGACGCCACTGCCAAACGATGACCTGAATCTTTCAAGCAACATGGGAGGTTCTTGAAAGGGAAAATAATATGGTGGAGAAAGGGGAGACAAAGGTCTGGAGGGGGTTGTCCGATTCCTCGGAATTTTAAAAAACACAAGAAAAGGATGAAAGAGAGAGGGAAAAAGGTAAAAGCCGGCAAATCGAAAAAAATGGCGACGGGACAACAAGAAAGGTCCGCTAAAAAGACGAACAAAGGAATCGAAGAGGGTCTGCATGTGGAGCGCTCTTCAAAAAACGAAGGATGAGAGTGCGTAACTACAATGAGGGAGGAGTGGGGGCGTGTCAGTCGGGAACTAACGCCACCGGGATCACAAAGAAACACTACTCATATTAAAAAAACCAAGAAAACACTCCCTGTCTTTCTCAAAGAAAAAGGAAACGACAACACGACCGGCGCAAATGACGAGGGCTGGTCGAGGTCACTAGTTGGTAAATAAAGAAAATGCGAAAATTCACGGTAGAGAAGAAGTCCAAAAGGTTCCATCAAAAAAAAAGGAAACACGGGTCGTCGGGGGATTTTTAGGGCCCTAGTGAAAGAATCGGGGGCATCAATTAAACCACTTGAAGAAAGTCGTGAAGCAGGGAAAGGGAATTAGAAAAAAAAGATCATCATCGCGAGGCCTTAATTCTCAAGGGTGCCCCCCTTACGCGCAGTGGTTTTTCGGGACGGTCGAGGGGGGGGAAAAACGAAGGGGGGCGGGAGAAACACATCTTTGTTCAAGGGGGAAGGAAAAAGTCAAGGGGAGGACCTGCAGGGGAATTTCCGACAAAACGACCATTCCTGGGTCACCTATGAAGCCATGGAGGGGAAAAAGGCAGAAAAGGAAGACCAGACCTGATGGTCGGTAGACAGACAAACGGGGAAAGGAAAAAGGGGTCATTAGCTAGAGGGTCATGGAAAAGCCACTAGGGCCGGGACCAAGCATAAAAGTGAAGGGGGGGCACGACACCTTTCCGGTGTTTGAAGAGAGGAAGTGAGAGGAAACAAAGTGCAGGGCGCAGCGACAATAATCAAAAGTTCAACTACCGAGGTCTCAATGGGCATCACGTTTCCCGGGGAACAGGAAGAAAAGAGACTGTAAAAGAGAACACCCAAAAAAGTTGGGAGGCAAGACGACCGATTCATCCAACTTCAGAAGTTCTTAGAGGGAGAATCTACAGTGTCGTCAGGGCCTAGGTAGCAAATTTCAAAATTCGGCGCCTTCAGCATCATGAAAGCTGGGTTGAAAACTTTGTCCAGGATGGCACACGCACAACCGAAAATCTAAAAAAAGTACGAACGACGTACAAGGGTTCCTAGAGCTCATAGAAAAAACTGAAGTATTAGGGGACTTTCAAAACATCAAGAAAGAGAAACGCAAGAATACCATTCAGACGCCAGCAAGAGGCAAAACGGTGGGCTATACCAACAGGTTGACTTTCAGCAGAATCAAAGGGGGCTTCAAGGGGGGAAAGAAGGAACTGCCCGGTAGTTCAATTACAATTACATGGGTGCCCGTGGCGTATCCGTGCGCTTGAACACATAAGGGAAAAAACAGATGCAAAAGTAGAGCAGCAAAGTCTGGAGCCGCTAATGATCTCAGCAAGGCTACAAGCCCAACCCCGCCAAAAAGCGATGGGGGGGCGGCCGGTGTTTAGCACCCATCGGAGGGGGAATCCAACGAAGAAGTAAAAACTCGTCATCAAACTGCGTCCTGCAGACCCCGAAAAAGCACGGGGGCAGAAAGAGGGGTCACCTTTAAGAACGTTCAGCAAGGCAGAAAAGTTTTAAAGAAAAGACCGAAGAACCTCCAACCAAAAACCTGATACCGAACTACAAACAAGAGCGAGGAGGGAGCGAACAATCCCAAAACTCCTTGATGAAATCAACGAAATTGGGAGGGGGGAAATCAAGTTAGGGATCAAACCTTCACACAAAACTCCGATACAAGGAACCTGGGGAGGACAAGAAAAATCGTAAAACTTCAGTGACACAAGCAGTCTTCTGGAAAAACAGGGGGGGGGAAAATCAAAATGGGCAGGGGAGTACCGGACCATCCGGGTAAGAGACAATAGCGGAAAAGAAAAGGGGATCAGAACCAAATCCCACGGCTGAGATTCTCAAAGCATTTAAACAAACGGGTGACCACAAGGGATAAAGGATTCATTCAAGTGAAATCCGGAAAGCAAAGGCCTCCGCAACGAAGGCAAAACGATGGGGGGACAGTGGCCCCCCGCGGATGCTTATTTTCCAGGGCCTGAAGGGGATAACAACGCCGAGTACAAGCAAAAGAGTTCTGACGTTATAGCGAAAGGGGGGGCGGCACAAGGTCTAAAACAAAAAGAAGGCCACAACCTCAAAAAAAAAGTCCAGGTCCTTCTAAGTAACAAGACTGGAAAGAAAAAGAACGGGGTAAAGGTTGGTCACAATGGCGTAGTCAAAAATCATAAGGGGGGACCTTGCCGGAAACTTGGATTGAAAGATATACAAACGGGGGGGATGGGCAGGAAGGAACGAAACACCGCGGCAAGTGAAGGTCACGTTAGGCGTAAAAGACCCTACGGAATTCGAGCACTGCCGAAGGCCGTGTTGCGCGCCGATAACATAAGTTACTGTCGAAACGATGAAAAATGCAGGTACGAGAATCATGACGACAACTTCTCCGAACCCCGTCAGAAGGTTAAAGAGAAAAACTGATGATAAAAGAGAAGAGATTGAAAATAAAACATAGGGTGGTGTTGGGTCAGTGATGAAAGATACTTCCGCTACCTTCCTTGAACGTCGCGTGAAAGACATAACAGATGGGTGGGCGGACCCAAGGCGGGTCCGCGGGCGTGCTCTAATAGTGTAAGGGGAGGTATCGAAAAGAAGGGGAAAGAGTAGAAGAGTTAATGCACGGAGAAAATTAGGTGACAGCAACCTGGATCACCACAGCTTCAAGAAGGGGAGTCCGGAGGGAATTCTGACACCTTTATTGGTGGAGACGCAAGTAAAAAAAAGGACACCCTGTGGCTAACGCGACCTGGGTGCGTGACAGAATTGTGGAAGGGTTCGAGTTGGGGGTTGACGAGTATAGATGTTGGAAGGGGCAAGGAAGACTTTCGCGGAGCAGACTATGTTGCTAGACGGTCCCACGCCGGTTGGAAGTATTGGGTAATCAGCACGCGGAGTTGCCGGAAAAATTTAAATAATTGAGAGCGCTTGCCGGCGTAAGAGGTGTTTCGCCATCGAATGACGGAAGCGAAAGGGCAACCGGGGGTTGACCCGCCGAGCGCTCAGCTTGTTGGGGGGTAGAAGGGGGCCGGATTGCCAGGGGAATCGCATGGAGATAATTTTATCTCATGACCAGTGCTGATGACATTGGAAGAGCATTCAACGGATAACGAGGCATTCAAAGATGGGTTAGTCGCTTGACAGAACGCCCTGAAGTTTTTCTACAACCAGAGAGGTCGTGCAGAGAAAAAGTTTTTACCAAATCCAGTTTCATCTGGAAATCGATAAAGAGGGGGTGCTCCCAAGTACGGTAATCCGAGAGAAGGTTTCAAAAGGTGCCGGAAGGTTTGCGGGGATTGATCGATGCGTTGAAAGGAGTAAAAGTTTGCAGGGGGGTGACTAAGGGGGGAGGAAGTGACCTAGGAGTATCGCCAACCTTTATGGGGATGGTGTCGACTGCTCCCGGTTTCTGGGGAGATTCACGAAGGGAAGTGAAGAATCGTTTATAAAAGAGAGTCTTTGTGAGCCCACCAGGGGGTGCTGTCGAGGGGGTGGATGTAGGATGATCAGTGAGGAATAAAGGCAAAAAAAACGTGAGCGTCGGACTAGGTGATCCTAGTATTTAAGAGCCCGTATGGAAGAAAAAACTGGACAGGGATGGAAGGAGACCGCTAAAAGGTCGGCCGGCCGGATCTGATGGGGGGTGTTCCGCAAAGGGGGGGGAGTGCTGGGACGGCTGGGGAGAAGAAATGATGACGGGAAAAGGCGGTCGTGGCGGTGGAGATGGGAAAAAAATTCCCGGACAGGAGTTCATAGAGGTGAGGGATAGGGCTGCGTCTCTACCATGGGGTAGGGGTGGTGATGGACGTCAGGTTAGGAGGCTGGTGATCCCAAGGAAAAAGTAGTGTCGGTCTGGGTGGCAGGGTCTTAGGGGAACGTGGGGCAGGGGACATATCCTCGGCCGCCGCAGAACGACCCTAGAATGCCGAGCAGGGAGTGGTTGTAGTGACTTCTTTTACGTATTAGATGGAAAGGGTTTAGTATCCGTGGA
>Ga0179591_1179555_pt1 | contig 14464 bp, 13 predicted proteins | sample CZOMad2_1_08_16f_FD_182891 | JGI IMG/M metagenome (GOLD analysis project Ga0179591, IMG submission 182891) | Vadose zone soil fungal communities from Angelo Coast Range Reserve, California, USA - CZOMad2_1_08_16fungal (PacBio error correction) | ecosystem: Environmental > Terrestrial > Soil >...
AGGCAGTGTCCGAGAGGCTCGCACTTGGAGGAGCCTCTATCGTGTGAGTGGCGGGGAAAGAGGTGGGGGTCAAGAAAGGGGAAGTGGAAAGGAAGAACAGTTCGCTGAGTAGGTGCGGAGGGTGTCGACGGCTCGGACTTCCTGTCCAAAGAAGGAGACAAGAAAGACAGAAACTGTGCTTTCAATCATTGTGCAGGCCGTATGCCGCGCTGGCGGACGCGGCTTCGGGGGAAGGGAGTAAAAGGACGTTTCGCAGTTCAAGTGTGTCACGCGGGTCTTTCTACGGTATGAAGACGCCGGTGAATCTGGATGGGCGCTCTGGAGGTTGAAAAAAGTGGGAGGACGATGGTGTTGGGTGGTCCGGTAAGAATCGGAAAGGTGGACGCGCGTTCTAGCTAGGGAGGTGAAACTAAGACGGGAGGAGGTGGAAAAGTAAGTGTGGTGGAATCTGTCTGGGTGAAGGCCAAGGGGGGGGGTTCAGGGAAGGAGAATCCCAACTCTTTCGTCCCACTCACCACACCAGCATTGGGAGGGATTTCGCAACGTGAAGACATGCAGGCAGAGAACAGTGAGGTGGACTTGCCGGCCGAGCATCTCTGAGGGGAGGACGTTTGCAGAAGAAATCAGTAGGAAAGGAAGGGTAGAGGGGGCAAGCTCCGTATCTGCTTCGGCGCTTGGCGGCGATGGGAGAGGGGAAGAGGGAAAGAAGGGGGAGGTGGGCTAATCACTGCGATGGAGAAGGCACTCTGTAGCTGTTCGGACGGTAGGCGTAAATGGGAATGACGGTTTGACAAGCCGATGATCTCGTTGGATGGTGCTTTTCTTTCCTGATGTCGCGGGTTCTTGAGCCAGGGGGTGGGTGTTTTCTAAGTTCGCCTGTCGGGCGGGAGGGGTCAAGCAGGAATGCTCCTTGGCAGAAGCAGGGGGAAAGCTAGATCTTGGTAGGTTGTACCGGTTGGAGGGGTCCTCGGGAAAAAGAAGATGAAGGGGGGGATTTGTCAGTGGACCCTTCATTTGTCGCCCGAGGTGCACAAAGAATTGGGAAGGGGCGAGGACGGAACTTTGTCATATCTGCCGGCTGCCAAGCAAGGGAGGAAGTCAAAACAGAGGAAAAGTGAGGGTTCAATTCAACTCGGGGAGGAGCAATGCAAAAAAGGGGGGCATCCTCGCCTGAACTGGATGGGGAAATGCAGAAGAGAGGGCAAAGAAGATGCTTTCCACTGGTGCCTGGAGTGGAAGGAACGGGGGCTCAAAAAAACGGACTTCGACCGGGTTTGGTTTTGAGATCGGCACAGCGGGGGAACGGAGGGCATCTGGGAGCGTTGCAGAAAAAAAAAGGATCGAGAGGGTCAAGAAAGAGGGTCGTTTGTGTGGGGATTGAATTAGATTCTGGCCTCTCTCCTTCAATATCGTTTGGGGTAGGGGGAGTAGGAGGGGGAAGAGGTGGGGGATCTTGCGGTCGCTTGTCAGTGAAGATTGGACCCAAACGATTTAACGTGCGGGGGATAGAGCAAGAAAATCTATTGGGAAGTAAGAACCCATAACTGCTCCACTCCTCGCTCCATGCGAATGGCTGAGGTGTTAGTAAGGGTGGTTCTTGAGTTTTTGGAAGGGAGCTACTAGAAGAGAGGGGTTGGTAGATCAACTTCACTATTTCGATTTCGGGGGGGGGGGTGTAAGCGGGGACGGCCGCGAATTTCAGATATAAATTACGTTTTTAGCCTGAAGCACGGGGGTTCAGTGAACGGGGGCCAGAACTTGGAAAGCCGATAAGAGCTTAGAGCGAGGGTTCCGGACGATGACAGGGTGGGGCGTATTGGCCGGGGAGGACCTTCAGTTCTAGATTTGACGGGCAAAGGGAAGATACCGGTAGGACAGACAGGAAGACCCGCCGGACGCCCCCGTCTTCTATCAAACTATCGTCGAATATTCAAGATTATTTCACCGTTTCCGATTGTTAGCGTCGTCAAGGGTAAGACGAAAAAACGGGAGGAGAAAGAGGGAGGATCGATCTGGCTCATTCGACCTGGTCGAGAATAGAAGGTAAAAAGGAGGGGGGGGGGGGGGGGGGGGGGGGTGGGGGGGGGGGGGGGGGGGGGGGGGGGGGGGTGGGGGGGGGGGGGGGGGGGGGGGGGGGGGGGGGGGGGGGGGGGGGGGGGGGGGGGGGGGGGGGGGTGGGGGGTGAGGGGGGGCGTGGGGGAGGGGAGTGGGCTCGAGATAAGGGAGAGGAGTAGAAGGGAAAGGGGAATAATTCCGCCTGCGCGGAGCACGCGACAGGGAAAACACGGACAAGGACAGAAATTAAAAAGGATTCACCTCCGGGTCGCATGCCTACACAGGGAGAAAAGATGAGAGCGGAAAGGCTCCACTCGAGTCGAGAGTCTACAGTCGGAATGACGGGGAGGAGGATGGGGTGGCCGGTGGATGAATCGATACGAAAGTAACCCCACTATGAGACTGGAGATGGAATTCACGTTTCCCCTGCTGAGAGTCCAGATTGGTGGAAAACGAATAAAGAAATAGGAGAGGATCCGGGGGAAGGGAATGTGGCTAAGCGTTCTCATCTAAGGAACTCAGGACTTGACAGGGGGAATCTTCGGAAAAACGGGAGAAAAAAGAGGGGGGCAAGGGGTCAACTCAAGAAAGGGAAGATTAGTAAAAAACTTCTCTACTTAAAGAGGATTCGAAACAGAGGAGGAGGCCGAGCGCCTGATTAGGCTAGGTCTCTTCGTATGAAAAAGAGGGGGCATAGAAAAAAACGGACCAGGAAGGGATAGACAACCCGTTAGCTTACAGGGTCTCCAGACTAGGAGAAAGGAATCGGAAGCCTCGTACTGGAATCCGCTACGTGCAAGGAAATTGCCAGGATGGATCGCCTACAGTCTGCGGGAATACTTTGTAAGCTCTAATAGAAAATGGATCAGTATACTCCGCAAGCCGCAGCCAAAGACCTAGGAGGCAAGAAGGAAAGGGGGAGGGGGGAGATGAAGAGGTCCTGACGGTGTCTGCGAGTACGGTGTCCTCGATCTAAAGCGCGAAGAGAGAGATACAGTGGGACGTATTCTCCCAGACTTGCTACAATAACTAAGAGACGCGGAGGAGGGGGGAATATATTAAAGAAAAGAAAAAAAAAAAAAGGAAAAAAAAAAAGAAAAGAAAAAGAAAAAAAGAAAAGAAGAGACATCGCCTCTCGCGCACGAACAAAAACCCAGAAATAGAAGATACTGAGAGAAGGCTACATTCGGTCACTCCATTGGGCTCTGAAAGGAGAGCCAGAAGAGAAAGGGGACTCATCTCGACCTCTTAAAGAGAAAAAAAACGAGAGGACGATCCACGGAAATTACGCAGACGTTTCCGGTATCGGGGACATGAACGGACGGTAGAAGAGGGACCCCTCGGACCAAATGAGTCGCTCTACCTCATCGTGTTCGGAACCTCGCCGGATTAGCTGGAACCGTTTCGAACGTCTTATGAGCAGATGGGTCGGAAGGGGGAAAACTACTGGGTGATCACGAATACGCCCTGCTATAAGAGAGGAAAATCTTGAGGAAAACTGACGGCAATCTACTGACTAGAAAGGTAAAAAGAAGGAAGGGGGGATTGGGAAAAGAGATGGCTGTGCGACTGGGGTCCCTTCTAGTCGCAGGCAGATACAAAATAGAGGCGGGAGGTATGCTCGAGAAAATAGTGATACTACAATTAAGGTCGCGGTCACACGAAGGGAAAAAAAAGGGGAAAAGACAGGAGGAAAACATGGATTAAGTCAGCGACTCCGAGAAAGGAGACACAAAAGATCGTGGACGAGGGATGGCCCACTTTGAGAATAAGAGCTAAGCCCAACTAGGGTAGTTTTGATTATAGATCGGTTGCAAAAAGTGACGATGGGGGACAAATTCTTGGAAAAACTGTTTAGGGAAAACAAAGGATAGGAGAAGGCGACCATCCCGGTACTTTCAAAGGAAAAAGAAAAGGGAACGGGACCGGAAGAGAACAACGCGTCGGGTCATCAACGACGCGATCTGTATGAGGCAAGAGAGAGGAGGATGACTGTCTCTCCCCGTTCGAGGACTAAGGGGGGTAGGTCATAACCGGAACCGTGAGAGCGAAGGAACGCGTTCTCGGGACCTAACGGCGGCTTCTGGATGGCTGCTCAGGAGGAAAATTAAAATGGGCCGGACTTCCTCACCAATACTTTCGCTGGGAAAATACAGCGGCAAACGAAAACTCACTGTGCGGGTTTCCTGTGCGATTGAGAAGGATTCAAAGGAAGGCGAGCCCGCTCGCGGGCAAAAAACGGCCGGGTTTCTGGTCTGGCGAAAGGGGGGGAAGAACGTAAAAAGGGCTTGTGATAGTATTCTTCAAGCTTGAGAAAAGACAAAGACAGACACATGGTGGCTCACACGGCGGGTGAGGGGGACAGGGAGGAGTAGTCGGCTTGGGTAAAACACGTCCGGAGGCTGGGGAGTCTGGAAAGGAGTCGAAGGAAAAGCTTGAAGGAGGAAATGGTCGGTAGGCCTCCTGACGGGGACAAATCCGGGAAAAGAGAAGGGAAAAAGGCCCAGAGAGGGGGAAGGAGACGGTCGTGGCAACAGATATAAAAGAGCCACCAACGCCAGGCAAGATTTCCTAGAGAGCGGCTGGATGTAGGATTAAAAAAAGAAGAAGGGCAGGCAAAAAAAAGACCAGGAATCTACTCGTCCACCTTTCAGGAAGGGATGTGACTGGGGGAAAGGGGGGGAACGGATCATCACTGGAGCGAGACCCTTTCACGTAGCTCTAGAAAGGGGATAAAAGAAAAAGAATATGGGCGGAAAGAAACGCTGCTTCAAAAGTTCTTGGGAAGAAGTCACGTGAGAGTACCTGAGGACGGCCGTAGGATCTTAAGAAGGGGGGGGGGGGATCGCAGGGTATAGGACTCACCATCACGACGCCGACCGGACAGAAAAGGGGAGAGAAGGACGCAAACGAGAAGATCAGAGACGTCGGGGGAGAAGTGGGACTCCTGGCTTAAGATACATGGAAGGTGACGATCGGCGGTTTCAGGATTCTCTCATGCGTCGAGACTCGGCAAAGCAAAAGAAACATGAGAAGCCGGCTGGGATCGGCCGGAGCAGAGAGCCGATGACGGACATTATTTCGATTTCGTGATCACCGGAAAAAGGACCTTGAAGAGGCTCGGAAGGAGAGAGAATACGGTAACTGTACTAGGCTATTTCCGACGCTCCACGAGTGAATGAAAGAAAATGGAGAGGAGGTAGACGTGCCTATCATGATTGTCCTTAAAGGGGGGGGGGAAAAGAAAGAGGAGGAGCGGTGATGACTCCTACAGATCCTTATTCAGACTGCCCGTGCTCCTAGGGGGGAGAAGGCAGAGGACGAAAAAGAGGAAGACCGCGAAGCGACTATATCCTCCGACTGGGGGCCTTAAGAAAAACGTGTCGGTAAAGGGGCTACGAGAAGAAGGGTCGAGTCTGAAGCGGGACGAAATGTAGCTGGTGAGAAAAAACGGACGGCTGGAGGGGGGACAAGTGAAATCTTCGAAGGACCGCTCAGCTTCTGAAAAACAAAGAAAAAAAATATGGGGGGGAGGAAAAAGGAAGAAGAGGGAGAGGCGGACGGACGAAGGTCTATTCCGTTGATAAAGAAGGGTAAACTCGCAAAAATAGATAGGGCCGTCAACGCTTCAGATCGAAGATTGTGAAGTGAAGAAAGGCCAAGTGCAGGAAGAGGGGTGATACCCTTCTCTTCGCGGTCAGTGTCCGGCTCGGGACATGAAGGCAAGGGTAATAAGGGGCGGCTCTCACGGGGCAGGAATCACTTCATCGTCTGAGAAGTCGGAATAGGAGGGAGGGGGCCAAAAATTGTGTCCCGGAAATCCATGGAAGCGGAAAAAGGAAAGCCGTCCTTGAAGGAGTAGAATCTACGACTCATCTTCAGGAAGGGCATTGGAAGTCCAGTCGACTCTTCGGCTAAACAGAGGGGAAGCCAAATATTAGAGAGGTAAGAAAAGCCTCGGGAATGTTGAAATCAAAAATCTCAATGGCAGGGAAGTGGGAGAGGGAGAAAGAAAGAAGAGGGATTACAGGCACTATAAGACCGAAAGGTACTAAAAAGGTTTGGGAGGGACTCGACCCAGGAGCGAGTGGCAGAGAAAAGGCACAACGAGGATCGCGCCGTTACCTGTAAAAGGAAGAGTTCAATACGGAGCCCCTTCTCTAAGAGGAAAAGGAGAAGACCGTGGGAGAGTTCGGAAGCTCACTAAAGTCCTTCTTTAGGTCGGGGCATGATGGGTGAAGAAGAGAACTACGGCTCTCCCTCCCATGGAAGTGCGACTAAGGAGCCGAGGAAAAGTCGAAAAGAGCGTCGAGAGAGTAAAAACCAGGAGTCAGCTAAAGCCCAGATACCCTTCTCTTAAGGGAATTCTAACCACGGGGGGAAGGAATGGGAGGTCTCTAATTCCACGTGCCATAGAAAAGAAGGAAAGCTAATTCCGAGAAACGGTACGTCCGGTATGGAGGGTTCGACAAGGGGACTCGGGGGTCCGCTAATGGGCACAGAGAGGAAAAAAATAGAAAATCATCTAACCATCTATTACATCAGGGTAGCAGAGTTGAATTCTCTGGTTTTCAAAAAAGCCGTCTATCCGGGAAAGATGAGGAGAGAAAATAATAGCAGGACCGCCTCAGCTGTTTATCTACCACGACGGGAAGAAAGAATGGGAAAGGAAAAGGAACCAGGAACGCCGGTACAGACAGGCAACCAGGAAGCAGGAAGTGGTAAACAGTGCGCACTTCCTTACACCACTCAGGACATACGGAAGAGTGGAGAACGCCCTTTCGAGTTTTGGATCGTTGACAAAATATTTTAAGAATCCTGTCACAAGAGGAACTCGTTTATCTCAATCTGAGTAAATAAAAGAAGGGGGAAAGACGGGGTGAACAAAGAGATGGCCGTAGGAAGGAAAGGGGAAACTGGAGGGGAGAAAGTAGGAAAGAGGGAACCACGCAATCTGAGTTGGGGAAAAGAGTTTAAAGGGGGGAAAGGTTCATTAGGCATCGTACTTCTTTAAAGAGAAGGGAGAGTTGAAGGTAAGGATAGTCCATCCATAAAGAAGGACGGTGGAGGAAGAAAGGCGCTCCTAATACTGGGAATTTTCCTAACACAAACAATCCGGCCGCGAGGACTGTGTAAAAAACGGAGAGCAGGAGAAGAGGCTTGCAGGATCCAGGCTCTTCTTTTATGAACTACGGATGGGGGGCCAGATGTTATAGTGGAACTGGTGCTGAGAAGGAAACTAATCTTCGAACGGGACTTAGCAAGCTGAGCTTTGGTGCAACAGACGGGAGGAAAGCCATGGCTCGATATGAGGAAAAAGAGAAATGCAAAACGAAGAGGGTTTCTGACAGTGCTGTAATTTAAACGGGGGCAGATCCAATAGGGAAAACGATCTGTTGGTGTTCAGGCCTGGAAGTCAATTAATGAGGAAAAAAAAAGGAAGGGGGGGGAGGGGGGAGTACGTTGTAAGTCACTTTATGACCAGATTCGCCAGGGGGAGAGGGGGAGATAAGAGGGGGAATATGATCATAAAGAAAGAGGAGCCGGGAGCTTAGAGACCACTTGCTCGAACGTGGACCACGGGAAACAACAGAAAATCTGCTGCCTGAGACAGAAAAAAAATCACCGCTGCTCGGTCAAAACGAGGAAGGGACTGAAGTGGAAGCTATACCGGGGAAAGAAGGAAGGGGGGGGCGGAAGAGGGCTATTGTCGTCTGACGGGGTGCAAAGAGGGAGAGGCCAGAAATCAGGGAAGATGTCGCGACAGGTCGGAACAATCGAGGGAGAAAAGAAGAGAAATGCGCGATCTAATCCAACAGAGTGTCCTCGCCTCTTGACGATGAATGTAGCAAGGGGTCGTTCCGTAACTTCCCCAACAAAGGAAAGTGAGTCGCAGGAAGGGTGAAGAGCACGGCCTAGAGGGGGAATCGGGGAAAGAACGGATGAGAGACGCCGGTTTAGGGAGGGGGAAGCTGGGGACTGAAAGGGAGTGCTATACGGCGGCCATTCGCGCCTGGCGATACGGATGGGATATAAGTAGGGTGAGGCAGAAAACGGAATGCAAGATTTTCATGGAAGATTAACCGGAGAGAATGTGAATTCTCGAAGTCGAGGGAAGAGCGAGCACTGAATCTCCGTATTTTAGTATGGAGGCGAGGAAGAAGAATAACCGATCCATGAGTGCAAGGGCGGCTAGAGTACACCTCGATTGTGGGACTGAGAGATGTCTTGGGAAGAGACGGTCTTCTAATATGATCCTGGTCGACTGTAGAGAGAGGAAAGAGAACGGACTTACCCGAATAGCATGGAGTCGAAGAAATCAAGGGGTTTTCTCTCATGAAAGGGATCGACTTACAATGCCCTAGTGCTGCAGTGGCATAGATCTGCCTATCGATAAAGAGAGTAAGGGCGGGAGACCAGGACTGTGGATCAGCTCGTACGGGGGGCCGAGAGAAGAGGGTGAGGTTGCAAAGTAGAAGATACCGAGGCAGGCGCAGGCCTCCAATAGGCTAGGGTGAAGAAACTTGAAGAGAGTCCTTGTAAGGGATTAGAGCGTGTTGACACCCCTATCAGTAACAGGGGGGATTCGCAGAGTTCTTCCTACCTGTAGTCTGCGGGGAAGAACCGGGGAGTCATGAAAAGTGGTGGTAGATGGGGAATCTCTTGTCTTGTAAATAGGGCCAGCCTCATCGGTTATACAGGTCTAGAGTAATGGGAGTGACTATATATAAAATAGAAGGGACTGCCCCGATCGTTAAACTGATATAATTAGCTCTCTACGGAAGGGGCCTAAGCCTCTCCTGGATAATCCCTTTTCGTCCTGCGGGGTCGCCGTAGCCTGGGAAGAGGCAGAGAAACGTCTCGCTTGTGCTGAGATGTCTCTCTTGGAGCTCAGAGATGCGATAGGGTACGTGGGAGAGGGGGAGGCTCACGACTTCTTACAAATCAGATACAAATCGGGCGACTAGGAAAAAGAGCGGGGAAGAGGGGGCAGGCGGACGAGCAGACCGTTGAGGATTCTTCATCACCTGGAGAGTCACTCACCGGAAGGTAAATTCATCACTGACATGCGAAAGGGACGAGAAGAATTTCGATACGACGTTCTTTCTTGGGAGGCTACCGGCAGGCCGAGAAATTAATCGTAGTCGCTGAAAGGGGAAAAGAGTAATTCGGGCCGACTGATCCACTACCAGAATAATAAAATGAGGATCTGGCGAAGACAGAGATCCTTGACGCCCGTATCATCCTGAGTTTTCCACCAGGGACGTTAAAAAAACAGCAACAGACAAGAACGGTGGTCCATTAACACAGGGGGATAAACAGGCGAAGATACAAAGGGTCATTCTCTAGAACCAGTGAGATGAAATGCCGCTCTTGACAGGCCTAACAAAACAACAAGAGACCCAGACACAAGGGAAAAGGTGGACGGTGGGTAGTGTTACACATGGGCCGCTCGGATTCGCCGCGGGCGAAAAAAAAGAAAGAAGGGGAAGCCTGACGAGCAAACCTCCCCTCTGATTCTCTACGTCGCGATGAGGGTAATACGGGTTTCTGGGCAGAGGGTCCTCGCTCCTTCTTGTCGGGGGTATACCGGACAAGGTTGGCGACCCGCGCTACCAGCAAACAAGAAAGAGAGGTCCGTAAGCCCCGAGCCACACCCCCGAACTAAGAAGAAGGGGGGGCAATCTCTTGACCGTTAGAATGGACCGTACAGCTAAGGAAAAGAAGGTCAATGGAAAAAAGAGAGAGAAGGGGGATCAATCTCCACTAGAGACATCTACGTTCACGGTGGCAGAAGCGAAGAAGACGGACAACCCCTTTATTAGAAAGAGCGGGTTGATAAAAGTTCTTAGAGGGACACCTTCACCACGGAACAAGAGGAGCCTGAAAGGGAAAAGGTCCAAGACAGAAAATGACAAGTTCCATTCGGGGAGGGTCGAACGAAAAATAGGGAAATGAAACCTCGAAGAAAAGAGGAGGGAAGAACCATCCCCCAAAATGGGGGGAGAAGCTAAACTAAAAGGGGCACGCCGAGTATACCCCATCGTGGCCCATCAGGAAGACGTACCAAAAGAGGGGGTACCATCGTCGACAAGGAATGGTCCACCTTACACAAAACCACTGACGCCAGGAGGATCTTCAAAAGTGGAAAAAAACATTTACACGCTCCCGGACAGAGACAGGAAAGGGAGGGCGGGAAAAGCTCCTTCTGCGCTTTGCTTCAGAAGAGACGTGGGAAGACAAAAAAGCCCCGAACTTATACGTGCGGCCGCACAAATGAAAGAGAAAGTACAGGGACAACCAACCAACGCGATCGGCGGCTGAAACACAAGAATGGGAAAAAAAAAAATTAAAGAGAGGAGAGGGTCCAAAGCATTTGGGGGGGGAGAAGGGGGAAAGGGCACACCCTTCCCAAAACTCGGGCCGTCCTTAAAAAAAAATAGAGAGCGAAAGGCGCCGACTCAGGGGAGGAGGGCCGCAACCTACTAAATCGTTCCTCGTACGTATCGACAAACCGACCCTATCTGGCTCTTGCCGCAGTAAAAGAACCGAGCCAGGTAGGGGGAGGCCTGGAAAGGGAGACGACTGTTGAGTACACTGGGACATAGAAAAAAATAATAATAGTGTATTCACTAAACTCACCCCCCCTGCTACGCAAAGGAATAAAAAATAAGAATAAAAAGGAAAAAGAACGCGCCATCGAGCCCCCTTAAATGGGAAAAGAAGAGAAAAACGCTGCATAGCGGAAAACTGTCAGGGGGTGAACACCACATCCCATAATCCCATTCAACGCACCGACGCGATCGAGTTACATATAAACCACGCCGCGTCGTAGAAAAGAGCTATGGAACCGAACTGAAGAAAGTCAACCTCCACGAAATCGCAATCTCCACCTCCGAGTCCTGCCCTCAGACTGGACTAGAGTCCGGACCATTATGGGGAAACGCACAGGAGTCTGGTGGGTCATTGACGTGAGGACAGAAAGGGATCAGAAGCGAAGACGTCCTGAAATCACGAGAAGTCGACCCTGGTCCATACATAAAGGATGTGGAAAAACCGCTCCAGGCAACGACAATCAATAAGAGGGCAAAACGTGATAAGAAAACCGGAACAACGGGAGAGGGCCACTATCCAATCCGTTTACATCTCGATTCACAAGTAGAACAAACGGATTAGGAGGGGAAGAAAATATAGAGAAGGAAAGGATGGGATCGGTGACTAGGATCGGCTGTCCGGGATATCATCTAAAAAAAAGGAGACAGGAAAAGGGGTGTGGGGAAAGAAAGGGGACGGGGAAAAACGGCGACTTCGGATTTGACTGATTGGTATTCTGAGAGGAGGGGGGGAGCACTCAAAAGGGCTCCATTACAACTCTCCTGTGATTGAAATTCATGGGACAGGAACTGGGAAGCGGTTTTCGGGACGCGTATGAGGAAGGGAGGACTGGGGTGGGCTGACTTTGTCTGTAGTTCCCGGTTGAAGAAAGGTCTTGCTAGGGGATGCCGAAGGAGGGGGTAGCTGAGCGGCGAAAAGACAGGAGTTAATTGGGGGGATTCAGGCTTCTTTTTGGAGTGGTAAGTGGTCAGTGATCGGAGGGCGTTAAGGACTCTACATCTTTGCGGACACTCCTCGTGATTAGATTGCGCGGTTAGCTGTAAGGACAGGGAAAGAAAGGGGGGGGGGAGGGAAGGAAAGCATCACCCTCTTACAAGTGAAGTTGATATGTCTTGGGCACTGTCAGGAGAGCGCTCCAGCGAAGTTTGCAATGTCGGTGGAAACGGCCTGCGCCTATAAAGAAAAAAAAAGAAAAGAGAAGACACAACCCCCCCCCCCCACCGCAGGAGGGGGTGAACAGGGGTGAGGGGAGAGTAATGGAAACGCTTTCCAGATTTGGAGGGAAAGCCTGGGCGGAGGAGCGGGACGGGGGAGGGGAGATTGTGATCTTCTCTTTGTGTTAGGGTGTAGAGACAAAGGGAGAGGGGAGTCATGCGGGACAATATGGAGCTGTTCGAAATGCCGAGGAAAGGCGTGTTCACTCAATTGATAGGGGGTAGGAAAGGGGAGGGGTGTAAGGTGCTGGTCGCCGTGAACTCTGTTGTGTTTTAGACGTCTCGTAGGACGCACGGCCGCAAACAGAGCTACGGCGCCGGGGAAAAAGGAAGTGAGAGGGATAAATGTGGTACCGGGGGGGGGGGGGTCCATAGGGCTGAGACTATAGTACGGATTAGATGTGTTGTGGACCTTTGGGGGACCATTCTTGTCGACGAGGTGGGGCACAACAGGGGCAGGGCAGCAGGAACGAGGTCTAGATGCCCTCTGCCAATAGAGGAGATAATAAGAAGGACAAGGGAAACGACAGAGCTTCTTTAAAGGCCGCGGGACTGCGGACTGGAAAGACAAATGAGAGGGGGGGCTGGGGATATTTGACAGGCCGTTCAAGAGCTCTGTTCCGTCTTGTGGCCATAATGGGAGAAAAAACTCAAGGGGGGTCTCACTAACTGGACTTCTATCAATTGGGGTGGGAGAGAGGAGCGGAGGAAGGGAAGGGGAGGAAGAATCGTGGCCTTGGCTAACAAAGTGATCTGCTAGGATTGGAGCGCGAGTACTGAGAAGGGAGGGGCATACTCTCCGGCAGATGCTTTGCAATCAGGAGGAGCTTGGATTGCTAGAAGGGCAAGAGGGCGGACTCAGCCCCCCCCCCACACCCCCCCCAACAAAAGCAGAAGAGGGAAGAGGGGAGAGAGGGCAGAACGTTGCGGTCATACACTAGACACGCGGGCTGCTCCTGAAGAAGGACCGGAAAACAGCCGCGAAAAAGCAGAAAGGGATGATCAGTGCGTATTTGGGGCGGGCGCTCAGGCGTCAAGAGAGATGGGAATGAAAGTTGAAAGTATTTAGGAGTTCGGAGGTGGGGGGGTTAGAGACGAACAGCGTTGGTCATGCCGGGAGACGTCGAAATAAGACTGGGTGCGCCCGGAGCAAACCGGGGTGGGGGAAATGTTGTAACCGTCCTGTTGAAGCGATTATCCTGGAGGCGAGGAGGGGAGGGTTTTAAGAAAACTATAGTACGGTGGGAGGAGGGGAGTGAAGTCAGGAGTCCTTTCAGTTTCGAGATGTGTAGGGGGCAAACGGAAGACGGACATGCGTAAGGCAAAATAGACTAGAAACTCCAGCCTCGTATACTCGGAAGTCGACCGAGATTAAGGGGAAAGTGTCAACGGAGTGCGCTGACGTAGGGATGAATACGCTAAAGTGCTAGACGCGGAATGGGACTAAAGGTCAGAGCTGCCGTTCTCCGTGGTCTAGAGTCTCGGGGGAAAGAATCGGGGGGGGCAGGGGAGGAAACATAGCGAGTCTTGCTCTATGATGAAGAATACAGAAGCAGAGCAGGAAAAATCCCTGCTCGACGTACACTAAAAGGGCGATGCACCTCCGCTATCGGTTCGGGACCGTAAGACAGGGGAAGTCTCGGGCGGAATAGACGCATTCAATACATAAGAAATAGGAGACTGTACTAACCCTGGCGGGAGGATATCAATTATGCGTGGGGGCTGATAGGCCAGGGGGGCAGGTAAAATCAGACTCTCTGTAATACAAACCCCATGCTGTCCTCTCTATTATGAATGTCCAAGGGCAAAAGGAAGGTGTTTGTGGACCGTGACCGCATCCGATAGGGGTTAAATCGACCGAACTTGGGGGGGCTACTCGGGGACGATCCGGCACTAGCCTGAAAGGTCAGCGACCGTACATTCGTCACCCGTCCACGAGTGCAACTCCGGGGGAAGGGACGCGCAGGGTAACGTCATTCTCCACTGACTTAGAGAAGAGCGGATGGTTGAACAAGTAAATGCAGGATCACGGGATCTGGCGGAAAAAAGTGGTGCCAAACTGGCGGACCCAGGCAGACGAGCCGAGAGCTGTGATCAAGAACTTCCGGGTTATGGGAGTAACCCGCTCTCCTTTGGAAGGGGGCTTGAACTAAGTAAAGGCGAAAGGAAAAGAGGATGGGGGAGACATAGTCCGGAAGATCGCGACGTTGTCCATAGGAACGTCTACACATCTCTGCGCATATCTCCTAAGCCTACGACGGCTGGGCGGGCGGGGGAAAGCTATCGAACGTAAAGGACAATAGCATCGATACCGCCGTGAACTGGAGCCAAGAAGAAGCTACTAATATGATGCGTACTCGCACATCGGAAAAAAAACTGGGATGTCCAATTTTGCAGGCTAGCTAAGCCGCCACAGCGGATTCCGTAGCGGAGATGGATACACGAGACTTGAGCAGCTCAAACGGAGAGAAGGGTCGCGTCGAAGGAGGAAATGACGAAGGATTTACCAGGGCGAACACTAGGCCTACTACAGAAATCGTCTAAAGGGAAGCAGGGAGCCATGAGTCAACTCCCTTGGC
>Ga0179591_1290627_pt1 | contig 14464 bp, 14 predicted proteins | sample CZOMad2_1_08_16f_FD_182891 | JGI IMG/M metagenome (GOLD analysis project Ga0179591, IMG submission 182891) | Vadose zone soil fungal communities from Angelo Coast Range Reserve, California, USA - CZOMad2_1_08_16fungal (PacBio error correction) | ecosystem: Environmental > Terrestrial > Soil >...
CCAGGCGTAGATCAAGACCTGAGAACGAAACCGAGGGAGGCTGGCATGCCAATTGGGGACGCTCTTCGAGAGAGAATAAAAGCGCCGGGTAAAAATGCGAAAGCGCGTCAGCTGCGGCGAGGCGCGGGAAAAAGGCACAGCCGACCCGGTCTGAAAGGGGAAACGCCCCTGGAGTTTGGACCGGGGAAGCGCATACCAGTGACAGTCGATAAACGACCGACTAATCTGCTCACATGGGCGGGAGAGTGACAACGCGAGCTTCCAAGGGCGAACCTCTGGTGGCGGCGACGGTTGCGTTCAAGAAGCGACAGGTGGCCTGCGCGAGGGCGGGGCAAGAATCACGCGGCGCGACCGACCCGGAATCTAACTCTGTCCAATGGCCGAACTGCATCGGAGTTGGCCCCGAAGGCTCACTAGTGGGTGCCGGGTAACCTACCCAACCAGCGGTATCAGATTAGAACAGGTTCGAGCGCGTACCGACTAAAAAAAGGGCGGCCTTAGCGGAACTCAGGGACCAGGCCGACTAGAACGACAGGAAATAGGAGAGAAAGACCTGTGAAAAAAGAGCGGAGCCAAGATCGGACGGGGCGCACCCGACAAAACTAACGCGTCTATTCAAGTGGGGGGCCGGATCAATGAAGGAGTCCCGGTGGAACAAACAAACGAACTTGTCTACTGTAAGCTAAAACAATGGGATGAACGCGAGATCGCGGAAGGGGGAAAATCCATCTCGAGAAGCACAAAGAGCATGCAACGACCCCCTCGCCGAGCTCGCCAGTGTGAGCTGGAAGTACAAAAGCCTTGCGTAGGCAGTAAGAAAAATCATCGGTACAGGATCCGTAAAATATCGGGCTGACACAGATGCATCGATCGCCGGGCCCACGCCATCTGCCCCTCCCTTCAGGGGAGGGGCCCGCAGGAGAGGGTCCGTGTCTGGTCGTCGGCATATTTTACGACCCCTACCGATCGGGGGACCAATCTGCGTAACGTTCCCTGATAGCAGATGGCTCAAGTCATGATATAAAATGAAAGGTTGCTGCAAATCGCCACTTGAAAGCCGGAGAACGGCGTACCGAAGAAGAGGGACGATCGGCGCTCGCTCTGGCCGTTATTGACATGAAAAAAGTGTCGTACTCGCACTAAATTCTCCCACACCCTTCCTCGAGGTAACACAAAGCGGGGTAGGTCACGTTGAAACTGGATCAAGTGAAAAAGGTCGGTGTTCGACCAACACGATTGGCCGTCGTCGGAAACCACGGCTTCAAAGAAGTCGTGACGGGCGGGAGGGGATCACTGGGAAAGAGGCACAAGTATCTCGGACAAACACGTTCGAATTCAAACCCACAAACCAAGGCGAATACCGTGTCTGCAAAGGGGCGGTACGAGTGAAAGATTGGGAAAAAGGGTGGTCGCTAGATCGATCTCGAGAAAGAGGGGGGGGGGAACGGGGGAGTGAACGACAAAAAAACCGAACTCTAAACCGGTATCAACCCGATAATGAAGAAAGATGGAAACCTACAGGAATAGGAGAGGTAGCGGCCCGCAGAAAGAATACTGGCCCTCGACCCGGGGGAAAGAAGGGGTCTTTGCGTGTGTAAGGCTTGAATTACGGGGCAATGAAAAATTCGGAGGTACAAGCTGGCACGAACGGACCAAAGAAGATCGGACGAGCTTGACGCTCCGGGGCTGTTATTTGGGGGGGAACGCCAGAGAAGCTTCGTGTGCTAACGCGTGAGGACATCCCCGATCGAAGGGGGGAGGCCGCAACGACTAGCAAGACCCAGTAACCAGTTTAAAACATCGCGCCGCATCCGCTAACGGAACTGGCGGTGAACTCGCGTGTGGCTGAAATACCGGAGAAAAATGGATCAACGACAGGTTGATAACTGATGCCGAACAAGTCCTTACCTCAACGTGGAGGGGGTCCACATTGAGAATTCTGCCAACACCGTTTGCAATGGCTGACTCAACAAACGCATGAAGGAGAAAAACCGGGACTCTCAAACGCCAATTGTGCAGGTTCCACTGCGCCCGGGGGGGAAGTAGGTCAGCAAATGAGGAAAGTGCCCTCAAGCTCGGGGAAGTGAGAGGGAACAGGCTCAACGCGCGCGCTGGGGTGATCGCAATGGAAAATTTGCCGGTAGGGGCTACGCGAAAGTCGGGCTTCAGCTGGACATAGATCGCCATCTCGCCGGGGGGCCGGCCATGTCGGAGGACCCCCCCCCCCCACCACCAGCCACCCCCCCAGAAAGGTCGAGCGAATGCGGTTTCCGTGCCACGGGACACTTGAAGGCAAAAAGCCCCTCGGATAAGGGGCGGGCAGACTAAAGAAAGGGCTGGTTGCGCAACATCACGGGAAAGAGAATCAACCACAAAAGGAGTAGGAGAATATAAGCTCCAAAAACTGAGAACGGATACTCAGAAGGAACAGGCCCGCTTAAGAGGCTGGCTGGGGGGCGAGAAAGCAAAACAGCGAACGTGTCTTCTACCTTCAAAAGTCTCGAAACTACTCGCCCGTGTCAGCCGTCTATACTAAAAAAAGGGGCTATGTCGTAACGACAACTACGTCCATCAGGGGAGACGTCCGAACACTGCATGGCGATCACCCAACCTAAAAATAGGGGGGGGGGCTAGGGATGCATACACTATAGATTGATGTCGCTGCGCACCTCAGATGCGCTGGAGGCAAAGCGAAAAGATTAGAACCCGGACCCCGGGGCAGGTAATCATTTCAGGCGTGGATTGGAAAACGCCTCCCACGCTTTGGTGAGGAAGCGACGGGGAGAAAAAGCGCAGTCCCCGGAAAAAATAGGGCTAAAAAGGCGGGAGGCTTGAAAACAAAAACTCAGCATGACCTAACCAATTTAGGTAGAGGCTTGTAAAGCAACTCTAGGGTCACAAGGGAAGTGCGCAATGAGGACGGGAGTCTGACACAACACCGAACGAAGTGGAAACAATGCGAAAGCGGAGCGAGTGGTATCATAGGCTGGCCGGTCCTGTTCAAGTGTCATCAGGTGCCACAACGGACCTTGAGATTGCCGCCAACGTCGAGCGCAAACGTAGACGGAGCTCCGTGACCAAGAACGCCCCGGGAAGTTAAGCGAGTCCTCCTAGGCTGGAAATGGCTACTCCCACACAAAATACCCTATTGGAGCAAGGGGGGTGGGAAGGACCTTCGAGAAGAAGGGGTGTGACCCACGTCTAACCCTAAAGCGGGGAGCCCCGGTGCGGTATACTGTCTTCAGGGCGTGCGATACTCAGTTACAGCGGTCACGGCCACTGCAAAAAGTTGGTCGTACACAGGTCCAAGAGTCGGCAAGGGTGGTTAGAGACAGGGTCGTTCGTACAGTGCAAATAATACTAGAAAGCCCAAAGGCAGGGAAAGTCAATTACGGGAAAGGTGAAATTCCCCGAACTGGACGTGGAACGTTCGCCATCGGAACGCCACGCTGGACATGCAGGAGTTTCACACCTAGGGATGGGGGAGTAATCGAAACAGGGGTCTGTCGCGGGAAAAAGTGCTTCGCGGACGTCACGGGACGTAACGGTCCCCGCCAACACCCGAAGGTGTCGATGCTACTGAGTAGGCAAAGCTCGGATTGTAAGAAACCGGAAGACCCATTTGAATTTTGTGCACTGAACGGGCCCGAAGGTTGGGAAAAAACTGCGAGGGTCACCTGGTAAGTGGGGGGGGGGCGACGAGGTGTGCCCGCCAAAAAAAAGGACTACAAAGACGGAACAGAACGAGGAGAAGCGAAATATCGCGATCGGGTACGGGTCCCGGAAGGAAGGGGAGGAAGTCAAAATTGCTCTTGCGATGCAACAAGAGATCTATGTCTTTTCACATTATACTGATTGTGAAAAGGACGTCTATATAGGGGAGAATTGGAAGACAACGGTTACGACACGGAAAAAAGTTAAAATCGGGGGGGTACAGAAAAGGCCCCCCGTCCTCGAAACCAATGGTTTCGACATCCTGCCAATCCCAGCGACGAGAGCGGTGCAGGGCGCATGGCGGGGCAGGAACGCCAGGGCATCGCAACCGTAGTCATGTCGTCGACGTACTGGTCCTCATCGGACAAGGCACTTGAACCCCGATCCCCAAATTCCCGGGCGGGGTCGGCGAGGGGTCGCTAAGTTGACTCGAGACCGGTTAACTGGTCCACGAGAAGGCGGGGGAGAGGCGTCTAAAAATCCCAATCGTTGGCGCGAAGTGAAGGTGGAGCGGAGAAGAGACGGAAAGAGCGAAAGAAAGATAAACCGAACGTCCGGAACGCGTAGGTCTGACGCGTTGCGCCATGTGCGAATCGTAAAAATGCACAGAAATCCGCGCCAAGGTAGCAAACCGCTTTAGCTCGAGATGTCCTCACGTAAAAAAAACAGTCGTAAGCCAGGGCACCAACCAACGTTGGGGGGGGTCCAAGGCAATAGCTAACGCAGAAGAGAAAGAAAACTCGGGCGGGCAGGAAATACACCGGGAGCGACCGGGAGATGACCCCAGGGGGAAATGGACGGCTTGCCAAAGCCAAATACTGGACCGGCGAGGTGTAGCGGCTAACGCTCAGTCCAAACCACGCCGCTCGATGAGGGAATGCAGGTTCGAGGAGAAAACGAATCGGGCAAGCGCCACGGTTACAATGGACAGGAGGCTCTTCGCGGGCAAAAAAAACAGAGGCAACCGTACTTAATTGGGCAAGGTGCAGGTCTTTAAAGTCAATGACACTCCCGTCGACGCTTCACACGGTAGGCCATCGAGGATCTGCGGAAGGGTGGCGAAAGGAGGGAACCTGGGCCAGGTCCTAGACGAGCGGGTACCTAAGCGCGAAAGATCACCGCCGGGAGCAAGTAGCAGATCAGCGAAGAAAAAACCATCGAGCGCATCACAAGGACTCGGGGAGAGACACAATATAGGAACCACCCACTCAAACGCTCAACCAAAGGGATGATTAGGAAAATAGAGATGGGGGAATCCAAGGCTGAGGGCTAATCTGGGAAAAGGGGAGGACCGGAGGTTTTGTGCAACGAGGAAGCTTCGGCGAAAGACGATCTAAACATCCGTCTGCGGTCGAAAGAAGAAAAATCGCGTGACGGAAAAACATCACAGACCGTAACACTTTGCGCCCTGTCCTAGACGTTAAAAACCGGGAGAAATGACCACGGTCGGATACGAAATGACACCAAGTCTGCATAACATTCTTGGGGAAGGAGGCAAGAAGAAGGCGAAGCGGGGGTCAGAATCAGGGGAGGTCGGAACGAAAAATGCGAATTCAAGCGGGCGGGAGGGGGGGAAGCGACGTCCCGACCTTTCTCAGACATCGAGGCCTCCAGATGGTTCAACGATAATGAGCTCAAACAGAAGCACGCGCCAGAATAAGCAAAGTGGGTGGTGAGGGGCCCGACGAAGAGAGTCTAAAGAGGCCGTTATGAGAATTGGTTCACTCCACAGAGAAAATGAGAAAGGTGTGAACGATGCAACAGGGAAAGATACGATCGCACGAGAGAAATGGGGAAAACAGGCGCTCCCTGGGCGGAACTAGGCGACACGAAATCACGATTAGCCTAGGAGAACAACAGGACCCCGTAGGCCCACACGCCCCCCCACAGCAAAAAAGGCTGCAAGACCAACATCCACACAAACCGGGATGTATCACCCCGGCAGACTCCAGAGTTAGGAGGGGCTCATTGCTTCCAGCGGCTTAAAGAACGCTAGTTGTGTGACTAAGAACTCCAATGTAGACGCTGCGCGGAAGTAGAGGGAGATTTAAGAGGCACAACCTCGCTCTGACTGAAAGAGGTTGAACCCGGCCTACTCAGACAGTGGTGCATTGGGGGGGGGACTGGATAAAACATGTCGGGAGAAATAGGACAGGTTGGTGAGAGAAATCATCTGCAAATGATTAATGCCCATTTCAGCCATAGAACATAAAAACCAAGTCAGGGCGTGCGTCGTCAAAAAACTCGAAGCCTCAAAAGGGGAAGCGTGGCGCCAAACCTGGACTAGTGAACGTCCGCACATGTGAATGGTCGTCCAATAAGGAAGGTAAGCAGCCAAAGCATAGACCTAGACCGTTCGTGAAAGATGCCGGAGGGGTCCGGAACGCGTCAGTGGCAACATGACTACGCATAAAGTTTATCAGCAACGCCTCTCGTCGCCTTAGTGAAGCGCACCTTACGGAATGGTGTCGCCAACGACGAACTCGTGGCGGCATTGGCTGCCACGTGGACGGAGTAGTAACGAGGCATCGTCTGCAACAGGACACGACTCAAACCACGAATGACAAGGCACGGACACCTAATGGTTGCGGAAGGTCAAAGAGGTGAGGGGGGGGGCGGTCACGTGGGACGGAAACGTCAGAAAAAGTGGAGTAAAGATCGGTTGAACGGACACAACGATGTCTTTACGTGATGGAAAGATCCCCAAGGGGGAGTTGCGAATACACACGGGGAAAGGGGAAGTAAAAGAAGGAAAGGAAGACCGGTATTTCAGAGACACGCGAGAGTACAAACGTTTCACGAAGCAAGGGGACCACCGTCCACGTTTTTAGGGACCGAATACGGGGGCCCAACGGGGAATATTACGGGCACCGGGCGCAAGTACGGCTCCCCGACGTGGTGATTCGGGGAGGGCATGGGCCGAAAGAATTGCGGACCGAAGCGGTGGTGGACGCAAACGTACACGATGAAAGAATGCCCCACGTCTCAGTAACTGCACAACGTGGACAAAAGTCAATCCATCAAACATGAGCACCGAAGCGCCAAATGAAAGAAAATGGAATAGACTGGGAAGGGAGACGGTCACCGTTGGGGCGAAAAAATCGGAATGATTTTACCCGGCGAAAGTGACATAAAAAAGTTCGGCCAGACACAGATTGGGGGAAGGCCAGAGGGGCACAATGGGAAGTCACGTCTAAACCGGTGATGCCATAGTGAGTCAACAGGAGCACGTCACACTGCCAAGCTGGGTAGATCGGTGGAGAATCGCAGGGAAAGGGGAGAAAAACCAGCAACTGTTCGCGGCATCTGGGAAGGCGAAAGGACTTCGAAGCTAAAACAACGAAAAAAAAAGCCGCTAACAGACAGTGCGGAAACTAGGAGGGGGTGTGTGGGGGAGGAACATAACGAGCGGGCTGTACAGGTTGACTAGACTACTTTGGCCGGGGCAAACATCACCGTAAAATGGTTGGGAGTTAAAGGAAACCGGGGACGTCAGTCGGCCATACCCAAAGACGGTGAGCGATTTGCCGAGTGGAATGACTCTCGAAACGGAAGACAAACTCGCCACTAGGGGGTACACGAACGCAACAGAATGGGGAGAAAAAATTGGGCTACGGGGAGGTTAGACGTCCTCAACAGCAGTGGGCGAACCTACTCGAGCATGCGGCCCGAGCAGTAACGCGCGCGGAGTCGACGGGAAGAAAACAAAAGGTGCGCGATCACAGGGGGGGAGACAAAAGACAACCGTGCGAAGTCTGTTGAGTCAGGGGCATCGGAGGCATCAAGAAAATGAGATGTGCACAGAAAGCACGGACTGCAGGCGAACTAGAGAGCTCCGAGGGGGGCTTAAAGTGGAGACGTGACGCCGGACGGTGACGGGGTAAACAAACCAGGCGTTGCGGGATAGAGTCGACAAAAGCCCTTAGGAAAGGGCAATTGATCGCCAGGCAGTTTCTGGGGGAGGCCAAAAAGAGACAGTGCCAGCAGCGGGATGAAAAAAAAACAACTGAGAGTAGAGAGAGAGATCAACCTCATGGAAAAATGCTACAACGCAAAAAAGTGATCACAGGAATGCCGGGGCAATTACGAGAAAAGGCTTTGGCCAGTCAGAGACCCGCAAGGGAAGTGCTTTCCCCTACCAAATGCGAAGTCTCATAGAGAGCTCGCCAGGGAAAAACAGACAATGAATGCCCAAAGTCGATCCAAGCTAGGAGGGAGGTGGGGCAATGAGAGAGACCGAACACAGCACTAAGAAATGCTCTTCACCTACGAAGCGGGGGGCAACAAGGTGACCTTTCGAGACAACAGCAGAAAGGGGGCGCAATAGGGACGGAGCACGTCAAGGAAGCGTGAAAAGACTCTTGCGCTGCAGCGCAGCGGTGCTTCTCCATGGAGAAAAGAGCTACGACCGAACGCGAGCCCCGGCCGCATAGAGGAAGAACATGGGCGAGTTGTATGGAGGTACCCTGGACGTCAAGCGAAGTAGGGGCCAGTGGGGGGGGCGGGGGGGTTAAAGCGGCAGCAGGCATGGCCCCAAAACCACCAAAGAGTGGGGGAGGAGCACCTGGCATATGAGGGTCGGCAAGCTGTGGCTAAATTGACTACGGACCAAACTATTTCGTAGGCTTGGGGCGAAAAAAAGAGTGGACACTGTTTTGTGAGCCTTTGAAGCTGGAGAAGTGGGAAGCGGTCAACACTTGAATATGATGCGCGCCAATAAAAAGAAAGGCGCTGGCTGGCGCGTTGAGTTAAGAGCCGCATCTGGGGAAGGCTTCAATCAGTAGGGAGTTAGGCCAAAACGGGCCTTAGGAGGCTGAATACGCCAGCCGTAAAGGACACGCGCCGAGAAGGGAAAAACCGCCCAAAGAAGTTCGTCAAATATGATCGCCATGTAGCATGTGGGCTAATACGGGAAAAACCAAGGAAGACAGAGCGAGGAGGGGAGTTCTGCTTGGGAGGGCTGGGTAAACACTAGCGGTGACTCACAAGGTAGTGGGGGGGGAAGAGGCCCCCACGCGAAACGGTCATGATGGGGAGCGATGCAATACGGTAAGAAAATCACCTGGTGATAGGAAATGGGGGGGGAGGGTAAACTTTGATTCACAATGTGTCCTCTCCTGTGAGGGGAGAGGTCGTCCAAAGAACCAAGGGGAGTGTATGTTTTTGGAAAACATTGGAGAGAAAAGGGGGATTGGGGTAAGGGAAGCATACGCGTGAAAAACAGGGAACACAGATAACCAAAGCTTCATGTGGAAATGCTCCTTCTTTCTGAAAACGTTCATTAGATAGAATCAGATAGACGAGGCGGTGCGGATGTCCGCGAAAGCGGAACCGGTGCCCCGTAATCTGCAACGTTGGGCGGAAAAGGGACTCCGCTGGGGAACGTACGCGGAAATGAAAAGGTCGGGAAATGGTAGAGGTGGAGGGAAGTTAGAATTGCAATAGATGAGCGGCCCTCGCGGTAAAGGGTCACGGTGACGGAGCCTGGCCAGTCCGACGGACATAGAGACAGAATGCAAGAAAACGTGGTGCAAAGCGAGGATAATGCTGGTGGGGGGCGAACCGTGGATTTTCAGGGGAAGTTTGTCAGAGCTAGTTCGTGAACCCGAAAGGGAACACACGACAGTCCACCTGGGTCCCACAGGAGTGGCGTAACACCTGGCGGGGGCAGACCGGAACAGTCTGTAAGGGGAAAACAGAGTCACCCCAGAAGTGTAGAACAACGAAAAGGGACAGCCAATGAAGAAGGCGCCCTCACTGACGGGACGTACGTTTCCGCGAGAAACCGAGCAGGAGAGCTGGGTTGTGCGAACAAAAAACTATGGAGGAGTCATGAAATTCAAAGTCTGAAAGTAGCGAAGGGGGGGGATCACCGCGTCATGTAGGAAGAAAGGGGGACGGAAATGTGAACCGGGCAGCCGTAGAAATATTTCCGGCCGCGACACGAGAAACCAGGGGGGACGTGCAATATTGAAGGAGGCCGTGAAAGAGAGGGGCGGCACAGAAAGAGAAGAGGGGACACGAGAGGAAAGGGAGCTAGGTGGGGAAGTGGAGAAGAAAAACGCCCTGGGTGGGAGAAAGAGGAACAGGGAACTGTATGGGAAAGAACTGGGAGATGGAAGGATAGGACCCGTTATCACGCCCCTACTGCACGGGGGGGGGGAGCGGACAGGTGGGGGAGGGGGGGGAAAACCCAGCCAAAGGATCACAATCCAACATTGAGAGTAGGCTGAGGGTCCGGGGTGTCGAGACGCGTGAGAAGAGAGAAGGGGGGGGGGAGACTTTTGTCACAAGAACAGACCAATGTCAATTCGTGTGAGAAACGAGGGACAAGCAGGTGAACACGAGGTCATAATCAAGGGAAAAGTCAAGAGTCCCTGTAAGGAGGACAACAGACGGCGAAATGAGAGTCAGAGAAAGAGAGTCGGCAGACATAAAGTGTCCGGAACCTACGGTGCCAGTGTGAGCTGCAGCGTAGCAGCTATGGGCGTGCCCGAGGCAACCAATTATCACTCAAAAGGCGCCCAAAAAGGAAAGGGTAGTGAGAAAATCAACCGGTGGGTTACATTATTGGATGATGCGGAGTAGAAAAGGGGTGGAACAGATGAAGATCGTCCATAGAGCCAGAAAGTCGCTGGCGGAGCAGGTGAGGTAGAAGGCCCGACATAGGTTGGGGAGGGAACTCGTCAACGCAGGGAGGGGAAAATCGTAAAAAGCAAAACAAAGCAGCTCAGTCAGACGAGGGATGAAGGTAATAAGAACCGGAAAAAGCTGGATAAATGACAGGGAAGAACGGAGTTTCGATGAGAAAGTCTCCGCAGGGGGACGAACGAGGAGGGGAACGTGTATCGTAGTCTACGGTCCTCTCAGGTATGGCTACTTGCTCCAACCGGGGAGGCACACGAGGAGAAATGCGTCCGACGTCTACTAGTGATTTGCAGGCGCCCTGTGTGACGTCCCTAAAAAAAACTGAACTAAAAACCACAAAAAGAGGACAAACTGGGAGAGGGCGGACTGACACGTAGTGACCTTCAGGGCAAAGCGTCATCAATCTCAGGAGTACGCAAGAAGAAACTTGGGTTGCAGGTGCAGGGCATAGTTGCCAAATGCCGCGGCAACGTGCGGAATCGGGAGGCAGTGAAATCAAAGCAGGGAGGGGGGTGAGCATCAGGACTCAGATCATAAGAAAAGAAGACGCTTGCTAAGAGGGGGCGGAAAAAAGCGGAGACCGACTCGGGAGGGGGCCCTCTTGAGTAGCCTGAGGACCGGCAGGGGCCGGGGCGGAAAGAGAATATCGGACGGCACTTGCTCCGGCAGTGTCGAAAACCACAATGAGGGACTGTTAGTAGAGAGGCAGAGTACAATTCGAATCGAGAGGAAGAGACCACACCACGTGTCGGTCTTGCGAGAAAAGCGCCAAGGAGACGATGCGTGTAGTAAGGTGGAGAGAGGAAGTTAATCAAATCTACTACTGCCTTCGCGCGGGCAACTGCGGTAACCGTTGGGACGAAAACAAATGCCGATTAAACAACACCGGAGACTGAAAAGAGCGCGAGAGAGACATTGTGGGACCGAGACAGCGGAGGGAGTATAAAAGTCAAGTGAAACTCACACCAAAAGGTGAGGTAGGGAGGGAATCAGGGTAAGGAAATCTGTTGTCGCACGTATGAAAGAAGCATGGGACTCGGTAAAGGAATCGTTGACGAGGTCCGAGCGGCCGGCGCAAGGCCAACTGTGTCCGAGAGAGGAAGCAAATGCGGAAACCGCTTTGTGCGCTCTGAATTCTCTAAAAGAGTTGAAGGCACGGGGGGGTGCGGATGAAAACATTTATTCGTTACTAAAGACCTGCACCGGAAACATCCAGAATCGGCGGTGGGTGAACGAAAATCCAAGAAGAATTCATCCTGAACCCAACGGGCGCTTGCGAGGCGATCGTAGCGGGAACAAAAGGAGAAAGCAGCAGGGCGGTTTGCAAGAGAGCCAGCATCAGGACAACGCTAGCAAGAAAGATGGGAGAAAAAAGGTTCCTACGCGGTGCGCCTGGGACTACTGGGGAGCATCGAAACATGGCGCAAGGAGCTGAAGGGGGGTTAAGGAGACCGAATCCAGAGCTCTAGCAACAGGGAGGACTACGAGGGTCACCGAAGGGGAGAATGGCGGAAATAAAGAAAAGGGGGAGGACTCAATGCCGAAAGAAGCGCCGAGAGGACGCTACTGACAGGGGAAATTAGCAGAAAAGAAAGAGAATAAGACGGAACTCTGACCAAAATAACTAAGATTGACAGGAGCTTCGAGACACAAAGATGCAACGACACGATACAGGGAGGACGCATCGCGTCTGAGGGCGGCAGAGCGCGGGAGTGGCTAAAGAGTGAAAATGCTAACTTACGAGAGACAAAATGGCCTTATTTACCGCGGGGGGCCGCGGAAGAGAAAAAAAAAGGAGCGGACTGGTGGGGAAAAACTCATGTAGCATAAGAATTCCGTGATCGTTATAAAAGCTACAAAAAACCCGTAAAGTAGGGGGGAGCGGAGAGGGTACTTTAAACAACCACCGGTATGGTGAGTGGGAATTGACGAGGGATCGGAGTGCACTGGGGAAGGAGGGAAGAACGGACTCAGTGGATCCCGATAGGCACGGCGGGATGTAAAGCATCGGAATATTGCCCAAAGCCTCTGTCAGGTCGCGGGCGGCCACATCGACTGACGCAACAACTAATGTGAAGGGAAGAAGCAGGGGGGGGACGGGAGGATTAACACACGATCTACCCGGCCCGGAACGATTCGAATTGGAATACCATAATTGCCTGAACACTAAAGTCAGAGGTGAGAAAAAATCTATCTCAAATGTCCGTCACATTCGCCAGGTACATCGGAACTAAAAGAACAACGAATCCTCCTCTGCTCGTGCGTCCATTGGCGGCCGGATCAGGCGGGGGGGTGGAAAATGCGGGAAATCGGTCCGTCCAAAGCAATTGAAATCGCCCCAACCCACTACGTGCAAGAGAAGGGGCCCGACAGATGGGGGAACCTCGTCACCGAACAAGGGGGGCACGAGAGACGAAGAAAGGGGCTTCCAAATGGTCCGGTCGTTTTGAGACCAACGATATCTTGGGGGGACTACGGGAAGAGGGGGGAGAAAGGTAGAGGATTCGGAAGTTTCTTTGGGAATTCCGAACGTCACCGGGACTACATAGAGGAAAAAAGTCCGTCGACTAGAATACCGAATTCAAAATCCACGGAAAACCGGGGCGAAGTCGAATACCGTGTCCTCCTCCGGGCGGTACCGAAACGGAAACGATTACGGCATACCAGAAGGGTCATCAAGAAGGAAGATAGGATGGAGAGCGAAGAATTTGGGGGAAGAATCGGGGGGTAGGGAATTTTAGACCAACCACCGAATGCAACAGAAAAACCCCCGAAAATAGAACATGTGGGAACAAAAACATTTGCCCAAACGTGGACTGACAGCGATCGTACAGGCGAGGGCCAGAAAGAAAATGAGAACCAGGTGTAACAACTACCTCTGCCGAGACTTGGTCAGGGGGTAGAGAGTGAGGGAGGGGAAAACGGGAGTGAGTGACACCTTAAGATATTGGGAAAGAGAAAACAAATGTAACTAAATAGGGGCGGAAGAAAGGGGGGGAGAAAGGACTTAAGCTGATTAAGGCGGGGCTGTGACCTTGACAGAAGGGACAATACAGGGCTGGAAAATACGTGAAGGTCTGGGCAGGAATCGAAGGCCTAGGGGGTCACCGGCTAAGGATAAAAGGCGGGACCAAAAAAGCTGAACTCAAAGAGCGCAGCCGATTAACATAACTGGGCGAAAAAATTCTTTGGTGGGTGAAGAATAAAAGCAAATGCAGGGGGGGGCACCTGTAACACGGTGTAACCTCAGAGGGGGTGGGTCCGGAACACAAAAAAAAAACCACAAACCTACCTTTTGGGATGTCACAGGCGGAAGGGCGCCATGGTACAGGTAGGTTCGCCACGAAAATCAGTTTAGTCAGAAGTGACGGGAAATGCGCCGAAACAACCACCTGACCTCCTCTCCACTGGTAATCAAGTAGTAACAGGGATAATGGCAAAAACACTCGGCATGTACAGTACCTCCGCGGGACACTGGGGGGACGTGTGAGAGGGGACGCAGTCGTAGATATGGTAAGAAAAGAAGCGCAAATGTGCAGGACAAAAGATCACGTGTCTCTTATCCGGGGGTGGAATGCTATCGCACGAAGGCTCAATATCAGAAGGAGATCTCGGGCGGCGTGGAGGGGGGGTATACTACACCAATGTTGTCCAAGCGATCTAGTAGAGGGGGACGAACCTAACCTGAACGTCGCTGGGGTTTAGGAGAGAGGGCATAGAACGGAGAGGGGAGATGATCGACGGCAGGCCTGGGCTGCTTGAAACGGACAGAGTAGAGGTCAAGCGTCGATTGGTAGAGAAAGGTCCAAGGTGGCATAAGGGAGAGGGAGCATGCGGCCTGTAAAAATCGCCAAATCCCGAGGAGTGGCGCACGGATACTAGAGAGGCTGTGGGGAGAGGGAGTCGCAGCAGAAGGACAAGAATTGCGGGCGTCGTGTATCAGACCACAACAAAGTACAAGAAAGGAGAGCAATTTGCAAGACAGAAGTGGGCATTAGTTCCTTCTCACGCGACTAAGAAACTCGCGGGAACAGCAAGAAAGTAAAGGAAGACTAAGGAGGATATGGAGGGGGGGGGGCTAGATCAGCCCAAGCTAATGAAA
>Ga0179591_1156271_pt1 | contig 14463 bp, 33 predicted proteins | sample CZOMad2_1_08_16f_FD_182891 | JGI IMG/M metagenome (GOLD analysis project Ga0179591, IMG submission 182891) | Vadose zone soil fungal communities from Angelo Coast Range Reserve, California, USA - CZOMad2_1_08_16fungal (PacBio error correction) | ecosystem: Environmental > Terrestrial > Soil >...
CTACGAGATTGTTAAAGCGGGGTGGGTTGAACGGAGCACGAAGGAAGGGAAAACAGTAGCCCGTGCGCACAGGGCAAGCTTCGGGGAAAAACGACGGGTAGGGGAAGGTATGGCAACAAAGACATGAAAACAGGGACACCCGCCCAGAGGCAAGACAAAAGAGCCACAGAATCAGGTGCACGAAAAAAAACGAAATAACGTAGAAGAAGATCAACACAAACAAGAGAAGGGGGAGGGAAGGGGAAGAGAGGAAAAAGGGAGGAAAAAAAAGAAGGGGGAAAAAGAGGAAAAAAAAGGAAAGGGAAGGGGAAAAAAGAGGAAAAGGAGAAAAAGAAAAGGGAAAATGATCGGACGAAAGGAACTCAAGATATAACGTGGGGAGGAGTGGAGTGGGAAGGAAAGAAAGAAAGAGGGGAACGGCATCGTGGAACTTTCTTCACCGGGTCTTCAGACGGCACAAAAAGAGCCAGGAAGGGAAACAGGGGGAGATCCACACCCAGATCCAACTCGACTGGAAGGAAAAAGACGTAGTAGGACAAAAGGGGAGCGCCCGTCACAATCTAAACTCAACCAAGGGAGGAGGAGAACAGAAAGGGGGAGAGAAGGCGAAAAAAAAAAAAGGGAAGGGGCGGAAAAACAAGTAAACGGCGAATCGGCAGTAACACTGGGCTAAGTACTACGCGAGGGGAGAAGGGCAAACGGCAGGGAAAATCACAGGAGACGAAGCCGAGTGAAGGAGAGCAAGAGAGACGAAAAAAGGAGGCAACGAAACAAACGCGCTGCTAGGGAGGTGAAACACGAGGGTGTCGGAAGCAGGGGGAAAGAAACACAGCGAAAGGAAGCCGGGAAAAATCCGACTGAGGAAGTATAGAAATTAAGGGGAGGGGTGCAGAGGCGTGAGTAGACGTGCATAGTAAAAGCAAAAAGGAGGAGGAAAATCAAAAAAAATAAACACGTCGAGACCAGGTTCTAATCATGGGTGAAGGGCACAAAAAGTGTTCTAAGGTGGGCGCGGGTCAAAAAAAGCAATCAGAAGGGTCACTGCAGGTCGCGCCCGAAAGAAGGAACGAAAGTAAAAAGGGAAAGGCAGGGAAGCAAACAGCAGCAACTTCTGAGAAAAAAAAACGTAGGTGCGCAATGAATGCAAAACACACACGCGGCGAGGAAGAAGCACAAGAAAGAGGGGAGGGGAAAAGAGGGAAAAAAGACGGCAGGACCAAAGGAACCGGAACGAAGGAGCTCTTCCCACGACAGAAAAGGGGAGGGAAGGGAGAGTCGAAAGGGGGCTAGGGGTCGGTTAGAAAAAAGTAACAAAATCACCAAGAAGAGAAGGAATGCGCAAAACGCAAAATAAAAAGGGAAGGGAACCAACACAAGCGCCTCGCAAGGAACAGGGAAAGGAAAGGAGAGGGGGGAGAAGAGAAAATAGAGAACAAAAGGGGACAGACAGCCAATCGAAAGGTGACGGTGGGGACCACAGGACGGCGGATAAGAAATAAACAACAAAAAAAGGGGAAGAAGGGGAGGAAAAGAGGGGGGGGGGGAGGGGGAAACGGGGTGGGAAAAAAAGGGGGAAAGTGTCAAGAAAAACCGCAAAAGGGACCGAAACCAAGAGAAGTCGAAGAATACATCTACTTGGGAACAAGAAAAAGAGCGCCCGCCGCTGCAAAACGATGGGAGAAAAAGGAGGAGACTGTGAGGTCACAAAAAAAGAAAGGGGAAGTCAAACGAAGTGGACACGTTGCTGGGACGGGCAGACAGGGGTGAAGGCACAAAAACGACCAAAATCAAGCCCTTTAAGGGGGGGGAAAGAGGGAAAGTGCGTGAAAAACGGACATAACAACCGAGCCTGAATGCGAAAAAAGGGGGAGTAAGGAAGACAAACAAAGGAAGGTGGCAAAGGGGTGTAAGGAGGGGAAGACAAAACCAAAAAAAAAGAGGGGGATCGGAGCATCCCGTTTCACGTAGGACAAAGGAAAGGACAAGGGGGAAAAGAGGCAATGGACCGGAAACCAGAGGGCGCCTAAAAAACGACCTGAGTCAAAGTAATAGTGAAGGGACGGAGTTGTACCCAAAAAGAGGGAGAAACACAGAAAAAAAAAAGTGGGGGGGCAAACGGAAGAGGGGGGGTGGGGAAACAAAAGTGACACACAGGGTACGTCAATAGTGGTAGGATGAGAGGGGGGGAGCGGAAAGGAAATGTAAGCAAGGGAGTAAGTGGAAGGGAAGAAAAGGGAAAAACAGGAAAAAGGGGGGACAATAGAAGATGTGGGGGTAGGGGAGGGGGTGCGAGAAGACAAAAGGAAAAGCGCTGGACCAGTGAAGAGAAGGAGAGGGAGGAGGGGGACCGTGGAGGGAAAGCAAGACGAAAAAAATTACACCACGAAAGCCTTCACACGCTATCCGACCATCAGACGCAAAAATTCAGGGGACACTAAGCCGTACTGGAAAGACAAAGCAAGGGACAAACGGGGGGATCCCAGTTCATGGAGACATTACAAAAACACGTGGTTGTTATGGTAACTGAGAATCGAGTCAAAAAAATTTAACGAGGGGTGCACAGAGAAGACGGGGGGGACAACAGAAAGGGAAAAAGTAAAAAAAGGGTAGAACCCAAAACACAACGGTGAACAGACAAATCACAGGAGCAAGGGCGAGAATTAACGACCCGGGCGCAAGAGCAAATGGTAGGCGGGGGGAAAAGGGGAATGACATGTCCCCAATCCGCCTGCAGGCGCACAGGGAAGGAGGAGCAAAGAAAAAAGAGAAAAAAACTCGGGGCTCGGGGGGGAACAGACGACAGTGGTGAAAACAAAACATGCGAACAACAAGAGGGGTACAATCGACACGAAGGAATCACGAGCTGGGGAAAGAGAGATCGCAGGGACGTAAAAAAAGAAAAGGGGAGGATAAAGGAAAAGAGAAAATGAGACTGGAAACGAAAGAGAGAAGGAGAAGAAGAAAGGGAAAATCTGAACACAAAAACGGGGAAGGAGTAAGACAGCAAGGCCCGATACTAAAAAACAAGGGGCGGGGCGAAAAGGCAAAACGGGCCGTAGAATGGCATTCGGGACGCCAGAAAAAAAGGGACCAAGGAGGGAAGGGAAAAGGAAAAAGAGGGACCAAAAAAGGAAGGAGAAAGAGGAAAAAAGGAAAAAGGGTCAGGGGTGGCAGAGCAAAACACAGAGAAGACTAAAGGGGGGTGCGGGGGCCGCAGAAAGTAAGGATGGAGGAAAGGGGGGAAATCAGACGGCGGGAAAGGAAGGGGGGGAAACCAAAAATATGTTAAAGGGGACAAGGAGAAAAAAGACAGCGGGGGAGGCGTGACAACAAATCGCGGAGGAGCGAAAAAAGGAACTGGGCACAAGAGTGTCCAAGAACGAGGGGGAATCTACCATTCTAACAAAAAGTAAACAGGGATGAACGAAGGAAAGGGCGAAAAGAAACACGAAAAGGGGAGGGAGGGGGAAAGGGAGGTGCGCGGCGGACACGGAGCAAAGAGGAGGAAAAAAAAAAAAAGGAAGAAAGAGGGGGGAAAGGTGGGAGAAGTCTCACAGGAGTGGAGGTGGGCAAGAAACTAGACAAAACAATCGTAACGAGAAAAATGGGGGGGGGGGAGCCGGCCGCTCTTAAGAAAACGTGGAAAAAAAGGATGCTGGATAATTTACTATCATAAAACGGAGAGATAGGGGAAGGGGGAAAAGAAGTAGGTGACACAAAGGGAGGGGGGAGATAGAAGCAAAAACGGGAGGGAACAGGTACAGCAGAACAAAGCATTGAGGACAAAAAAACGTGCCAAAGTGGAAAAATGTAAAAGGAGACATCCCAAAGGGTCCGAATATAAGGGGGGGAGGAGAGAAGGGGGGGATGGGTGCACCTAAGACGGCAAAAGCAAAGAAAGAAGGCACAATCTCCACAGAGCAAAGAAAAATCTTGAGAAAACCGAGAGAAGCAGTGGAAAGATAAAGTGAAAGCAGAGCGTGCAAAGTGAATGGGGAGGGAACTGGTGGACCACAAGAAGCGGTGATGTGGAACCAGAACCAAAAGGACCAGACAGGATTGCGGCGCGGGAAGAGTGAGCGAAAAAAAGACGTAACGCAACTGTAGAAAAAAAAATCAAAAGCCTATAGGCACGGGGGAAAATGAGAAAGGAACAAAGGTATGCTAGGGTGGAGTGGCAGGCCAGGCGGCACACGCAGGGCAACAGGGGACGTCGTTAACTGTCCAACAGGAGGAGGCGCACGAAAAGATGACAAGAAAGAAAGGGGAAGCGTAGGGATGGGGGAAGAAAAGAAAAAAGATGCAGTGCGCACAGAATGGAGGGGCAGAAAACCGGTAAAGTCAACCTAGGTGGGAAAAACGTGAGTGGGACAAAAAAGGGGAGAAGGGAGGGGTGGCAACAAACACTTTGCTACGTGGAACCAAAAAAGCAAAGGGGTAAAAGAAGAACCAATAGAAAAACGGGGACGCGGAGTGCATACACCATGGTTGATTGAAGAAAGGGCGGTCGCGTCTCGGTTAGTGGCCAGGACTAGAAAGGGGAAACGGGTGGTGGCAAAAAGGAGCCAGGCGAAACAAGGGAAGGAATAAGCATAAGGAAAAGGGGCAAAAAAGCACAAAAAAGAAAGTGGAAGGTGAAAAAACTGGTCAAGGAAAAGCCCCGTCTGAAATGAACGGATAGGAATCTGGAGAGTGCATATGTCAGAATGTATATCCGAACCGAGGCATACAGAAAAAAGCTATTCGGGGCAGGGAGAGAAGCAAAAGGCGCAAACTCGAGGGGAAAAAGCAGAAAAATTGGGGATAAAGAAAAGACGGTGACAAAACGTCGGGACAAGGTGAAAGCAGAAAAGAAGAGTAAACAGGTAGGGAAGAACAAGAAATACTAATGGTGGGGGAAAGGGTTCTAACACTGGAGAATAAACAGAGGGCGACTGAAAAGGGGGGAGTTGGAAGACGAAATTCCTGTCCGGTGCCGTACTTTAGCAAGGGGGGGCTAGGAAAAGGGGTCCAAACGTGGGTGGGGACCTAAAAGAGGGGGAGGGGGGGGAAGAGGGGGGGGAATCGGGATGTGCGCGTACAAAAAACAACAGGGAGAATACACCACACTAGAAAAAAAAAGAGGGCGTGAGGAAAAAGGAATAAAGAGAAAAGGTAAAAGGAGGCCGCGGTGGAGAAAGTCATGTAAGATCCCAAAAAGCAGTAAAAGGAAAGGGGTGGCGGAGAAAGGAGGGGTAGAAAAGTGCCATCGAAGAATAGACAAGGAAACGCGGGCAGCGTGAAGCTGAAGGTTGTTAAGGCATGAGGGGTGCAAAAAACAAGGAAAAGGTGGCCGTGGGGGAGCAAGTAGGCAATGGGAAACGGGAAACGAAAACGAAAGGAAAACGATAAAAGCCGTGTATACAAGAAGGTCCGGGAAAGGGAGCCATATAGGAGCTAAGAGGCCAAGTGCCCAAGGGTGGGAGGACGATGCGACGCGAGGAAAAAGTACCAAAGACGTAAGTCTGGGTAGAGGAAGAACGAGGAAAACGCAGGAAACGGGCACGCAAGGAGAAAAATCAAAAGAAAAGGGAGGGGGAAAAAGGCGGAAAAGCAAAAAGTACGGGGGGCTCGGCTGGATATTGAATCGAGGGGTGGGGGCGGAGCGATGTAGAAGGAAATGGTAAGACAGGGGTGGAAGGACGCCCAAAGACCCGGGAATCGCAATCAACGGGATAAGTAGTGACATAAAGCAAGGGAAAGGAGGGGGAGGTCCGAAAGAGGTGAAAAAAGCAAACAGATACAACGCGAGAGGAATGACTGGTTAAAAGGGGAGAATGATGGACTGGGAAACCAGAATGGCCAAGAAAGGAAAGAGGGAAAAAAAAAAAAAAGACGGGCAAGTAGAAAGGGCCAGAAGAGAAAGGGAGTAGGGAAAAGGACAGGAATGCACCTAAACACAAAAAATACGGGTAAAACAACCACAAGAAAAAAAGAAAGAGAAAAAAACAAAAGGCAAGGGGTCTAAAATCCAAAAGGGCGGAATGGTGGGGGGGCAACGGGTCTAGTGTAGAAGGAAAAAGTGTTGGGGAGGGAAAGCACAAGAGAAAGAAAAGGAAAAGAACGCAGTGCACGGACACTCAGTAAGCAAGTCAAAGCTAAAAGGAATATAAAATATGGTCCACCCAAACAGGCAAAAAAGACGGTGGGCGAAAAAAGGGGGGGCACAATAGACCGATTGGATTTAAACTAACAGTCTATTTGGCAAAAAAAAAAAAAACGAACCAAGGAAGAAGGGGGTAGAAGTATCGGTGTGGAAGGGCAACAAAGTGGGAAGGCGGCAGTAGGGACCCGGAGGTAGGGGGGGGGGGGTTGTAACTCAAACGGGCGAAGAAAGAGGAGTGGGGAACAAAAAGACACCACTAAGAAGGAGACGAGAACTGCCAAATTAAGGAAGGGGGGGGGGAAAGAGGTTGAATTGTTGTTGTGCCAAAGTGAGGGGGTTGGGGGGGAAAACATACGAGAATCAACTTCGCCAACTGAGTACGAGAAAAAAGGGAGAGAGTGCTGTGCGAAAAGGGGGGAAACAATAGAGAAAAACACTACGGGGGCAAACGTGGCAAAAAAAAAAAACAGGGCGCTAGTCAAAAGAAAGGATATCAAAAAACAAGTACGAGAGAAGCAAAAGGGTGCGAAAACCGGGCAAAAAAGGAGGCTCACAAGAGAATGAAAAGAAGGAGGGGCACGAAAGGGAATGAAGGAAAAAGAAAGACGAAGTCGGAGGAGGTGCGTCAGGTCGGCTGGGGGGGCAAGGACAACGAGAATCAGGAAGAAACGGCAAAGGTGGGAACAGAGAGGTCAAAATGGGGTACTGGGGTAATCACAGGAAGGTTAGAGAAGGCAGCCACAAGGGTGAAGGGGAAGAAGAGAAGAAAGAGGGAAAAAAAGGGAAAGAGGGAGGGAAAAAAGAAAAATAAACGAAGAAAGACAGAAAAACACACGCGGGTGTCAACTCCGAGGGCAAGAAAAGTAACAGTCACAGAAAAGAAAGTCAAACCAGGAAAGAAGATACAATAACAGAAAGAAAAAGGAAAGGGCGGGAGGTTGGCACAAAAGTATATACAGGGGAAAAGAACCCGGGGAGGAGAACAGAAAGGGGGGGAAAAGGGAGGCATAAGGAAAGTGAAAGCCACAAGATGAATATCTGGCGTGGGACAAGGAATCGAGGAAAGAAAAGGGATAGGTAAAAGAAAAGAAAAAAAAAAAGAAAGGAAGGAAAGGAATACTGAGGAGATACAATCGTAGGGGTAGACTGCCCGAGAAAGAAGAAGAAACGGGGAAAGATCGAAGGCAAAGGCAACAACGGGAAGAAAAAAGAACGAAAAAACAGAAGGGCCAACGGAGGGGGGGGAAAAACGGGGGAAAGGAAAACAAGAGGAAAAGGAAGTACGGAAAGGAAACAAGAGGGGGACAAAGAAAAATAAAAAAGAGGTGATGAAGGGTAAAATAAGACGGACGCCTGGAGTAAAGGAAAAAAGGAAGAGGACGCTGGGTAAAAGGGCAAATCTAAAGGGAAGAGGTCATGAGAGTAAAAAACGCTGAAGGAAAAAAAAAGAGGAGGGAAGCGAAAGACTCAAGAAGGGGAAAAAGGGGATAGGAAATCAAAGGGGAATTGCAACATGAACATTGGGTAAAGAGAGAAAGAAGAAATGGGGGGGAAAAAGGGGAGAAAGGGAAAGGAAAGGGAATAAGAAAAAAGGCTTCGTCATTAATCATCACAGAACATAATCTCAAAAGCGAAAGGGGAAAAGATTAGAAAATGGCAAATAGTCAAATGAACGAAATTTTTTTGGAGAGACCTGTATCAACAGTAACGGTTGACGGGGTGGGACAAGGATAGTGTGAGGGAGACTATTACATATTGCTGGGGGAAACAGAGGCGCAAACAGAAACGAGGGCCTAATACAACGCGGTTTAGAGTTGTCAAGTGGTTAGACGGGGTCGAGACACACAAGCGTAGCAAAGGGGGGGGGGGGTCAGTGTAGGAGGGGAGGAAAAGAAAAAAAGGGGGACTAGGGAAAAAGAGAGGGAAAGGAAGAAAAAAAAGCACTCGGAAAACATCCTGCAACAGCATTAAGGAGGATAACAGCGAGGAGAGACACATACAGAAGGGGCGAAAGCAGAGTGCTGAGGAAAAAAACATCCCGGGAAGGGGGGGGGAAAAGGGGGAAGGACGGTGACAATGGTTACACTAACGAAGAAAAGAATACCAGGCAAAGGGCCGAAAAAGTACCCACAGGCATGAGACGGGACAAAGGGGGGGGGTTACCAGGAAGACAAACCGTGAACATGAGCCCCGATGCAGTAGACTACTTCAAAAAAAACCGTACCCTGGATACAAGGGAAAGGAAAGCTGAAAGGAGGAGGGCATAGACGGAATGAAAAGGGCAAAACGAAAAGAGGAGGTTCGCCGAACCGGCCAAACAAGAAAGAGGAAAACAATGAAAAAGGATGGGGGGAGAGGAGCGAAGGAGAAAATCAAGCGTATACTTCGGGGGGGAAAAGTGACGAACAAAGAACGAAAGGTCACAAATACACGAGTGCGAGTGAAAAAAAACAAGGGTAAGCGAGAAGGGCGAAAAGGTCAAAAAAGAAGAAATGCGGAAAATGCGCGGCGTGGCTGTTGCTAAGTAGGGGTGGGCGTGGGTCAACGGGGAGAAGCGAAAGAAAATCCAGAGACAAGGGGGGGTTTAATAGGAAATACACTGGGGTGCGCTGGAAAGTCCCGGAAGAGGGAAAGAAAAAAATGGTGCGGGAAGGGAAAATGAAGCCAAGATGAGCGGGGGGGGCACATGGCGGGGTACAAAAGATAAAAGGGGGGGGGGAGGGAGGGGAAAAAAGCACCAGAGTGATAATCACTAATGCCGGCCGTTGGGGGAGGGGGAAGGGGGAAAAAAAAGGGGAACCGGTGTGATATGATGAGTAACAAAGGAAAATGAGGGGAAAGAACACAAACACACCAGGACACGTGGGAGAAACGGGCGAAAGAAAGCGGGACGAAAGCAAAACAGACAAATGTGGAAAACACAAAGCGACAGGATGCCGCAAAAGGGAGAGGGGCAGACAGAACCAAAAGGGGAGAAGTGGGGGGGAAGAAGAAAAGAGAAGAAAACGAAAGTGGGGAGTGGGTGAAAGGCACAAGGGGGGGGGAAAAATCGACAACACAATTCCGCGGAAATGCAAAAGTCATAAAAACGAAAACAAAAAACAGGCGGCAACAAGCAGCAACGGGGGGGGGCAGAGGGGATGGAAGCAAAAAGAAAAGACAAACTGAAGGGTAAGGCGGCACAGGCGGTGGGCCGGGTCTGGGGGATTGCGGCTTAAACAGAAAAAAGGAGCAACAAAAGAACGAAAAAAGGGGGGGGATACTAGCGGGGGGAGAAAGAACAAGAAGGCGGGGTGCATACAAATGCATATGCGGAGGACAGGAAAAAGGAGGTAAAAAAAAGAGAGAAGGCACATAATACGAAGAGGAAGAAACCGCGGGTACCGGGGGGGAACAAAGCTAAATTATAAATGTAACCGAACAGACGAGCTAAATCAGGGGTGGGCGGGCGCCGAAAAAGTTGCCGGGAGCCGGATGTGTGAACTATCGGGGGGACGGGGGGTGAAGAGGAAACGAAGAGTCAAGGAAATGAATACAGAGACAGAGAGGAAGAAGGGGGCGTCGAAGGGAACCAACACCTCGGAAATAAAAAAGGAGATCGGAAAACGGGGGTGCGGCGAGAATCAACGTGGGGCCGAAAAAAAAAAGGGCCTTCGAAAAAAAATCGAGTAAAAAAAAAAAAGGGCACTGTGGTGAGTGAACAGCGACCCAGGTGAAAGCAGGGACGGGAAAGAAAAGCAGTACAATACAGACGCCCGGAAGCGGAATATGGGGCAAACCCAAAAAAAAAACCACAAACCAACACGGGTGCGAGACATGAAGGAAAAACCTGATATATCGGGAGGGGGTTAGGATGCAAGCAAGGGAGGTGCCAAACTGAAGAAAGGGAAAGGACAAGGAGAAAACCGTACGAAATGCCGTTACGGAAGAGATGCGGGCGGAAATCGAGTCTAAAAAAATTGTCTATTAAAAGACTGCAAAATCAATAAGAAATGAAGAAAGAAGTGTCGAAAAAACAAGGAACGATAATACGCGAAATGGAGAAAGGAAAACGAAACAGCGATAACAACGAAAAAAGGGGGATCGTTTAAAGCGGCAAAAAAGAAAGTAAGCTGAACAGGCGAACAGGTGCAGGGGAGGGGCAGGGGGGCACAAAAAACGTGAGGATACTATCATTGAAGAAAGGGTGGGGAACGAACACAAAGGAGGGGGGGATGGGGAATTAGAATGGAAAACAGGGGAGACTCAGAAGGGGCGGGAGGGGAACAGGAAAAAGAAAACCTCCTCAAAAAAAAAAAGAAAAAGGTTGTGTCGTCCTGGCGGGAGAAGAACACGGAAAGGCAATGCACACAAGGGGGAATAAACACAGTCACGGCTGTTGGCAAACTCGAGGGGGGGCATCAAAAAAACAGACGCAAAAGCTGGGGGGGAAGAAAAAGGGAAAAAAAAGGGGAAAGAAGGTAGAAAGGGGAGGGGGAGGGAATGGGAAAAGGAAAAAGTCTTCAAACGCGGCATGTGCAAAAAACAGGGTGTAGCGACGGAACCTAATTGTGGTGACGAGGTCAGCACGCACAATGTTGTAAGTAAAAAGCCAAAAAAATAAGAGTGGAAGAGAGAAAGCTAAAAAAAAAAACGGGAAGAGGGAAAGGAACCGTTAAGAGAACATGGCCGGGAAGTACAGAACCAGGCAACGGGGAAAGGGGGGGAAAAGGAAAAAATGAACAAAACGGAAAAAGAGGTAAAGACGAAGCAGAAGAAAATCACAAAATGGCGAGAAAGGGGAGGACAGGGAAAGCGTAAAGAACCGGTCTCATTAGAGGGGGAAGTTAGGATGGACGCCACAAGAAAAGTAGTACAGGAGGAGGGCCGCACGCCTGTTACTGCAAGGACACGGGAGGGAAAAGAAACGGGAGAAAAAAAAGTCAAAAGAGAAAAAAAGGAAGACCAAAGAAGGGGGGGAAGGTCAACACGAATAGAGGGAAGCAAAAAAAAAAAGGTAGAGAGGTCACGAATACTGGGTTCGGACGACTACTAACGAAAAAAAGGAATGGAAAAAAGGACGGGGCCGAAAAAAAAGGGACAATATGTGCAGCCAGGGAGAAGGAAACTGAAGAACACGTGATCAACGGCGGCAGCTGAGGGGGGGGGAAAGAGGGGACGTGGAGAAAAGTCGGGGATTATTGAAAGTGCTACATGGTGGAAAAAGGGTAAGCCAACTTAGTACATAAGGAAAAATTGAGGGGAGGCAGAACGAAAACGGGGGATTGAATCTGAACCGAGAGAAAAAAGGGAATAGGGACCGGAAAAAGGAAAGAGTGAAGAAAGTGTAAAGTGGGTAAAAGGGAAAAAGAAGGAGTGCCTGGGAAAGAAAAAAGAGATGACAGGGGTCTTGATACGGACACGAATTGGGGACAGGAAAAACAGTAGCATAAAATGATTTGCGCAGGGGGGGGGGTGGTAGAAATGGCACGAAACACGGAAAGGGGTCACATAAACAAAACGGTATAAAAAGCGCACAAACGACCAAGAATGCAAAAAACAGGAAAGGGGGAAAAGAATATGGTGCGAAGAGAGAAGGGAACGCCAGGGTCGATGGGGGATGGGGAGCACGGAAGGGGCAGAGGGCAGGAGGGGGCAGAGCAAGGGAGACACAAGATGAAGGGGGGGCGGCCAAAAAACAAACAAATTGGACGGAGCCGCAGGGGGTGGCAAAGCAGAAAAAACGACATGGGGGAAGTAGAGGAAAGGGAGGAAGGAGCACGACACGGAGAACGTATCTCTAAGGTGCTACTTGCAGGGTGATGGAGTGTTCAACGAAAAGGTGAAAGGAAAACCAAAGAACTTCGGGAAAAAAAAGAGTAATAAAAGGTTCGACCCATAAAACGGGATTGGCGTTTTACGGGAGGTGGTACGGAGAGAGGAAAGACAGGAAGTACCGGAAAAAGGAGGAAGGTATGTTGCGACAGAACATGAGGACCTCGTAAGGTCCGAAGCAACACCAAAAGAGAGACGGCAAATGGTGGGAAAAAGACAAAAGGGGGGAGACGAAAAAGGACGGGGAGGACGACAGGGGAACGGCCCAAAGGGGCCGGAAAGGGAATCGGGGTCAAACAGACATGAAGAGAAGGAGGGATAGGCGTAAAAAGGAAATAAAAGGGGGAAGACAAAAACTGAAGAGGACGCAACTGCAAAGGGGGGACAAGAGCAGTGGGCGCAATAAAGGGGGGTCAACGGAGCGAGAAGAGTGATGGAAGGGTGAGAGATAAGGGGGAAAAAGGGGAGGAGAAGGGGGAGAAAAGACCATGAAAGAACAAAGCAGAATGAAAAAAAGGGAAAGTCAGGAGTGAGATCTAGGACTTGAGCAAAGGGAGAAAGGGGGAGAGAAAAACAAAGGAGTCGTAGGCAAAAGGAGGTGTGGTGGTGAGGCAAACACCAAAGGGGGGGCGCCAAAACACGTGAAGATTTCAGAGGGGCGTAAAGAATGGTGGAAGGTAGGGGGAGGGGGGAAGGGAGAAAAAGCAAGAAACATCAAACAGAAAAAGACGTGGAGTGTCGTATTGGATGGAAGTGGACAAAAAACGAAAGGGGGGAGGGGAAAAGGGGAAAAAGAGGAAAAAAGAAAAAGAAAGAGAAACAAGGGGAAAAGGAAGGAGGAAGGGAGAAAGCGCAGAAAACCTGATTGGTTGACAACAAAATAAGGGTATAGACGAAACAGAAAATAGGGACAAGAAAACGGGTTGAGGAACCCCTCGTTACCAACAGAAACGAAATTTGGAACCCACGAGGCTACACGGGACGAGCACACCACCAAGTCAAAATAAAAGGAGATGAACAGAGGGGGGGGGGGAACCAAACCACAAACCGTGTCAGAAAGACAGGAGGAAGGGGGGGCCCGAGAAAAAAATGGGTGTACCAAGGAAAAATAGGCACGAGGAAAAAGAGGAAGGCGGCAACAACGATGACGACGAGTCAACGAAAGGGTTCAAGGGGGGAGGAAGGGGTGACGGAAGTAAGGGGGGGGGAAACGAGGGAAAAAAAAAAAACAAGGGTGTGCTAGAACGGGAGAAAGGACAAAAAACGGGGGGAAAATCTCAGTCCTACAGGAAAAAAAATCAAAAAAAGGGAGGCGAGTGGCAGGAGGGGAAAAGCGGGCGGATAGGGGAGGGGAAAAGTACGGAATGGAAGACAGGTGAACAGGGGGGGATCAACGGGCAAAGGGGGGGAAAAAGGGAAGAAAAAAAAGGGGGAAAAAAAAGGGGGGGGGGGGGAAGGGGGGAATTGAAATATAAAAGGGGGAAAGATAAGGAAGTGTAGGGGGAAGAAGGGGGAAAAGGAGTTAGAAGGGGTGGGGAGAAAGGGAGAAGAAAAAAGGAGGGGAAAAGAAGAGAACGGGCAGAGAAGGAGTAAAAGAAAATAAAATAAGAGTGTGGATTACCCCCCAAAAGGTGGGGGGGTGACGAAAGAGAGAAAGAAAAATAGGATTCTCGAGCAGTAAGAGGAGCGCCAGTGAAGGTCAGGAAGGAGAAGTAGATTAAGCGATAGAATTCAAACGAGCAAAAATTAAACAATGAGAAAAGGGAAAGAAGTAAAAGGGAGGGTGTCAGGATAGCGAACATGATAAAAAGACAAAAACGACGGGAAAACTACAACATTAGCTCGGAAAAAGAGACACTGTAACAGCAACTCGCGGCAGGGGTGCTCGTCTGCAATGGAAAAAACATTGGGGTGCCTACAGTGGGTAAGGGGAAAAGGGGATCGCATGGGGGGGGGGGAAAGGGTAGTGGGATAAGAGAGCGAAGGGAGGGAGGAGGGGACGAAAAAGAGACTAAGGCGAAAACAAAGGGGGGGAACAACATAGCACAAGGAAGAACCGAGGAACGAAACGTAAAAAAAACTAAGAACTGGATGTGGGAACCAATAAAGGAAGGGGCACTCAAACTAGGATAGGCCAATGTCGTTGAATAAAGAGTAAAAAAGAAAGAGGAAGGAAGTAAAAAAAAGGGGGGGAGAATGGGTGGGGGGTGGGGGGGGGGTGGCGCATAGGTGGATAAAAGCAGCAGAAAAGAAAAAAGAGTAAAAAGGGGGGGACATGGGAGGCAGGTCCAAGAAAGGAAGAGAGAAAACAACACGATGAAAAACGAAACGAAAAGGGAAAGGACCGGTGGGGGGATGAGGCGAGTGGGGGTTAGGAAAAAGGAGGGACACGAAAAAAGGTGGGGGGAAACGACGGGGGAAAAAGGAAAAGTCAAGTGGAAAGAGAGAGGAGGGGGGGGGGACGGGCAACTAATGGCAAAAAAATATCTGGGGACCGATTAAAA
>Ga0179591_1277087_pt1 | contig 14462 bp, 13 predicted proteins | sample CZOMad2_1_08_16f_FD_182891 | JGI IMG/M metagenome (GOLD analysis project Ga0179591, IMG submission 182891) | Vadose zone soil fungal communities from Angelo Coast Range Reserve, California, USA - CZOMad2_1_08_16fungal (PacBio error correction) | ecosystem: Environmental > Terrestrial > Soil >...
GTAGGGTGAGCATGTCGACTAAGAACGGTTGGGTGACTAAAGGAATAAAAAAAAAAAGAAAGGGGGGTAAAAAGGAAAGACGGGGATGGGCTCGACTGCCGATGCAGTTCATCGGATTAAGCAAAATCGATTTTGTGAGGGGAATGTGGATCGAATTACAGTCCGTGGAGGGAAAGAGAGGGAAAGACCGAGTCGATCGAGTCGGAGAAGGATGTGGTGCAGAGGTTACAAACAAGTCTTCAGAGGCAAAACAGGGTGAGGCGCAAGGGAACGAATCCCGTTAGCCATTCACGGGGGTCACACATGGGGGGGTGCAAACGAGGTGATGGAGGGTTGGGGTGCAGAAAAGGGGTGGCCAACTTACGTCTTCACCAGTCCTTGCCGTAGATGGGCAGTGAAAAAACTGGGTGCCGGGGCAACGTGCAGGGCGAAGGGATGGAAAAGGGTGTAGGGGGGGGGGGGGAAAGACACAACGGCGGTGCACTTTGAGATTGCATGGGAAGTGGAACTTTAGTCTCTGTCAAAGGAATTCTCTGTTCGAGTGAAGAAGAACGAAATGGGAGGCGGGTGCAGGGTGAGGTGTGGCTCTGTTAAAAGGGTCACTGAAATCTCGGTCGGAGTGTTGGATAGCACTGAAGTCACAGAAAAAGGGTGAGGGGTAAAAAGTCTCGTTTCTTGAAAGGGGGTAAATCTTCACAGGTCGGCGGGGTTGTAAAAGCCTCACTCAGACCTGAAGGTAGATGGTGGCGTGGAGTTGGAACTTTCCGGGAAGAAAGAAGCAGTTGAAGGAAGGTAACGAACGGGCCAGAATCGCCTAGGGATAGCACATGGGGAGTAGGGCAGAGAAAGCAGATTTCTTGCACTTGGGAAGGCAGGGAAAATTGTAGTGGCTGGGTGGGGAAAAGGCCAACCCCACCCAAAGCCAATGGGGCGAGAAAGGGTCTTCGAGAGGGGTTGTGGGGTTCGGGCTGTTCTGTGAGGGGCATACGCCAGCTAAGAAAGGGTAGTCGTGAGATAGTTCATTCGGGAGTGAAGAGGAGGGGCAGTGGAGAGTGCAAAGAGACAAGACTCAGTCGGAACAAGACCTCGGGAACGCGCGGGGGGGTGAAAAGGGGGAAGACCAGGATCAAGGGGGGGGGGAGAGCTCGAGACAAGGTTCAAAAATTTCCGCTTCCGTTGAAGGGAGGAAAGACTGTAAAAACGGAAAGAGGAAATAACGGGGTGAAGGAAAGGCCTTCACTTGTAGTCAAGCGAAAGAGTACTTGGTCCGTCGGAGGAGGAAAAGCAAAACAGGGGGCTGCAACGGAGGTAGGGTGCAGGAAAAATTAAAGCGGAGAATTGACGAACCGTCACAAGGAAAGGAGGCGGGACTAGTATCTGCAAAGAAGTGGGTTTGAGATGTGCGGAGAGAAGTTCCCGTACTATCGTGACGCAAGAGACTGTCCGTGTTTTACGCCGTGATTCGTAGGGAAGGGGGCCAGAGGAGCCGCTTTAGCAGTCTAAAAAGAGGGACGGGGTGTCCGAACGTGGTTTTCGATGGGGAAAGGTGGGAAGGGTGGGGGTTGAAGAGGAAAGAGGGGGGGGGCCCGGCCGTGGAGAACCATCGGTGCGGAAAAGGATACTCGGGAGGAAGAAAAAAGTACACGGTGTTGAGAAGAGCACACTGTCAAGCGGTGATAAGGCGTTCCAAAGGGGTGGGGAAAAGCGGCACAATTGCTTACGGCTCACTCTGTGGGGGTATAGAGTCATCCGGACTATGCTGCAAGAGTTCCACCTCTAACTCAGTTGAGAGAGTGACGGGGGAAAGGCAATGACGGCGGCTCTGGGATAGAGACGCAAAGGTCTTCATAACAGTGGATCGTCCCTTTGAAAGATCCTTTTTCTTGGAAGAGGATGCGTCGAATTCAGGCATCGCCGTCTTATCTATATAACAAAACCAAGGGGGGAAAACTTGCAGAGAAGCAAGCGAAATCAGGCGGTTAAAAAATCAAATAAGAGGGCAGATAAGATCGGGGGGAGATCATCGGAAAAAGCCCTGTCGAACACAAAAAAGACGTTCCATCTAGAAAGAAAAAATACTACGTGCCTCGTAATTCTCTAACATGTTGCATACGAAAAAAAGAAAGGTTCGGGCTCGAGGAAAAGATTGTGGAGAAAACTCGTCGAAACAAACGTTCTAGTCGTGGGACGGAAGAAAAGGTAGCTCTTACCCGCGTGTTCCTGTGTCATGTACTGCTCTGGGGGTGGTGAAGAGAAAGTGCCGCAAAAAAGCACAAGCTAGGAACGAGAACGGAAAAAAAAAAAAGCGCGCTCACTGAACCAGCTTCGCACGTAGGGAGAAAAACACGACCTGCTTCGTAACACGGTGCAGAGTCCATAATAACTAGCCAGAGAGGAAACTAGAGTGTGCGAAAAAAAAAGACTCTAGGAAATAATAAGCAGAACCCTTACGTGCACGCAATCGCCGCTGCCCAGATCACAGCTAAAAAAGACGTGAAAAACACCGACAATCTGTCTAGGTAGGCGTAGAGCAAAAAAAAAGTCACACAGGGGCACGTGCCTACAAAAAAAAGCCACAACGCGACGGCAAAGGAGAAAGGCATAGGGAAGACTGATAGAAGAGAGGCACTGCATCAGAATCAGACACGGCCATGAGCGACATAGTGAAGTATAAACGGTTGAAGCTAGGCACGTCCGCACAGTATGGGCTCATCACTGTGTAACCCTTACAAGAAATTACACGCACCATATGAACACAAGCAATTCCGCAGGAGGCGAAACAAGGGACAGAAAAAAAAGGGGGGAGGGCGAGGGTAGAAATGACTTGCAACGGATTCATGACATACGAAACAAGACTCGACATCTCGGTAAACGATGACTAGAAATAAGTTATGCCGCAGAGATTGGCTGCCTGAAACGGAGGTCCGGCCGGGTCCCAATCATAGGCCCATTGGGGGAGAGTGAGAAAAGAACGATCGAAACTGCCCCTCCGACGATGTCATACCAGAGAAAATGCGGACGACGACCTTCACACTATTACAACGAATTTGCGCAAGAGGACAAAAGAAGAGAAGAAAAGACAGTATAAACAGATTCCAAGTCGCACGCCTTGCCAGCGAGACCGTCCTAGGGGAGTCAAGTACAAAGTGTACAACCGAGTCGACAAGAAAGAAGGTGGACAGGAGCACTCCTGAACGGTCGACAAAACTGGAGAAAAAAAAGAAACTACAACTTGCCTACGTACGGTGAGGCCGATAGCCAACTGGCAAGGGTATAATCTCACCCGCGGCCGCGTGCAAATTCCAGCAAGCGGGTGACATTGGGCAAGAACAGGCAAAAAAAAACCACAGGAGGCGACGCCCCAAAACCTTCACCAAAGGGACCTGAGAAAAGTCAGCGACAGGACAACTGCCGTCTCCAACGCAAGCCCTGAGCACTACTGGCATGAAGGAGGAGGATTCCGGGCCACCTGAACCTCCGACGGACTGAAAAAACAAGACAGTTCAGATCGTACAGGGACTTTCAACCTTGTGAAGCGCACTTCACGCGGCGGGGTTCAAAAGAGACCGCGAAAGTTAGGTATATGTCGAGGATGACAGGGGGAACAAAAGAAACCTCAACCCTCGGTGCCAGCGGTGATATAGAGGCAAAACTCCCACAGAATAAGTCGCGACACGACTGAAAAACCGTGGTGCGTCATACTACCCTAATGCACGGGACATCACGGGCAAAAGACGTAAAGTGAGGGTGATTAAACATATGCCATCCCAACAACACGTGGCGTGGACTGTACCTGAGGATAGGTAAGGCACCCGGCAACGGGTGAAGCGAGGAGGAGGCCACATACGTGAACGTGCAACGGAATCCTTTGCCACGTTTACAATCCGTGATCGACGAAAGTCCATCAAGAACTGCTGGGGCGGTCGGAAATCGCAACGACGCGAGATGTATATTAGATCAGTATGAGCACGACACGGTGGGGAGGGGCGGGTGCGGAGGGGACAACACGTCCAAATGCAGTTGCGCCATCCCGCGGGGGGGGGGTCCCGCGCAAAACAATAAACAGAGGGGGTACAGGAAAGTAGCGTGCTTGGCACCGAGCGAACCAGAATGCCGGAACGGGAGTACTCGGAGCAGTAAAGGTGAAAAAGAAGTAGGTAAACACCGATCCGGTCGAATCTGTCACCGACTTACAGTTAGGAAAAGGGTGCCGGAGTCCATGACGCCGACCTAGACGGGACCTCCTGCTCAGTACTTAGACCCCCCTAATATGAGGAAAAACCAAGAACTAAGGGAAATAAAAGGCACAACTAAGTACGAAGAAGCTTAGGCAAGGCCGGGGGAATCGAGGTGTGCTGAAAACACAACGAATCTCCAGAAGGAGCGCGACGCTGCGTCTTCTCAAATCCCTAACAAAATCCGAGGCGGCACAGGCAAAAAGGAAAATAAAAAGATAAAGCTGAAAGAAAAGATCCCCTAGTCTGAAAAAAGCACGTACCGCTCTGGAGAAGGGAATAGGAACTCACCAAGCCCTGGATGCAAGATGTAATAATCGTAGGGGTAGGGCAAGGAACTAACTAGCAGGGCCAAAAAGTTAATCAAGTAACCCTAAAAATGGGGGCAGATAAAGGAAAGATGACAGAAACTCGGCATGCACATCTTCGGCGCGTCAAAATCCACAGAATATCCTTAGTACTCACGCCACAAAAAACATTGGCTCGTCGACACGGCAGGAGCGTGGGACACAGTGTGAACACAGAGATCAGAAAAACTATAAGAAAGGAAAGGGAAGAAAACGAAGGATCAGTAAAATCTCTTGCAAGAACCGGGAGCGCGCGCCGTACCGCCAGCACACTTAAGCGCGGGGCGCTGCCAACACATGGAATGCAAGACACAAGAGAGTCGAAACTAGACATCACTGGCTGGACGTCCCCTACTAAAAGGTTGTGGAACTAGCTGAAGACGGAGAGGCAATGAAAGGGGACGAGTAGAGACATAAATGCAGAGGAAGGGAGAAAAGAGATAGGGATTCCCGAATGGGAGTACTCATGGGTGCAGAAAGGAAGGGAAAAAGGGAGACAGCCCTCGTCGGGCTTAACGTTCCCGACCCATCTCGGAGTCGTTTCCATGAAAGGACGTGTGGACGCTACACGTAGGCTTCTGAAGGGAAAAAAACCGATCTTAGACTGGAGACGACCGGCTATTCTTCGACTTGAATACAGGCGAGGAGGAGCAGGGTCATAAAAAAGAGAACTGGACTTGGCCTCGAGCCAGGGGGGTCGCTGCGAGACGTGATGAGCTCAACAGCTATTGAAACTAAAAAAATGCCGAGAAGAATCTGTCACAGGTAAGATCATCGTTAGCGACGGTGCGCAGTAGGAGGAGGGGAACAAAGGCTAAAAGACTAGACATTCCAGCAAACGTTGGGATACGAGTGCGGGGGACGCAAGGCAGCGGATGGGTTATACATGGAAAATAAGAGGGAAAAGGAAGGAGCTCATTGGTCAAAGAGGATAACCAATAGCGCGGCGACGAATAGAGTGACTACGTGGCTGGTCAAACAGGCCGCACGGCGATGTGTTCCTATCGGTAGACGAACTTACAATTGGATCACCCCGACGCGTTCACTCAACTTACAAGTTCGAGGGGGGGTAAGCCGTAACATGTCCGGAAACAGTACCGAGGAAGTTGCACGAAAAGAGAAAGGGGGGAAAGGATTTTCTCGGAACGGAGAAGTCGGGTCGAGCAGTCCGAAGACTCGCGCTCTTTCTCGAATAGCCGAGGGAGAGAAATATACATCCACGGGGCTCGTTGGCAGATGGGTGCCAGCCAAGAAAGGTAAGGGGAAGACACGCGAGCGGTGACAATGGTGTCTATTGTATTCATCCGGCGCGCATTCAAGAAGGGGGGGGGGGAAATAAAAGCCAGCGCCGACATTTCGAAGGGAGATCCGGCATCCTACTCAAAGGCCAGTGGCGCGTCGCGCAGTGTACGTCTGATGCACATCAAGTGTGGCAACGTCGACCGCGTCACGATTGAAAAAGGGAAGACAACTCGAAGATTACGAAGTGAAGCACCGGGGGGACACAAGTGGGCGGAGGTTGAAGTAAGCGCTTTAAAAAAAGGTTAACAGGGTCAGGAAAGCCAGCGGGAGGCTCATGAAAAAAAAGGGGGGGTTCTTCACTGGTCCTTTCACCACATCCCGCAGGGAGGGGTCACGGTGGTGGATAAAAAGGTGACGAAAAACAGAAACCGTCGGGTGCGGTTGATAATAGAGAAAAGGGGAAAGTACTGGAACACTTTTGTCCAACCCCCCCCGCTGTGAAAGCGAAGTTCAAGTGGGGTCCCTTGCGTAACGGCGTGGAATCCCGCACTACGCTGGCCGCTGTGTGAAGACGTTGTGTGACAGATGCACGGGGAAGAGACTACCTGGGAATGTGCGTAGGCAATAACGATCGGGTCGATGTGTGCAGGCGTTAGGGCGAAAGGGCGGGAATATTGCGCGCCGTCGGGCGGTGCAGGGGCAGAGGTGGGTTGAGAAGGACGCGCTTGTGGGGCAGGGGTTGGATGAGGAAGTTGTCTTTGGTCAGGGGTTGGCGGGAGGGAAAAAGGAATTTAACCATCAGCAAAGTCTGTGCAGTTGCCCCCGTCGATGCTGGGGCAGGAAAACACAGGTGGCTTGTTGCGGTGGCCGATCTGACAGAAAAGAAAAAAAAGGGGAGGGCATAGGTAGGATTAATTGCAGTAATGCTACATGCTAAGGTGGGGGCAGATGGCTTTCGGGTTTTAAACAAGCCAAGAGGGTTGGGGCAACCCGTTCCCGCACTCGCGTCAAAATACCTTCATATAAATTGGGGTCGTCCAACGCAGGGCACGATAACCCCGAGTGCCTAGATCGAACCTGCTCCACCGCCTTGAATCGAAAAGGGGTCATCGTGGGGGAAGGAGGGGGGGAAGTTCAGCCTCAGTAGGCGCGGTCTTCGCACTTAAACTCAATCTCGGCGTGGAGGATGGGCAGGGAAGACAGACCGCGCATAAGAGGAAGGGGGTCGGTGACAGGAACCAGGCGAGCGGGAATTCGACATTCACGCAGAGCGAAAAGGAAAAGGGAAGGGGGGCGACCATCGACTGTTGCAGAGAGTCGCTCCAACGGAAAAAACGTAATCTGCGGAGTCAGTCCCGTTGACATCTACTCTAAATCTAGGCTATAAGCACCCCGCCGGTATGTCTGACACGAGACGAGGAGATTCGTGAGAAGGAGAAATGGTTCTAAGGGTCGGCGTCGGTGGCAGTGGGAGTGTAAGCATAACGGGGAATTAAAGTGTAGGAAGATACGAAAGCGTTCACACGTCGTCCGTCAGCTCGTCGGGGCTGAATTCGCGCACGTCACGTGTGAACAGAGGGGGCCAGCAAGGAGCCTAAGGGCAGAGGAGGCGAACGAAACTGAAGAGGCGACGCGTGCTTGGAACGACCAGTCACCGAGTATAGACGAATGCTAACCTAGTAAAAGGGTGGTGGCGAGCAGAAAGGGCCACATAGGCGGCGGGAGGAACGCGGTGGAAAACCAGATTAGCGCAAAGAAAAAGAAAAACCGGTGGGAAATCTCTGAGGGGAGGAGCCACGTGATTCACGTGTATGGAATCCTGTGGGTCGTGGCAAGTCAGAGATCCGGCGACGCTCGGATGGTTGACGCGGGAAGGGCGTGGGTTTGACAGTGCGCGGGTGGCAAAGGAAGGGGGAAAAAACCAAAACAAGAAAAAGAGCGGAACAGACCGAGAAACTCGCAGAAATCAGTGGCCATCCCGCGCAGAACGCTGTTTCTCAAAGGGGCGGAAGGAAATGACACATTACAAAAGGAGGAGGTATGCATTATGTTTCCTGACGGCAATCAGTGAGCCCGTAAAATTCAGAGGGCCAGATAAACGCGAATTCAGCGCGAGGTCAGATGGTGGGGACTCGTGCAGGGCGTAAGTCCCCGGCTCGCACATAAGAAGTCGAGAGTAAGGGAGGGCTTCCTCGGAGATAGGAGGTTGAGGGAAATTTCTCAATAACTCGCACAATAGAAATGAGTTCTTCAACAAAAAAAAGGGGAGGAAAAAAGATAAAAAAGACGGAAACTTCGACGGATTACATCCTCGGAAAAAAAAAAGAACACCTCTTACGCAAAACTGACACGGGGGGTGTTCGTAGCCGTGAGCAGAAGGAGGAAAGGGGAACCGTCTTGCACCACTCGTGAGGAGAGAGTATAGAAGGAAAGAGGGTATAAGCTATCAAATGCACGCTACGATCAATGGCGGGTCATTGCCATCTTCACGAAGAGCTTCCGGGTTCGGAAAGGGATACAAGGGGTCAGACTGAGGTATAGGTCTTCCTCGACTACATAAGGAAGGAGGGAATCACCGAGTAGAAAAAAAGTCCGCTCACGGGGTGCCTGTGCAACACAGAAAAGACAGCTCAACCAGACGAGGTGGAGCCAGGAGTTGGGAGAAGGAACACTAAAGGGTCAGATGAAGGAGGCGCACTCCCATCACGTCGAAGAAAAACAAGGGGGAAAAGTAATGAGCAATTCGATCGGTCCTTTCCATTGGAACGTACGCTCATAAAGACTACTACCCAGCGGGTGGAAAGGACTTAGGGACGGGCGATCACGCCCGATGAAAGGTCAACATATGCCGGCCCACTTAATGACTGGAAATTCTGAAATGTCAACGGGTCAACGGTGCGGATCGACTGCGAACGTTACCATGTCATATACAGAAGCGAGTCGCTTAGATCTGGTCACGACTGCACCCAACGGGAAGAGAGGAGAAAATTATTACTTCCACTGCAAAGAGCAATATTAATAAAGCATGGCTCAATAGGGCAGGGCATGACAATAAAGGCAATCTCCTGGTAACAGGAGGGGGTCCGCACTGACTGCAACGGGATCGAAGAAGAAGGGAGAAACGGGGAACTTTCCGAGAAAGGGGGGCCACGCTAGGGATAAAGTTACTGGTCGGAAACCGAACACCTGCGGGGTGAGTGGGAGGGGATTTAAAACAAAAGAAAAATGACGCCAAAAAACTTCACTACGGTGTAACAAAACATTCCGACGCAAAAGCAAGGGAGGGGTGGGGGTGTGAAACGTCTTCAAGCCACTCGAGAAAAGGAAAAAAGGGTGAGAGTGAAGGGAAATTGCGGCGACGCAACGCGGCACAAAAAATCATCCTTCCGGCGGGGGAGAACGAAAACGTAGCACTTCACGCCCTGTCCGTCCGACGGGATGCAGATCAAAGAAAAAAGGAACGCTGGGAAGCGGGGTCAAGAAGACACGTGGAAAAATTGGACAACTGCACCAGTAGGAAAAAGGTGCGGGCTAAGCAAAAAGACCTTAACCAGCCGTAGCTACCTGCACAGGAAGTGGACCAATAAAAGGCAAAAGAAAGTAAAACAACTTGCAATCCCTGCACAGTAAGGACGGCATAAAAGGACGAGCGCTTAAAAAAGAAGTATGCAAACCGGCAAGTTGCCAAAGAACCAGCAGGACGACTTGAAAAAAGGAAACCAGTCCGTCTGCCATTTGTTATCAACGGCCGGACCACGACCCTGCATGCCGAGAGAAAAGGACCCACTGTAAGAGAACTGGGCGTCCTTCACGCGCGGACAAAGGGGGAAATACTGAAAGGGACCACCGACCACGGACCGGTGGGCGTGACGTCAACTGGAAACCCCTCGGGAAGGAGCAGAAAAAGGGAAGTTAAAGGGGGAATAAAGCAAGTGACAAACGACGAGAACGAGAAAATGCTTCTTCTGGAAGAACTCGCTGGATGCACGGCCTTTCTCAAATACCTTAAGGGTCGAAGGGAAAACCCGTGCTCACGCAAAACGGCTAAAGCGGGGAGGCGAAAGGAGACTCAATCAAAGGGAGGACTCTGCGCAAACCGAGAGGAAGGCTAAATGAAAAAAAAGAAAAATCACCTACTCACACGCTGCCGCCGCGGCGTTCAGAAGCGAAGCTCTGCCGCTCGTGTCAAACGGCAGTGGACTGGCACCGAAGGCTGCTGCTACAGCGGGGAAGAAAGAAGTCCGTAGAATGCGCCGACCCTAAAGAAAATAGAAGTATCGGGGAGAAAAGGAAACAAAAGGGGTTAATCATGACCGGCAAGCGGTCGGGAAAAGGTGGAAAGGCGCTCCGAGCTGCAAGAAGGGAGGGAGAACTTATAAAACAGGAATGACTCCGTAAAGGAAGCGCCGCCCGTGAAGCGAGGAGAGAAAATACGATAGGAGGAAGATCGGCTTCGCCCTGCATCGGGTGAAGAAGTAAAAAACACTGTACCTCACTAGGGAAAAAACGATAACCCTGGATGTGTGGGGGGAATGTTGAAAAGGAAAAGTCCTTATGGGACATAAGGCCAAAACTAGGGCACGCTCAAAGATTCTCTTCACCCGAACGGAACGGAGGAAGCCCTCAGCTAGACTCTCGAGAGTCCCCCCCACAACACAGGGAGAGCCCGTAACTGAACTAGTCTTTCTGTCGCGCTCGACGGGCGGCTTAAGAGAAGAAAGATGTATTGTTTAACCGCAGGGGAAAGGTAAAGGCCCGAGTGGCTCAACTCACTCATCGCACGTGAACGCCCTATTGAGGGGGCGAAAGAAATAAGAAAAAAGGGTTCGAAGAAGATCTAAGACGAAGCGCAACCCCATTAGGTCCCATCTGCGGTTCGGAATCTACTCAAAAAAACAAGGGTGAAAAGAAAATGAGCTATGGGGGGAGAAGATGAGTCATCTATACCGAGGCAGCTCAGGAAGTGCTTACTGTAAAAAAGAACGAGAGGAGGGAAGTGCTCGAGGGGGAATCGACACTGCTATGAGAACCGGAAAAAACTCTTTACGGGAAAGAGCCGGCATTAGAGAATGAAAGACCCAAGGTATGACTCTGAAAGAAAATTACCGCCCACTAGACAAATGAATGAATCCGCTCACTGGATGGGTAAGAGATAGATCTGGTCTTGATGATTGAATGGGTTAACATTAAGGGAAAGATCCATCAGGGCGGAAGAAAGGGAGAGTAGTTGAAAAATTCTCCATAATTGACCACCGCTTCGTGGTTTAATAGTAAGAGGAAATTCCGTCGGGGGAGAAGAAAATGGGACACACTCAAATCCCGTGATTGGATCGAAGTAAACGGACGAGGGGGAATCAGGACCGCGTGACTATCGAGGGGAAGGTTTCAACGAAAAAAAGCAGAGGACCTCTAGTATAAGAAATGAGGGAGAAAAAAGCACGTTCCCCTGCGTGCAAAAAAGGGAAAGAGGGAGGAGAGGAAAAAAGCACAGTCGTAAAGGGGAATATGTTTCAGATTACCTGGAAAACGTTGAGCCTGCTGCGAGCGTCGGAGCATTGCGGGGGGGGAGGGAAGAAGTGAAAACGGAAAAAAGCCGTCGCATTAGGGTGTTTCGAGGGAAGTCGTTTTATCAGTGGGTAGAAGGGGGGCAGGACCTTTCTCAATACGTTGGGGGAGAAGGCGCCGGAAGGGGGGGGGGGAGGGTTGTCGTCGTTGTGCAAAATCAAGGGGGCGGCTCATCGGGGTCTCAGAGTACACCCTTGAATGGCGCTAACAAACAAGACGGGAAAAATAAAAAGGAGGCCGTGCGGTGAGGGAAATTGGTTGGCAACTTCAAGAAAGTCATGTCGTTGGGCGCACGGCTTAGGAGACAAAGGAAAGGAAGTGCTCGACCCGAAGGGGGGAGGGTGGGCGGAAGGTGATGGTGGTGCAGTTTCTTTGTGTCGCATGCCCCTGCTGGGCAGAGGGAAAAGACCCTGTGAAGTCCGTGAAAGGTCAAACGAAAAATCCGCCGCTGGTCAGGGTCTGGTTTGAAAAGTGGGGAGAAAAGTCTTGAATCCGGGAGAAAGGTTCAGTGTCTGCAACGGGAAATGATGGTGGCACGTGAAGAGGTGAAAGTTTTCTGTGGTGGAGGACGTGAAAAGATCAACCAAAATTCGCGTGCACGATGGGGAGGAGATTTTAAATGAGGTCACTTGCCGGCGCTGCACAGACCAGGCGGGGAAGGCGTGGCAGGGCAAGGAAAGAGGTGGGTCAATGAAGTCTTTTCATACAATTTGGGTCGGACAGTGAGACGGACTTGCCTTTCAGAGGCCAGGTTGCTTGGTGGGGGGGAAGTTTTTGCGGTCAGTAATACTTGTAGACGCGCGGCACTGTTCCGGGGTGGCAACCCCCACCGGCGTCTGGAGGGGGGGAGGGTCCCGACGCACAGGGTTCGGTGGGGGCCAGGTTGGGAAACATCGCAAATCAAGGAGACTTTCCGTGGGGGAAGTTTGCAGAAGTGTAGGGGATTCCCTCGGAAAAAAAAAAAACAAATCATGGGGAAGGAGTTGTCGACAATTGGTCGGGGAAGAGTCCCCTGAAGTAGGTCCGCCGGGTGACACAATTGGTGTGAACGGACTAGGGAGAAAGAGGGCTTTTTGCGTTGCGGAAAGTTGGCGTTTTGTGAGTGCGGTTGTCCTTCGCAAGAACGGGCTGAAGGAGCAAATTGCCTGGGCGTTTGTTGCGGGAGGCACCCTCATAGCAGGTGAGGTGTAGGGAATGAAGGAGGTATTCTACAGAAAGCGTACGTTTCCAAGATTACAGTCTCAAGATATCCCCAAAAGGGTCTGAAGAAAGCCTTGGGGGTCGTGAAAAGATCTCGCGCTCAATGCGGTTAAAAGAATGCTGGTCCAATGTATTCTGGTGGAAGGTACGTCAGGTCGGACAGGTGGAAGGGGAGAGGAATCCTGGAGGCAAAAGAAAAAGAGTTGGAGTTCTCTGAGAGGGGACGGGAATGGTCGTAGAAAGTAAGACACGTGAAGGCAGGTCGCTGCCGAGGGAAGGTGCAGTGAAAGGTGGACTTAAGTTTTCGTACAGGGGAGACCTAAAAGGAAGGGGGCTGGCGGGCCGGCTGCTTGACGAGAAACGGGCACGAAGGGTTGGGATCGCCGAGGAGCGTAGGGCGCGGGGGAAGACGCGGTTTAGAGGACTCAACGGGCCGGCGTGCGGCTGCCGTGATGGAGACGTCAAAAAAGGAGAGTGTGCCCGTGCAGCAGGGCGAGGGAAAAATCTACGGTAGGCTGAGTGATTGCGAATTGTTGCCTGGCGCGGTAAGCGGGTGGGAGAAGTAGGGGAGAAAGAGCCGATGAACATACGCCGGCAAAGAAAGGGAACTACGTCTGGAGCGTTCGGGACGGGAGGGGAAGTGCCGCGGTCGGAAGGATAGTAGGAGGAAACAGGGGAGCAGGCTATAACCCGCGGAATGACAAAGGGAGAAAACACCTTAGTAGGGGAAGAAGTGTCATTTTGACGGAGAGGGGGAGGGGACTTCTGCGTGGATTGCATAAGAGCGTCTAAGTAAGGAGAGTAAACAGTCGCTTCGGAATATGTTCTTCCAGAGATGATCAAGACAGGAGTCGATCAATCGCACGTCTGATCTCCAATATAAAATCAACACTGGTTTGGGGGAGGGGAAAAGAACATGACGACGGCAGAGGATATATTAAAAGTGGGCAATCTGGAAACACATCAGAAATTCACTATGGACTCAAAAGGCGAGCAGAGGAGGACCCATCGAAGCAGCAGAAAAACGTGAAAAAGAAAGAAGGTACATAAGGGGGACGTGGGAAGAAGAGAGAGGCCTTCAATGCGGAGCAGTGGGGGAGGAAGAACATAAATCAAGGTCAGGGAGAAGGACACACTCTGGTGGAAGAAGGCGTAGACCGTAGGGTGATGGTGTGGGAGGAGGTGTTGGCGTGCCGATGTATCAAGTGGGGAAATGTCGCGCTTGTCAGTCGGGGAGAGGACCAAAACCCAAAAATTAGTCGCTCAGTGGGCAACTCGATGAAAGCAAGCGAGGATCAATGAAGGGAAGTATAAAAAGGATTGAGGGGGCTCCGGCCTAAGTCACGTACCGAGTTGGTGAAGTGAAGAAAGTCGATGGGAGGGGAAGTCAGTTCAGAACTGAGGGAGAGGTCGTTGCTCGATGGAAGTCGTATATCAAGACTCAAAAGGAAAGGTCAAGGATCAGTAAAAGGGCGCGGGTCACGGAGAAGGGGGGGGGGATTTAAAGAACCTTGTCAAAGTGACCACAGCACTTAGGAGGAGAAACTTTACAAGGCGGATGAAGAGAAAGGCCAAAAAAAGAGAAGATAAAAGAGCTGGTACTAAGTGAAAGTATCACCTAATAGGAAAGGGATGCTACAAAATAGAGAACGAAAAATTCAAAACTACAGACCAAATAACCTGCTCTTCACAGGGAGATCGGAAGAGAGGACTACAAAAAAAGTGGCCCGATGTCTATGAGGGAAGAAGTAACAGAATGCGCCACTGTGGAGGACACAGAGAAAAAAAGGATAAGATCTATTCTCACCAAAAGTATGCACAAGAACTAACTCTCTAGCGACCAGAAAAGGCCTAAAGGATGGTCAACTTTAAC
>Ga0179591_1343469_pt1 | contig 14461 bp, 19 predicted proteins | sample CZOMad2_1_08_16f_FD_182891 | JGI IMG/M metagenome (GOLD analysis project Ga0179591, IMG submission 182891) | Vadose zone soil fungal communities from Angelo Coast Range Reserve, California, USA - CZOMad2_1_08_16fungal (PacBio error correction) | ecosystem: Environmental > Terrestrial > Soil >...
TTTTAAGGGGTAATCGTTTGACCGGAGGGTGGTGAAAAGGAAGGAAGGGAAAGGAAAAGGCGGAATCGGGGCCTATTATTATAAACATCTGTCAGGGGGGGGAACGTAGGAATGGATTTCCAGGGGGACTAAATGAACATCCCTAAAACAAACAGGGAAGAAAGGTCGGCACAACCAAAATCGAACCCCCAAGGAAAAAAACACTTGGGGGGGGGTGAGGGAAAAAATGCCAAAGAACAGAATCACATTCACAAAATACAATTCCTTCGGTACCCAGGATGTGGGGGAAGTGTGCGACTATTAAAAACTTCCAAAGGAAAGACCAGGTCTTAGGAAGTTGTGAAATTTCAGGGAGAAAGGGAGGAGGGCCTACGGGGTGCCCAACCCCCTCCGGTATTGACAGGGTACTTACTCACTGGGCGGAACGGTTACGGAAGGAGGGAACCTTTATGGCTTGTAAAGGAATCCAAGGATGAAGGGGACGAACGTAATACTTCCATTAGGAAAGGGGGGGAGATGATTATGAAAAAGGGTTAGTTGCCATAAGTAAGGTCTGGGGAGGGTCTGAATGATCCTGTGAAGGGACAATCTACAAGGAATGGAAAAATAGCTAAAAGAGCTCCTATCTTCTTAGACCTGTCGGCCCAGTGAGAACGGAAAAAGAGCCCTTAAGCGGACCGTTGTCTAAAACTTAAACCAAAAAACCAAAGACCCAAGCTTTCTTATGCGAAAAATGCAAAGCATGACGGGGACTGGTGACGAGCAGGCGGGTCAGATAATGACCGAAAAAAATTTAAAAGAAAAACAAGGGTAGAACCAGAGATAAAGGGGGTAAGGAGGTGGGGGATGGCACGCGCTTATTCATTCTGTGGATCCAGTTCCACGGGGGAAAAGATCTGTTCTGGAAAAGCAGGTGACAGAAGGGCACTCACAAACATTCTAATTAGGAGCCAAAGGGCACAGACAAGGGGGGGGAGGAAAGGTTGAAGGAACAACATAGATTGTCACTCTCTAGCTTTTTCGGCAAAGCAATGATGGCGGGGGCTTTAGGCTTCATCAACAATGGGGGGGGACATGGGAGGGAAAGGGGTCTAACTGTAACGGAAAGGAAGGCTGACGACAAGTACGTAAGGGAAAAAGAGGGTGGAATGAACACCAGGAGAATATATATTTTCACTTCCCACTGCTAACTGGGAGGTTGTGAACGGGGCGGCATAAGGGAGCGGAAAAATTAGGAGAGGGGGTATGAAGTGGCAAAATGGGGAAGGTTCTCATAAGAAAAAATGGGGCAAGAAAGGAGCCAGTACCCATGGGAGCTCTATTCCACCACGCGGCCGTTAGAGGGGACTTACCTGAAAGGGGGAAGTTTAGCGGAAAGAAATGAAACCGTAAGACATTTGAATTTTCTTCACGTGGGGCCACGCTGCGAGGTCACTTGGAAAACCAAGGGGGGACAAGCCCATTATGTCTTGTGCCAGTCAGAGAAGGAAGGAAAATTAGTGAAGAGTCTATTAAAGAACAGACGTGGGGGGCAGGGTGTGTCTGCCTTGGTTAGGGGGCCCTTGGGGCGCTTGGAAAAAAAAAAAGTAAGACAATTCCCGGTGTAAAGGCCTCCTGGGAGGGCGTGAAAGGAAGGGGGGGTGTCGGCCAGGTGGGACAGGGAGGACTATTGGCGGGGGAATGAAGAGAAAGTATGGGGGAAAAGGAAAACAGTTAAAGATGTCTCGTCCTTACAATAAACTAGGAGTCATGAAAAAAAGAGGGGGGAAAAGGATAACCCTTTGGATGGCTTCATGGTTTAGTTATCCTACTACTGGGAAAAGACGGTAGCGGTGGAAATATCGAGAGAAACAACCAGGAGTAGAGAGGGGTCCACACTAAAATTCAAAAGGACTCATAGATGCAGATAGAAAAACACTTAAGACTGAATAGGTGAGACAATCCACCTTTTTCGGGGGTTCCTCTTGACGAGTGACGCTGGGAGTTCAAGGGGATAGACATAGGGACGTTGGCTCTCTAGAAGAGGTCCGGACCAATCAAAAATAGTATCACCTGCCCATTCATCAACGAAATCCACTAAAGCAATGTAACCGGGAATCTGACAGTGACAGGTGCACTTGAAAACCGAACAAAATTGACCACCAAAAAGGAACCAGCAATCCACACCAAAAAAAATCAAGTTTAAGGAAAGAAGGCCTAAATCCTATTAAAAATCGGACACAAAAGATAGGGGCAGGTAAATTCGGGGGAGACAAGGGAACAACTAAAGGGAAAAAAAGACTCCAAACGTGGTCAACATTATAAGCAAAGTAAATAAGGGAAAAAAAAACAAGAAGAAGAAGATTGTCGGGATCGGCTATAACAAAACGCTGGGTCCTATATTACGGATAACTGAAAAAGGGTTTAAGCGCGAAGTGGGGTGGGTGGGTGCAGGGGGGGGGGGAAAGGAAGGAGCCACGTGTCACCGAAAGGATAGATAAAGTTGAGAAAAAATGAGGAAGGAAAATTGAAAAAGGAAGTTGAAAAGGGGGAACCTTTCGGCGGGGATTTCTCCTGTGCTTTTTATGGGGAAAGAAGGACCAGTTGGAAGGTAGAAGAAAGAAGTTGGCAGGTCAAAGTTCCCTGGGGCGTAGAAAAAAGGGGAAGAAATTTTTTTTTTTCCTACATACGGCCTCATTTCTTGCCAAGGAGTATAGGGACGGAGCCTGGGTTTCAAAGGAGGAAGACGAAAGTTGGGGTCTGAAAGGTGTGGGTTAGAAAGAAGGGGGAGGAAAAATGAGGGGTCAAAAAGAAACAGATACCTTAATTTATGCCAAATCTTCGCATGAAAGTTTGCCAGCAAACCCTCAACAGCAGGGGAAAGAGTAAAGACGTGTTAACTTACTAAGGGGGGAGAGGGGAAATTGGCGCCAAAAACTTATCTGAAATCCGGGCCCCCTTAGGACCAGGGGGGATGGGGTCCAATAATCCAGTCCCTTTGTTTATGGGGGATTCAGAGGAAACGGTAGAGGGAAGGGCGTGTGTTAACGGCCGCCAACGGGGGACCGACCGTATCGCGAGGAAAGGTTTCAAAAAGCAGGTATATACAGCAGCTTAAGGGGGGAGGGAGTTGAAAAGGAAAGGGGGGATTGTGGGCCAATCATCCAGTAATACCCGCCAAAGGTAGTTGTCAATTACTGAGGTAGACCAGCTCAGTAAAGGGAAGGGCGGGGGAGGTGGGTTAACTCGTAACAATTAGGGGGAAAAGAAAATAAAGGGGACATCTTAAAGTAAATGTACTCTTCCTGATTCCTACCCTTTCCGAAATTAATTGGGGGTCCACGATCCAAAAACAAACTTACCTTCAAGGGAAGAAGAATCAGGGGAGGGGGGGGGGGGGGGGGGGATTGGTTGGCTTAATTCAAGCCCCCTGAAAGCAAATTGAAAACAAGTGACCGGTCGCTTCTTTTAAGCTGGCTTCTTTGCCGGGGGCATGGTCAGAACAAGGAGGGTTGTTGGGTACAGTGCTTGTCGCGTTGAGGCAGGGTCCGATATTATTGGGGGGGGAGGGGTGGGAAAAGTAGGCAAAATTGGTAATGGAATCCATCCTAAATGCCGGTTTTATCAAGATTCCATTTGAATCAGGAAAAAGCCGTGAGCCGGGATTCTATACAGCTATCAAGAGAAGGAAGCTAGTAATGTAACTTCTGAATTGGTTCTGATCAACCAAAAAAGAAAAGAAAAAAAGGGGATGAGGAAGAGAAAGAAAGTCCAACAATTTCAGAGTACATTAAGCGTGTGGACCAGTGTGATTTAGATGTAAAAAAATTCCGGCCAACAGGGAATGTTTCGGTCAACGGAATAGCAGGTTGGGACATCAATCCGTAGTCATTCCATTTGGCAAAGGGGGGGGGGGAGAGAAAGAAAGACTCAAAAACTTAAGAAGCTACCCTGACGTACAGTCCAACACGGGTGGGAACCAATGCAACGAAGAACACATCAGAAAAAGAAGAAACGTTAATAAGGTCGGTACCGGATGTTTTTAGGGGGAGAATAATGACCAAGAGAAAAAAGGAAAAAGGACCGGGCGGAGTAATGCCTTGGACAGGTGCTCCGTTTTGGGGGCTCTGGGCCTGGGGAGGGACTCACCAGTGGACGTCAGAAAAAGGGTACGGTCGAAGAAGAACAGTACAGGGAAGAATTTTAGGGAACGCGAGTTACTCATCCTTTCAACTAATGGGGCGGGGATTACGGGGGTCGAAGTCCTGCAACCAAAGAGAACTTAATACCACTACCTAAAACAACTGATTCTAGTCGAAAAGATGGAAAGAAAGGGAGAGGGGAGGAAGGGGTAGGACAGGGCGTCCTTTAACAACTGCTTCCCGGTACTCTCCGGTCCACTGGGGAAAGCAAAAACAAGAACTCGAGTAAATAAAAAAAAAAGGGTAAGGCTTAGGCAATCGGGGTTCAAGACTTTTTACTGGGATCAGGAGGGCAATAGACAGGCATTTCCCCAGAGCCCCCAGGTCAGAACACGCAGGGGGGGGAGAGGCAATAGAAAATATAACAAAAAGGTTCTTTCAAGACGAGAAGAGGAGGAAAGGGATTGGAGGAGAAATGGAGGTTTCCGTGCTTGGCTTTGAATAATACGGAAGCCGGGAGGGGGGGAACAAACTGGAAAAAGGGGCAAGGTGGGATGAGCCAACGTCGGAAGGTTCCATTGGAAAAAAGAGAGAGAAAAGTAGGGCAAGAAGGGGCAGTTCTTCGGCTTCCAAAGTGACAATTCAAGGGGTTGCTACGGTACCTTGCCCTGAAAAAAGGGGGAAAAGGGAAAAAGAGAACGGACGAAATTATTCTTTCCCTTAACACCACGGAAACGAGAAGGGGATGGTCCTCGGTCCCACTCACTTCATTTTTAGGGTGGCCGCTGGAAATTGGGGTCGTCGGGGGAATATTATTGGGGAACAAAGGGTCTGGGGAGAAGGAATGACAAAAAAAACGGGGGCACCAAGACTTAAATGGGGAGGAAAGGGAAGAGAGTAGTCGAGAACCACGCGCCCTCTCCTATTCCCCGAGATGCTTGAAGGGGGGTTAAAGATTTCCCTCGTCAGCGAAGGGAAATCCGGTGGCGGTAAGTCTTGTGGGAAAAAAAGGGGAAGAATGGAAAGGGTTCTCACCTTTTCACCACGTCCCATTGGGGGTGAGTCGCAATCCTGGAGAGGGAGGAGGGGGTGGAAAGAGCTATTCCGGGAACTGGGTAAGTTGGGTTGGCTTTGGGGGGGAGGGAAGGGTGGTTTTTCGATTTGTTTAAAGACCCTGCGTAAGCAAGAATTCCCGTGGGGGAGAAGAAAAGAGTTAGTCGGGGGCGGATGGGTGTGCTTCATTTTCGAATACGTACTATTTTAGGGGGATAAAGGAAAGGCTCGGTATCCATTTAAAGTGGGAGATCTGGAAAAAAAAGGAAAAACCCGCGGGAAAAAATTAACCTCCCCGTTTTATTGGCCTAAAGCTGGCGGAAGGTGTAAGAACTACTAGGGGCAGCGTAGCGGTGAGAAAGAGAGACACAAAAAACAAGGGGGGGTAGATCTAGTCACCGATAAAGACTTATTCCTTAGGGCCACTCATCCAGGGATAGTCGTTAGCCAGAAAGATACGTGTTGCCGATGGAAGTGAGGAGGGTTCTTTTAACGTTCATATCACAGGGGAAAAGGTGGGAATAGGGAAAAAGAAGAGAAAATTTCACTAAAGCCAATATAACGCCTTACCATCCATCGAACCCGAAACCCTCGTGGGAATGTAACAGTAAAGTTTTCCGGGGGAGTGCGTGAAAAGGGAGCAAAGGGGACGACCAATTCAAGGCCACCAGCCTTAGCTTGTTAGGAATCGAGTATTCCTCACCTTCCTATGAAGGGGGGGAAAGGATTGGACATTAACAAAAGAAAGAGGGGGACAGGGGAACCTGGGAGAACACGTTAACCTGGGAAAAATACGAAAAGGGGTAAACAGATTACGCCTTCTTTAAAAAACTTATAAAGCTTCCAGAGAGAAATAGTAAGCGAAGGGGACTTGGCCTAGGTCGACTACTCTGAGAACTTTACCATTGGGGGTGGAATGGCTCCAAGTGATTGCCTGTGTTGTTCAGGGAATGAAGAACCGCCAAAAGGGGGGGAAAAAATAGAATCATAAATTGGTCGAAAAAATATCCTGCGTTAACAAAGTTATAACCGGGGGGAACAGGTACGGTATTTCAGGACCAAGGGGAGGTAAGAAAAAGGAATAATCAGGTAAAAAATGCCCTTTTTAAGGTTCCGGGGGAAGGGAAGGGAACACCGAATATGTCCCATTTGAAAATCCTTTCCCAGTGCAGAAGCTTATATTGGGAAACTAAGAAAAAAAGGGGGGTTGTCAAAAAGGGGAAGGGAAAAGTGGGGATGCGCAGTTTGGTGGGATCCAAGTCTCACGACAGTAGGGGGAAAAAAGGGAGACAAATATTCACGATTGATCCAATACCTGAATAATGATTATCAAGACCGACAAAAGGGGAACGCAAATCAAGGCTGCCTGGGTGAAAAGGAAAAAGATCTGGGTGAAGGGCAGACCTGCTTCGAAACCTTGAGGAAGGGGGGGGGGGGTAAAAAGAGGACACGAATTCTCAAATCAAAAGTTGGTGTAATAGGTGGTGCATTCAGAAACGGATAAGGGGCCGTGTTTGGAAGGCGCCAAAGGAAGGGAAAATCAAGATTCAAGATTAAAAGGGGAAATACAAAACGGAAGGGGGGGAGGGAGGAGGTGCCAAAGAGTGTGTATTGGTGAGTAGATCCGCAAAGTGGACCTACCCGGTATTGGCAAGGTCGGTAATCGAAGTCCAGAAATGCTTGGTGTGAAGGAGGAAAGAATATGGAACGAGGGACAATCTTCCTACTTTAAAGCCGTAGTAAGTAAACAGACCCAATAAAGACGATCCATTTAAGGACAAGAAAAATGATTCAAAAACCGGGTTCAAGCATGGGGCCGGATGGGGAGAGGGGTCGAACAACCAAACATCCTGGTACCAGACTTAAGGAAAGGGGGGAGGAGGAGTTGCATGCAAGGGATGGGGAAGGGGAATTGACATAAAATTCCTTGTGGTTGGAACTTACTCGCTGGTTAGGGACGACAACGTTCTTATTTGGGGTGGGAGTATTTAGAAGCCCATTGGGAAGGAAAGGGAGAGGATATCTCTCCAAATTAAACAGATGTTAAAATAAGCTGATTCCTGTTGGAAGCGAAAGGATGACCGCCGGAGGGGCAGGGAGGAGAAGGGGAACAGAATACACTTTCGAAGTAAGACTATGAATTGTGCTCGACAAAAAAAAAAGGATGAGTATGAATGAGAGGGAAATGACACTTCAGAATGGTACATTAGGAGGAAGAGAGTATAATGGGGTAATGTCAAAGAAGGACGTCAAAGCCGGGACGGGGAAAGAGTTACGGGATGAAAAAAAAAAAAACGTGAGTAAACATTGAATTTCCTAGTATTCGGGGGAGGTAATGGCTGATCACACACATACCGAAAAACAAACTTGGGAAAAGGGGGTCGGGGTGAAATACCAGACTGCACTTAAAAAAGAAACCAAAGGGGAGGGGATGGGGAACCAATCACTGCACTAAATAATCCAAATACCCTCCCTAGTCCTGGGGGAGGTAAAAAAGGGAAGGGGGGGGCATGGGTGCTAACAGCGGGCCCCTATAAAAGGGAAGAAAGGTTTGGAATTGGAAGAGAAGAGAAATCCGGCTTTATTTGCCTAAGGGCTACGGTACTCAACGCAGGAGGTACGGGTCGCACAAAAAATTTGATCTTCTCAAATATCGAAGGGGGGGGACAGAGAAGGAAACAAAACCACGACAATTGTAGGTAAAGGGGGAGAGGGGTTATAAATGCAGACTTAGTCTTTCTGTATTACTGGGACGTGAACCCCCACCACTGAAAAGGATCAATATAACACCTTAATGAAAACTAGCGCCAACTTCAAAAAAGGGAAATTAGCACAGGGAGATTCCGAGGGGAACTCAACTTGATGACTTTACGGAACAGGGGGGAGGAACTGGAACACAAGGGAAAAGTAGATCAGGTTCGCCTGAATAGGAAAAAAACGATCAAACCCAAAGGTAGTTATTATAGAAAGAATTCGGCACTCAGGGGTTAATTGGTGATCCCGCGTGCACATCTTGGACGCCACTCCCAGTCAAAGTAGGGAAAAAGAGGGAAAAAACAGGGGCTGTTGGAGGGGAGGCACAATTAATCTCGAGGTAGGGTCAGGGGGGGGGGAGGTCCATGAACTAAAAAGGAGGGGCGGTGAGGGGGAGTGACAAGAGGGGGAGCCCTTCAATGTCAAAAACTGAAAAAACCAGGTAGAATTAAGGTGAAAGGGAACAAATGAGAAGGGGGGGGAAATTCTATGGAAGCAATTAGGCTTATGCTTCAATTTATGGGTGCCCGTTCTACGGGAAAAAGTTCCAAGGAAAAGGGAAACGGGCGTCGGGAAGACCTAACATTAATAGTTAAACTTAAGCAAAGCTGAAGGAACTCGCAAGGGGGAGGAATGGTCACTTCCCCAAGTTCTCATTTTTTTGGGCGCATTGGTGGGGAGGAGGGGCAACTGGTTCGATCTTTAACACCTGAGGGGGGGGGATAATTAAATGCACAAACACACACTCAAGGAAAGGAAAAAGGGGGCTGAAGGATAGAGGGTAGAAGAAGGCCACCGTTGATACGCCGATTTAAGCGATATTAGGGGGGATGGGTAAAAATGGGAAATCATCGGGGAACCACGGAAATGTAGTGGGGGGGGAAACGGGAAGATGTTCAAATTGCCCCCTCCCCCCCGACTTTTAAAGACCCATTAGGAAAAGGGGAGTGTCCATCCGTTAAGATCGGAAAAGGGGGGGGGGAGAGAAAAAAAAAAAAAAAACGCCTTCACAAAAAAGAAGTGGGGGGGGGGGGAGGGGGGGGCGGGGGGCCTTTTGGGTGCCCTTGGTGGGGGTTCGCTAAAGTCGCCCCGGAGTAAAGACATTCAAGGGGAAGGACACCAGGTGGGAAGGCGGGTGCAGGTGAGAGTGCTGCAAGGTTACTAGGGTTCGTCAGGAATTAAAAAGGATTCTCTATATCCACAATGGAGATGTGAGTAGAAGGAAAGGGGAAAAAAAAACAATCTTCAAGAAGCGGAAAAAGAAAAAGTTGAGTGTTCTAATGATGGAGGAGGAGGGAAAGGAATAGGGAGAAGAAAAGAGGAATGAAGCAGGGAATCTTAAAATAGGAGATGATCACACTGATTATGTAAAGGATAATATTTCCTTACCGCTCCATACTAGTATGCTAAAGTGAAGGAAGACTAGGGGGGCTAGAGAAAAGAGCTCCTCTTGAGAAGGTACGCAGGGATGGGGGCCGGAGTAACTCTTGGAAAACCGGATACTATAATCAAATATAAACCTGACCAATGCAAATATTCCACGCCAAGGAGTCAACCAGGGGGAACCAATACAACACTCGGTAGGCCATTTAAACCGTGGGCTGGCCTGGCAAACGTGTCGCTGTGGTAAATGGCACCCAAGGACGAAAACAAGGGTAAAAAAAGAAAAAAAAATCTGGGGGAATTAAAAGGGAAAATTGAATAAAAAGTGGCCGGCTCTGTATAACGTGGACCATTCCCAAAAAAACAGAATGGATGGCACAGTCTGGGGAAAGAAAAAACTAAACGGGGGGAAAAATAAAGGGGAAAAAAACGGGAAAAATGAAGGGGGAAAAAAAGAAACGTGCAGACGTGACGCTCCGGTCGGGACCTGAGCGAGAAAAAGGGAAGAGGGGCCTAAGGATCGGACTGAAAACTTCGCCATTTTACTCCTGCCCGGGAAAGGGGGGGGCCTGAAGAAGAAAGGGGGGAAAAAGGTGGCCAACAGAATAACGAATCTAATGTTTGCCCAATAGCTCGTTAAAAGAAAAAACGGGGAGAAAAGTTGGGGGGGGGGGGGGGGGGGGGGTGGGGTGGGTGGTGGTTGGGGGAGGGTTTTTGGAAAAACGGAGAGGTTCTCCGCCAGGGGCTTGTGGTACTGAAAAAGTCAGAAGTCAAGTTAAAAAGGGAAAGAAGTAAACTGGGTGGTTCCTTGTCCGACGGTCCCACGGGAGGAAAAAAAGTGAAAAAAGGGGGGGGGGGAAGCAACGGTCCATAAATCAGAAATTGTAACTACCTTGTTTCGACAAACTAAGTCAAAACAAAATGGTGAGAAGTGGTTTGCGGAAAGGAGAAAAGAGCATATGTCACAATAAACCCTGAAAGGGGGATATCCAGAAAGGAGAAGGAGGGGGGGGGAAGAGTGAGGGATCCAAAATGTGCCCCTGAATCTCAATACTGTGGGCCTTGACCCTGGGGGCAATTGGGAAGCTGCAAAAAGGTGGCGGAAAAGAATGCTTAAACGAATTAGGAACCGTAACCCGGTGGATAGCAGTGGGGGGGGGGGGGGGAGGACACGGGGAGAAAAAAAGTAGAGCATTTTGTGGCGTAGAGGGGCCTACCGGACAGGAAGTCCGCGGAAAAGAAACAGAATAAAGAATGGGGGTTTCGAGGAGGTCCGGAAGGGGTAGATTTGGTCGGAAAAAAATGTCCTCTCCCTTAGAAGGACATCTAGGGGGGAAGGGAAAGGGGGGAAGAAAAAGCGAAGCCTAAAATGTTGGCGTTGGAAGTCGTCCAATTCTCTATTGGATAACCAGAAAAACGGGCATCCGTAAATGTGAAAAAGGTTTGTAACGGCCCAACAACGAAAAAAAAAAGGTAATGAGGGAAAAAGGGAATTCCGGCCCTGTTTGTCATTTTGATTCGTCATAGTTCAAAACTTCCGCAACATCCTGGGGACCGAAAAGGGAAGACGTTAACTGTTGCAGGAGGGGTTAAGAAAATTGGAAAATTGGTACTAACCCTAGATTGTGGGGGGTTTACGGGGGGGGGGGAGAGGAGGGGGGGGGTGGGAAGACCTTATTAAGTTTTTCATGGGAGAGCCATTTAGGCCCTTGAAGCCTAACGCCATTTACAGAGTTGGACGGGGAAGGACGTGTACATCCGAACGGAGTAAAAAGGGTAGGAAAGGGGAGCTATGGGAAAAAACTATCCTTCTCGACGGGGGGGGCCACTCCGAAGAATTAAAAATTGAGAAGGGGGAAGGTCTCGATCAAACAACTGTAGAGTAAGGATAAAAAAGTTTCAGAATTGTGGTAGCGTGTGGGACCGAGAAATAGTGGGATGTCAATAAAAAAAAAGAAAGCCCAGAGCGGCAGAACGTGGGAAGGAAAAACTGAAAAAAGGGGGGAAAAATGGAGGGAGGAGAGGAGGTTAAGGTAATGTCTAAAGACTAATAATGCACGTTGCCCTAACCCAAAGAGAACAACCAGAAATTCCAAAACCAAAAGGGGTATGGTGTAACCAGGCCACTGGGGAAACATAAAAAAGCAAGAAGAACTCGAAAAGGAATCAAGGGGTAGGGAAAAGGTATGTTGGGGCGACTATTCCAGAACCAATTCTTAAGGGGCGGATTCCTTGGGCCTTGAAAAAGGCGCATGTCTGTCTGAAAGTGGGCCTGTAGGTGGGGGAGAGTTCACAGGGAAGGGTTCACGGGCAATTTACAGGTTTAAAGAAGAGGGAAAAGTTATGGGTTTGTCTCCATACGGAATTGGACGACTAGACAAAAAGAAAAGCAATTTTCGAAACCTGTGGGAGGGGATAAAGCACGAAGGCACATAAGGGAGGGGAGAACTACTTGGGGCGGGGAGGAAAGAAGGGGAACGATCTACAACCTTAATTAACACTAACCAAATTTATCGTTTATTCGTCCGCGGGAAATCGTTATCGTGAGAAGTCGGCCAGGGCGTCAAAAAAGGACAAACAAGATCCTATAATATCAAGAAAAAAAATTACTGCCAAAAAAAACTCTATTCAATAGAACAAAGGTACGTTTCTTATAGAATTCGTGGCAACTCAAGACTTTTAAGGGGAAACAAGGGGCCAAAAGATCAGGGGCGAACAAGGGCACGGACAAGGAAAGGGAACCCGTAGGAAACAATCATTATTAGTGGAATTTTGCTGAACAAATTATAATCGAGGCGTATTACAAAGGTCTTGCTAGCCAGGAAGGAAAAAAAGGATGCTTCTTGCGTGACCACGTAACAGAAAATGGGGCAAAAAAGGGAAAGAAAAAAAAATGGGGTAAAGAATTAAGTTTAATCAATCCGACTCTCCAGATCTCTTCAGGGGGTCTGGACCAGCAATGAGTACGGCTGTATGGCTTCCACCAATTGAAAGGGGGAACCTGGGGGAATAAAGTTTAAAGGCCCGGAAAACGGGGAGGGAGAGGGAAATTTTGGAAGAATTATTTCAATTAAAACCGGCGGCGAACGACGCACACGTTCTACCTGGAAACGTACAAGGAAAGTGTGCTAATTCTTTAAACGCGGGGAAAGTGTTTTGGGGGGGGAAAAGGTTAGTGAGAGAGAGTGGGTGCACGGTGGGGAACAATAGACAAAACACAATGTTCCTCAAATGGCCCTAAAAATGGCTGGAAGGGAGTAGTAGAATATGCAAAGGAGGGAGGGTTCTACGGAACCGACAGTTCGAGAGGAAGAAGACGGGGACGGGGGGAAGAAGGGAAACGTCATCATGGGGGAACCAATGAGGATTGCGTTCAGTGGGTCAGGGAGGAGGGGGAGGGGGGGTTGAGGGGGTACACGCATTTGGATCCCCACGAAGGTGACCACTGTAAAGACCATTATTTTCTTTTTTCTTAAATCCTATACTGAATGAGGGGTAGGAATACTTCGATTCCTTAAAAAGCGGGACAGGTTGGGGGGGGAGGGTAGCCGCTTAAGGGGGGTCAGTAAAGGAGAAAAGGCGTAAGGTCCACCCATATCATCGTCAGGGGTGGGACTCGGGTTAAGTTTCTGGCAGGAAGTAGAGGGGGGAGGGGGTAAGGTAGATAGGGCTCGGAACAAAAAGTGGAAAAGCTTGTCTCATCTAAGGGAAAACTGAGCCAAGGGCGAACAAAAACCCGTAAGCCCCCGGGGGAGGGGGAGAAATCATTCGGGGAGGGAAGGGGGGGAAAGATTACCTAGAATTGTCAGCTACTGTGATCTCTCAACAACATCTTGATGAGAAAAGAATAGAGTAGTGCCACAAGGGCGGGAAAATTCAAAAACTAGGGAGAAAGAGGCCCCCCAAAAAAAAAACCGGAAAAAAGATTTAGAGGATAGGAAACTCACCGTCCTTGCCTCTTTATCCAGTTACGACGGTTCTTTTCCGGAGAACATCTTTAACCGGTGTGTATAAGCGGGAAGAAGCTGATGCCAGAAAAACACGCAAGTCATCACTGGGGAAGGGGGGCAACAAGGGAAAAGAGGGGAAAAACTACAAAGGCATTTAACCGAATTCCTTCCGGAGACTGGAAGAGAAAACAAGGCACAAGACATCAGAAACAAAAACCATCACCAACGTACAGGGGGGGGTAAGTGATCAAGGGTACGAACGGAAAAGGAAGGAGAATGAATGGACCATTCCACACCGGTCGGGTCCACCTGGGGAGACAAGGGAAAAAGAAAACATTTCCCAAATTCGTCAAAAAAAAGGTGGGGAAAAAGGGGGAGGACAGTAAGTAGGGCCACGTAAAATCAAACCTACGCGAGGGGGGACAGTTCGAGAGAGAAAAGGAACGTGGATTCTACTACTAAAGATCACAAAATTGTTTACTTGCCGGGATGAATTGTGTTGGCAGTGGACATGAGAAACCCCGGCCACATGGGAGGGGGAGAGATTTAAAAGACTCCCATCCGCGGTAATGTAAAGGGGGAGGGGGAACAATGGAGAAAGGAGAGGGGAAGAAGACACCTGCTTTTGGCTTAAACATCATCCAGTAAGGGTAATAAACGGTGTTCCTTCCGGGAACGGTCCAGGAAAGAAGGTGGACATGGGTCCCATTGTAAAAACTCAAGGTGGGGAACAGGGCGGGGTTCAAAAAAGATGAGAAATCTTGAAAAGAATTAAGGTCGACCAAGTTTCGCCAGGTGGTTTTGCAATGAGGACGGGAGCCCGTATGTCACGCAGCATAAACCTATATCCACAGGGGGACAGACAGGGTAACCTTGGATGTGAAGTTAAAAAGGCAAAACCCCAAAGAAAAGGAAAGGAACATAGCAAAAAGGCGTGTTCTTACAAAAGACTGTGAAATTTGAACCTGCTATCTGGTCAGGGGGGCCCAGGGACTGAGTAACTAATTAGGGAGAGAAAACTAACCGGGGGGGGGTATTGATTGTGGGGGTTCGTAAATTAGAAAAGGGAAAGTAGAGAAGGGGGGGGAAAAAAGGGGAGCAAAGGGAATGATCGAAACTATTCAAATAGGAAGATAGCAGCATCAACGTAATTGTTGGGCGTAGTGGGGGAAGGAAGTTGAGTATGGGGGGTTGGGAAAA
>Ga0179591_1378983_pt1 | contig 14461 bp, 8 predicted proteins | sample CZOMad2_1_08_16f_FD_182891 | JGI IMG/M metagenome (GOLD analysis project Ga0179591, IMG submission 182891) | Vadose zone soil fungal communities from Angelo Coast Range Reserve, California, USA - CZOMad2_1_08_16fungal (PacBio error correction) | ecosystem: Environmental > Terrestrial > Soil >...
AGCCGTTGGTGCAGGAAGACTTCGGTCCTAGTTCTCCTCAGGCTCGGACTATCTTGAAAAGTTCTGAGTGTGCAACTTGACTAGAAATGACCCGTAAGCCAGGGGGGAGAATCAATCACGCTCGGAGTCCCTTAGAACCTTGGGAAAGGAGGTACTTGACCGAGGAAATGACAAAGGGGAGACGCGGAAGGGTGCTCATTAACCTTTAGGTAGTTCGGGGGGGGGGGACGGATGAAAACTTCGATGCAGACCGCCTGAAAAAGGTCTTAAGGGACGGGGAAAGGGTCGCGAGGGGCATTATGTTTTCCTGGGTTGTTTGTTGAGGGAGGTCAGAACTTTGCACGCTCACACCACAAACTAACGGGGGGACATAAGAGATCTTTTCATTGGGCCAGGGAGCCGAACAAAGACGGCACCACAAGAACTGAAAAATCGCAACTACCGCAGGCCTCCAGCATGAAGAGGGACTGAAACAGCCATTTGTCTCCAAAGGGACGACCGGAGAACACGCCCGAAAAAGCTTGAAAAAGAGCCTCGAAGTCTATGAGGAATGACACAAACTCCCTTCACCGCAGTCAGGTACGTGAGGAAGCGTCATCATTGCAGGAGGCTTGGATTCGAGCAGGCCTTTTGAAAGCCAAAAAAAAAAACACTCCAGATGTGTCCGTGACAGACTGGCATCGTCACGGAGGCGGGAGCAGCAGATCGGCCTTCGGAACCCCATGTCGAGGTGGAAGGGACGTGGAAAGAAGGGGGGCGCGTCAGAATCACCGGGGAAAGAAGCACGAGAAAAGACTTCTCGGGAAAGTGAGAAGCATCAAAGTAGTCTAAAGAAACTTGGAGAAAATCAACGAGGGAAAGGCAAAAAACGCCAGCAGAACCGACTGCGTCAAGTCACAAAATCGACATCCGGAGTCTCTTACAGGGAGGCGACTTACAGTAGCGTGAGAGCTCATCCTGGGAGTCAGAAAAACTATTAGATGATCGGAGTCAAAATTGTCGCGTCCAAACGCAGGAGGGAAACGAGAACGCAGCCGGGGAACCAACGTTAATAGCAACTCAGGTAAGAGGAGCACATATGCGCCTTGCAGATCCAGGGGGGGGCACAGCACCTGCTTCTTAGGGGGGGAGGTTATGCTTGCAGCTCTCAACCACGGAGTTTAAAGGGAGGTGGCTTTGTAGAAAAAAAATTCACACCTCTTGCTTATCGACGGAGAACTGACCCGGAAAGATCAACATCGTGGGAGGAATTCATCGGCTAGATGGAGAAGACTGAGGGTTAAACTTTGCTGGGGATCTTACAAAGGGGCTTGCTATCCGACGTTGGACGAAGCGGACGCGAGGCTGAAAACACGACCTGCGAAGGTCGGGCCTCATCTTTCTATGTCCTCTTCAAAGGGGATTCCTCTACTCCATGCAAGCGTTCAGGCAACAAGAAGCACGACTTCAAAATGGGGTGAAAGGTTATGAAACGCAGAGATGTCATCACCGGGAGGAGTACCAAAACCGTTCGAGCTTTAGTCATGCGGTCTATAGCAAACATGAGGGTTCACTAACTTAGTGGGTAAGGTAAAAGAGGCTCCTTAACGCTGAAAACCGACCTCTACTGGTGACATTACGGGAGCGTGCTGCGGGCGAACGGGAGGTCCGATTCCAACATCTGCCATCGGAGAGGGAGCGTACGTCATCTTGAGGGAGGGGGCCCCAGTTGGTGAGTCATCTAGGGAATCGATCGACAGGCAGGCTCCAAAAGTAGCGCGATTGAGGGCCACTAGGCTGAAGAAGGTACCACGTGACTAGGTCGGCGATCAAAGCTTATCCGCAGGGAGCGTGCGAATCGGGGGTTGTGGTCTTTGAAGGGGGTCATCAGAGGAATCGGCAAGGGCATAAAAAATCTTCCGTCGGAAGGCAAGACGAGGAAATCTTGTTCGGCACCTGAATGCTGTAAAAAAAAAAACGACTCTTTATAATGGCAGCCCAACTGTAACACTAAAGAAGCCGAGACAGATCTCACAACGTGACGGGGGACCACGGCCTAAAACTCGCTCTCGACCAGGGCTCATCAGACGCCAAACAAAAAAAGGGAGGGCGGGCGAGGAATGAACAGTTCGCGGTTTAACTGGGGGCCTTCAATCGGGGGCTTTGGAAGCAAGACAGAACCGGCAAGGGAGGGAGGCGAACAGAAGGGAGCATAAAGAGGGTGACGTGCGTGTAGTGACCAAAGGGATTAAAAGAAACGGTTGGGACCCACCGCGAAAAAACATGAACGCAAGATTCCTATAGAGGGGGTCGAAGAAAAGCGTCAACTCGCCCGAGAACACCATGATGAGATGTCACCAAACCGGTCCGAAGGAGCAGTTAGCTACGACTCCGGCAGGGCATGGGGGGGAAAAACACCGGGTAGAGATGCCGTCGAGAACTGGGGATATTTGGTCAACATTACTGACTTGTGAAAAAGCTATCGACGGGAGGAACCTGGCGCGTGTCTATTGGGGTTTGGTGCTCATGCCTCACAAAGTCAATGATTCAGGAACGGGGCCAAGTATCATCTTGAAAGCTCGACTGTGCTGGGGAAGGAATTATAGCGGTCTGGAAGGGCCGTTCTGGGAGTTTCACTCGGAATGCACAGATAGATCTCCCAACCACTATGAATATGGTTGCATCAGCTAATTCGACCCAACTTTCTGAGTCGAAGCGCTCGAGGATGTACACCAGACAATCGAGAAACTCCAAGGAGATCAGAAGAGGCGCAAAGCTCTCTGGACGAAACAGCTCGTCTAAAACAAACGACGTCTAGTAAATAGAACTCGTAAGTATACAAAACAAAGATCACAATGAAACGTGGAAAAATACCAGAAACGTTACTAGAGCGCGGCGTGATTAAGCCTGGGGTCGGCAATGCTTCATAAAAGATGAAGGCCGCAAATGGTCCAGAGGATATCGAAAGCGGGAGACCTTTGTAGCGACAAAGTGGATCAGGGAGAGCGTGCCTCATTGCTTCGTAAACTTGGTAAAAAAAAACTGCCGTGTCAACTGGGTCCAAAAGACCCTGAACGCCCGTGAAGGTAAGAGATAGGAACTTTCTGGGGGCACAAAAAGGAACGTTATAATATAATACATGAGAAGGGGCCAAAAGGGACCAGGGCCCAAGGACATCTCGAAGAATGGTCTGGGTACAGGAAGGCGTCACATGGTGGAGAAAGTGGTCAGAAAAGTTTGGAGGAAGACGTGGTTTATCTCTTAAGAGGAAATCGGCGCGGGCCATGCTGGAGCCAAAGAAGAATCTTTGTAAGCATTAAAGTTCTAGCCGCGCCTCTGATAAGACGGCCTTCGAAGAGCCCCGCCTGGAAGATGTTTGGGGACGTTCAGCGAGCCTATGCATTCGCAAACGGAGCACGCCCGACTGCGTGAAAGGTCCTTCTCGATCAAAAATACGCGCTGGTGGGTCGGTGCAACTTCTATGGGCTGTTCCAGGCATCGCGCCGGATAGTATAAGAATAGATATCCAACCTAGGTCTCCACACCGGGGCGCTACTTTTTTGGAGACGCCGGAAGATATCGACGGGGGGATTCGATAAGTAAGCAACAATCCGGTCTGACGATGCGTGCATAAGATCCGTAGATCGTGGAAGGGGGAAGGGGAACGCGTTGGGGAACCTGAATGTGGTCAGAAGACGCCTGACAGATGTTTGAATGTCGCGAACAGGTGAAGAACGCGATGTGCCTCCGTCTCGAGGAAGTTAGCACGAAGTGGTTGAAAAGAAGACTATGCAGAGGAGGTCGAGGTCACACCTCAAGGGGGTTGTACACATTAAAAGAAAGGTACTGACGGGGACGGGTGATGGAGCACGGTAGCTCCGAATGGGCTTGTTAAATCAATCCATCGGGCAAAAGAAAACTCTAAAAATCGGAACAGAAGCGATTGACACGGGCAGGACGATGTGGAGTGGGAAAGATTTATAGGGGCTTTTCCTAACTCAGTTTAACCGGGATTCATTTGCGAAAACGCCAAAGAGATTCCACCGCCGCTGGAGAGTAATCACCACTCCTCCGGTTGAAACGTGTGGCTGGTCGCCGTGTAAAACAGAACGAAATAACAGAGGCTTCCCAAATGGGTTCTGTTTGTGAACTGTCCAGGCGGTGAGGCACGTAAGCTTCAGCATATGTCCTACTGGACGGGGTTACCTCACGACGCAAAGTCTCTCCGTCGGGATTGAGGGACGGAATGAAGATCTATTCCGAAACATTTGTGCGCGCTAAAAAACAGTGAATAAAGCTTTGTCGGGCTCAGAGGGGAATCAAAATGGTTCTGATACATTGTTCCGAAGCAAAAGGGAATCCTGGATAACGAAAAAAAAAATGTTGGGGCTGAGGCACGGGACGCCGAAGCTTTAAGAGTAATCGGAGTTAAAGAACCTGGGGTCCTTCTTGACCACCGCGGGCCATGGGACAAATTAAAACTTCTTTAATCCGCTAATGTCGCTAAAGCTCCCTGTGTCAGTTGAATCGACCGAGCTGTGCGTACAATAAAGACAACTAAAAAGGGAAGGGGCATATGCTGCAGGGTACGAGTAGAAGTGAATTCGTACGAATAGACGAGTTAAGGAGAATTTTAAGGGCGCGACTTTGTTCGGAAAGAGAGACCGACGGGTAGAGTATGAGCTGGGAAAAAAGGGAGAGGACGGAGGGGTCTCTGGTGGCCGGGGGGTTGGAGTTCCAATAAAATTGAAACACGAGGGATACTATCTATAGACAAAGAGGAGTAAAGTAGGACGTAGGACCGTGCCAATGGAAAGAGAGACACAACAAAAGGCTAAAAAACGGGAGAAGCAAGCAAGCCTCGCCTTCGCGAACAAGTCAGGTCTTCGTCGCCACAAGTACAAATAAAAGAAGATCCGAAGCCGGCCCCCATTAGCTAGGCTATTTCTTCATCGAAGGAAGTAAACCAGTCTGGGACAATTCCGAGACTGGGAGAGGTGCTCGAGGAACTCGAAAGGAAGAGGCTTTTGTGGAGAAACACCGGGACATGCGTGCAGAAGTATGTGAGAAAGGTAGCAAAAGGAAGGATTTCGTCAGATCGAAGGAGAAGCTGGAAAAAATTTTCCTGTTACGGGAGGGCGGAAATAAAGGTCGTCGAGGGAAAATCTACCCGACTCAGGTAACGTTACTTATTTAAAAACATGATTGCATCGCTTCTAATCGGCAAAAACAGTACATATGCATCGAGGACGAAGTACAATGGAAAAAATCTAATCGAGCATTCCAAAAAAACTACAAATTCTATGGAAGCTCCGGAATGATCAGCAAAAAACTCTGAAGCAGTCTGGTGTCGTCCTTCGAGGAATCGGGCCGTACGTCGGGCAGGATAGAGAAAAGGGAAGCCGGGAACCAACACGAAACCATTGGAAAATCCTCATCTGCAGGGGATTTCAACTTAGACAGCCCAAATGGGACTTTCCTAGATGCTTGTTCGGCGAAAATCGGCTCCAGATCGTCAAGCGTATGTATGAAAGAGGTTTTTGTACAAAAACTGACCAGGTTGTCCACTTCAGAGGTACCCGGACTAGCAAAGGAAAACTCGGAAAAGGTCAAAGATTCTTAAAATCAGGCTGCGCGTAAATGATGGTCTGGGGTATGCGGCTGCGATATAAGTGGTAACGAAAACACTGAAAAGAAGGACGAAACGCAGCCGGGCAAAAAAACAAGCCAAATGGCGTCAACCTCTAATGGCCCGGCGAATGGAGTGCCTAAAGCAGACCTAGGGCAAACACTAAACTCTCCTCCCTTATCCCGTCTGCCTTAGCGGGCTAGGAAAAGGTAAGAGGAAAAAAAAATTCGATTGGAAACTCGGTAGTAAAATGGTCAAACAACCATGGAGTTCCAGAAAGGACAGGCTGTCTTTCAAACGGCGAAGGAAATTAAAGACCGACAGATACTGCATCGAAATTGAGGGGCACGCCTAGCTAACGGAGGACAGTAAATGAAGGCATTCCCACTAGTAGGAGGCAGCTAATCACCACAGAGGGGGGTAAGTTAGTTAATTCTTACGAGCTCGGCTATAAGGGAAAAACTTTAGACTGGCGACGATGGAAGGAGAAGAGCCCATCATAAGCTTCAAAAAGAAAAATCTCTAGAACGAGACTAGCCTCGGCTATTATTCGCGTGCATCCGCGGTGTGGCTCCTGTAAATATAAGGTCAAAGGAGAGACAAATCCCTTAAGAAAACAAAGCGGGGGGACGGCGGAAGCGGAGAGCTTTAGAAGGAGGTAGTGGACCTCTGATTGGGGAACTAGGAGGGTCAACCCATCCATTGAGCCCTCAAGGGTAAAGAAAAGAAGAATGGGAGCCGCCGGGAAACTTCACAGCGGAACTGATCTACAACCTAATAGGGAAGCCCCTTCTCAGGCCGCAAATCTTTACAAACGAAAAGTAGTAGGAAAAATGTCAGGCGGGGGGCTTGCAGCGCCCTCGCCCGATGAAACTTTATTCTCAGAACCGGCCGAGGCGGACACAGGGCAGCTTGTCTTACTACGATGAAAGACGTTAGGGAACATTTTCTGGATAGACAAAGGCGGGCAGTGGGGATGTAAAACCCCTCCTGGGCCTACAAAGGACGCCCTCTATTCCTGAGAAATTGGGAGGGCGAAAAAAAACTCCCGCTCAAAATGTCTGTCTCGATTCTACCGGATTTAACTGTGCATCTCTTGTAGATCAGCACGGAGACATGGGGCAGGACAAGGTGAAACCTCGAAATCCTGCAAAGAATTACTCTGGTAACTTCCTGACTGGGCAAAGGAAAAGTGGTCGTAACCTGTCTAGCGCTAGTGGGGAATGTGAGAGTTGAAAGATGGCCGCGCAAGAAGAGGGACCGAATGGCAAGAAGCAAAAAGAACTAAAAAGGATACTGAAAGCTTCCTGGCTACTCGTTTTGAGTGAAAAACATCCAATCGGCCGAAAGAATAGCTGGAGAGTTGTCCGGACTCTATTATTCACACATATCTCATCTCACGAAAAAAAAAAAACGTGGAGAAAGAGATGGACCATCGACGGAAAATCGACCTGTGCCCTGCTGAGCCGGGAGATAAGATGCATGCTCAGGGAAAAAAAAAAACAAAGCTGCTCTTCTATTTTACTCTGCCCGGAAGATTTCTGAGAACAACGCAAGGACGCGAACTAGGTTGAAAAAGTCAAGATTGGCCAAGCTAAAGGGAACCACTTAAAGCAGAGAAGGGGAAAGTTGGGAGTTGTCCCAAGTAGAAAAACTGTAGAGAAAGGTAATAGGGACTTCTTGGGGGGGGGGGAGCGGCGAGGGACGATGGCGGAAGAAAAGGTAAGTAAGAAACTTTAATAGTCGGTCCTGAGGTGACCACAATGACGAGTTTCCGGAAGGGTTGGGCACCACCAGCGCCTAAGCACTCCAAGAAATCCAAGATGCAAAAAGTGTTAAAAAAGACCCTGAGGGAGGGTTCGGGAGAGAAAGGCGCGTAAGGGTCCGCAAGAACCCCTCTAAATGCAGAGGCGATCCTTCAGAAGGTTGGTTCTCATTCTAAAAATGCGAATGTGGTCTCTCGGCATTACATCAGGACAAGGTGATGGCGGACTAACGTGGGTGTAGGCAGCTTAATGTGTGGACTCGTACAAAGCTTCGGTCCCACAAAATGCTCATCTAAATCGTGGGTAGTGAGCTGGAATCGGGTCAAAAGGGAACCTGGTCCGCGAAATCGGGGTATATGCTGACCCCTCCTTTAAATATTTTTGGTGGGAAAAGGGTAAATACATTTCATGGAAAGTGCAACGAATATCCTCAAGCCGACTGGTGGAAAGATAACAGCCTATCTAGAATACTCAGGGGTTTGTTTCATCGGGGCGGCGTAGGAAAGTTCAAGACTCGGGGTCAGGGAGACTGGGGCACTCCGATTATGAGCCAGCCGATAGCGGGCTCCCGAAAAGAGATGAACAGTCGTGCTGGGCTACCGAAGACCTACGGGGGGGGAGTCTCCCATGCCCTGGGCAAGGTGTCCGACACCGCAGGCGCCACGAAGAAAGGGGTCTAATCACAAAATCTCCTCATCGGTAACTGCCGGAAAGCAACACGTTGAAGGGCACGATGCCGCCTCCTTTCTGTAAAAAAACTTGTCGAGAAATAGAGGAGCCGGCCCGGAGAAGTGGTGGAAAAAGTGGAGAGACCGTTACCAAGTCAACGTCGTCATACACGGCGGCTCCGGTGAAGATTCGCCTGGTGAAGACGACCTTTGGAAAAATACAAACTACACAAACCGCGGACCCGCCATTGCTCCATTCAGGTGCAGATACGACCAGAGATAAAAAGGGAACTTCCTGTTTTGGGGGGGCTCTCCGACGAGGTCTGTGGTTCAACAAAGTAGGGAGCGCAGACAAAACTAGATAAAAGAAAAAAAATCACCGTCTTAAACCAAGAAAAATGTGAAACGTCTAATTTTGGGTGGAACCTGTGGCTTTTCGCTGTAGACGGGACGAGCGAAAAGGAAGTTCCGATTTATTTGGCGCGCCGGACGTTGCAACGAAGGAGATCAGGAGGAAAAAAGGACAAATCCAAACGCCGCCGAGACCATCCCGTGCTGTAGCGACCTAAACATATGACTCCTAACCAATTTTGAATGGCACTTGTAAGGAGGTGTAGCCTAACTTACAATACTGAGCAACGAGGAAGAATACATCAAAAATCGTATAAGACTCTCTTGTGGAAAGACCCATGCTTAGTATAACGAGCACTCTCATGGAAGGTAAAAGAAGGGTACTTTAAACTACTAATCTTTCCGTGGCTTGTGGTCATTCTTGGCTCGAGATGCGTCATGTGAAACAGTCTTGGGAAAACTGGCGGTCTCATATGCTGAATGGGTCTTGTTACTCCTATGTCGTTCGATTAGGGATCGGAGGGGAGGGGATCATAATAAGAGGGGAATGTATGGCGACCGAGGAAAACGAAAGGGGAACTTGAGACTATCACTCGGGAGGGATGACGTACATCTACTCCAGGAGTGTGGGGGGGTTGGTTTGGATCAAAGAGAAGGGATCCTACCCGCTCCTCAAGCTAAATTCTAGGCCAGGGATGGCAGGACTGAAGTAATGGAACCGTCTTTACTAAGGCTGGGGGTTTAAGTTCTTAACTCTTCTACTTAAGGAAAGGGGCGAAAGGCAAACGGTTCTTTTAGGTTTGTGAACAATCTCTAGGTGTTCAGGTATACTTTTTCCTTGTTTTTTTTCTGATGGCCATCTGGGCAATACCGTCTCACCTGGGTCGCTCCGTCCCTCCTTTCAACGTCAGCCGACAGAAAAACGGAAAAGAAAGGAAACCTCAGGGCTAACCCACTAAGACAAATCCTACAAACTCTAACGCCTGGGGGCTTCGTCGCAAACGAAAGGACCGGGAAGATAAGAAAAAAGGAGAGTAAAACGGGGTCTAAAGAAAGTACATCGTCAACCCTGGCAATCGTAGGACTGAGCGCTGCTAGGTGAAGTATTGATCAATAACAAGCACGAAGGAGTTAAGACGTCAGAAGACGCGCACGTCAGAAAAACCCTCGCACAACCATGGCCGAGGTGGCCGATTACATATACGGGTCCTCAAAAGGGAAAGCGATCCGACGCGAAATCTAGCGTCACAACCAGGGAGCCTAAATTAGGGAAAACAAAACCGGTAACGATATCTAAGCAACGCTGTACCTCCATAGCTAAAGCATGAGAAACAAAAAGGGAAAAGGAAAAAGTCATCAGGGCTCGAGATTGCGAGAGAAAAACCGGAGAGGTCTTCTCAAAAATGGGACCTTAAGCAAAAGCGAGAGGAATCGACAGAGTTAGGTATTCGGATAAGGCGCTCTTTGGGGGTATGCGGGGGAAGATAATAAACGCAGGGAAAGGGGGTAAAGTTACCCGGGCACATTGGGGACGGGATAACAATCACTTTCATGTGCGAAAGATGAGTCGGCGTGTAGAAAAGGGCGCACCGGCGTGTTCTTTAAGCCTGGCAGCTGGACTGAGAAAAGGCGTCTCCACTCTCCCTAGTACGTGTTGGAACGGGCTTTGCGGGGAAATACAACCTCCGTGCCGGGCTTAAAAAGGGCAAAAGTGGGTAAACCGGGCTAACAGGAAGAACAACCCCAGAATCAAAGGAGTCAATAGAAACAGAGTGGAGGACCTAACCGAGAGGAGAGGGGTGAGACTCAGCTCTTCTTCTTCTGTACGGACTCTCCCTAACGTGGGGAAAGAAAAGACTCTAACATTCGCAATCGAAAAGAACTCCACCGGCGCAGTTCAGCATACTTAGGCGAGATGCACCAGGGTATAGAATATCCATCGGAAGCTGCTCGTCTTCAGGCAAACGTCGGAAATGAAACGGCAAAGTCAAAGCTGCAGTTCGCTAGGGGCTAACAACTTTCTCGGCTAGACCAACTTCGAGGGGGGCCGGAGCTCTGACACTGATTAAAAACACGGTCGCCAGAACGGAGGAAAGGGGCGTCAAACGTCGGGAAAGGCAAGTCCAACCGGAACGCGGTCCTAGGGGCATAAAATCCAAAGAGTAGTGACGAACGATCAGTCAAAGTAGTCTAAGTATCGGATCTGCCTAGGTACGATCCTGGGAGTGCATATGAAAAAAAGAGGAAATAGACAGTCTGTCCGGGTTTATCACTTCAAGCGGATAGATAGGGTGGGAGGAAGGGAAAGAAACGGCGGACAGAGTCTAACCATCTAGTATCTGCCAATCGGTCAAGGAGGGGAAATTTGTAACAAATAGAGGATTCGATAGGTACAATGAAAAGGGCTGAACTCCTATTGTGCTCGGGCTAGGGTGGGTAATCGGTGAATCAAGGCAATAAGGAGGCCAGAGGGGCCAACTCTCTGGAGGAGAGGCGAAGGTGAAGACGTCTAAAACGAAAAATCGAAAAGTCTTCTCAGGGACTGTCTGTCATACCCGCTTCACTGCCGAGGACAGAAGAAACCCAGAGGGAAAAAAACACTTCTTCGTCGTTTGGGGGACAGAAAGCAACTTAAATGAAAGGGCGACTACGGCTCCTCGACCCAATGCTGCAGCTGAAGCAAAAAAAAAAATCACAACCAGTCCTGACATTTAGCGGTCCCTACGGGGGACGCAGGCTACTGCACCGGGTAGAATGAAATAACAAAACCTCGAACTATTACTTGAGGTACGAGCGTTTTGTTGGGCAGTTCAGGGTATGAGAACAACTTACAAGGACTGGGAATTGTGGAGAGGCCCCTATTACTAGAAAAACAACCAAACCCTCAAAGAAAAAAAAAAGCAAACGGAAGGAAAGGTCCATTTGGGAGGGCAGCCGAAAGCAAAAAATCTACCACCATTATGCTGTGTTTCGCCTATTACGGCCGGGCCGGCAGCGATGAAAATAAAATGAAAAGCTAATTCCTGTGAGGGGCTATTTTAGGGGTCGTTTTGAACAAAAAGGACGAGAGGGGGTCAAAAAGACAAGGCTCTGCACACTTAGCGGTTCGCGACATGAGGGGGGTAAATCTTATGAAAGATTCAATCAAAGGACGGAGAGGTGCATATTCCTAGTCTGCAAAGAAGGCTTAAGAGAACTTGGGTTGTCCCACTGTCGGAGGGGGGTGGGGCGGGGGGGGATACGGCGATAAGGCTAAGATTGGGTAGCGGGGGTCGAGGGCAATAATCATCCATAAGATCTAAAACAACTGGGTAAGAGGAAGGGGAAGAGGGTGGGGTGCCAGGAATATTGACGAAAAATACGGGTAATTCAACCACCAAGGCTAGAAAAGCTTCGCCAAAGACAAAAGGGGGCTTATCTACCAAAAAAATGTTCGAAATGAGTGCACATGGAGGAAGAGGGGCTCTCGAATCTTGCTTAAACGGATCAGATTATAGTGGCAAATCTAAAAGACTAAATGCGTTGACGAACGTCCGATTGAAAAATCTCACAAGAAGCTAACCTTGAGGACGACGCTGAAAAAACTCAACAAACGCGGGTGCCTTGGCCTGAAAGGGCCAAGAGCAAGACGCCAAAGGAACAGGAGGGTGGAAAACCCGCAGCTCCACGATTGGTGGAACGAGGGGAACGGAGAAAATCAGGGATTCGGCGATCATGAGGCCGCAGGTTGGCCCACTGAAAGGTGAAGGAAGGGGGGAACGTACAAAAGCCTAAAAGCGTCTTCAAGCCTGCACAGGGGGGCATTTGAAGGGGTCGGAAGAAGAGAACATAGGAAGTCAGTCAAACACCGGGCCGTGAAAAAACCTTAGAATGGATAAACCTGAAGTGGGGGAAGCTGGCGTAAGGCTCAATCGGGGGAAGGGCAGGTTCGGCTAGAAAGCCGAAGCCCTTGATGGCGGCAGAAGGGTGGACGCGAGAGGAGTGGATGGTCAGCAGGGGATCCATAGGGCAAGACGTGTCACTCATCGGGAAAAGCAAGAAAATCGTAGATACGGAAACGGTAGCGCTGGAACTGGTGGTTTTTGAAAGGGACTCAATTGGATGGCATCCCCGAAACTATGCCGGAGACACAGAGGTAGAAAAGACTGTCAAAAAGGGACCCGCGTAGATGCTTACAAGCTAAGAAACTTTTTCAGAAGATCCGCTTAAGGTTACGGAAGAGAGCGGGGCCAAAACAGTAAATTCGACGCCGAGAGAACGCAAAAAATTGGACGTCAAAAAAAAAAAAAAGACCTGGGGCGTAAAAACTTGGGGTATTCTCTACTCCGTTCGGGGAAAAACTAAATGATCCTCGGAACGGAGCAAAAAACTCCTAGAGCGCGGGAACGCACACAAAGGCATCAGATCAGGAACGTGCAGACGGACCAGGTGTGAGGTTGAATCCGGTCGGGCGCCTTGGTGGAGCGAATAGAAAAAGAGGGGGGCTAGTATCTATCATGGCGAGGACCACCGCGATGCACCTGGCCTAGGTCTCAAGGTTAAAAGATTGTGATACGACGCGGCAGCACGCGGCGGTAATAGCCTCCTCTGGATAGGATTCTATTGTGGCAATGACGCCAGTCTAAGGAGACTGGTCGATGATAGCCGTTAGCGAATTAAAAAGTGAAAACACCAGGGTCTAGCCTGACAGGGAGATCTTCAGACAACGACGAAGGAATCAATGCAGCAGCTAAAAAAAAATCTAAAAGATGAACGGGCCTAAAAACACGAGTGCTGACACCGGGAAACGTTGGTAGACTGCCGAGACGCCGACGGGGTGTAAAAAAATGCAGGGGGGGGGGAGACTGAACGAAAACAAGTGCATAACCGGCTGAGAATATATAGCAGCAGGCTCGCGAGGAACAAGCAGTCTAAGAACGACGCCGGTGATGGTCTAATTAATTCGCGTCACGCAAGAAATCCAACTAACGCAAATATATCTCACCAAGGGTTCCGGGGGGGGGGATTTTTGCATCGGGCATCTCCTCGTTACCGACCTGCCGGAAGGCGAACGCCGAAACTCTGAAGAAAAAACCGATCTATTTTTATACATAATTAGACCCCTAATTCCCGGCGAAAAGGGAAGAAAGGTATCCCAGATATCTGGGGGGGGAAAGTTTTACTTTCTCCATGGAGGGGGATAAAGAAATTCTGTACGCGTTGAAACGTTAAGCGTTGCCAGTGTCAGAAAGTAGAGGGTGAGGGCTTTCGCACTTTCAGTTCTAATTTCTAAAGGGACTCGAAATCAGGGAATTGAGGACGCCCCTCTGGGCACCAACAATGGGATGCCTTGATAACCAAGCCTTCCTCTAGAATAACTCCAGTACGGTAGTGTGTGATGATTTCGCGAAGTATTCAAGCGCGAGTAAATCTCGCGGTAGTCATTTAGGCGCCTGTGAAAGGAAAAGTAATGGACTTAGACTTCGCAAAGGGTGGCATAAGATGTTACGTTATGAAAAATAGTACTTCGTGAAGACGAAGACCTTCACGGAATCATCAGGAAAAAAATGGTGCGAGGCCAGGGTTGAGGAAATGGATGTAGTTTGCTTGGGGGGGTGAGGCTGCCAGAGGGGAAAGTACGGGGGATCCGACAACAAAAACGCTGAAATGAAAGTAGGGAGTACCAAGGGAACCGTATGTCATCCAACACACAAGGCACCCGAACTTTACATTAAAAAAAGGGCAGGTCGCGCAGACAGCTTGAACCGAAGAATTAAAGGAAAAAAGAAGCTAGTCCGACGTCATAGGGTGAACACGTACACAGTATCCCCCGCAAGAGCGATGACGGACCGCGACGGAAAAAGCCAAGAGAACTGAAATGCGCCAGGGGATCAGCCCGATCGGGGATCAAGACAAACTAAAGAAGGAGTTAGAGGAGGGGGAAACAAAATCGGCTCACTCGAACGCATCAGAAAAAAAAATGTTGAAAAAACTGTATAACCAAATGGAAAGGGTGGTAGGCCTCAAGGATCAACTTCTCGATACACCGGAAAGACCTAAAAGAACTGGGCTTGGGGCAAAAGCCGCAA
>Ga0179591_1144258_pt1 | contig 14460 bp, 13 predicted proteins | sample CZOMad2_1_08_16f_FD_182891 | JGI IMG/M metagenome (GOLD analysis project Ga0179591, IMG submission 182891) | Vadose zone soil fungal communities from Angelo Coast Range Reserve, California, USA - CZOMad2_1_08_16fungal (PacBio error correction) | ecosystem: Environmental > Terrestrial > Soil >...
GGCCCTCGGAGTTCTTGCCCTGGGAAGAGACAATCTAAGAAACTAACTCCGTCGACCGCGTCACTTCATTGACGGTCTGAAAAACTAGAAAGGGTCAACACCTAGGAACCGTATCTCCAGGCTTTCTCGGTAAGGGGATAGCGAGGAACACCAAGGGCGTGGAAAGACCAACAGATCCTGCGTGCACTAGAGGGAGAGAGGCCAGCTTTACGGGTCTCCTACGGGCTAGGAAAGGAGCTGCGCAGAGAGTGGAAATACGAGAACGCAACTACGAAGGAATCAACGTGCCCGTCGTCAAAGCCTGGGATTAAGAGAAGAAGAGAGGAATATTCCAAGAGGAAAGTACCTGAGTTAATACCTTAGAAATTTCTTAAGAGTGACAGTCTGTATTGAAGTGATCAGTGGGGGTACTAGATAATCTCCTGCTAAAGGAAGGAGGCTACTTTCTATGGACCCCATGAGGTCAAGAGCACTAGTGACGGAGAGGAGAAGAAAAGAAGGAAGAACCTCGCTCACGCAGGGAGTTCACTCTTCTCGGCAAAAAAACTGGTACCTAGACACTCTCCATACCAATCTAAAGAAGGAAGAAAGAAAAAACAAAGTAGGAGAGGAAAGAAGGGACAAACGAGCGTGTATAAGATCGCCGATCTCGGGCAAAGTCTTTCCGTTGGATCTGCTCTAGCAGCTCGCGAGCTTCGCAAAATAAATCAAAGGGAAACGAGGACGGGGGGCGCCAGCGAGTCCTCTCGAGAACCATTCTCTCCCTTCAAAACCTAGGGGGCTGGGGCACTCAAACGTCAAGTGGGCCGTCATTTAACTTGAAGGCTTACGCCTCTCCGCGGTAGGGGATGGAGGCGGGGGAGGAAGGCGGCGCGGCGGCCGGGGGGGGCTTCTGCGGAGGAGTCTAGGAAAGGTCTCAGAAAAGATAAAAAAAGGGACTCAGTCAGCGGGCATCCTTAGCCGAAACCTGGAGACAGAGGACTCGGAAAGGATTTGGGTTAAAGTGGCAAGAGGGGTGGGGGTCAGCTCTCCGAGAAAAGAGTGCTCGCTCCTACTTCTGTCATTCGGAAATTTCCTGTTGTTAGACCGTGCGACTGCAGTATCGTCAGAAGGATTACTAAGGAAGACGTATCCGCCCTTAAACAGAAGGGTCCGACTTTTCCGGAAGAGCGGCCTTACAGGGCCTGAGAACCGAAGTCGTGCGACCTCTGACCTCAGAGAAGGGAATATGAATTCTCCCTCACGGCTCCTGTATTGGTCGAACGGGCGTTTAGTGTAAGTTGGCCTGCCGGCTGAGAATGTTCAGGGTCCTCCCACGTGAAGTGCTTGAAAGGGAAGGCAGCGGTGAGGGGGGGAAAGGAGAGACGCGTTCGTCTTTCAGGTCTCGAATGAGACCGACTTAACCCGAGGGGCCGGGGGAAAAGATGAGAAGAAACGGCAGGCTAGGAGTGTTGCGACCTTCGAATAAGGAAGAGACGATTTAAGATGAAGGTGAAGAGGCACCAACTGCGCAGGCGTAGCGCAAGAGAGGGAAGATTTAGCACGGAAAGAAAGGATAGAGTTGTGGGAGTGAAGTTGGGTCCTCTTTGTAGCCGGGACATACGATGAGCAGTTACCGATTATTAGCACTGCTGAGTAGAAATGAGGGGGTTAATAGAGGGAAGCAGGGAGAGGATCGCCGGCTCTACAAAGTGAGGAGAGGACTAAAAGCGGTGGGGACTGAGTCACGTGGGAAGGACATCTAGTAGCCGGTAGGAAGGCGCCGACAGGACCCTTCTTCTGTCCCTCTGGGGTGGGTCATTTGTGGAACCCCAATCTTTTCAGAGTTCTAGCCGCCTGCGGAGTAGCTTAATCGCCGTTCCTCTGTAGGTGGGGGGGCTAAAAGACAAGGGGAATAAACAAGAACTCCCTACGATAGCCAAGGATCATCGGGGGAGATTGAACGAGAGAATCGCGCTAGGGGATCTTAGTAACGGGGGTCTACGGTAGCAGCGGGGCAAACAGATTAACTGGGGGGGGGACGGGACCATGGAGGAATTTCCGGACCAGGGGCGTGACGCAGAGAGTATCAAGCCAGTCCAAGAGCGGGTCGGTCGTCGAGGTGCCTATTAGGGGGACGCTAGTCAAAGTTAAAACGAAAGTCACCGGAAGTGTGTAGAGGTTGTGCTCAGAACCGGTGCTCACGTGCATGGGGCCCCGTTAGGGAAGCTAACGCGAGGTCAATCCGTCTCTGGCTGGGGCGAGTATCCCGTGGGGATCAACGAAAGGGCGAGCGAACGTCACAAAGCGGCGGTGGGGTGGGGTGGGGGAAGGCATATAAGGCTCCCCCCGGATTAGCATTAGTGGCTGGGTGGTCGAAAGCCCTGTCGTTTAAAGGGGTGAGGGCAGCGTCTCATCGGCGTTCCTACGGTAAACAGTGGACAACTAAAGAACCATTGACTCAAGCGTCTAGCCCTGAGATGCTTACGTGGGGAGGAAGCCAGCGGGGAGTACGATGTGGCCCTCATTGGAAACCTTCTGGGTACCCGGGGCAGAGATTAAGGAGGAACGAACTCGAGCTGGGAGTCATCTTGGACTTTTGATCAGGCGAGAGAATGGAACCGGTGTTTCATCGAGAAAACAACCACAAAAGGAGGGTAAGAGATAGAGGACACGACGGTCGCCCGCCAGGAGTAAAGGCTCACAGCTCAATAGGACAAAGATATTCTAAACTCCTAATGGAATGGCAGCAGCAAGGGGCGCGCGACGGGGAAATAGGGACATAATAAGAGTGCTTCCCAGGGGAAATAATAGGGGTCTAGGGAAAGATCTATCCTGGGGTGAAGGGGGGGTTTCGTAGAAGGGCCTCGAAAGCTGAAGAGATCATTCAGACCAGGGAGGCGGTCAAGTACTGTGGGTTATCGAACTGGCTTGATCAACGAAGGGAAAAGAATTAGATACTTACCGGGAGAAATGTGTATTAGCGCGGCAACGGGAGGACACCTCTATTTGGATCTAACCTTTGTCAGCTCGGTCCCCAAGGGACCGTCAGAGAAAGATCCCTGTCCTACAATTTTCAGGGTCGCCGAGTGTTCTCTATTAAACTCATCAGCGGGGGGCCTGGGTCTAAATACAAGCATGCAAATGAGATCCAATCGGAGAGTCCCCGGCTCAGAGATACCTCTCGGGGCCCCTTCACAGTTCCTCAGTTTGGGCCCTAATTAACGAAAAAGAGTCTCCACCGGGGATGAATCTATCCAGGTCTGAGATCTTCTTCTCTCGAGCGTAAAGGGGGATCCTACTGTGGGAGTTGAGGGGTGGAAGGAACCTTCACTTCAGTCCAGTAAGAGAGATCAATTCTATCCTCCCTACTCCGCAGTGGGCTGTCTTCAGGAGTAACGAGAAAAGGGGGGGTGGGAACAGAAGATGAACGCGGGTCCTCGGGGCAGGGCTGATCAGGGAAGCATTGGGAAACGAAGGGTCCTTCGACATACCCTGCTAATCTAGGGTCGGGAGCAGCGCCCAAATGGGGACTCGCGAGCCGGTAAGGGGAACTCTCAAACAGATCATCATACGGCGAAATGAGAGAGGGCACAGGGGAGAACGTGGGAACCGAAAAGAGAACACGTCTACTCTCTTCGGGAAAAGGACGAGAGAGACGCCTGGGGGGCAGATGGCTTGGGAGGTCTTACTTCAATGGAAAGCGGGAGCCCTATTCTCGGATGAGCAAACCAGGAGTGAAAAAGAGGAATAATTCTCCAGGAACTGGGGAATCGGGGCCAGAAAGGAGAGAAGTTCCTTTAGACTAAACAGATACTGGCCAGTCGTCGGGGGAAGTCCACCGGACCGGGATGGGAGGGGGCTTCTGGACCGTAAAGACTTAACCGTAGAAAGGAGACACCAAGAAAGAAAAATGCGAGAATAGCTGGATTCTTATGAGAGGCGGTGGGAAAGATGACCCTAGTCAACTCTGGGGGGATCCCGCAAGTCTTGAGTCTATTACTGACTGCTACGAGAGCTTTGGAAAGAGGAAACTTCCCCGCTTGGGCATTAGCCCGGAGATTCACTTGCGAGAGTACTCTCCGGCTAGAAACCAATCTGAGCGGTACGAACACCGGACGGACTCCCAGATCACTCAATTAGGCCTCTCTCTCCTTTATCTGGTCACAACCCCTCCTTGACAAGAAAAAAACAAAGAAAGAGGGCCGAGAGAATAACTGAAGAGAAGGAAGCAAAAAGGAGGAGCTGCAAGAGTCTATCCTACACCAAAAAAATCTGACAGGCCTCCCTCCTCCCTGGGGCAAAGCGCCTAGGTACACGCATCCGACCGCTGATAGAGGATCATCCAATGAGGAAGGAGGAGTTATGAAAGTGGACCCCCAAAGAAGGGGGGACTGAGATAGGATCTGGAGAGGAATGATGCGGTAACCGGGCGGGAGACCAGATTTCAGATGAGAAAAAGAGAAAGAGGGCGTTCAGAGAATGGGAATTGGGACATCAAGGGCATCGCATCAAAACAACAGAGACTGGACGACCAGGGCTGCAGCACCGCAAAGGGTCAAAAGGACTAGAGAAGAAAACAACAAAAAGGGATTATTAGAGATATGAGAAAGCTGGCAAGGTAAAATTCTCGCCATCTGAAAATAATGATTGGGGTTCTCTACTTCGGGGCTTTCTCTATCTGGGGTAGTAAGGAAGAGCGTCAAGAAGCGAATCGCCCTTCTACGATGACTGAGCCGGCAAAGGGATAAAGATCTCTAAAAAGTTTACCGGGACCCGATTCTTTTTTGAAACGTCATACGGATGCGATTGACCAGTGACGGGCAGGAGTGCTGAGGGCACCTCTGGCGTCGTCGGCTTACCGTCTAAAGAAAGGGGAGGAGACGGTGCGGTACGGTTCCGGCGTGCTCTGAATTTGCGGGGACTGCGGGGCCAGGTGGAGCTCTCTGTGGCAGGGCGGAGGAGCCGTCCGGCAGGCGACGGGAAGAAAAAAGGCTGGGGGACTTGGGGAACGCGCGGGAGACATCAACGGGAGCTATAACTCAGGCTCCGATTGGCAGTCATGGGCGTTACAGGTAACGGGGACCCGTCTAAGATAGAAAAAGCAAAGGAAAAAGGCAGCCGTGGTTTGGGGCTATTGCCTAGTTGCCCTGCGGAACAGGACGTGCAAGGCCATCAGGGGCTCCTCGGACCGATTAGGTCCCTCCGAAAAAAAAAGAAGGAGGGAGGCCGGTGCGCAACTAGGACGTCGGCCTCGAGGTCCACCGGAGGGGGGAAGGTCTGGAGGATAGTCGGCTTTTCGTAGTGAAAAGGGGAATGAGATCAATGTCGGGTGTGTCCTCAAGAGGTTCCCGAGGAAGACTCACACGTGAAGTGAGCAGGCGGAATGAAGCGTTACAGGGGCGGCTAGAATGCCTAAAATCTGACACCAGAATGGACACGGTAGGCAGTAAAATCAACACACGAGCTGTTGCGAAACTTCGCAGAGGTCAGTAGGACGATGGTCAAAAAACGCAGTCAAACCGATCTGACCGGGGGCGGAGAAAAGCGCAGGAAGAGGGTCCGACTGGAGCTTAAAACCGACGAGAGGAGAGTGGGGTTTTAAGTGGTTGTCTCCGGGGAGAGCAAACGATGAGCGGCCAGATGTGGAGGAGCGAAGGAAAGGGGTCGGGCCGAAGGTAAGACATGATACTGGAAGAAGACTCATCGGAAAGAAGGCGAGGGGGTAACTCGGCAAGGTGTTAATCGGCCTGAAGCGGGAGCCGGTGATTCTGTCAGGAATAATAACTGAAAAAAAACCTCGTGATTTCCTGGTTCACAAAGCGGGGAGAGGGGGGAAGCACTAGGGAGGAGGAAGGATTCGGGATAGGTCCTTACCAAAGGCCGGGAGGAAGGCGGATATGGTGAAGTTTTAAACACGACAAAAGGCTTAGCACCTCTCAGCGGGATAGGTCGGAAAGCTAATCCCTCTGAGCTGAAAAGAGTTGGCTCTGAAACTAGGAAGGGAAAGCTGGACCAAGAAGAGAAGGTTAGGGGGGTACCTGAATATACTTTGCTGAAGGAGATACAAAATCGAGAGCATCTACATGCCGAGAAGGGGAAAATAGGAGGAGGCGAGGAGTTGGTCGAAAAGAGCGCAGTAGGTCTCTGTCAAAACACAGGCAGAAGTTTAGCCCGAGCGAATTCTACCAGGGCAGCAGTGTACCGGTCGGTGAGCTAACTAGTTCAGGAAAGGACGGTTATATTAGCACCGTCGAACCGGGGCCAGAGCTACAGGTAGGCTCTTCCTGGAAAAGGTACAGCAGCTCCCGTTCAGTATGATCCTCCCTAAATGGGAACTAGGGTACGGCATCGGTCAGTAGATTATCTGTGGAAAAGACAAACTACCACCATTATGAAAATGGCCAAAAGCTCTCTTTGGATTACGAACAAAAGGGGAAAAAGATGTGACCCTTTACCGGAGCGAACCACGGGTACTTGACTTCCGAATGGGACGGCGAAAAGACTCTATAGTGTTCAGCTTGCACAGGGGGGGGAAGAGTATACTTCGGGAGTCTGAGAACCTTTGTCAGCATCTCACCAACACGGATAAGGGAAAAGTAGATGAACACGGGGACCTGGTGCGACGGAGAGCGAATAAAGAATTAACAAAGCGCGGTACTTGGCAAAAGATCAAGGGACAGAGAAGGAACTTTTAAAACTGCAATTTAAGAGACTAGGGAACTCCTCAGTTGGGATGTCATCCATCAGCGATTATCAGGGGGCTGACATTTTTGGAAAATGGTGTGAGGCATGCTCCGGCGAAAGAATACTTCTGTCACGCCCCGGACTAATGATGATTCGGTGGGTGTGGTCTGAAGATGCAGCTCCGAGTCCAGTAGATCGATGCGGGCGCTTTTACTCATAAGACGGATTCTTCACCCTCGAGTTCGAGAAGACCACGGGGCACCTCGGAAAAGATGGATACGTGCAAGAGCGGCTCACCATGCCTCAAGTGTAAGTCGAGACGTCGCAGAAGATCAACAGGAAAAGCGATCAACCTCTCAACGACCGCTATCATGGAGGGTGAGAGAAGCGTCTCGCCCAGGGCAACAAAAGAATCGTCAGGGTAAAACCTGGGAATTTGGACTCTTGTGAACGCAGATACACTCGTCGCTCAAAACGGAAGGAGAACGCGAAGAGCGATCGTCGAAAACTCTAACACGCGGGGCCCGCGTCGTTTCTAAGTCTCACCCTCTACAAAATGAGCTCCGATCTCCGCCGCGAGAGGCGATAAACGCCTACCCCGCCCTGAGTGGGGAACGATAACGAGTTTAACACACCCAAAAACGCGGGCCGCGAGCGAGTCAGGGAGGGGCCGACCCGGCTCTCGAAGAAGTCGACTACCCAGTGGCTTGCTAATAATCGTCCAGGGGAGAGGTTAACGGCTCCTGTACGCGAGAAAAGGTCATAAGCTCCAAGAGAAAAGAATGGGGAAAAAGGAAAGCTCATCGGGCCTTACTCTCGGTGGCACTTTAAAAAAAAGAAATCAGCTCGTCAGGGTACGCTCAAGTCGGGTACCAAGGGAGACGAGAAGAACTAGGTGAAAATCGGAAATCCTTGACTATCAAAAATCTACTACGAGATCGTTATCTCAAAGCGCGTGCTAAATCAGGAAACCTGAGTCCAGGGCACTGGTCCTCGTCCGTCAAGTAGACGCAGTGGTTAACAGAGACGCGCGAGCTAGACAGAGGTGTCAAGGCTTCAAGCAGGACACGTGGGAGACACAGGGGAAAAGAGGAGCAGGGTGTAGGGGACCTGGGATGGAACACTCCTAGAAGGTCGAACAGAGCTTCGCTCTTAAACCTTGGCCCGAAGTGCTGTGTCTCTGAAAACCATTCGGGGAGTAGTTGAAAAAACCGAATAAGATCGCTGGCGGCACAGGCGCAACAGTTCTTTGAACCTCTAGCTTCAACAGTCAAAGCTCCTGCCTGAGGGACCAGAGCTAGACGGTGCTTCCCACAACTCGGTCACTCACCTGGGAAAAAATGAGAAGCGCCTAGTTGTCTCAGAAGTATCAGACAAACACCAGCGTTCAAACCCTAAAAAAAGAAAAAAGAGGAAGAAAAAGGAGGGGGAAGTAGGGAAGGTCCTCTAAAACTGGCCTGGAAAAAAAAACATCGCAAGATCGCTGAAGGATCTAGAAGAGAACAACAGCCAACGACTCTCCTGGCCTCAGCCGCAGCGAAGAAAAGCAGAACTTGGACTCACGACGCCGCCTCCCGCCTTATATCCGTCCTTCCAGGGCCAGCGACAGACGTGAGGGGTTCCCCATCTGAGGTCATCACATTTTGATCGAGAGAGCGGGGGAGAGGGGGAAGCAAGGAGATTTCGAACGGGCGATTCTGTGCACTCTCTTCAAGTAATCTTAAGGGGACTCGCCAAAGGAAAGTATTTGAAAGTCTCTCGAACCTGACCTTAGAACAAGAGCCCGAGACAGTCAAAACGCAAACAACACAGGAGGAAGGACTTCAGATAGATTTTAGAAGTCTGGCTGCGGGGCGAAGGTCAGCTCGGGGAAACTAAACTGGGTAAGAAAGTGGGCGTCTCTTTCCTTCGCTCAGGGCGCAGGGAAGGGGAGAAAATCGGGAGAAAAACTCTCACAAAAGTTACTGAAGATGAAGTGACGCAGAAACGGAAGATAGAGCCCCGGCATCCCGTAACCCGAACCGACTTGGGTTCCTTCAGACCTTGGTATTGGGGACGGGTTAGGATTCTTCCTCGAGCTCGGAGGAGAGGCAGACCGGGAAGCGGGAGAGCGGCCGTGGCTTCGGAAGGCGCGGTGAAAGGGATGAAGGACTTACGAAGATTGTCTGGGGGCGCGTATAGCAGGAAAACAATTCTCATACTCCTCGGACTAGGGAGGGGGGGACGGCCGTCGAGTTTGTTGAGAGAAGACATTCTGGAAAGAGTAAAAGAGACGAATCAAAGTTCGTGACCGGGCCGTTGGGAAATCCAGTCGCGACGCGTGGCGCGGCGACTTCTGTCGAAGGGAATAATACCAGGGAGAATAAATGGTCCTTTGCATCAGGCCGGCAAAAGGACGCGTTCGTTGGACTTCAAATAGAGTGGCCGAAGATCTTAGTTGGCCATGCCTCTCCATAGCTAGTTCCCTCTTGCGGCTCATAGATCAAGTAGTCAAGGAGGCCGAGAAAAGTTAATTTCGTGGACAAGACTGGAAGAGGCAAAGCTGAATGCCGTTCTTGGTGCGCTCCAGGGTTGCCTTCTTGAAAAGGGCCCCTCGATGGGGGAAGAGAAGAACTTCGTATTTACTAGACTTCACGAAGTCGGGATGAGAGTGCTAAATCGGGCATCTAATGACCACCGAACTCACGAGAAAATGGGGCGCGGGGGGAAGTAATCCTGCTATAATTAGCAGAGTGTGAAGGATTCACTCTCATTCCCCCACCGAGAGTGGAAGGAGGGAAGTCTCGCGCGTAGCGGGTCGAGTAAACAAGGAGAGGAGGGTGAGGGTGAACCGTGTTTCTGCAAGGGAGACACGGGAAGGGGGGATCGTCCGAGGATTATCAAAAATAGATGGGAAAAAGAGAAAAGGTTCCGAAGGGTGGCAACATTTAGCGGATCTCACTCTACCATGGTCGATCGAGACGACCACGGGGGGAGGCGAAAAGAACGACGAGAGGACGGGTGCGCCTACTCTCTCTAGCCTCTTTGGGGGGCAACTGTGTTCAAACTGGGAGAAAACGGGGCTCGCTCAAAACTTGTGCGGAGGAATGGGAGAGGACTGACACTTCATTTCGGACAGGAAATGGGGTTTGAACAATCAACTAAAAAGCTCCCTTTGAACACCGCTACAGCAGGGACGAGGTCGAAAAGGAGAGGAGGCGGAGCTGATTAGGTCGACCTTTGGGGCTACTATGTTAAAAGGAAGGTCCCCATTAAAGGGGGGGAAGGCTTGGACAAACAAAAGGAGAAGGTAGGTCCGACATGGTCTATTCATCAAAAACTATCAGCTAAATGCAAAAGCTGTGGGAGTAAAGGGGCTAGGGGCTCTAGGAGGAATCTCCATGACTATTGCTGTCAAATGTGAGAATTGGGGTATGCCTCTCGGCCTCAAATCTCAACAGAAGGGGGAAAAAGGGTTCTTGCAGCAAAAATGCGTTGCAATCCTTCAGATCGGGTCGTGGGGGAAAAACAAGGGCACGGAAGAACTAGAGTCTCGGGTTACGAAGAAAAAGCCCACTGAATAACACCTGGGGTAGACGAATTTCGGAAGAGAAAGTATAATAGAGGGGAAGCTGGAACCTTGTGGGGGGGGTACACCAGGATCTCTCTAGTACGAGATGCATGGAGGAAGAAACATCTGAGGTAGTAATTAGGGGCTCGCGAACCTGTATTTCGGTGAATAATGTATTAAGAAGCGAGGCTCGAGCTTTTTAGTGGCTCGGGTTATCTTAAAAAAAAAGGAAACATTGGTCTTCCTGAGGGGGGACGAAGGTTAAAGATAAGACTCACAATAAAACGAGGTCTGGCAAAATATTATGTCCCCATTGAATCGGATGCCAAGAAAGAATCTCCTCTAGGGAAAAGAAAGGACAGTAGGTACGAAAAGGGCAGGTCGGCTCGCTGGGAGGATTAAGTCGTACGGCCCTTTGGTTCGGGAGAGAGGGCATTCTAGAGGCAGATCATGGTTGGGGGAAAAGGGTTCGTCTGCAGCTCCTCGAAAACGGGAGGAATACCCTAGAATCAGGACAGGAGGTCGAGTCGTATCCGTGCTGTAGATAGGAGAGCGTGAAAGAGAGAAAGGTCTCTTCAGATTCGGGAAACAGGGGAATAAAAATGAGAGACGATGGCCAGAAAGGTCCGCCTCAACTCACCTAAAACTGCCATTTGCGCGGCCCTCAACTTTGACTTTTCAGACCATCGAGCAGGAGAACAAGGGCGAAAATCCTAATGGAGAACCCTAAACGAAAACGAGAGAATTTATTAGCGATCGCCGCCGAATCTAACCGGACGAGTACCATCATTCCTTTGAAAAAAACAAGCATTTCCTCTTAAACGCAGGAAGAAAGGGAGACACCGGAGAAGGGGATACGAATCTCCTATCGTCAGCCCTACCCGCGGAGAGTGGGGAGAAGCGGATGGCTTGCGTGGTGGCTTTAAAAACCTATTCAAGAAAGAGAAGCGGGGGGAGCCGGGGAAGCTCAGGCGCGGATTCTATCCGCCGCCTACCGCATAGGCGTCGAGAAAAAGGAAAAACGGGAGGAAAACAAACCGCAAACCACGCTTTCATACGAAGCTTCGAGAGAAAAACTCTTAATCGAGCATCCGTGCCTACTACGCGAATCTCGCTCACCATGGGGAGGTAGCGTAGATACATGTTGAATCGAGGAAAGGTAAAGAGGATCATCAGACATAGAGACGCCTCTCTCTGAAAGAGTAAAAAAGGAAAGAAAAACTCTAATATCGGAAGGAGCGCTCACAGTACCCCGGGAAGGGACGCGGGATGAAAGCAATAAATCTCGTGCTATACGGGAGCTCATAAAGAGGAAAACGGAGAGAAGGGATCGGGAAGCAAGCAGCGTTGCTAGAGGAGGGACCTTCAGAAGGTAAAACTCATTCAGGGTTTAAAGCGGTCGGGGCAGAATATATCGAGAGGGAGAATAATAGGACCTAAGATCGGGGTCAGGGCTACAAGAGGGGGGAATTTTTAATACAAAATCCAAGGAGAGAGAAGGCAGAGGAACGTGGAGAAAAGGAAGAGAAAAGGATCACTAGGAGCTGAAGTCTATCCTTTCACGAGTAGTCATCTTAGGAGTTCTGCCGTCGGGTGCGGTAGGACTCCCGGAGAGATCAGAGGCGGAAACTGAGTCAAACAGGGGAGGACCAGGCGAGTCAGGCAAAAGGATCACGGGACCTCCGCCGGTCTCCCAGGGTGGACGTCGGACTTCCACTCGGAACTGGAAAACCCTTACTCCAGAGGATAGAGAGGAGGGTCACGAAGGGATCTCTAACCAAAGAGGAAAAGATAACCCAAAAGGGAAAGTAAGAGTTAAGACATGCTATGGACTTCCCGGCGCGAGAGTCGCAGCGAGCATCTCTTCAAAGATCTAGAGACAATCCAAGGAAGAAGAAGGGCAATCGTCAAGCCCTCGAATAAACTCGAAGGGGACCTCAAAAGCTCCTCTCCCTCAAGGAGTGTCCGAAGAAGTCCACTGACAACTTAAGGAAGAAATGAAAGGGTTAGTAAAAATTTGTTCCAAGAAAGGAGGGGGTGTACTGAGATTTATCTATCTTAAATCCCAGAGAAAAACTTGAGCTTGCTGTCTACGAAGATAAAGGAGGGGACGCGCTCGATAAGGATGACCTCGAGGAAGCAGAGATGAAACGGAAAAAGCGGGCTCAGGGAATCTAAACGACGCCGTCGCAATGAGAGACTCAACACAAGACTGAGGAGGAGAAAGAGAAAGAGGGGGGGAGAGGAGAATGGTCGTAAAAAGTTCATCGCGCGGTCTCAGGATCGGGGATGTCTGTTGTCTGACAGAGAGGACTTCCTCAGAGATCGTTATCAGAGGAAATAGGGAAAAGAAAAAAGAAAGGGGGGAAAGGCGCACGAGAAAGCTTCCATCTAATAGAAACATGCTACCAGTCCAGACCGGGGTTGCAAATTAAAGGAATTTAGGACCAGGGTCAACAGGGAGTGGAAGCTGAGACAAGAAAAAGCGGGAGGGAGCTCTTATCCGGCGGGACTAGGGGAAGTCTTCTTCTGGAAATGGAGAGATCGGGGAGGGAGAGTTAGCGAGGAAGAGGAGAAGCGATCGTTGTCGCGTACTTATTACTTCCAGAGAAAGTCGACTCTTACAATGAGTTTTTTAGGCCCGCGGGGTGGGTCAGCGAGGAAAGGCTTCCTAACGAGGCGCGCTAATAGGCGTCAGGGAGGGGTGGAAAGGGGGGGGGAAATGTGGTCAGACCTGGACTACGGGGCCGGGCGGGGAAGGCTGCGCAGATAAGCTTGGCCGTGAAGGAGAGGGGAACGGGGCGTGGCCGGGTCTAAGGCAAGCTCTCGGGACGGGGAAATGCCTCAGACTCCAATACTAGGGGTTCTCCTGCTCGAGAAGGTCCTAGGGGGCAGGGCGCCGCCAGCGAAAGATCGGAGAGAGTTCGAGGCTACTTGTCCAGCCTGCCGGCCTGGGAGGGTGTCTCAAAAGTGTAATGCATGGAGACTTCCCGGAGGAAGGAGAAGGAGGGTCAATTCTTTAAAAGCGAGAGGAGAAGGACCGATCTGAAAAAGCCCGGGGGACCTCATTAGTCCACCAAATCTAAAGCTAGGGGGGGGGGATCAACGTCGGAAGGGTGGGAGGAAGAAAGGTGTACCGAGAAAGGGGAATCTCTTCACCGTCTCGGCAGGAGAACTAGTAGATTCGAGGGGTGGTCCTACTTGGGATCTGAACGAAGGAAATCGGTGGAGGTTAATGGTTAAGCAGGTGAGCGTCCGTGAAGGTCACTGTTCAAGAAAAAAATCTTCGGATGCATACGATGAAAGGGTACGGACGAGGGGAGGCCATTTCTCTCCTCCGCGACTTTCTATCGGGGATCCAAGGAGAAAGAGGTTATGGAAAACGAAACTTGAAACGACAAGGGCCTAGGCGAGAGATTACCTCTTGGAGTTCCGGTTGTGGGTCAAAAAATTGTCTCTTTCTCCGACGCCTGGGTGGAGTATGAGAGGGGCGGCCTCCGCCTGCTATCGGCTGGCATAGAAAAAGGGTTGATAACCACGCAACGAAAGAAGGAGAGGGCCGATACTCTTTCTATTCCCCCGGCGAAGGGGGAGTAGCTAGGAGTGTAAGGAAGAGTCTTCCTGCTGGAAAAGAAGGAAAAAGGGAAGAGGGGAACATGGAGAGATAAGTCCTCAGGTCAGAGTCATCTCGACTCTCTAGGGTCGAGCTGGAGGGTCTTCAGGGAGGTGCCTAGGAGGTGGTCAGACTCGAGACTATTTCTATCAAAGGGGTCTGGTAGTTAATCCTAACTTACCGCATCTTTTATCTCATCCGGGGTAGGGGTGGGGCGGGAGGCTACGGTTTCGTCAGAGATCAGGTACGTTAAGCAGCTTTGTGGGGCTACCGCGGCTATCCTCGGTCGTCTCCGGATGGCTCCGTCCCTCTCCCCACGTCCCGGGGCGGTGCTAGTCGGGCGCGGGAGGGACAGCGGAGAGGTGTAGTCTGTATTTACTGACGTTCGTGCAATACTTCGATCGCGGATGAAGAGTCAGGAATGAACATGTTACCAAGAGCAAGGTATCTATCTAGAGGTGGACTCTCTTCCGGGCGGTTACTAACGACCTCACGGGGTTCGGTAGGGTTGGGGGGCTGCGGTAATTCCTCGGAAAGGGAAGGGGAGGACGACGTACTGTGCCGGCGCCAAAAAGAGAGCTTGGTCTAAAAGGGGGCTATCTTTGATCTGGACAGGAGGTCGAAAGTGTGC
>Ga0179591_1215606_pt1 | contig 14460 bp, 17 predicted proteins | sample CZOMad2_1_08_16f_FD_182891 | JGI IMG/M metagenome (GOLD analysis project Ga0179591, IMG submission 182891) | Vadose zone soil fungal communities from Angelo Coast Range Reserve, California, USA - CZOMad2_1_08_16fungal (PacBio error correction) | ecosystem: Environmental > Terrestrial > Soil >...
GCCAAAACTGCCAGTGTAACCAAGTGGAGGAAGCGAAAAAAAAAAAAAAGACGATGAGAAAAGACCGGGCAACAGGGGCGGCCGACCGTTCACCAAATTGAAGCGCGGGCTGGGTGACAGAAAAGCTGAAGGGGGGGAAACACGGAGGGGGGGGAGAAGGTCCAAGACCATGCAAAAACACAAAAGCAGCCCAGAAAATTGTGGGGGGGAGACTTTGGAAGAAGCCAACAAAACCCGGCGAAAGGGGGGCGCGGGAAGGGAAGGGATGTCATCGGTTGAAAAGGAATACTGGCAATCGTCGACCGGCACGGGGAAGAGGGCGGAAAAGGGGGGGGAAAAAGGGAAGGAGGAAACCGGATCATCTGTAGTCAAGTAAAATTAAGAGGGGGGAACCTACAACTTGGAGCGTGAAACATCGAAACGGTTTGAAAAAGGGGCCCCCTTGATGAGGGGGGGTGGGGAGGGATGAGGTAACATGTTGAGTAACTGGGGGGACTACTGTCGGTTCTTTGGGGGCGAACGGCCCCGGCCGCCTGCCCCCCATCAAAGCACACTGGTGGGGGGGGGGGGGGAGGGGCCCAATAGGAAGATGAGGGTGGTCCTGTGGCGAAGAGGATAGAAAAGTGGGGAAAAAGACAGAAGGGACCGCTGGATACACCGGGGAGGTAAAAAGGCACGTCAGAAGTAAGTTGGCACGCGAAAGGAGGATCCAACAATAGGACTGGGACATGAAAAGCCAAAGCAGGGCGGGGGAAAGGTGGGAAAAAAAAAAGAAGGTTCGAAAAAGAAAGCCGGCTGTTGGGAATTCGAAAGCAAAAAAACGACGGAACACGTAATACAAAAACCAAAGATCACGGGGCGATCAAAAGACCAAAGAATAATGGGGGGCGGGGGGCCGCGATGGCATGGTACTAAAGGAGCGGCACTGTGGTGAAACTGGGTGGGGGGGTGGAAAAAAGCAGGTGGGGGACAGGGCCCTTTCCGACTTTGTTGGAGGAGAAAGAGGCCCGGGGGGGGAAGGACTCTGGGGGGAGCAACACGGAAGGGAAGAAAACACAATCGTTTAAAAGGTCACGCAAACAGCAAATGGCAACACAATCGAGCTATACCAGGGAAAACGTGGGAGGACTCTTTTACGGGCAGGGGAGCGGTCAAAAACTGGCGCTTAACTTGGCCCGCAGCGTCGGGAGAGGAACCCCAGGGGGAAAAATGGCAAACGGGGGGATTCAGCAACAAGCCGTCCGCAGAAGACTAGAGAGTGGGGGGGGACGCCGTCCCCCTGGGGTCGGTCTCCTAGGCGAAGGCCGGGCTTCACAAGGAAGGAAGAAAAATCCAAAGGTTACGGGACGTCGGGGCCGAAGGATACACTGAATCTTAAAGGTCAAGGCAGTGAAAAAAAGCTGCCTCGAAATCTTTCGCACGGGAGGGGCACGGGGAAGAAAGAGAAGGAACGAAAAAGGGGGGCTGGAACCCTCCGGGGGGAGGAAAGTAAAACCGGGGGGGGGACATCAATGCCTCCAAACCAGAAACACGCATTGACCAGATCAGGGGAAAGGTAAGAAAGGCAAAAAAATAATACCCTATCAAAGGGGTCAAGTTTCCGAAAGAGACAAAAAATAGGAACCCGGTTTAACCACTCACGGGAACACCCTGTTGCCGCCGAAGTCAAGGGGGGGGGGGGAAGCAGTCCCACTGAAGCTTTCACGGGGAAAAAAATGGGCCCAAAAAAAAGGGAGGGACGAATTCAAGCTCTGCGTCAGCAATTTCGATGCGCAGACAGCGAAGGACCAGAGCCAGAAATCGACCGGGGGAAGGAGGGACCTACTAAAAAGCCCCGAGAGGTCAAGAAACACATACGGATGGGATAGAAACGCTGAAGGGGTCGCACGGCCCAAGAAAAAAAAAAAGGGGAATTGGGAAGCAGACTGGGTCAGCACCTAAAGGGTGCCTGTTTTCACCAAAACGGAACAGGTAGGTGGCTGGCTGGGGGGGAACGAAACAGGAAGAAATGCCATGCAAAAATGCCAATGCGGAGTTGCGACAAAAAAGACGGGGTTACCGAAGGAGACAAACGAAGGGACCAGCACAGCGAAAGCGGAGAAAATCAGGAAAGGGGTAAAGTCTACAGGGCCAGGTCCCTAAAAGGGGAGAAAAAACGGAGAAACTGGACGGCCGAAAAAAAACCATCGAGTGACGAAGCGTGTGAGGAAATCAACAGCCTCAGAAAGGAAAAATCGGACGTGCCGCCGAGCAAAGCCTCGCAAACGCGACGAAAAAGAAAAACAGTAAGAAAAGACAGTCAAATTCAATCTCTCATCCCATGCGTATTTGATGGGAATTTGGAAACACCTGGGGTGAGCGCGGGGCACGCCGGGAGCGTGAACGGAGAAAAAACATGGGAAACCGCGGACAAAAAAGCTTGGTGAAATACGGAAAGAAAAGCCGGCCCCTGAAGGACGAGGGAAGGCAGAGAAGGGGAAACCAGAGAGGGACTTACGCGGACACAAAAAGAAGAGGGAGCAGCAGATGGTAGAAATGGGAAAACGCTGAGCTTCTTTCTCTCGTCGAACAGACATGGGAACAAAGCAACCCGCGGGTCATGGGGGCAAGCACAAGGGACAAGGGCGTTTAAAAAGTAAAATAATCGCAAAAGCGCGGAAAAAGGGTTGACAGGGGGGGGCAGCTGAGAACTTCAGGAGATGACCCAGGGGGGGGACACATCCTGGATGGGCCCGTGGTGGTCAGGAAGGGAAAAAAAAAGTCAGAAGGGGAAACAGTGGTAGTCTTTTGGGAAGCCTAAAAAATAACGTCTCTACCACGGAATAGTAAAGGTCCAGCGATCACATTGAACAACAACCCCAGTAAACCTAACACAAGAAATGGCGTCTCGGAATAGAGAAGAGGAGGGCGAAATCAAGGGCCAGATGAAGCAAGGGAATAGTCTATGGTCCCGATCTGCGACAGGGGGTATATGGGCGAAAGAAACGGGCAAAAAAAAAAACCGTTATAGGGATGGAAAATATAGTATAAACGGTGACGAAATCGCAAATCATCAGGAACTTTTACCAGGATGTAACAACACGTCGGTAAAAAATGCGCAAGTGACCAAAGTCCCGGAAACTTTCTGGTTTCTATGTGGCACGAAAAAACGATTCCCGAAAAGGGAGATGCGAGGGTGCCGGAAACGGGCCGGCGGGGGACACCAAGCTTGACAAAACCAGGGAAACCGGAGGGCTCCATACAGGGGGAAAAGCACTGCGGGAAATAAAAAACGGCCAGCGAGGGGGCAGGAACTCCCCGTGAAACATGAGACGCTCAGAATCGGAGTACATGGCCATACAATTCGGCGCCCGGCTCCCAGCGGCGGGGCGGCGGGAGGAAGGCCGGTCGAAGTATAAAAAGAAGACCTACGACTCCTGATCGAAGACGCAGTGTTTGTCGGGTCCGCAAAGAGAAGAACAGAATCAGACTTTAAACGAAGAAAGGGAAAAAAAAAAAATTGGGTGCCGGCCAAAAACTTGAGAGAGGCGACGGGAACCATGTTAAAAAAAAAAAAAACGCCTCAAAGCCGGGGGAAAAGCCGTAACAAAAAAACTCAAACAATTGATGAAAAAAAAATAGCATCGGGGAGAGGGTGCAGGAAGTCTTACAACTATGTCGTAAAAAAGCTGGGGGGGGGGGGGGGTTTTTTGGGTGGTCGAAAGCAAAGGACGCTGACAAAATCAGAAAAAATTGGGCTTTTTGAATGGTTGGACCCATCAGAAACCTAGGGGGGAGGGGAGAGTACAAGTAAAGGGAAAAGTTGTATTTAAAACAAAAAAAAAGGCACACTGGTATGTATCGTTCCGGAAAACGGTTCACTCAAATGGAGCACCGTTTGCGTTATGGGACCCAATAGCAAAAATCATAATGAAAACCGCCCGAAAGAACCAGAAATCCGTAGAATCGGGAGGGGAATTGGGGGGAGGCAAAAAACACAACCATACCTGGGCTGTGGAGGAAACAGGACAGACAAAGGGGCAGAAAAAGGAGAGAAAAGTGGGGACCAGCAGCCGGGCCCCCAAAAAACTATGGGGCCGGACCCAGAAATCCAAGAACTTTCGGGGGAAACACGCCGCAGGGAATACGCGCTCAAGATCGGCTGCAGACCATCGCGGAGACTGCAAGCGGTACAATGGGGCAGGAAGCCCGAAAAGGAAGGGAAGAGGGGGTCAGGGAGAAGACAAAACGGGCGACAAGCATGCCCTAAACCCCAGCCCGAAAGCAGACTAAAGCTTGGGCAAGAAGAACGGAAAGAAACGATACAAAAAGGGGGAAAACAAATGTTGACCCCCCGGGGCCAAGCGAATCTGGCCACAAGGAATTTGGGGGGTCCGGGGGGGTTCAAGAAGAGAGGGGAAAATTGGAACGGATGGGGGAAGGCATGGGGAAAAAGGCGAGAAATACGGCCCAAAACGAGACCAAGGCAGAGGACGGAGGGGTACCAACAACGGCCGAAAACGAGGAAAAGACGCGGAAGCCAAAGAACAGCTGAATCATCAAGGCCAGACGGTAGGGAAACCGAAGTGGGAGGCATGGGAGGTTAAAGGGGAGACGGCGGGCACGAAAACGACACTAAACAACATCTCGTAAAGAAAAAAGCAAGACAGGGGTTGTCTGAGAAAGAAACAAAACCGAAAGGTCCAAAAGGGACAAACCGGGCGGGAAAAAAAAAACTTTCAAAAAGCCAGGGGAAGGCGACCAACAAAAAAAAAAAATGGAGCCCGCGCCCGGAATTAGGGGCCAACCCTCCACCAAGGAAAATAAAGAGCCGCGGGAAGGGGTTGGGCCACCACCATGTGGGAGGGTCGAAAATAAAATGTTGAAAGAAACGTCAAAAAGGTCAAATCCCCAAGCTCTGGTCAAACCGCCCAATCCAAGGGATCAGCCCATAAAAAAAGCAGGGGGTGGGAAAAACAATCAACCAAACCCCGCACAGAAATTAACAACAGGAAAAAAACGAATAACGCCCCGAAGGATGGTCGTGAAACGCATAAGCTCTTGCACAGGGAAGGTCGTGTGCAGCAGCGCCCCGTAGAAAACTAAAAAGCCGCCCATGGGCAGTGCTGGAAAACCAGATCTAAAGGGCCAACGGGCCCGGAACGGGTTGAGAGCCGTAAGGAGGGGGGAAAAAGGAACACAGAACGCAAAAAGCGGGAAGGGGAAAAAAAAAACCAAGGAGCACCAAAAAGTGCGGAACGTCATCAACAACAGATTCAGGGTGGCAACGATAGGTCAGCCGGGAACTCAACCCAAGGCTGAGGCAGGACGAACTAAAAAAAAAAAAAGAACAAAAAAAAAAAACCGGTAGCCCCAACAGAGAAAGAGAAAAACCTCAACCAGCATAAGTTAACTGGGAACACTTTTAAAAAAGTGTGGGGGAAAAAGGCGGTCAAGAATAAAGACACGGCGGACCTCTGACTGCGGGAAAAGTCCGGGTGGACAAAAACCGTTGGGAAAAAAAAATGCCGAAAACGAAGTCCACAATGTAAGAGGATAGCCCGGGGACATAAAAAAGTTTGCAACTTCTCAAAATTCCTCAAGGGGCAGGGGGGTATTGCTTGCAGGCCAAGGAGCCAAGGAAAGCTGCCGCCCGCTGTCGTCACCACAGAAAGCATGAACAGTAGCAGGTGCGGAAAAGTGGTTACTGCGGCAAGGGTCATATGGAGACAGCCTCCAAAAAAAACAGAGGTGTCCAAAAAATTCCATCAAGGCGCGGAAGGGGGGAGGGAAACGTGTCAGGAAAAAAAAATTACAGACATTAGGGTGGAAACTAGAGGAAGGGGGGGGCGACGGTCAGGAACGTGAGGGGCCAAGGCAACAAAAATGAAAGCAAAACACATCAAACATCACCCGAAACGAAAAGGAGTGCTGAACGCACAAAAATGGCGGAGGTGAAAAAGACGCGAAAAGCGCAAAAAAGGGGAATAAGCACCGGCTCGACGAGAAGGGAATAAAAAAAAGCCCAACTCGTCGGAAACACAGAGAGGAGGGGCACGGGCAAAAAAAACGAAAAAAATGGGGAATGATAAGTCCGATTGTTTGTCAAGGTGACCGACCGGGCATGGTGCCTGAAACCTTAAACGTAAAAAAGAGGGGTAACGTAAGGCGACCCCGGCCAAAAGGGAGAAAAATGGTCAGAAAAGCCGCAGGGAATTGGGGGGCCATGATCAAGCTGAGTGGTCTATTTCAATCCAAACCACCCTCATCAAGGGGGATGGCGGCAAAAAAAAAAAAAAAAAAGAAATTGGGTCTACCCAAAGAGTCAGGGGGGTGGTCTGCTTGAAACGAGGGGATGATGCCGTACAACAAAAACGGCATCTACCTCTCGGCTACCCAGAAATGAAACGCAAAGGGGCATCGAAAGAGAATCAAAAAAAAAACTGGAGAAGTGCGAACTACGGAGGAAGCGAAAGCACCTAAATGCAAAAAGCTTTTCCAGCGCTTTGTTAGATCGGGAGGGAAAAAAAAAAAGCGGCATGGTAGGGGAGTAGGGGTCAAAAGAAGAGAAAGAAGGTTGCAGGAGGAATCGGACCTTGTGGCACGTGATGGCAAGGTGGCGGGAAGGGAACTTCAAGATGTCGGGTACCCGAACTCCAGCCAAGTCCCCTAAAACGAAATGAAAAGGGGAAAAAAAACGAACCCGTGTGGGAACAACTTAAAAAAAAGGTAGAGAGGCCGGCCAGACTCCTAGGCATGATCTGAAAAGAGGAGGGGGAAAAGGATAAAAGCTTTCGGCTCGGAAGCAGAACGGCTCTCTGGGGAAAATGGTGTAAAACTAAAGGTTCAGGCACCGCGACTGACGCAGGGAGGGAGGGGAGGGAAAAAGGTAGATGGGTAAAACTCGTCAGCGACCGCCACCAGGAAAGTACCAACGTGGGACCAAAAGTAAAAGAAGGCCAAAGGGAAAGGGGGGGGACGCGCGAAAGAGGGAGGAAAAAAAACTAAATAAAAAGTGGCCCTCAGAAACGATAATCAACAACAAAGAAGCTGCAGAACCGGAGGAAATTCCGAGACCAAAAAAGGAGACAAGGGGAAGATAACAGGTGAAAAAGAACTCATCTTGCAAAAACGCCCACAGCGGGGTGTCAAAGAGAGGGGGAAAACTGGTCGGAAGGGAGCGGTTTAGAAAGGAAGGTGTCAAGGGAAACAGGTCAAAAACATGCGAAAAAAAACGCAAATTGTTGGGAACAAAAAGGAAAAAGGAAGGGTGCGGGGAACGGGGTATGCTGTGGGCACGGTCAGCAGACCAGTAGTATTTTGGGAGATACCAAAAAAAATCGGCAAAACCAGAAGGAATAATAAAGGAAAACACAACATACCAAACATCCCAGGGGTAAACGAGGCTCTTGAAATTGAGACGGCCCTGGGTCCCGCAACATTCCTCGACCGGAAAGTGAGAGGGAATTAGGGACAGAACGGTCAAAAGGCCAAAAAAAAAGGAAACAAAAAAGTATCGGGAAAGACCATTGGGGGACAACTTTGCGCTTGTGTAACGCAACGTCATGGGGGGGAAGAAAAATGAACTCAGAAGAGGGGGGGGTATGAAAAAGAGCACAAGGGGAAGCCAATAAAGCAAGGGAAACAACGAGTAAATCACAACACGGCCGTGAGGCAACAACACTGGGGCAAAAGAGGGGGAGGCGGAGTTTGCTCATGGTTTGAGGAAAGACGCGGGGGCCGGGGGACCCGGGGTGGAAAAAAAAGTGCAATGACCTCCTGGCAAACCAGCCGCAGAGCGAAAGCATTGGTGAAAAGGGAAAAACTGCACAGAGGGGAAACCCTGAGGGGGGAACTAAGCATACAGGGAAGGAGACCGAATGAGCCAACGCCTTTCGTCGGGACCGGCAATGGATGGTGACAAACGACACAGCGGGAGGAAAGGGTCTCAAAGGAATGCGCCAAAGTAAAGAAAAAAAAGGGGGAATTTTGAGAAACTAAAAAAACCCAGTTCGGGGGTGCAAAAGGGGGAAAAAAAGGCGGGGATCGCTCAGAAAAGGCGACCGGCAACTGGGGGGGGGGGGAACAAGAAAGTGGACACACGGAATGCGCCCGAACAAGCGTCCCGCCGAGGAAAGCTGGGGGGAAAGGGCCATAAAAAAAAAAAAGACCAGTACGCAAAGTTGTGAGACAGTTGGGGGGACACACAAGGACAAACTCAATGGGTGTGGGCAGGGCTGGCCTATGATGGTCCCCGCGGGGGGGGGACTACCCGGCTGTTGCGCAAAAAAATACCAAGTGGCGCACAGGTGGGTGGAAAGCATTACATCTTTTCCAAACGGGACGAAAAGGACGGGGAGGATTACCGCAGCATCTCAGAAGGGACCGGGTAGGAAAGGGATCGGAAAAGAAGTTTAGAACGTAGAGCCCACTCCGAAATGAAAAGGCACATGCCCAAGGAAAACAAGGGGAAAACTTTGAGAGAGAAGTCAAACCCCATGCAGTCGGGGTTGGGGGCGGTTCTGGACCCAACCAAAAACCGGAAAACAACCGAAGAAACCGACCAAAAGGAGAGAAACGCTACGACCCAAACGACGGGAAAAAAAGGGGGGGCGGGATGTTCTACCTGTAGCGCCCGGAAGAGAAGGGTGCATTAAAACTGGTGGGGGGCCAAGCAGGGTGCAAAAAACTTGGTCGACGGGGATTGGATCAGGAAGGGGGGTTAAAACACGGCATGGGAGCAAAACGCCTGCCAACAAAAACGGGGAAAAAGTTTAAACTGGAAGAAAACCAATCGGGTGGAAAAGAACCCGATTAACGGGGAAAAATGAAAAAACTTCGGGGGAAGAAAAAGCTCGAGGGTTGAGGGGGTCGCTGGTTCAAAATCGGAAGTAATTCGTCGAAAAAAAAGACCTAGAACGCAAACGGGAACGAGAACCGCAGAAGACCAACGGCACGGAACGGGTGGTGGAGGTCTCTTCCGTCAGCAACACAAAAAAAGCTCGGACGGCCTAAAAAGTCAGAAAGGGGGTGAAGCCGGGCGTTTGGAAAGGGGGGGGTAACTCGAAGGGCCTGTCACCGAAGGCCAAGTCACGGTCGAGACCATCCCCGGGGGCGAAAGGGGGATCAAAAAAAAAAAAAAAAACTTAGACGTCGGGCCGGGCCCTGACGAGGGACTATCAGGGGTTCGCCAAGGAATCACCGGGGTGAGACAAAAAGCGGCGGAACAGAACGGGGATAAAAGCAAGGGCATCACAGAAAGGAACGGAAAAAACTTCCGGCCCCCAAAAACAGCACGTCGCGCCCTGAAAAAAGCCTAAGCTTCGAAATCCCCAATCCCCCCAGACCAGCAAGTAACACAGGGTGCAACAAAAGATAGAAGGGGGAGCCAGGGGCCTTGAGGCACGGCACCGGGGTGAGACAACCTGTTCCCAGTGCGCCGCCTCTAAAAAAACAAGACAGGAAAGGGAAGCGTTCATGCGGGTCTATGGTGAACCAGGAAAGCCCGGTTTGAAAGGACCCTAAAGGAACGAGCAAGGATTAGTTTTTCCTCAGCCAAAAAAGGGGGAAAGGACGGAAGAGCGCACAGATGGGGGTCAGGGAAACATAGAGGGACAAGGGAAAAAGGTGCCGACGGGTGAAGGTGATCGACGCATTTCGGTTGTGCCGTTCGAAGACATCGGGAAAAGAAAAGAGGTAAATTGGAAAAAGACAAGAAAAAACTGGGCAGAAAAACAACGATGGGGTCCTGGTCAACACCCCACCGCGAAAAAGTAGTGGGGCTGGCGCAAAAAAAAAAGGGGACAAAAAAGGACCATAAATAAGAAGATGCGGGTTGCGCCTTCGGGCAAAAACCGTTGGGCAAAGGAGGATACGACCGCACGGAAAAGGGGGCATATCCAGGGGTGAAAAGACCAAGACGTTAACCAAAGAATCCTCAATGAGAAAAAAGACGACCGAAGGTCCGCCCGAGGGGGGAAAGACTGCCTGGAACACATGAAAAAAAAAAAAAACATCAGATCCGGACACGACACAGGTCGCCCCCTACGCAGAAAAAGATAGGAAGAACAAGTCTCAGCCTGCCTTTTTTTTTCTTACCCAGAAGGTACATCAAAAGGGGGCATCCCTGACAAGGGTCCATCTAAAGGGGACACCGCCCGCCGAGGGGGGAATACTGGGACCAAAATCCACACAAAATGAGCCGAGGAGTCAGCAAACGAGGGGGGTCTCCAACTACAAAGGGGCGGAAAAAGTAAACAAGAAGGTCAGGAAAAGATACCAAAGTAGGGTCTCTGGGCGGCTTAACAAACACACGCGGCAAAACAACGCCGGAAGGGGACCGGGCCATGGGGCGCAAAATCTCAAGGGCCACGGTCTGTGAAAGCGTCAACCATCGACTAAAATGGGTTTCATGGGGAAAGGCGGAGGGAAAAAAGGGGGCAAGGACAAAATCAAAATCGGGATAGGCACGGGGAAAGGGTACCAAATGCAGGGCGGGAGTGTGGGGCCGCCTAAGAACCGTCGCAAAAGCGCCTCGCCTTTTTACCGAAGAGGCGAACACCAGGGGTCAAAAAAAAAGAAAATAAAAGTGACCAAAACACGGAAAAAGGCAAGACGAGGTTGACTGCGAAGAACGAGGCCGACGACGCAATCCAACGAAAGCGAGGGGAAGGAAAGCGATGTGCCGTCGGCGGAAAAAACCGGGTGGGGAAAACTCTCGATTTTCCAACAAAAAACAAGGAAAGGGGGAAAAAAAAGAGAGAGAACAGGCCGATCAGGGCATGATGCATCAAGAACTGCCGACGAGTCGGGAGAAGCTTACGGAAACAGATCAGAAAAGGGGAAAAGGATGACAGAAGGTGGTACAGAGCCCTGGAAACGAAGGCAAATGTGGGAGGAGGGGACCGAAACGCGGGCAGTACACACAAAAAAGACTGCTCCCAAGGCCGCCGATGACCAATTGATGACCAAGGGGGTTATCAGGAAAAAAAGACAAACCGTCATCCGCCGGCACGGATCGCAAGAAAACAGAAGCGGGGGGGAGAACGGGAAGCAGAGACTTTTGTTTCCAAAAAAAAGATGGAGGCCACCGCAAATAGGGCGGCCTGAAGGCAAGGCGGGTCAGACCCAACAAGCAACGAAACCTCTGGCTATGATCACCAGATGGAGACGCAACGAAGGCGTAGAAGCCTCGACTCTTAAACTTCCATACAAAGACCAGCAGGGGGACGGAGTGTTTGAAGGGGCCGCAGGACGGACGGGGGGCAATGTTTGACGAGAACGCGCAGGCGCACCCGCGCTCAAACGAGGGAGAGAAAAAATCAAATAAATCAGAGAGATTGCTCGTGACTGGGGCGGCGAAGTTAAGGGGGAAAGAGCAAGGGGGAAACTCGCGAAAAACGTGCGAAGCGGTGGTGTTTTGGGTGGAAAAAAGCTTCGAACCGACTTGGAAATGGGAGGGAGAAAACCAGGCAGGGAAGCCGGGTGTTGAAGAACCAATTTGGAGGTATGAGAAAAGACGTAGCCAGAAGGGGGGAACTAGGAAATGCACGGAAAAGGGGCACCAAAACTCCATCCACCGAAAGAGGCGCACACAAACGATAGGGCAAAGGGGTAAAACAGAAAGGGGCCAAGGCCGGGGAACCCAGCCCAAAACTACCTGTCGGCGGTGGAAAAAAGAGACAGAAGTTGGTGCCAAGTGAGCCAAGCCAACGTAACCCGCGCCCGGCCCGGCAACAAAAAAAGAAATCAGCGTACCTACACGAGAAGGACCACGGACCGACGAATCGCTGAACCAAAAAAGGAAAGGCCAACCATACAGGTCCGGGAAAAACGTAGGTGAGGAATCAACGCCATGGCTCGGAAAAAGAACCGCTAAACGGCAGCGAAACCGCACGTGGAAACGCACCACAAGGAACAAAAAGGACCGAAAACGCCTTGGCAAAAGGGGGAATAAAAAACAGGGGCCGCACCCAGGGGGTACCTTGTGCAACCCACCCAGGCCAGAGAATGGAAAAAACAGAAAAAAAACGGAGGATCGGGTTTCGGTAAAAAAATTGACGATAGGGATGCGTTGGGGGGGCGGCGGAAAAATTAAACGGGAGAAAAAAGCCGGAGGGACAACGCCCGGGCGCCGAGAATAAAGGTTACCGGGACCCGAAAAAGAAAATCGGAGAAACGGGGAGGAGAGCCTGCCAAAGATCCCTGATAAACCTCGGCAACAGACGTAGTAGGACCGTTGGGTGATGCGGGAAAAAGGGTAAAGGGACTCAAGGCAAGTCAAAAAAGAAAAACGGGAAAAAAAAAAAAACCAGGCTAGGGGGGGTCTAATGACAAGTAAGGGGGCTTGAAAAGCCCAACACAAAGGCCGAAGGAACGGCTAAAAGGCTGGCCGGCAACAAGTAAAAAAACGCCTTCACAAGCGCCCACCAAACTAAGAAAAAAGCTAAAACCCGCGCATGCACCCTACCCACCAAGGACGGGTGGGGACAGGGGGACGTTGTCATTGGGCTGTCGCAAGAAATAACAAACAGGAAGTTTGGAAAGCCTGGGGAGCCCAAGAATAAGCGAGTGGGACCCGGCCCGCAGGAGAAAACCCCCGCATAAGTCCTTCAAAAGTGCTTGTGAACCAAGCACCGAGCGAAATGGCCGGTCCAAAAAAGGGTAGGGACAACGAACCAGGGGGCCAACACCTTAAAATAGGGGACACGTGGAAAAAATGGCAGAGAAGGGGGATGTAGTCGGGGGGGGGGTCCGCAACCAGCGGGAAAAGGGGAAGAAAAGAAAAAAAACGTGCAAGGGGAAAAGGGGAACCGAAGTTAACAAACAAAAAAGCCAACTGAGGGGGGTTCAGAAAACCTCGATAGGAGAAAAAATCAGCGCAACGCCACACCACGACGTCCAGATGGTTGGAAACCGGGGAAAAAGGGACAAAAGGGAGCAAGCGTAAGGCATAAGGCACGTCACTGGACCCCCGACAATGAAGAGGTGGAACAAAAAAAACAAAAAACAGGAAGAACAGGCACCGAAAGGCAAAATGCAAAGCGGAGAAAAATACAGATGAACACCTCAAAGAAAACAAAAAGCAGGGGGGGGGGAAAGGCTCAATTTGAGAGGTCAGAGAGCGTCACAGTCCCAAATCGTCGACGCTTATGCGGAGCATTGCCCGGGTGCCAAAAGGGGACGTAAAAAACCGGTAGAATGGCGAGAGCTGAAAAATAGAAGGACTGCAAACCAAAAAAAAGTGTTGCTGACAGAAAAAAAAAAAAATTCAAAACTAAGGATTGGCGTGGCAGCAGGACAAAAAGGGGCAGCACGCGCAGAAGAGGGGTAAAAAACAGAAGCCAAAAACATTCGCAGGTGTCTAAGAGGAAGGCGTTCAAGAGGTCTCGCGAAAAACGGGAACTGCCAACACAACGCAAGCGGCGGAGGAAAACTTGAAAGACACGCGGGGGAGAAAAGGAGGAGGGGGCCTAGAGTTGCGACAGGGGTGGGGTACCGCACAACACATTAACATTGGTTAAACCAGGCCCAGGGGGGGAACAAACATCACTCAACGACGGAACAAACGACAGCAGGAAGACAGGGACAACGTGCGATTTTTAACCCGGCAAAAAAGCAAACAAAAGGAGAGAAGCGGACCGAGAGGGCAAAGGAAGGAACAGCCAGAGAACGATACAGGACCAAGGGGAAAAAAGGTCCCAAACAAAAAAAAGAAAGCGGGGGGGGGGGGGGGCCAAGCAAAAAAAAGTTGCCGGGGGGAAGGGAAAGATAGGGCTCTACTTGGGGGGGAGTGGGCCCGGAAGGTCTGTTTCAGAAATCCCGGGTATCAAAAGCCCGGCGAAAGAAAAAGAGTAAAGTCAATTCCAATTGGGGAAAAAAAGAAGAAGAACGAAAATAAACTGGAATGGGGGGGTGTTGTTCCTAAAAAAAAATCCTCTTGAGGGTGGGCTATGTTCAACATCAAAAGAAAATCCATAACTGAAACGGGAAAAAAACAGCCCCGAAAGGCTTGTCGGACAATATCCGGGGGAACGGACGGGCGCTTGGGGATCAGGCCGTAACAACATGACTGCACGGCATCCAGAAAACGACGGCGGAAACCAAAATCGAAAGCCCAGGGGCTCGGAGAGCTCAATGGGGGGGGGGGAATAGAACCGCCGAAACCATGACACGGGGGACAACAGGGAGGCAAACGGTCCTCCCCCTGGCGCGGCAGGGGTCAACTGCAGAAAAACGCTTTGGTGTGAGAGAAAGGGGAAATGCAGGGTATAGGGACCGAGGCGCGCGGGACAAAGAACAAACTGCTTGAGAAAAAAAATTTGTAAGGGAATTGCATTGGGACGGGGACCCAGAGGCAGGATGGGGCCGGTACAAATAGAACTCAAGTCGCCCCTGCAACCGCAAGGCGAGCAAAAGGCTGGAACAGCGCCCTTTGGGAAAAACGGGAAAAATAGACTTACAGCCGAGGAGAAAAGTGGT
>Ga0179591_1284157_pt1 | contig 14460 bp, 10 predicted proteins | sample CZOMad2_1_08_16f_FD_182891 | JGI IMG/M metagenome (GOLD analysis project Ga0179591, IMG submission 182891) | Vadose zone soil fungal communities from Angelo Coast Range Reserve, California, USA - CZOMad2_1_08_16fungal (PacBio error correction) | ecosystem: Environmental > Terrestrial > Soil >...
CTAGCTCAATCTCGAAGAACGGAGAAAGACACAAATGAAGTGAGCAAATCCTCGTCACTTCTAGAACTAACACTAAAATAAGGGGAGAAGGCGGCGAACTTCAACATCCGGAAACGAGGATGATGGATAGAGGGAAATTTATGCACTGGCTGGTGGAGCTGTATGAAAGGATGGCACCCGTTAAACTAAAAATTCCTCTTTCATCTCATTTCCGAAGGAAGAGGGACTTGGCAAACTTCAATCCTGGCCAAGACGTTTCCTTCCGTTCAAAGGAAAGGGACGAGCGCCAACTCGTTTCTTCACAAGGCGGAGGAGACGGTATGGAAGGAGACTGGGGGCAATCGTTTTTACGCAAACGAAACAGTCCTTGGGATTTAAGGGAGCCACAAATTTTAAATCAGGGTATGTCCATAAGTAAAGATAAAGATAACGAGGTTCAGGGCAACGAGAGAGGTCAACACCCCACGAAAATTTGTATAAGAACGCGGGGGCGCTAGGGAAAAAACAGAAAAGGCAAACCGGTTGTCGACGGCATAACGTGTTCAAGGGGTTCGTGGAAATAGATTGAATATCGCTTATCGGCCCGTCTGTAGCACGCTCTCAGTCGCCAACTACAATAACTTATTAAGCGGCGACTAAGAAAGAGGTCGGAAGAGGCTAGCTATCAGAAGTATCATGAAGGATAGCTAATCACTATACGTAATACAACGGAGGGACGAGAACGGCGGACTCGAGGAGTGACAGGGACTAAACGTTCTTAAAAGGGAGGGGGCGAGGGCAAGAAGGACGTTCTTCCTAAACGCGCTTCCCAACGCAAAGAGGACGGATAAGGAGAACTACAGGGAGGGACAATTTAAAGTCGCTCCCGGAGGCCATGAAAGGGAGGGGTCTGAAGGCGATCTATGAACCTTTTCGTCCACTCTGACAGCAGAAGGGGAAGTAACCTCTAAGGATGGGCACAAGCTGCATGAAAGTTTGATAATGAGTATTCTGTATCATTACCCATAAAGGGAGGGGTGCCGGGGTTGTGATCACGAGCAGGTGGTAAGGGAGGGAACTTTCCCCTGAACCGGGCCGGAAAACTATCACGACCGTCCCGCAAAGTGAGAATGAAAAAACACAGAGGAGGTTCTAAGATTAATATTCACGGCATGGTTCTTTCGCCCTAAAGTCTCGGAAGCTCTTACTTATGAGAAAAATGGTGGCGGGCAAAAGAGGGGAGAATCATCCATATCGAACTAAGAAAAAAAAAAACCATTCGCGATCGGGCGCGATGTCCGTCTATCGTAAAAAAACCAATTGGACGCCTTAACACAACTCCCCCAACGCCGATGAAAAAAAGGTGAAAGACTAAGACTCTACATGTTTCTCGCATGCTGAAATACAGGAAAAAAGCCTTGAATCGCGCGGGTTCTGCACAATTTCGATTCGTCTCCTGGGGGTGAAAAGACCTATCTTCTCTCCAACGCGAACCAAAGTCAAGAAACGAGAAGACTACGATCCCGCAATGCGGCAGCATCGCGGTCTGCATGAAGAAAGGAGAAAAACGCGCGACCATGTAGGGGGGCGGATGATCTTGACAAAAGCGCGAAGGGGGTTCCGAGAGGGACTCTGCTGGAAAAAAAACTCTGGGATTCAGGAGGAAACGAAAGCGGTCGATCATTCGAGGGAAGAGAGGGCTAAAAAGCACGTGCTCTTCCTGTTCTTGGCTTCATGTAAGAGAAGGGGAACGGGGTATGGAAAGATCAACATCCCATTGGGGTCTTCCGAGAAAGTGAAAAATAACTGTCGCAGGATCCAACCAATGGTTCTCGCATGGACAAGCTCACCCTTATTATAAATCTCACGGAGATGACTTGACCGTCTGTAAAAATCGCTCAGAAAGGCTCGAGAAGGATCGTTTGGTGGTCCTGTCTTTCGCCTGGGGAGAGTTAGAAAGCACAGGAGCGGAGAGCGAGAAGGGGAGCGCTTGACGCTGGGGGGACAAGGGATAATAGAGAGACGAGTCTTAATGTGGGAAACTAGGGGTTTCCGGGCCGCTCTCTCTAGTTGCATGCGAGGAAGACGAATAAGGGGGAGCGATGTAGCTGAGGCAGCGCTGAGAGAACGAGGGATTTGGGCTATGGAACAAATCTTTAAAGATAGTAGTGGGGAGTCGCTCAATGGGGGAGGAGGACCAAAGAGATTTTGGTTTTTAAATACAATAGGGGACGTCGAAAAGGGACCTAGTGAATTGGAGAAGCTACGCTTGCAGGCGTCAACATTTTGGCGCGAAGTAACCATGGAAAAAAAGAGACGATGGGAGCGGTCGCGCTCTGTCCTCTGAGTTAAAACATTCAGCCCCCCTGGGGTTTCGATCTCGTCTCAAAAAAAAAAACAAAGAAGGAGATAAACAAAAAAGTTTGCGAGGCTAGGGAGGAAAGAGAGGAACACGCCGACCTAACCGTCGCAGCTCCGGAAGAAAAGGAAGGGTTAGATTGTGTAAGGACGGGGAAGCGGGGGATGCTTCGCCACCATAGACGTCTGAAAGCCGAGATACCGGCGATGGTCATCACCGAAACCATAGAAGAGGGGGGAGCCCGGGAAAGAGGAACATAGAAAAGAAACGTCTCAAGCACCCTGGGGTATCCGGGAAACGCATTGCCCCTTATCTCATCACCGAGAAAAGACCGATCATCAAAGCGGCCATCGAAAGGGCTCTCGCACTACGAGGCAAACGCGGCAAACCCACATTACCAAAGAAAAAAGGGAGGTAAAAGAGGAAGAACGTCTACGGGCTCGCTCTCTACTCATATGCGGAGAAGTAGCGTCCTAATGAATCCATTACAAACCCACTAAGAGGCCCCGAGGGAGATCCAATCCCTCACATCGAGCAACATTAGATGGTAAGAAGGTCATAAAAGGTCCGCGCCGATCGAAGTCTATCTAAATGACAGGAGAAAAACCTGGATTATGCGACTCTCCGGCGACTTTATCTCAACAAGAAAAATGTGGTCCAAGGAAAGTTCAGGATACTCATGAGAAAAGGAGAAGCCACAAACCGGGGGGAGGCTGAGGAATACTGCCTCTAAATAGACCTGGCGTGGCGGCACTGGGGTGTTTTCGCCAACCAAGGAGAGCACACTGAAAGAAGGAAAGAAGAAGCAACGCGGACATGGGAGGGTAGAAAAATAGCGCTTGCCGCCCCGAGAATGATGCACTAGAGCATGCTTGTCGGCGGGGAGATGGACGAGAAATTGCGTTCGCGTGGGAAGGGGAGTTCCAAAAAAGGAAAACGGAATGAATGGGGCGATGAAAGGTCTGGAAAGGGGAGACATCGTTAAAGAGATCTTCTAGAACAGCATGAAGAAGAAAGCCAGGAGATTGGTTTCAACAGAGGAGGTCGGGTTGGGAGTTTGGTGGCGGAGGTTAGGGGGAACTAAAGGGGGCCAGGGTTTATTTGTCCCTGGAGAGAACCAGGAACCCTCGCGTTCGGATGTCTGGAAAGGGTGGGATGGCGGTAATTGGCCAGGACGGGGAACCCCAAATTGAAAGGTGGAGACAGTACGCTGCAGCTAGTCATCAGAGAAAAAAAAAGAAAAACCAATCGTCACTCTCATTCCAAGAAACGGGCTTGGCGGGGGGCCTCCCTTTAGTGGATGTCGAAGAAGGGGAGGGCTGTCAGGACCAATCGGGAAAGACAACCTTGGAGGAAGCACCTTCACCACAAGCGTCACCTTGCCTGTTAAACCAGAATACAAAGAAAAGGGGGAATCAACAAGCAAGGGGAAGGTGAATCTTGATGAGGAAAAAAAAAAAGCTGGAGGGGCAAGAAAACGATTCGAAACTGAAGAGCTTGGCGACAATTATCTCGAGACCCATAAGCCGTAGGCTGTCCGAAGACTTGTAGGTGTACTGCTGAGAACTACGTGCTGGGGTTCAATAAGATACGGATTGAATTAAGAATAGACCGGGATAACTCAAAGACTACCCACAGAATAGAGCGGGGGGAGGAACCCTCTGAGCTCTTACGAAGAATGGGAAGATCGGAAGAAGGGGGGGGGAGGGGGCTGGGATAGTGGTGAGAAAATAAAAAAAAAAAAGTGGGGGGGGGGGGGGTTTGTTTGGGTTTTGTTGGGGGGGGGGGTGGTTGGGGGTTGGTGGTGGTTGGGGGGGTTTTTTTTTTGGTTTTTTTGGTTTTGTGGGGGCACCCCCCCACTTTTTTGGGGGTTGTTTTGTTTATTTTTTTGTTTTTGTTTGTTTTTTTTTTCTTTTTTTTGGGGGGTTACAGAGAGAGATCTGGAAAAGAATGGGGGAGGAGGGCGGAAGGGATAATGAGGTGTGAGAAGAGGGGGGTGAGGGGGTGAGAAGTGCAAAGCGTGGGAGGGGAGCGGGAGGGGCTGGACTAAGGTTCACACGGGCTCCCAGAAGACCCACACCAACAAAACCCGTCCCGGGGGGGGGGGGGGGGGGGGGGGGGGGGGGGGGGGGTGGATGGTTGGTTGGGAGGTGGTGAGAGGCGGGAGAGGGGGGATGATGATAATCGAGGGGGGATGGAGATGTGATGGTTTGAGGGGGGAGGTCCATTTGTGTTGTTTTTGGGGGGGTGGGGCACTTTGGTTGTTTTGTTTTTTTTTGGTAGGTTTTTTTTTTGTTTTGTCACCCCCTATAAGAAACGGCTAACAGACCTCCGCAAGTGGGGGAGGTTGTTGTTTTTTGGGGTTGGTTTTTTTTTTGTTTTTTTTTTTTAGATTGTGGCCCCAAATCCCCCCCCCCCCCCCCCGTCACTACCCCCGCCCCCCGCCCCGCCCCCCCCCCCCCCGCGTCTGCCCCCCCCCCGCCCCCAGATTAAAGGGCACCCCAGCCCTCGCTTGAAACCCCCCCAACCCCCAATCCCACCACCCCCCCCCCCCCAATCCCCCCCCCCCCCCCCCGCCCACGCAAACATCCCCCTACCAGCCCCCACGCTCCCCACCCCCCCCCCCCCGCACGCCTCCCCTCCACCCCAAAAAAACCAACTGACACAACCCCCCCCCCCCCCCCCCCAACCCCCCCCCCCCCACCACCCCGCTCACGTCTCTCCACCCACCAAAAACCCACCCCCCCAACCACCCCCCCCCCCCCCCCCCCCCTAGCTCACATTCAAAGGAAGTTAGTCCGCGTCAACAGGGGGTAGAGCGCGCATAGCGTTTTCGAAGAGCGTTAAGAAGGGCCGAGGTCCACAAAAAGAAACGAGGCATAGAATATCCTTCAAGGGGTCTTCAAGGTATGCCAGACAGAAGTTTCAATTAACGCGTTAAGGTTCGTAAACGGGAATTTCTAGGGGAAAAGAGAAAACTACGGTCCAAGAAGCATTCTCCGCCGGGGGAACGCTTCGGGGTGTAAATATGAGTCGTTAATTCTCAAGACAGTTGATGTAAAACGATTTTGTTACTGTGGAAAGGACCAGCCAGGGGGGGGAAGGAAGGACGCTGCAAAAAATCAAATAGAACGGGTATTCAGGAGAGAGATGAAACGCGGGTTCCGAAAAATTGAGTGGGGGAAAGTCGGGGGGGAAGAAAAGTCAAACCTGCTAGATGGGTTTTGGCACCCGGCAAGGAGAAAATGATCTCGAACAGCTGCTTTTGCGGGGTCAGCAAAAGGAAGAAAAAAAAGCAACCAAAACCCAGTCCGCAAGATCTGCCCAGATCAACGGAGGGGAGGGACGCCGAGCAGCAACGGCGCAAAGGGAGGGTAGTTCAGGGCTAGGAAGCCGCATTAGCGGCAGCACTTCATCCCCAAGAAAGAAAGGGAAGAGTTTTGGGCTTCTCGACCAAGGTCACTCTACAAAAAAAGAAAAAAAAAAAAAAAAAGCAAAAATAAAAAAGAACGAAGCTGCTCCTTGTTCGGGCGGCCGTAGAACCAGGCGATAAAACTACGGGGGGGAGAAGGTCGTCAGAGGGGCCTCGTGGTAGCCCAAGGCGTTAAGAAAAAAAATCCTCAAAAAAGTGCTTCTGAAAGGGCAAAAAAAATAAGAGTTCCATAGGCATATCAAACCATTCGCGACGAATGAGAAAGGGGACCGGAAGAAAAACATTCCGCGAGGAGAACGGAGAAGAGTCAGATAGTCCGCTCCAACCTCGGAGAAGGAAGACGGGGCCCGATAAGAGTTCCAGATCAACTCGCTCGGAAACCTGGGAGGTGTCGTGTCGGAGAAAAGAGAGAATCTGAAGAAGACTCTAGATGTCGACAGCCGGGGTCAAAGAAAAGACCAGGATCGGAAAAAAAAAAAAACAGATAGCGGAATGAAAAAAAGACAAGACGGCACTGTTCGGGAAGTCCCTCTAGAATAGTGCAAAAAGCGGCGAAAGTCGATGCCTGAATCTCCACCGGATGCGCGCCATCGATAGAGAAAGAAAAGAGACTCCACAACGAAGAAATATGTTTGAAAGGCGAGTCGCGTGGCGCGCAGCCAGGGAGATCGTGGGGCACGTGGGGTAAGGGAAGAGTTTAAAAAAGCATGAACACATTTCTCAGAGGGGAGGAAAGAACCAAGGGGTCTACTAAGAAGCGCGAAAAGGTCCGAGCGCACCGAGGTGGACGGACCAGGAGAACTCTGTGAAGTAAATCGAGGTCTGCGCCAATCGAGATCGGCGGGGAGAAAAAAAAAAAAAAACTCCGCGAGAAAAAACAGGGAGCGCCGGGAAGAGAATGAGGTCGTGGCGATAAAGAAGCGGCGAAACAGATCTGCGAGCTCCCGCCGTCATGTCGCGCTCGGGATGACTGGCCGAGGAGGGGAGTATAAGAAAGGGGCTATGCACGATGGAATAGTGCTGGGGGGGAATCGGAAAAAATGTAGGACTGTTCCAACGCAGGGGCTCCAGGGGAGAGATACGACCTAGAAAAAAGACGTCTCCCTGGTCCTATGCAGATCGAGGCAAAGACGACGGCGCAAAGACAATTAGAAGGGAGGGGCTGAAGCAAATGGAGGCCGGGCTGGCAGACCGTGAACGGGGGGAGAGACTATCCGAACTATTAGAGAGAGAATCGGCGGAGGAGTGCATCCAGCTGAGGTCGTACTACGACGAGGCGAAAGAGGGGAAAAGAATGACAATCTCGTGACTCGTTTTGAGGGACCTAAATGCGGCAAAGAGTCAGGTGGAAGGAGAGCCCGATTGGCTTCACAAAAGGAAAAGAAGAAAAGACGCGAAGTCTCATTGCCTAAACGTCTTCAACGGGCAAACTGGGTATAGGAAGGAGGGAAACTTTCCAAGCGAAACCAATCAAAAAACCTCTATTGGGTGAGTCACCCGCGGGCGCTCCTGCGGGATCCATCATCTAGGTGGTGGATGAAGAACCTCAAAAAATCTTTGACAGTTTCGCAGTAAGGAAAAGTTAACAACTGTCTGGCCAGAGAATTAAAAAGATAAAGCCTCACGCTGATCAAAAAACAAAGGGGAAATTCCCACCCCAGAGTGTATAGAGGAAGAGTCAGTCTCGGGGTGTTGGGGGAAAAAGGAAGACAACACAAAGTTCGACGGCAAGAGAGTTCACGAGAATCAAGGAAACGAAGATCCCGCATAGGCCTCGCTCTGCTCGGACACGCTTAAGGATGGACCAACCAACCAGCAGAACTATCTTGCGAGAAAGCTACAACTCTTTACCGGGCCGTATGAAAGGGCTGAGAAAAATCAATAGTACTCAGCCAACGCCCATTGGAGGGAGGACTAGTAGAATCTTCAGGAAGAAGAGCGGAGCGTTCTTTCCAGGAGTTCGGTTTGCGCGGACCAAGAGGTGCGGGAGGGAAAAAAAGGGGCTGAAACTCCAAAATCCTCTTACGTCGATCAGAGAAACCGTCTTGGAGGGGGAAAGAAAGTCAAAACGTGGCCAAGCAAGAAGCGGCAAGAAAGGGAAACGCTTATGATGGATCTGAGAAATGTCGAACGGAAAGGTTCCAAAAGGGGGTATGCGAAAGTCAGCGCGCGTGAATCTAAAAGGAAAGGGGGAGGAATGCTAAGTACTTGATCATTACAACCAAAAAGGAAGGTGAATGGTTAAGAAATAAAGAGCTGGGCCAGGTTGGAAACACCCAGACCAAAAAAGAGACCATTATGAAGGAATCCAGACCCGACGGTGAGAAGGAGGGCCCAGCGCACGCGCCGTGTAATTGGCGAAGGGAAAGGACGAGCGCACGGGAGGGGACTTGGGCAACGGACGGATTCCTCGAAGGGAGGGGAAGAAAAACCTTACTTTTGGGTTTCCGTGGCCAAGAAGAGAGAAAAAAGTCTGTATCGTCGGCGAGAGGGGGCGGAGGAAAAGAAAAGCAAAGTGCAATTTATAAAACAACTTGAAAGCACAGGGAAGTTATAAAGAAAAGTCAGAAAACCCAAGAGGTCCGACGTATCCTTCCTCGGGGGGTCCCTTCTAGGTTCTCAGAAAAAAAAGGGAGCAAACGATCGTCCCGTAAGGAAGAGACGGGAGGGAAAAAGTTAGATCGGTCTCATGCCCGTCCACTCTCTCCGCCGGGAATCGATCCAGGCAAAGGGGGGGGAAAAGGAAAACGAACGCAAAAAAAATATCTGAGACCTGAGGCTCGGTCGGAAGCCGCAAAAAGTCTCACGACCATGTTCAGGAGGAGAGGGGGGGCCGCGAAGGTGCCATGTCGGGTAAGAAGGCTCCTCTTCTTACAATTGGGCAATTTCGGGGGAACAAAGCGGTGGGAAGAATGGAGGGTGGGGGGGGACACGTGGAAAGTAGAAAAAAGCGTGCTCGGGCCGGTGCGACTTGGGAGGAATCGAAAAGACCTGGGACATCCCCATTGGGCTGAGAACAACTCGCCGCGCTGGCGAATCAGAAAATGGGGGGAGAGCGAATCGAATATCTCTTCGAAAAGAGGGGTACTCAAAGCGAGAAACGTTTACCTTGGGCGGATCGGGCCTGGATTCTCGTTCCGAGTCAGGGGGGGGGGGGGGGGGTGGTAAAGCGGGGTTTAGGCGCTTTTCCTCCAGAGAAAAGAGATCGGAGGGGGGATCGTAAAGATTCCTCTTACTCTGTGTTTCCGTGTAAGAAAAAGGGATGACCGAGAATCCTCGGTTCAGGGGGGGGATACTGTGTCCACGGTACGTGCCTAAAGGAAGGAGGGCATGAGCGACGACTCGGCGGGCATGTGGCGATTAAAGGGGGTCGGCAAAGGATTCTCCTGTCATGACATGATTTGGTTTTCCAGATCCGCTAGTGGCCACCGGGGGGGGGGGGGGGGGGCGTTCGGGGGGGAGGGTGGGCGGGGGTGCGGGGGGTGTCAGGCGGGTGGATCAGCTTGACATGGCAAGGACCAACGTCGAATTGGTTGGGTGGGCCATAAGAAGGAGGGAGACTAAGTCGAAAATGGAGGGCGACCATAAATCAGGGCAAGGGACCAAAGGGGGTTCCTAATAGAACACTAAGTCAATTCCGCTGCTGGTCGGAGCTGGGCTCAGTAAAATAGGTAAGAAGCAAAAGAAAAAAAAAGAAAACAAAACCACAAAAAAAAAAAAAAAAGAACAACCCAACAAAAAACCACCGACAAGAGAGAAAAAAACAAAAAAAAAAAAAAAAAAAAAAAAAAGAACCACAAACAAAATAAAAAACCACAAGGAAAACCAAAACACCCAAACAAGCACACAAAAAAAAACAACCCACAACCCAAAAACACAAAAAAAAGAACACAAAAAGAAAAAAAAAACAACCAAAAAACAAAAGAAAGACAAACACAAAGAAGAGAAAAGAAAACACCAAAAACAGACGAACAACCAAAAGGAAAACAAAAACAAAAAACAAAAAAAAAGAAAAAGAAAAAAAAAAAAAAATACATAAAAACATAAGAACACAACAAAAAAAAAAAAACCAACACCCACCATAAAAAAAACCCCCCCAACCCCCCCACAACCACCAAAAAACCCAACCCAAGAAAAAAACGAAACAACCAACAAAAAGGAAGACACACATAAAGAAACAACAAAAAACAAAACACACAAAAGAAAGGAAAGAAAACCACCGACACCAAAACAGAAAACAACCAAAAACAAAAAAACAACAACACTAAAACAACAAGACACAAAACCACACAAACACTAACACCGGCCCAACCACACAACACAAAAAAAAACAACCACACAAAAACAAAAAGAACACAGCCAACATCGAACACACCAGCCAGAAAGAAAACAGAGAAGAGAAACAGGATACACAAAACGGGCACCCAGAGAAACACAAAACCACCCACACACAAAAAACAAGAAACACAAGAGACGCCTTGACGAAGACAGCACCCCCACAAAAGAGAATCTGAGAAAGAAAGCAGAAACGAAAAAGAAAAACCACACAGAAGAGAAAACCCACAGGAACTCACGCAAAGAACGAACAAGGAAAGATGAAGGGAGGGGAAGAGGGACACAAAGAAAACACAAGAGCAGACAACAAAAACACGGGAACCAAACACACAAAAAACCACAAGACACGCACCGAACCAAAGAAAAAAACCCAAACAAAACAAAAAAACACCAACACAAAACAACAACACACCAAAAACACAAACAAAAAAAAAACAAAACAACAAAACCCAAAAAAAAAAACCCCCAAGAACATCAACACAACAGACCAACGAGAAAAGACAGAAAACACACGAAGAAAAAAAAAACAAAAAAAACAAGAAAAAAAAAAAGACAACCAACAAAACCAAAAAAACAACACACACCAAAACAGAAAGACAAAAACAAAAGAAAAGCAAAACACAAGAAACAAAAAAACCACCAGAAAACAAAAAAAACAACACAAACCCCAACCGAAAAAAAGAAGAGACCAACAAACACAAAGGAAAAAAAAAAAAGAAAAAAAAACATAAAAAAAACACACGCCACAAAAAAAAAAGAAATAGAAAAAACAACAAACACAACAAAAAAAAAAAAAAAAACACCAAGGAGACAACCAACAAAGGAGAGAAAAAAAGAGGGAAGAGAGGAAACAACAAAAAAAAAAGAGACAAGAGAAAGAAAAACAAAAAAAAAGACCAAAAAAAAAAGAAGACAAAAAGAAACAACAAAAAAGAAGAGAACAAGAGAGAGAAACGAAAAAAAGAAGACAGAGACACCACAAACACAACAACACCCGAACACAGACAAAAAAAACAAACACAAACAAGAAAGAACACAGACACGAAGAAAACACACAGGAAAAAGGAAACACAAAAAAACAAAACAAAACACAACACACACCAACACAGACAAACCAACCAACACACAAAACAAAACACACACGAAAAAAAAAAACAACAAACACAAAAAAAACACAGCCACACAAAAAAAAAAAAAGAACAGCGACACCCAAAAAAAAAACCAAAAAAAAAGAAAGAAACAACACCGCAAACAAAGAAAACCACCAACAAAGAACACCACAAAACCAAAACAAAAAAAGAAAACAACAACAAAACCAAAACCACGAGAAAAGAGAAAACAAATACCTAGCATGCTCAGAAGGGAAAGGTTCGGGGGAAAAAAGAGGAAACAAACCCGGGGATTTTGGGGCGTGAAATAGGAAAACAAAGGCACGGACTAATGAGGACGGAGGCTGAAATAAGCGCCTCCGCCGAGGCGTAAGATGATTTTTCTAAGGGGAGAGACACAGGTTCCTCCGGCCTGCTTCAGGGATCATGGTCTTTACCTCAAGTTCTACCAGAATAAATTGAGTTCACAAGAAAAAAGAACATTTTGAGACTTCTTTAGAGGTAAAGTAAGAAGCAAGAAGACTCCGGAGATCGTTTGCACTTTAGCCAGAGCTTTTCAACTGATAGCATGCTAAAAGACGGGACAAAAAAAGAGAAAGCAAAACAGAAACATGCTAGACGAACTCATGAAGAAACAGAAACTCTAGATAGATCGTAAAAGTACAAAGAAAAACCGAGAACGCATAAGAAAGGGAGTCTAGCAAGGAAAAACGTCTGAAAACTCAGTCATCGGCAGCCTATAGGGAGAGATAAAGGGAGGAACATCGCTAGAGCAACAGGAAACAGGACAAAGTCGCCAGATATCAAGGATAAGTATCCCTCCCCAGGTCAAATAGATCATGGTCGCAAGTCAGGAGCGAGATACGATTGCGCCTAAAATACGGGCGACTAGACTGCAAAACCTTGATCGCCATCCCAATTGGGATGACAAGAAGGAGAAAAGGGGGGAAAATTAGAAATCGGAAAGAAGCAAAGAGCAGGACCGGGGGGAAAGGGCTAGACGAATCGGAGAATCCGGCGCCCGATTGCTCGTGTGGAAAACTACATCGCAAAGGGGGGGAGCAAAAAGCAGTCGCGAAACACCTTCCCCTTGCCACGGAGGAACAGGCGGGGGAGCGGGAAAAGAGGCATACACTAGCAAGATCATGAGCTAAGAAAAAAGGGGGAGGAATTATGCGACCGGTGATTTCGCTCAATGGCCGGAAGAAAGAGGGTTCGCGGGGGGAGAGGGAACAAAACGAATCGAACTTTTTCATACCAAGAGCCTGTTAAAGAGGGAAAGAGAAGGGAGGAAACATGGTTAGAGACGACCGAGCAGGATCAGGAGGACTAGGGGGTGCGGGGTTGGGGGGTCAATGCTAAAAATTTGAACAGAGGTTTCCATTTCAGCAGGGGGAAGGGGAAAAACCTCGAAAGAAGGGGGATGGGCTGCATTTCGAGGATGAGATGTCAGCTGGGGAAGGACAAGAAGGTGGGGATAAAAAATGAGGAATCCGTCCGTGCACAAACGGCTCGAAAAAAGCCGGGCCAAGTACACCCGCAGTGCGGGCAAGGGAAGGCCTAAACGGGGGCAGTCCGTGATGTTCGTGAAGGGAAAAAAGGGGGGGGAGATTCAAGACACCGAGCGTCGTGATCACACCGGCACACAACGTCACGAAGTGATTGTTGCTAGCAAAAACGGGAATCAAAGCCTTTATGGAAGCTTGTGAAGGACGCACGGGGGGGGGGGGGAAAAGAAAAAAAAGGCATAAATGGCTGACGAAATGAGATCGATACAGAGAAAATCTAAGTGGGGGGAGGGGGGGACGCCGTTCAGAGAAGGAAGGACGCTCAAGGGGGGGAGGGGCTTGGGGTTCTCTAATATACACGAGTAGAGAATCTAGAGGGGGCCGAAACGCAATCAAACCTTTACCGATAGCGACCGGGAGGCTTAAAAAAAACCGAGGGGAGACAGAAACTAAGAAGCTATTAAAAAAGACTTCTCTTAGCTTTGGAAGGGGAAGAAAGGGGGTATAGTAACGTCCTGATACGTGAAGAAGTATCGCTTCCGGTGTGTAGGGAAGCATAGGTGCAGGCCTGGGGGGGGGCGCCTATATAGGCGAAAGAGAGAGAAGTCGGTATTGATGCAAAAGAGTTCACGTGAACGCTTAGGGGAAAAAAAAAAGTTTGCCCGGGGGGGGACATCGAGGGAGAAGAGGAGGTGATCTATCCATCATACGACGGGGGGTAGGCGGGGGGGAAAAGCCTGAGGTCAACAAGTGATGCTGTCAGAGGAGAAAGATTAAAAGGGGGACTGGGAAACGTCATCAGCAGTGGGGGGGGGTGGGAGGAGAGAAGAACTGCAAAAGGGGGATGCCATGATTCTTAAGTCACTCTCGGAAAAAGGGGGAAAAAAATCTGTGGGAGAGGCCAGGAGTGATACTATCTTCTTGGCCTGCGTTGCAGTTGGGGGGGGGACTCCTTCCAGAGGAAAAGCGAGAGTTCTCCGGGAACGCTCAAATCTTGCTCCAAGGGAAAACCGGGCTACACAATAGGATAACGCTATTCCACATGTAAGAAAGAGAAAAGCAGTCCTCTCTTGGTGAAGCCGAGAGGAACCTTCAGATTCCGGCTTGTCATAGTTGGGTCGAGATGAAGGCGACCAAGGGGTAACTTAAATCGTGAGGCGCCAGCTTGGGTAGGAACGAACGCGAAAAGTCAGGTGCCGTCGACCAGGCGGCGGCGCGCGAATAGAGGAACGGAGGAAAAAGGGGGGGGGTTATGGGGGGGTCAGCGCGCCGGGGTAGCCCAATCTGGGAGAGGAGAAAGCGCAATAGTCGGAACGGTCAAGGGGAAAGACCTCTATTCCACATGAGTCATACACAGCAAAAAGAGAAGGGTGCAGGCCTTCTCTAGGGTGCGCGCCATGCCGGTCATAAAGAAGGAGAAGGAAGAAGAACCAGACCACTCTTCGAGTAATAAGAACCTAACAGGGCACGCAAGAGGAAAACCTGGGAGGTCAGGAGACGTCGTCGCAAGGAGTCGGGAGAAGACGGGGGGCGGGCATCCGTTGTTCTGGGTCGCCAGCGAGGTTTCAGGGGGAAACCAGGAGACGTTGCGCTCGAATCGAGACTTCGGTCATGCGAGGCGACCACAAGAAAGGGTCGGATAATGGGAAAGCTGGAAGTTGAGGGGGGCGTCACTCGGGCGGAGGCAGGAACAAACTCGCCGAATGCGCAAAAAGAGACAGAGCCCGGTGGCAAAAG
>Ga0179591_1266531_pt1 | contig 14459 bp, 12 predicted proteins | sample CZOMad2_1_08_16f_FD_182891 | JGI IMG/M metagenome (GOLD analysis project Ga0179591, IMG submission 182891) | Vadose zone soil fungal communities from Angelo Coast Range Reserve, California, USA - CZOMad2_1_08_16fungal (PacBio error correction) | ecosystem: Environmental > Terrestrial > Soil >...
TCAGACTATCACACGCTGTCAAGGGACGCCCGAAAGCAACGGGCACCCAGTTGAACCGCGGAGAGACCAAAGACGGACACGGTCTGAAATATCGAGAAGGCTTCTTCGGGCCAAACCAGCGAAGGCGCTTGGAAAATTGTGACGGGCTGCGGTGGAACAATACAGAATGAACTGCGGACCTTAGCCCCTGATCAGCCGACACACCCCGCGCCCTCCCACCTGGGCAAGAGCGCACCGGACTTTATCTATTGTCAATGAGAATGACACGCCACCTTTCCTCTATGCCCATGAAAAGCCTCCCGAAGGTCTGATGGCTCCCGTCAAAGACTGCGAGCCGACCGGCGTGGGAACAAAAGTCCCCACACAACCACACACCCCAACCACACACCAAACAAAGGAAGAAACACAAACACCCACAAGAAACCGACCCAAAAAAAAAGGGAACAAAAAAAACTTATGAGATAATATAGGATTGCGGTAAATTAATAAGAACAACTAGAGGCGTCGAAGGGTGGGCTGGATAGTTAAGTCAAGGGGCCCTGAGGTAGTATCCTGGGGGTAACGAAGTCGGGATGTCAGAGGGGTCCTATGCTGTAGGTTTACTCCGTCTGGGGGAGGGAAATTCACCAAATTTTTCCATGCAAAATTGCACGCGTACTAGTTTTTGGAGGCGAAGTGGCGCGAATCCGGTTTCAGCTGACTACTCTGGAAATTCCGTTTCACGGGAGGCTGGTATCCGTCCATGACTCGGGCAAGGTTGACCGAAGCGAACGCGGACTGGGATTGAACAGGCGACGCATCGTTCTCAGCCGTTTAGAAACTTCTGAACTGAACTTCCTTCCTACGGCTTGCTCAATTTTCGAATCCGGGAGAGAGGTAACGGTTTTGTAACCCTCTACCTGATTACCAGATTGATTTTCCTCCCAGCCCAGACTAACCCCGGGGAGGACAAATCGCAATAGAGGACGAGGGGGGGGGAGGTGGACGGGCTGTTCAGCTGCGTGACGGCCTGGCACACGACGCCAGGCACTGGGGGGGTCGCGGCCTTGGGGGGATCGTATCTCCTCAGACATGTGGAAACCCGGGAAACGGTCACCGGCTGAAACCGAGAGCGGAAAACCCGCGACGCGCTTCAATTGCGAAGGAAAGAAGGTCGGGGAGTACGCCTGCAAAGGATAGTAAAATATCGACGGGAGGTTCGCTAGTGGCAAGGAAAAGCAGACGGGAACATCGACTAACCGCCGTCGACAGCGGGCGCAATTTACCCGAAGTGTATCTGGCGGGACACTCGAAAGACGGATGTGAAAAGCAAGCCTTTGAGGGACTGTTTTATCCCCTCCATCCGTACCGATCCCGAAAAAAGCTTTCGGAAAGGCCAATCGGGACAGCTGGCTAGGCCTCTGGCCTCCAACAAAAAGGAAAAATGCGCTCAGTAGGAAATGATAACGTGAAATGCATTGGGGCCCGATTACTAATTACTCTCCAACCGGAGGGGAAGAAAGATTAGCGACGGGCGAGAAGGAATATGTCAAGGGGGAGAAAAGGTGGGATGGAGCTCGGGTTCGGGTGGGGGTGGGGAAGGGGCAAAAGAGAACCTTGCGTCCCAGGATCGAAGAGGAATGTCGGGTTCGTGTTCTCTGGGGGGGGAGGTGACCACAAAGTCCCCTTAACTCTAGGCGAGCCATACGAGGTACAGATTAAAAGGAGAGGAAAAACACTCTTGCCCAGGTTCATCACGATGAGCCTCGGTAGAAATTCCGGAGGAAGTCGACCGTCATCACCCTTGGCCGTAAAAAAAAACAATGGAGTACGCCGGATCATTGTCTTCGCATCGTGGAAAGCGATCCGCGCCGGGGGCGGGGAACACGAAGGCTTTCAGAGCTCGTTCCGCGCTCGGGGCAAAAGCATCCGGCTTGTTGTGCACTGGCGTCTACAAGCTGCAATCTGCTAACAAAGTCGGAAAGGCTCCACTCAACACATTCTTCCAGGGAACATTGGGCCCACTGAATTAACGTAATCATCAAGACAGTGAATTTTCGAAAGAAAATTTTGGTCAATGTGGGGTGGGGTGCCCTAAGACTCTTAAAGCCGGGGTTGTGGAAAACTTATCATGGAAATGTTGGTACAAATATATTGGTAATTAGAGGAGCCAACGGAAGCGAGGAGGCCTTCTGGCGAAATCCGAGACGCGTCAGGAAGGGAGGGCCGGCCGCGGCTATCGAGGCCCTCGATTTCCATGTCCGTCTTCGGGTTACCCTTCTGTCAGAAAAGGATGGGACAGCTTCCAAAGGAGGCAAGAGTCCTAATATACGGAAAAGTGTCTTAAACAGGAGCATCTATTCAAAACTGATGCGCCGGGTCAACCTAAGGGAAAATAAGGATTCAGTAAAAAGGGGAAACTATAACCTGGAAGCAGGATGAGAGTGGAGAGCCATCTTCGGGCCAAGTCTCCCTGAAGATAAGCGGAAGCCTAAAAAGTCAGATCAGATCAGCCCCAATTCGACGCAGTAAGGGGGGGGAAAAAAAAAGTGTCATTAGAAAGGATCTATCTAAAAGACCATCAAAAAAAAAAATTCACAACCACCACAAACCCTGCTTGTTCCCACCACAACAACAACTAGGGGATAATGAGGGAATAAGAACCTCTAAAACCTTCTAACGGGGGAAGGAGAGATGGAATCCCAAGTAGGCTTGAGAAGAGGGGGTTTAAACTGGTCTGAGTCGCAGATACTGGTTAGAAAGAAAAAAAGAGAGAGAAAAGGGGAGAGGGATGGCGGAAATTAAAAAGGAATGGTTGTCCATGAGCACGATCGGTGATACAGGAGAGGGGCGAAAAAAGGTTTATAAAGGAGAGATTTCAATGTAGGTTTCGGAACGAGGGTACGGACATAATAGGTCCCCGGTCACCCCGAGGTAACAGGAAAGAGAGAGGCTCAGTCGAGAGGTCGTCCCGCGCGGGGCGTTAGAAGGGGACGCCCCGCCCAAAAAGCAAGGCAAGGAGAACGCTTCTGGCGTCACGCCTATCAGAAAATCAGTGATGCGAACAGCACAAGCGTAACCACGGCGAGTTGTGGGTATCTAAAACTCGTCGGCGGACGATAAATGGGTAAAGGTAGAGAGGGAACCGTGTTGCGGAAAGGAAGGGAATCAATTTCACGCTGCGTGAAAGCCTCGTGCAGTAGCATAAAAAAAAAAAAAATGCGGAAAGGCTGGGAAACGAAGTAGGGATGCGGCAGCTCGAATTACGAAGTAAGATCGAACAACCTAAATTCGCGCGAGCTAATAAAAAGACGGCCCGTGCGCGAGGGAAGGCACAAGGCGGGAGGGATGACGAAACAAAGAAGGGAGGCCAAAGGAGATAGGGGTCGCGGGATTCCTTTTCGAGGAAAGTGCGGAAAGAGGTGGTTACTGAACCGACCGTCTCTAGAGCAGCGGAACTTCTGGGGAAGGTGGCTAATAGGTTAATTGGGGAATCCCAAACCCCGTTGATTAGGATTACTCCGACCTCTTGAAGGAGGGACTGGGAATAAGGAGGCCTCGAAAGTCATCCCTAAACAAAAAAGGCTGAGAAGATTCTCCCAAAAAAGGAGCAGATGTCCTCTCCTGCCTAATTCTCCCCGCCTTCATCACAGATTCATCTGGACGAACCCATGGATTGACCGGGATAGGCTGGAAAAAGCGCAAGGGAAGAGAAAACAACAGAGGAGGAGGAAGATAAAGAATTATATTTAAGAAAATTTCCTATTGCACAATTAAGAGGAACCGGGGGGAAGTGGTCTTTGCAAGTCGACCTTGGTATGAAAGAGGGTGGAGGCATTGAGAGGAAAAAGGGGCAAAAAACGTCAAAAAAAGATTAAGGTGAGATAAGGGTTAGGAATCGGTGGGTCTTAAAAGAGCGGCGGCAACCATAAACCGACACAGGATACCTAGGAAGTACCATTGGGGGGATTGAAGAAAGATACCAGAGGTGAACCTCAGGGGCGCCGGGGGATTCACCGCTTAAGAAAGGAGTCGTAATGTAGCTGAACGCGAAGTGCATCTCCCGGTGAACTCGTACTGACTGAAAGTAGGGGAAAAAGGAGCGAATGAGCCTGAGCTCCGAATTCGTGGACGCATCCGCGCATCATGACATTTGAAGGGGCATAAAAAGCGTAATGTCGACGCAGGCGAGCTCGACATTAACGTCTGGTGCAACGGGGGGGATCTTCCCAGGAGCCAGAAGGAAAGAAGGGGGCCCTCACGACCCAAAAACAGTCTCCGAGCAGCCGCGAGTGCCAGGATGAAAAGAAGAGTGGGAAAGAAAGAAAAGACCTGAAACATCGGGGGACCAATTTGCGTGACCCTAAAGGTTCTCACGCCTGAACGGTGCGTAGAACCTGGGGACTAGTTGAAGGAGGGGGGGGGGGAAAAGGATCTATTAGGGAATCTGTCAAAAAGAACAGAGTCGGAAAGGCGTCGTTGGAAAGAAAGATATCCGCAGCCTAACTTCGAAATCTACGAAGAGGGGGGAGCCGAGATTAGCTCGTTGGCCCGACCGGCCACTGGCGACAGGAATAATTCAGGGGGAGTTCGTGAGAAGCAGTTCAGAGAAATAAGGCGTCGCGGTCAGAACCGATGAGCTAAAAACAAGAGCAAATATTCAAAACGAGACCGGCACCTCAGAAGGAGGGTCGGGTATGTACAGTGGAAAGAGAGAACCTGAGATATGTCAAAAAATCGAGCTGACTAGGGAAAAACACAGGAGAAAGACCTAGAAAGCAGCAGTCATGGCTCGCTTCCATATGGAAATCCCACGACAGGATAGGGGATTTCATGGGGGAGGAGGAATTTAAAACCACACAAACAACAACACAAAATATCACCGACCCCAACCCCAAAACACACCTTAAAAAAACAACCAAAAAACAAACTTTCAAACAAAAAAACAAAACAATACCAGAAACTCCACCCCCCCAAAAAAAAAACAAAGACCCCCACACACCAACCTCCCACCCCGAGAGAAGACCAACCACCCCCCCCCCAAAAAAACAAACCCAAAAAACCAAACACCACCTCAAAAAAAAACCTCCCGACCCCAACCACCCCAAACGTTTAAGTTAACACCAGGGAAACACCCTCACCGAAAAGAAGAACCCCCAACACACAAACAACACCGCGGCCCACTTCCCCCTCCCAACAACTTCACCACCCCCAACACACGGAGAGTTCGCGATCCCACTCCAACCAACCAAAGAACAAAGCCCAACACAGACCCCAAAGACAACCCAACCACCACAAAGACCGCAACAAACAAACCCCCAAAAACATGCGGCCCGAAACAAAACACAAACCAAAAAGAACACACCCCCAAAGAACGACAACACAGCCCCTGTTTTTTCATAGAGAAAGACCCTCGCCCCCAAAAAAGACAAACACGAAAAAACATTGTACCGAACGCACTACACCGTTCGGCAATCTCTCGGAATCTCATCACAATACTGTCTTAGGGGGGGAAGAGGCTTAGCAAAATACGACGCAGGCTGCTGAGCCGTGTCAAAAGATCGCGGTGGGCTCAAGCGAAGATCCTAATTGAATCGATTGGGGGAAGCCAAGGGGGGGTTGATGGGAAAAAAAAAGAATTATTTTAGTTGCCCAAAGCGGGGGGAGTACGATTGCGCTGAAAACGGTTCAAGATCTATAAAGGAATGGGCGAGGGAAAAACCTGGAAAAAAGTCATGACGGGAAGCCCGGGCCGCAGACCGGGGGGGGGAGGAAAGGAAAAGGGAAATCAGTCGCAACATTAGTCCAGTCGCGCCTCCGGGATGACTCTGCGCGCAGGGAAAAAAGCAAAACACAGAACGGTACCATCGCTTGGAAACGCCGATCTGGAGATCACGAAAAAAAACGATGGGACCCCGGAAAAATCATAGGTAACAAACAGGAGGGGTGCGAAATAGGCACGGGAGGCCAAATCAAGGTCGAGGACCAAGGACGGCATATTTCACTGGCACTCAAGTCCTATGGAAAGGAAGGGGAAGAAACTCCTGGGATAAGGGGGGTGAATGAAACCTTTAGAGGTCGAGGAAAAAAAAAGAAGGAACTGTCGCAGGGCGCCCTGGGAAACCATAAATGTTAGCAGAGATAAATCGTCCCCTTTCTCTAAGAGCTAAATAAAGCAAATACAATGTTGTCATCGGGGGGGTAGAGAAATCCGGTGGGGAAAGAGCAGGAGAAATCTTGGCCCAGGAAAGTCAGAGCGAGAGGTGTAAAACTCTGTCTAGAAGTGGCGTTTAGCTTTGCTTGAGATGAAATAGAATTAAAACTGGTACTATTGCTCCCAAAAGAGAAACCAATAAGAGGGGACCCTCATAATAACTGAGGGGACAAACCACACAATGTAGAGTCTAGTAAAGAGAGGTTGTTTGAACTGGATCAACGGGGGGGAAGAGATGTGACTTGACCAAAATAGAAAAAGACTACTACCTTATCTCTAACCAGAGGAAGGAGAAAAGGATTGCGAACAGTCCCGAAGGAAAAAAACACAACAAGTGAAACAATAAGGCTTCGGCGAAGATCACAAAGGAGGGGCAAATTGAATACGGGGGTTCCCTTAGGATCGCAATCGTCACAAAAAAAAATAAAGGAGGTATTAAAAAGATTGGAGAGGGTGAAAAAAAAAATAGAAAAAGGTCCAATGTGAAGTGCCGAGCGCGCCTGCTGTTGCGTAACTTCGGGCGGTTCCGGGTTATGAACAAGGGAAAAAATATATAGAAGTCTGTAAAAAGAATAAATAATAGCGGGGGGCTCCCACCAGTCCAATTACCCGGTTCCGGCCGCATCCCATGGGGGGAGGGGGAATATATGGTGAATATAGTATGAATTTAGGTTTATAAGCTAAGGACTCAGTAGAGCGGATTAGAAGGAAGGCAAGAAAGGAAGGAAGGGCACTCGGACTCCGACTGGGGAAAGGAAAAAAATAAGGGGATCCTACAATCAAATTGATCTGCTCGCAGGCAGGGAGGCCGGAAAGGGGGCATGGGAAAAAGCTGGTGACATAGGTGTCAGGCAACGAAAAGGCGAGACTCGAGAAGTGAGATGGTGGGGGCAACGGGGGGGGTGCGAGAGGAACCGCCAGGAGGGGAGAAAGGCGAGAAAAATGCTTGAGCTCAGAAAGATCCAAAAAGTCATTCGACAGAGTCTGCCCGCCATCGTCACCGTGCAAAGGGAAGTGGTCCGGAGGGGTGATCAAAAGGTGAGGTGTAAAAAGTGCCCGTCAAAAGAGTGAAATTAGCAGGGGGGTTTATCGGGGGAGGGTAGGTGTAGGATCGGGGGGAGACTACGGGAGAGAAGACGCAGAGGAGGTCCGGGGAAAAAGGCGTGGACTGCGCGCCAGCGAGAGCGTCAGAGCCAGGACAAAAAACCGGAGATAGGACATCCGAAGAATCTGGCTCTGACTGTTTACCCGGCTGGCGAAAGGGAAGGATGGACCGTAGTGAAAAGAGAAATTTCAATCGGGAGTCAGGGGAACTTTCGAACAGCGCACATCTCATCTACAACATATTATAAAGGCACGCAAGCTAAGAAAGTTCCGAACGGATGAGTCCCATAGGGAGCGGAGCGAGGGGGAGAGTGCACAAGCTCATAAGGGACAAACATCCTTACATCTCATCAGTCGAGCCGACTTTGCAGAGGAGAAGAGAAGATCTTTCACCAAAGAAGGTATGTATTTCAGAATCGCCCTTATCTCCTACCCAAAACACAAACAGTGGGAAAAAACAAACAAAAAAAAAAAACAAAGTGAATGCAACTAGAGAGGGGAAGGGCTGATGAAAGGAAAAAACGGAAAACCCTCCTAAAGGGGAAATCAGAAAGGAGCCAGGAGAGAAGATCCGATTTCAGGGTTCCCAGCGGTAGGAGGGGGGGGGGGGGGGAACGAGAAAAGAGGGAGCCTACTGCTCCCGATAAGGTGTTCGATTGGAAACCACTTGAGGGCGTTTCACCATTCCATGCGGGAGGGAAAACGAATTCTTAGGTATGCGGGGCAGAGAAAGGGGTCCGGGGGGGGAACTAGCGTAGGGGTACTGTAACGGAATGTTAAAAATTCAAAGCTAAAATGTGAGGTCCGGGTAAAGATCTAAACTAGGAGGGAAGGAGAATTCCACTTCCGGACAGGCAAGCAGGTATTTACCTCTGTGAGACTTCTGGAAAACAGAAAGCCGGCAGCAAGGGCTGAAGGGGGCGCGAAAATCTGAGAAATCGTCCTAGTGACCACCAGAAAGCACCACTTCTTCGGGGGGAAAGAACAAACGCCGAATTCGGAGAGAAGAAAGGGAGGGGGGAAAAACCTAAGTCTACCACCGGGAAAAGTCATGAGGGAAAGGGTCAAATGTGCAATTTACCCTCCAGATTTCCACTGTCAAGAAGGGCAAGGGACGTAGGGGGGAAAGGTCACTGAGAGAGGGAATTGAGGTCGACTCCTGGGCATAGGATATCGGGATTGTCCACAGTGAAATAGATATTCGAGGGAACTATCTTGGAATTCAAATTTGAAGAAGAGAGGAAAAAGAGCATGGGGGAAAAATTCATATGCAGGCGTGGTCTAAAGAATCGGTTGAAGAAGTACAGTGGGAGACGGGGGACCTCAAAAGGGAGGGATGTAAAGTGGCAACCTAGTGAAGAGGTGTAATATAAACAGCCGCGACGAGAAGCCGGCTGATCAAAACGGAAAAGAAGTTAAACGAGGATCTGGCAGGTACATCAACCAAAAAAAGGGGGGCCAGGGGGGGGGGATCAGGGAGGGATTGTGTGATAACCACAGAAGTCGACGGAAACAAAACAGAACCCGGGTCTACAGACTGCATCTCGAAAAAAAGGGGAACAATCGGTTCAAGCCCGGGAAAGGACAGGAAAAAACAATCCTTTCATAAAACACTAAGGGGCGCAGGGCACTGAACAAGACTGGACCAGGGGAAAAAAAGGAAGGGTTGAAAGAAAAAAAGTCGCCAGATTAATCGGTAAACAACAACAATTATGGAGAAAGATATAGATGAAATGCAGGGACGAGGGAACAATGTAGTGGCCATCAGGGGAAAAAAGGGAATCAGAAGCAAGTGTGACGAGGGGGGGCAGTCCGTTGAGCAAGACCTTGCGTCCAGGGGGAATAAGAGCTGGGGGAAAGGGGGGTGGGACAATCGGGGGGTCGGGAGACAAAACAGAAAGGAAATAGTGCCTTAAAATCCTGAAGTGGGCGGAGGGAGCAAAAAAGATTACATTAGCGAGTAAAACCGATGAAGGGGGGGAAGGGTGCCTAGTCAAAGAAAATCTCTCGTAATGTAGTACTGAGTACAAAAAAGAGAACTGCTAGCGGGTCCAGAGAACCCGGGGGAGGAAAATTTAAGGGACAAAGATCAACCTGATCTGAGAATAAAGCTTGACTGAATCCGGCCAGGGAAACAAGGAAAGGGAAAAATGGGGGGGATAGAAAAAGTAAATCTTCAGTTGCCATAATGAGGGCTATCGAGAAAGTCTGGGTGTAAATGGGGGGCGAATGCCCCAGAGGAGGAACGGGGAGCGGGTAAGTAAGGGAATTCTTTCCCCAACGGCAGCTCCAAAGGGACTCCCAGGCGTCCCTGCCCGGGGAAGGAAAATCAAAGGATGACTAAAGGAGAAATGGGGGGGAAGAGGGGGCAAGGGAGGTTCAAAGGTTTCAGTCAAAGGAGCAGGGTGTCGTACCAAAAGACGTGGGTACGCAGAGTAGGCTGTGGTCCAAAAGGTCGAGGACCTAGTGAAAAAGGGAAGAGGGATGAACAGTGGGATTAAACACCACCCTGGGACGGGCTCGCGAAAAGAATCATAACTTAGCCGATAAAAATAAGGAAATGCGGAGAGGAGACGTGACACGCTATTGGGGCCCCTCGGTAAAACGCAACAAATTAGGAGGAGGGGAGCTGGTGGAAAACTGGGAGGGATGGGGTCGGGTCTTGTGGGCTCAGGGAAGGCCATTGCAGATGGGGAACCTGGGGGTTCCAAAAAAACAAAGCTTCCTGGTGAAAATGCTAAACCTTTGAGATACGCTAACTAAGCACTAGAGGCCGTTCACGCAGATGGGGGAAAGGGGGAATTTGTAAGTTCTTGGTGGGGGGAAAGACGAGAAACCTTGTCAAGCTGTTATAAATGAAAAAATCAGCGGATCAACCAATCCCGAATCTTCTAGGGAAAAGCCATGGGAAAGGGCAGACCGCTAGTATGGCGCTTCCAAAAAAGAGGATCAACAACCTTCGAGTTTGAGGGGCAGGAGGTCTGAGGGACAATTATCGAAAAAAAAATTAAACACAACCTCCTAACCAAACAAACATAGCATAAAAAGTGACTCTCTGTAGAAAAACTAACAATCTCGAAACCCCTAACCACACCACAACACCCCATCTCTCGAAACCCCCCCACGAAAAAGAAGAACGAAAAACAGGGAGATCATTTTCCCATCCCTAATTCCACCTGGTCTTGGAGAAAGGGAAAAAAGAAACCCCTAGTCTACACACCAAGAAGAAGAGATACTAACCCATTCTCATTTTCCCACTACAAACCAAAACTCCACAAATTCACCAAACCAGCAAAAAGGGTCCCCAAACCAAAACCAAACACAAACAAAAACACAACTTTTATGAATGAAATATAGAATCTTTCAAGGGGAAAAGAAACCCCTACTTATTCGAGGGAACGATCTTAGGGGAATATCAAGTATTATGATAAGGGAGGGGGTGGCCGGTGTAAAAAAGAGATCTGGCGTGGTGCGCTCCACTCTGGGAGTCCTAAGGCTACAAGGGTAAGGGTATCGGATTGGCCAAGGTAATGGCGACCAATGGTAAAGGAGGCGGGGAAACAGGCGGGTTGGAATATATTAAACTCTGTTAGCTAAGGAAAAAAGGTGGGTCGAATATGCCTATAGTCGCGTAAATGGGAGGGGGAAATGGGATCAAAAAGTCCAAGAAAAGGGCCACCGACACCTGTCAGAGGGAATATGAAAAGGAGTCAGTTATACAGGGAAAGCGTCAGGTTGTCTGGGAGCTTGAAAACTAAAAAGAAGAACGGCCAAGACGAATGAGCGTTCGTGGCTCAAGACCTACTGGGATAAGAAAAGCGATATGCAAGCCGAAGAAAAGACGAAAACTGTGTTGAAGAGGAGACGGGGGAAAGGAACGTGGAAGGTCAACGGTGCTGACCCAAAAGGTTCGAGTACAAAATTAATTGATTCAACAGGTACGGCCTCAAAGGAGGAACCGAGAATAGGAAGAACTTTGGGGATTCAAATACTATGGGGAAATAGGAGCTTGGGGGTTAAGGCACTACTCATACGGGTAAGAAGAGCCCCCTTTGAACCAAGACAGGTCGAGCTATGGGGAAGACCCGGCAGAGACTAGCTATAGCCGTGGGAAAAGGCCTTCAGGAGGGGAATGGGGGAGATATAACGGAAGGGAGGGGAAGAAAGCAAGAAAGGATAACTAGACGAAGGGTAGTCTATGGGAGGTTTCAGGGTATCAGGGTTGAGGAGGGACCGTAATAAAGGAAGACGAAGATATCCGATCAGTTCATTCTGAATAATTGTTACACGAGAAGTAGCTGGGGCATCAAGACCATTCGGGGGCAAGGGAAAGAATGCGTGAGTTATTTTTGAGAAGGACCGCCTTAGAAAAGGAAACAGACACTAGAAAGGTACACTGAAACCCAATAGACGCATGGATTTCTCAAGTTGAGAAGAAGGCCACCCTAGGGCAAAAATGCGAGAGAGGAAGTAAAACTCCCAAATGAAAGACGTCTTTAAGAGACCGAAGGCCCAGTAATCTCATATGAACAGACAAGAGGAGGGGAGTTAGGAAATCGAAATAGGTAAAAGGGGCTAGACCAATGAGATAGGTAAAAAGTTCACCAGGTGGGCATTTCCGACGTCTTTCTTTTGAGGGAGATCTTTCTGGTGCAAAGGCCTGACCGTCCAAAGTTTAGATAATGGTAAGGTCTGTAAGAAGGGTTCCTTTGGAGTTTGATGAATTCATCTTCTTTGTTCTCAAAGCCAAACTTACCGCGGCCCTTCCATAAAGGGGTCTGGGATTTACCGAAAAAGATGAAAGGAATAGGTAAAACGGAAGTTCTGGTCTGGCCGGAAGTGAAGATCTCTCAGTCAAGATCAGGGCAGTAGGCCGTATGCCTCCTTTCCCAAGCTCGGACCTGGTGCCACTAAGAAGAACTTGAAACTGCCGAGCCTAAAAGAAATGGATCTGCATGAGGGGCGCATCCTCGAAGAATGGGACATGGTTCTAACTTCGGTAAGAAAGAAGTCGAGCAAAGGGCAAAGCGGAGGGGAGCGTGCAAGGTGGAGGGGGGGGTCTGAATAGTCCCATGATTATGCCGAAGAGGGAATTCATTCCAAAAATGTCAGAGCCACACAGTCGGGGAGGGAGGGTCTGAATGCCACGGGGAAAAGAAAAGGGAACTGAAACTCAGGGGAAATAAAATTGGGTCCTAAACAATTTGCGGTTTGGAAGTTGAACTAAAAAAAGCGGGAGGGTGTAGGACCAATATTCAGGGAGGCTGATGGTGGAAGAGGAGTCGAGGGACCACGAGAAACTGCTGTGCCGAGCGTCATAGGAGGGGTGCAATTCTTTTTCGTGTTACCACAGGGGAGCAGCACCTACGGCGGCCGGAGCAAGAGGGGAAAAGAATGGACGGTCAATCTGAGTTAAAACGGGTAACTGTTCGGACCCACTGACCAAAAGATACAAAGGGTCAGATTAGCTCAGGTTGGGAATAGGGAAAGAATGGGAAATCAAGGCCGCAGCTTCAAAAATTCTTCTTAAAGGGGAGAGGCATAGGAGGTAGAGTGGGCCGGTTTCACAAGACCGAACAGGGTAAAAGAAAAGGACATGGGGAGGGGAAATAGGGGGACAAGCTAAAACCTTCTGGCGCTGGTATGACTACATCAAGGTGAGAAAACGCAAAATCCAGGGGTCAGGACAAGAAAGAAGCAAGGGTAACGCTAATGCCAACTTGAGGAGTGTACAGGAGAAATATCAGCTTCCCAAACCGGGAGACGATGAGGGGGGTATGTCAGGAAGCCAAGAAAAAATAGACGGGCCAAATTCCCACCAAAAAAAACAACGTTTTAATAACAAAAAAAGAGGTTTTTAAAACAAAAAGAAGAAGTTAAAACACAAGACCAAAAAAAAAAAAAAAAGGGGAAAAAGAACAACAAGCTTTTTTTTCCTTCAACACAACAACTATACCAAAAAAAAAAAAAAGGGATTATTTAAAATGGATAGGGAGAAAAGTATTTCATCAACCCTAAGTCCTGATTTGGTAAATATTTAAGTTAGAGAGCAAGATAGAAGGTCCGCTGGAAGGGGAGCCCGGAAGATGAAGGGGGTCGGGGGCGCCTCTTATTCAGAACTCCAGCTAAGGGGGGAGATTTTGATTCTTAGTGACGCGTTATTTCCTTCGGCCCCCGTCGCCTTTGGAAAAATGATGCAGATTGAAAGGGGTTAGCGATCAGGGTCGAGCGCCTAGCAGCGGGGGGAAGGGTGGGTGAGGCCGATCAAACGAAAATAAAAAGTGCCCGGCCTGTAGCCGCGGTCAACGAGACTCGAGGAGACCGCCAGGCGCCGACATCAAGAAAGGGAAGGACGTGAAAGGGGAGAGAGGGTCGTGGCCACGCAGAACTGAGAAAGCGTGCGCGGAGTTAATCAGGGGGGGAAAGTACACGATCTTTTGGAAACAAAAACGAAACGGAGGAACTCACTATTGTGGCCACACATCGACTCCAGATAATAAGGAAAACCGGTCCGAATCAACCGGCCTCCGGAAAGGGAGTAATTAAACGGGGCAAAAAGGGGGGGGGAAAAAGAGAGAAGGGAGGGTTCGGAAGAACTGTTGTGTGACGCTGAGGGAAGGGAATTGAGAGCTTCGAAAGAGACTACAATTGTAAGGGAAGGAAAACTTGACAACGTGCAAAAAAAAAAAAATCGGACGGGGTCTCTTGTTTCGGCCCGGATAGACCGCAGTAACGAAAAGACGACTGAACTGAATTATCTTCGCTGGGAAAAGAGGCTGAAAAAACTAGGGAAGGAGATCAAAGGATATCTCATACCGTTCAAGTTCGCGGGACGAAAATGTGAAAAAGCAGGCGTGTAAGGGAGAAAAAGGAACAGGCCGCTCGAAGAGGCCGATAGGAGAAACAGAAGTTTTAAAAATCGGAAGGGGCGGAAGAAAAACAGTGGATTGAAGGCATATTACCAACGGCGTAAGTTTGACAGGTGTGTGACAAAACCTGAAGGAGTACATAAAAATAGTGAACAAAAAGAAGAGCACGAAAGGAGGAGAGAACCCCTCTTAAAAAGAGGCTGGAGCAACTTCTAAAAAATTTCATCAGAAAGCCTCGATGCCTTTCATGGATGGAAAATAGTTAAAAAGGGGCACATCGTATGGGCATATTA
>Ga0179591_1322097_pt1 | contig 14459 bp, 15 predicted proteins | sample CZOMad2_1_08_16f_FD_182891 | JGI IMG/M metagenome (GOLD analysis project Ga0179591, IMG submission 182891) | Vadose zone soil fungal communities from Angelo Coast Range Reserve, California, USA - CZOMad2_1_08_16fungal (PacBio error correction) | ecosystem: Environmental > Terrestrial > Soil >...
GGAGAAGAAACCCTCGGACACGGGCGGGCGAAGTCGGTCCTAAGGCGCCAACTGCGGGTCTGGAGCCAGATCACACTTTCGCAGCCCGCGCGGGATCGCACTGAGGGCCATAGGTAATACGATGTGTCGCTCTCACCAAGGTTCCGCGGCTACAGGGAGAAAGAAAGATCTAAGAAAACAAACAGTAAAGAGCACATGAACTCCCTGTACGTGGCGTCGGAGTCGAGGGTGAGAACCAACCACCGGACATTTTGGAGTCGTCTTGACGCGCAAAAAAAAAGACCGAAAAGACAAAGGAGGGCGGCCGAGGTCAAAAAATCGTACGCCGTCGACGTCCGTCTGACCAAAGGCGCGTTCAAGGGCTGAGTCAAAAAGAAAGTTCAGAACACCCTGGATGGGATCTGATTCAGAGCCCCGACTGTTCCGACCGCGAAAAAGGGCAAAGAAACGACCGGAAGCACACGAATGAATGACGGCAATGTCAATTGCGAAGGAGTAGAGCAAACTGAGAAGCCGTTTAGAGTGGCTGAGGACAACCGGGGAGGGGGGAAAAAAGAGACAGAGAGGAACCCCCAAGGTCTCATTAAACGCGTTGGAGCTCTCGGGGGCTTTTTGGAAAAAACGCAGGAACAGGGGGTACCGGGGGAGCAAGAATCTAAGAAACTACTAAATAAAGAGGGTGGCCGTACTAACCACCAGGGAAAAAAACAGATCGAGAAGGGCCCATCTCGGACAGGTCCGGAACCGAGGGTGCTTTAATAGGGGTAGGGTGACGTGCAGAGGTGCATGAAAACTTCTCACGAACGGGATCTCCAGTGGGATGAAAACCCACAATCCGGCACGGTCCAATTAAAAAAAAGAAAGAGAGGGTCTACTTTCACGGTGTCTGGGAAAGTGAGGCGGCTTCTACATCAGGGAGATCGGAGAGGGGGGCTCAAACGGCGGGCGGAGAAACCGTAGGGGGTACAACGAAAGGGGAGTATGGTCTAAGTCAATGCTGCCTGAACGGCCTGGGAAAGAAATTAACAAAAAACAACAACAATCCTGCCTATTTCAAGAGTCGTAAAAACATTATTCCATTATCGGAAGGGGGCTAAGGAAACTATGCCCGCAGACGACCTCTGGGAAGGGGGAGACCACCCAAAATCAGGGGTACGCAGACGTCATTTAGCAGTAGAGGAGAGATAGCCTGTACGAGTCTCTGCAAAGGGGACTGCTTCAAAAAAAAAAAAAAACCCAGAACCCACGCAAAGGGTCAGGAGGGCGCGAACGCAGTGACCGTAGGCTCTAGAGAGGAAGGAATAGGACGAGAAGAAACACAAAAGCTATAGAGTAAGAAAGTCATCTAGAATCCACTTATAAAAATCGAGGAAGGACAAGGAAAGGGGGGATTGGGCGGGTCGTACTCAGAGTCCAGGGTCTAAATCACAGAGCCTTTCAAAGTCCCTAGCAAGGGAAGGTAAGGGGACGACAACTGTTTGCTACCTTCAAAATATGGGGTAAAGATAGGAAAAGCGGTTTCCGTAGAGTGGAGAAGGGGGGGGGGTGGGGAGAAACTCAGGGGGAATCATGGTAACAGATTTTTTGTTCAGTTCACCGTCCTTCCCTTGCGATGAAATACGAGACGGAGGAAACTAGGACTTGAGGAGGAAGGGAGTTGGGTCGTCCTGAGAGTGGATTTCAGTCCCTCATTTCAAACAATGCCACTCTACCTCTGGTGAAAGGAAGGACCTAAACGGATGGGGGGGGCTTGGGGGGGGGAAAGAAAATGGGGGAAGTATAGTAAAGCTGACCAAACGCTTCTCCCCAACCAAAATGGCAGCCCACAGTACGTTTGACCGTTAAAAATAGAGGGAAGAAAAAGGCAAGCAGAGGGGGAAAACCTTTGCAAGCGCAAACGGTTCCAGTCGCGCGACGCTCGTCAGAAGAGTTAAGAAAAAAAAAAGGGACGCTCGGTGAACTGCATTACCTCTGCCTCTCACGCGGGAACTGCCGACCTACCCCGTGAGGGGTCGCCGTTGATAGGGAGATTCAAAAGGGAAAAAAACGAGACGATATCGAAAGGAGGCTAAACGCGGGATGTGATTGGAGTCAGGTCCCAGCGAAATTACGTTCGGGGAGAAGAAAAAGCCAGGCTAAGGGGGGGAAGTTATTCTGGAGAGGGAAAGGATGTACCAGCTGGGGTGTTGTGGTGCCTGCAGGTCGAAAGCGATTCCGATCACGGCGGGGATTTCGGGGGCGTTCAGAAGGGGGAACTTAAAACTTTAATTGGGCTCCCTGATCGACCAGCCCGTACAGGGCGGGGAAGTTCACGGGGGCGGTAGTTCGTTCCGATATTGGATCCAAGACTAGTCCAAACGACGTATCACCGAGACGCAGTGCGACAGGGGAGCGGGCAGGAAGAAAAAAAACGAGTGGCTCGGCGCACCATACACAGGGGAGAAAATTTATCCGGAAAGGAATATGGTTCAAGAAGTCCTCAGCAGGGGACCCATTGAACCCGCTACGAAAAAAAAAGGGGGGGGGGGGGGGTGGGGGGGGGTGGGGGGTGGGTTGGTTGTTTTGTGGTGGGGGGGGTGGGGGGGGGGGGGGGGGGGGGTTGGGGGGGTGGGTTGGTTTAACATTAAAGTCCAATCCTCCTCTGTCTTCAAGAAACGAAGGCGGGGAAACAGCGTAGAAAAGTGAAAATCAAGATAAAGAATTGGTCCTGAAAGGGGGGTTGGTAAAAAAGTGGTCTTTGCTTGGGGTTTACGGAGGAGGGGGTTTTTTATGGAAAAGAAGACACGATCAAGTGATCAAACAACGGTGAGGACAGTGCGAACGGGACTGGAAAACGCGACGTAAGGAAAAACTCCTGGAAAAACCGAATCTCCTCAGTAGGGCGTTTTTTTGGTAAACACGAAAAGGAGGAACGAAAAAGGCGCAGATTGAACGGGAAACCGAAGGGCTATTTAGGGCGTGTTCCGAAGACGGAAGGGATATTCTGGGTCTGTCGAACTCAGCGGGGGGGGCGGGGAATAAAACTCAAAATCACCTCGACTAAGGCCGTATCCCCTCATCGCCTTGACTTCCCGTAGATAATGAGTCATAGTTTGAGACAAAGGGAAAATGGTCCGGACCGGAGAGCTCACACAACATAAACCGATTGAGAGGAACCACGAATCGAATACGATCTCGGGGTTCAAGAAAGGAATCATCAAAACGGAAACAATGACCCGGAGCTGCAGGCGTTCCGACGACTGGCCTGAATCTGGGTCGACAGAGGGACTCACGGTATAGTTTCTAAAAAACAAGTTCGAACGTGAACGGATCAGACCACGAGACGGAATCAAGAACCGAAAGATCGTCACAGCCTTCTGACCTTAATAAGACTTCAGAGTGGATGGGATTTTCATTTCGTGAGGCAGATAAAAAAGAATAGGGGCGCGTCGATGCGCCGGTCGGCTGCGATAAGAACTAAAGCGTCTCAAGTCCGGGGGGGGAGACTGAGAAAGGAGGGAAGAAAGCAAAAAATAGAGGGCCAGGGGGGGGGGAAAAACAAGGCTGCAGACCGGTAAAAACTTTAACAAAAGGTCCGCGTCCATTCAAAAATAACATAGGGGGCACAGGAAGAGGGGGAAGTCGAGCTTAAGCACGTGGCAAAACTTGCAACCAAGCAGTCTAACATTGGTCCGCATGCAGGGGAGAAGAGAAAAACAGGATGGGAGGGTAAGGAGGGGGAAGAATAAAATGAGACCACGTTTGCTCAAAAACGAAATTATCCATTCAAAAGAGGTCAAATTCTAGTTGGGAAAAGAAAGTGCCGAGAGAGAGCCAGTTCCGCGGGGCTACCGGTCGAAGTCCATCGGCAGAAAAGCAAAAGAAAAAGGAAAGACCTGGGAGGGAAGGGCGAATAAGGGTTCCTAGCTCGGCACTAACCGGCCGCGGTAGGAGCAGTTATTAAGCAGGGAAGAAGCAGGGACTCTCAAGAAGAGGATCGAAGATTTGAGCGATCGAAGTCCAAGAAAAAGACAGCGTTTTCACAAACACAGGAACCAACCGAGCGGAGTCAAAAAAGACTTTCCGACTGGCGGGGGGAACGAAATACGTATAGCGGCGACATAAAAGAAAAGGGGAATAAGTCTGAAATAAACGGGGGAAGGGATGAACGCTGGTTGCCTATCTCGCCAGAAATTAGAGTTTCCCGTGTAAGATATCTAAAGAATCAAGCAAGTCGGGGGAGAAGAACTCTAGGAGGGCTACTCGCTTGTCTTCCGGGTCCTAACTGTGTCTCGAAGAAAGAGAACCTGGAGTGGGGGGGAGTCCGGGAAAAGGACGAAATGGTGGGGGTGTGGGGGGGCTTCTCTTCAACGCTAAGATAGGGTACAAAGGAAAAAGTAGATCAGGTGGGATTTCAAAGCTTTGCTGTTCGAGAGTGCTGCAAGCTCGACGTAAAAAAAAACCTGGTCGATACACTCTGCATGTGAAAAAGAAAAAAACAAAGCAGGAGGAGGGACCAAGAACGTCCACGGAAAAATTGAAAAAAGTGGGGAATTTCAAGTTCGGGAAAGACAGAAGGGGGGTGAATAGGAAGAGGACAATAGCCTAAACCTCAAAAAATCAGTCTAGATCTGGGGTCGGAAGGAAGGTCGAAACCTCTGGGGAAAAGGAACTGTGGGAAACCTGAACCCCCGACCTGGACACCCGTCAGGTGATGAGAGTCAGGTCCCCCAGCAAAATAAAGTAGACTGGAAAAAGAGAAGGCCAACTAAAGAAGAGGGAGAATCGGTTATCAGTCCCTGTGCCATACAAAAAAAAGGCGCGTCCATAGGGGGGCACTCGCTTTCGTCTATAAGGAGATAAAGAGAGGGGGCCCAGACCGGAAGGAAAAAACAAATGGGAAAGGTAGCGACCCAAGGAAGCGGAGTAATGAGAAAGGGAGTGAATAGAGAACAAAGAAAAAACTAGTCGGATATATATTCAACCTAGTGAAAGGAAACAGGAACTCTTAACTCTGGAGAGTTCCTGAACTGTGAAGTAGGGACATTGATGGGAGGTAAACATCTCTATAACTCTAGAAGGCCCAGGGAGATATTCCCGCTCAACGGCAGGAGGGGGAGGAAAAACGCTATTGCTCAATTCACGTGATGTAGGGAAAATAAGGGAGGGGAAGCGAAATTCAAGGCTCAAATGTGGGGGGGAAAAGCTGGGCAAAAGACTGGGCCGGTTGGGGGGGTCAGTTGAAGAAAAAAAAGTTCCGTCTTTGGAGAAAAGGAATCCAGGAACCAGAAAAAATAAGCAGGAAAACACGAGAAGGAGAGGGAATATTGATCTAAGTCTCGGGCGTTCAATAGGAGGGGGAAGACGGGAACTAAGAAAAAAAAGCAAGGAAGACCCTAAGGGGAAATTTGGTTGAGAGGGGGGTACCGAAAAGCCTTATTGGGTTTAGGGGGGGGAAAAATACTCGGAGTCTTGCCCGGTTGGAAAGAACTCAATTCTATCATCAGCCACGAAGCAGAATTTCCATACCCTCTTAGTTCCTCTAAAGAGATTCTGCCTCTCATCCTCTTAGAAAAACGACAGTGTGTTCTGGTCCCCCACCATGGGGCTCTAAGGGGACAGCGACCTGCAGAAAGAGGGGGGGGGGGAAGGACAAAAAATAGGGAGCGCCCGCCTTTGACCAAGAACGCGATGTACATGAAGGTCATTGAGAAACTTACAGAGTAATTTCCGCCTCTCTCGGCGTCGAAGTTTCATCTCAGGAAAAAAAAAGCCAACGCAAGTCCGACGGCAGGAAGGGGAGGGGATGTGGAGGGGGGGAGTCGAGCCTTGTCGGATCAGAGACAAAAAGAGGGGAGAACTCGAGGTTGGAAAAGACGGGAAGCAGGGGAAGAAGGGGAGAAAAGAGAGAGATCGACGAAGTCATAGGAGGTGGGGGGGGGGGCAAAGGCGTGCGTCCGTACGGAAGACTGTCGTCGACACTCGACACTGGCCTACCGGAGGAACGGTAACTGTCTGACTTTCTTTGAAGGTAGGGTCGAAGGGGGACCTCCGGGTCGCCAACGGGAAAAGAGGGGGAAAAAAGGAGTCACCCAAGGAGGGAAGGGCATTCTACAGGGCTCGGTTAAGGGCGGCCCAGAACCTCCAAGGCAATTTAAGGAAGAGAGAAACGCCAGCGTTGGAGGTTTCCAAAGGAGGGGGCATGGAACGGACAATGGGTGAAAAAAAAAAAGTCCTGGGATGTGGGCCACGTCCTAGCCTGCGGAAGGGAGAGAAACAAACGCTTTGAGAAGCATTTACACAGGATCAGGGGAAGGGAACAAAGGTGTTCGGGAAGGGAAGTTGGGGGAAAGACATCTGGAGGGGAGGGAAGGCTTATTGTTAGATCTTGAAAACGTTTATAAGGGGGGGCACGCGGGTCAGGAAGCCGCGAAGGTGGGGGGACCGTTGAAGCCGGGTAGTACAGACGCAAAAGAAAAACTACGGGTGGGGTTGGGGGGAGGAAAGAAACGCACGCCATCCAACTACTAGCCTGCACGTGGCTCTGGGGGGGCCGGAGGGATACCTTGACTAAGGGGGACGGTGGAGTATCTCGAGGGGGGTCCAAGGGGGGAAAGGACAGTCTTTCAGGACCCTAAGGGGTATTAGATCACAAAGAAAGGGGATCAAAATGCTATGGCTCGTACCAGAGAGTCAAGGGAACGGGGGGGGGTGGAACAGTATCTAATCAGGTATGGGCGGGAGAAAAAACTCGGGAGAGATGACTTACAGTAGAAAAAAACAACTTGGGGGCAAAGAAGGTAGAAAGTTAATTGGCAACCCACCGCAAACGAGGGAGAGAAATAGGATACACTTACACAAGAGACAAAGACAAGGGGGTTACCCGAAGTAGGGAAGTTCGAGACGGCAGGGCAGTCGCATGGGGGATCTGGGACGGGATTAGTACAAAAAAAAAAAGTTCTGTTGGGGGAGGGAACACAAATTGAACTGCAAAAACTGGCCTGCAAAGAGGAGAAACCCGAAAAAGTCTTCCTTTGCGGAGGTCGGAAAGCTGGGGGGAAAACAAGGGTACCTGCAGACCTGTGAGGAGTGGCTGAGCCCGAAAGTCCAACCCTCAAAATATGGCTGTACGGGGGGGAATGCCCGTATTGAATACGATCGGTGTCCCCGCGAGAAAGGGACCCGAAAGGGAATGACTTTATCGTGGAAAAAATGAAAAAATATCCATACAAAAAGCAGTAGAAGGCGGACCCCCCACCGCGGAAGGACAAAATCTGAGTACCAACTGTGTAGGAACGGGAGCTGAAAGATTGGAAAAAAGTAACGGGTTGCCGTTCTTCTGAAAGCATCGGGAGCCATTAATTGAACTCCCTTAGATGGGGAACATACAGTATCTTGTGGGGGGAAAGTTGCTAAGGGAGGGGTCAGGGCCTAACCATCTTGAAAGGGTTCGGCAAAAGAGGGGTTATCAAAACGTAACCTCTCAGCGGAAAAGGACAAACAGGCTTCGGTAACGGAGAAAAGGACTTTGCCTACCGGTTACTCCCTCTTGCCTCAAGGTACGTAAACCCTTTGAGAGGGAAAATAAGACGAGCAGAGGTCCATCCAAGCACTCCTACTTTACTTAATTCATATCATTGGAGGATACCTAATGTAGCGGATGGAAACGGAAAAAAGCCCGGAAAGAAAGATTACTTTAGGGGAGTAAGCATTATCTGATGGTAAAAATGTAAAAACTTGCGGGACACAACACCAGTATAAACCAGCTCGAAGGTCAGCAAAAAGCTGAGTGTAGGAGAGGGAAGACTAACGAAGGAGGGGTGGTCCGACCTCAGACAGGGCCTCTAAAATGACGGGAACTAGATGGACTAGAACGTCTGCCGAGGGGCTGGGTTAGGGGACAGTTTCGGCAACTGGGACTCACACCTTTTTCTGGGCGGAATTAAAGTGAATGGAAAGAAATGAAAGAGAGGGACATGACTCCCGGCGGGAGAAATGGCACTATCACTCCCGGGGGCTGCCTTTCAACGGCAAGTTCGCCGCCTCAGAAATACGCCGCACTGAGGGTTTGTGGCTGGAATACCAAGGTGTCGTTAGCACAGAGAGCGGTCTTCACAAAAAAGACAACGGTTGCTTAGGAGGGATAAAGTCTGGAACTGAGGGACTCTTCTTGACGTCCGATAATGACCCTCCCAAAAGACCTCTGAAAGTGTCAGATCCATAAAAAAGAATCCAAAGGAGGGGAAGTAATGCAACTTGGAATGGAATCTGCTTGACCTGGCGGGCCATCACTTAAGAATCGGGAAATACCATGAAGGGGATTGCGGGACGAAAAAATCACTTAAGAGGATTAGTTGCTTTGATAAAGCGACCACATCATCAGGCTTAACCTGAACCGGGAACCGAGAAACCAACTTTAACCGTGTGCAACTGGGTCAAAATTAATGGGTCCGGTTCATGAACTTAAAACTGAGAAAGTTCAACGAGGGAGCTTAAAACAACGAGGTCAGGAAATCTTAAGGCAAACAGCAGGGCTTTCATCTACTGGCCTCGTGAACTTTATCTTGTTATGAGTCGTGGAGCTCAGTCGGTAAGTCTCTCAGCTTGAGATCAACGACCAACCAACATCAGGGGGGATGTCCACACAGGTCAGAAAATACTGACTGAATGTTTGGGGTGCCAATTAAAGGATGACTAGAAATAGGAAAAGGTATGACCGAGAGACAACAACAAAAAATTGAAAAGAGGGGGGGAAATTTCATAGCGCTCCGGTCGTGAGGCAAAAGCTTATTATGGTTGGGGAAGTCAGGAGGAGTGTGAGAAGAGGAGCAAAAAGACATCGAACAAAAGCTGATCCTGAAAAGAACTCTATTTCTTTCTTGCATGAGGGGGGGGGGGGATCACTGCAGAAGGAAGGGGGAACTGAAGCAAAGTGTGGGGGAAAAAAAAGTGTCAGGCTGCCAGGGGGGAGTGGGGGGGTTGAACTCGTTCATCGTCAAGGGGGGTTGTTCAGGGGAAGGGACGGGTACACGAAATTCTAAGAACCCACAAACGTACAAAGCGAAGGGCGCAGGCCGAAGAAGTGATGAGGGAAAAGGGGTCCAAATCGATAGAAGTTCCACGGGCGGGTCGGGAAAGGACGAAGGAACTTCCACAAGACCAAAGGGGAACGTAGAGAAACTCCGTGGAGGACGTGGTGAAAGGGGAGGGACGAAGCCGGGGTGGGGTTCGCCAAGGAGATCAGGGGGTTCCAACTGGGTTTTGAGAGGAATAGAAAAGAGTCGGCCCCGAAAAGTAGTACATACAACCGGAGGCTGGGTACCGGAAAGCTGCTGGCTCTAGACAGAGGGAAAGGAAAAAGAACTGTGGGTATGGGTCACCCTTAGAGACGGCGGGGAATGGGTTGTTCTAATCTTGCGGTCCTCCCAATAGAAAAAGAGGAACAAGAACACCAATTATCCCACCTCAATAGGAATGTCCTGAGAAACGTTTTATTGTACCATAAGGTAAAGGTGCGCTATCCAAGTAAAGTTTCCTAAGAGCAGCTAAACTGGAAAAAATCCTAGCGCTTTATAAAGAGAGAAAGAGGTACAAGGAGAGCGGCGAAACCGGTGTCGGTGAGGGGGGGAGGGGGCGTCGGAACAAGGAAAATTTCGGGACCCTTAAGAGGGGGTGGAGAGGGGATAGCAAGTGGGGGGGGAAAACTCCGACCGCCTAAATCTCTCAAGAGCTACCCCGGGGTCAGATCAAGGACGTTAGGGGCGGGGTCTGCCGGGGGGAAGACTCAGAATCCGGACTAGAAAGGAGCGTAATTCAAAAACTTAAAGGTCGTGGGAAAAATGGGGGACGGTAATTACTAGGTCAGGAGAGAGGGGTCAACTCGGAACCTGGGGCTCCCAAGACGGGCCAAAGTAGAGAAGGGGGGAAGTACAAGGAATTTTGGCAGGAGTGCGAAAAGCGTCGGACCTTGGGGAAAAATGGGGGGTGTCTCACCTCGAATTGAGGGAACCGCAAGAGGAGAGGCGGACAAAGAGAACCATGACGCATTCTCTACGACAAGTCTTGAAATGTCAAGGGGGAAAACTGACGGGCCTAAGGGGAGGCTCGGACCCGAGTCTAAAAAAGAAATTAAAAATGATACAAGATCCATGGGGGGGGTCAGGGGATCCAAGAGGGGGGTCACTGAAGCAGGTGGTGTACAAGAGCAACTTAAAAGTACTCTCGATTTTCGAAACGACGGGAAGAGAAGACGTGTAGAAAAGTTCTAATATCAGGGTGGCTTGAACAGAAACGTGTTGAAAGTTATAAGCGCCGAGCGGGGGTGGGTTGGTTATGAGCAAAAAGCACTCCCCATCACGAACCAATAATCTGAAGAGGGGCAAAACGCTCCTCGCGGACAGCTTCCGAATTTTGGTCGTGATTAGGGGAGCTGAAGACGGAGTTGGGTGTCTGAAGGTGGGGCGCCAAAGAAAGTAGGGAGGAGAACACTCGTAGGAAAAAACTGAACTTCGGGGGCAATAAACTACTCCTGCAAGGGGGACGGGGGTCGTGAAAATAAATGAAAGAAAGCGTTCAGCATTAGACGCTTGCGGAAAAGTCCAAGAGTTTGGGTCCTACCGAAACCAAAAAAAAAGGAGGAGGGAGACCGGAAAAAATTGGAGGGATTCGAAGTACGAGAGGGACTGTGCAGAGGGTGGAAAGTACAAAAAAGGGGTCATAGTAGGGAGTAGAAGTAGGGAAAAAGGAAGTCGCGGTGAGCCAGGGGGGAGTGAGCGGTACAGGTCCGCCAGATTTGTCGGGGAAAAAAAGTACCAGAGGGCACCGCGGAAGGGGGAAGCGGAAACGGGGAAAACCAGGGTCGTCAAGATGGTGCGACGGCCGCACGACACAAAGCAGATAGGTTTGTGAGGTTGTGGCCTGAGACGAACAAAAAAAAGAAGAAGGCAGGGGCGGCGTCGTGAAGAAGATGGGGAAACACAAGAAGCTCTTCACCCATCGAAATTTCCGGAGGCGCCTGATAAGAATGTGGGAGGAGCGCTCAACACAGCGCTCGACCGGCCCAAAAAGAATTCGAGGGTACCCCACCGCTTCCTAACCCAGATGGGGTATGCAACTGGAGCCGATCTAGGGTCAACCAAAAGTCACCGGGATCCCTTCAAGGTAGATATGAAGGAAGGTAAGGAAATTAAGGGGGGGAAAAATACAAGATGTTCAAAAAACAGACAGGGTGCGTACGAGCGGCTGGTTTTGAGGGGAAGAATAGAAACCAGCTGGAGGGGACGAGGGGGCCGAAGAATGACGCAAAAAATGGGTATGAGAAAAGTGCTCGTCATCAAGTCCGAGAGGTCGTCAAATTGAGAATGGGAAGACCTTCAGCGCAAGGGACGGACGGACCCAATGAGGCTCAAGAAAAGGAACGACCGGTGGGGGGAAGGTCTAAGTTAGGCCAGCTGTTAGACTGGGTTTCATCAAAAAAGAAGAAATCAAAAAGAGCTCGGTAGAGGTGCCTGGATTGGTTAAAGCTAATCGAGAAGGTAGAGTCATGTCTTCACCAACACGCTGATTGGTCCACATCGATAGGCAACCCAGCCAGTAAACCAGCGTCTAGAAAACGGAACGAGAGAGCCTACATGGGATAGAAACATCACCGAACCTTAGCTACACTCCGATGGCTGTGAGAAAGGAGTCGGAAGAAAAGGGAAACTGTAGAGGGGTGGATCGAAAGGGGCAAGGAACTGTAAGTCGAGAAAGGGGGGCATAGATCCATCTGTCTAAGAAACTAGATCCAGAGGGGAACTGAAGAATTTGCAAGTCTCAAACGGGAAAGACGGAGACCAGACACCTAAAATGGAGGGTTGGCGGGGAAGGTAACATAACCACAAGGTAAGGGAGGCCAAGATGAGGAATCATATGGACCGTACCCTTCCGCTGGGGGTGGCGAGGGTAGGGTGGAGGTGAGACGGAAGGAGGAAAAGTAACTGTAGATAAGGGGTCACATAGAAAAGGGGGTGGCGCAAACTCAAAATCAGGCGTTCTGGAAAGCCATTCGGACCTGTAAAAGAGTTCAAGGGGTGGAGCGTCAAGAGAGGGAACTTTCTAAAGAAATTTTAGCTCGGAAAGGGATCCTCAACGGGAGGGATGGGAAAATGAAGGTGTACTAAGGGGGGGATTCGAAGTTCATGGGCGCACTGCGTTTAACTTCACTGAAAAACAAATACACCAGAGGGAAAAGAGGATTACTAAAAAAAAGGACAAGGATGACTGGCACTCTAATTCCCAGAATACGGGAATAGGAAAGGGGAAACCCAAGAAAGGGATTAGAAAGGGGAACCGGAAAGTGGGGGGGAGGGTCTGATCGATCTAAGCTGTCTCTCATACTAGCCCACGTATAGAAATTCACAACAGACAGAAACAGGTCCGGGAAACACGGGCATGACGCACTACATGAGAACAGGTGGTACAGGGGCTTGCAGATTCTGAAAGGGAAGGGAATCATCTCAGCAAAAAACAAAACTGGGTAACTAGGGCGGCAGGTGATATAGGAGCAACAGGGGGCAATGGGAATCGACCTAGGGGAGGGATGAATTCCTTCAGGGGGGTGTTCACCTGCTGGCTTGGATATCCTTACTAATGCTATATTGAGAATCTACAATAGTCAAGGAAAAGGGGTAAACCGGAAAGTGGCTAAAGTGCACCTGAGTGGTCCCCAGGGAGCCCTTCCGATACTTACTTTGGAGGAAGGGGAGCATGCATGAGGACCTTGACTGGGGTGACGGAAAGGTTAATCCGGGTAAAACCGAGGTTGGGGGTTGTATAACAGGAGAGGGGGAGAAAGGAAGAAAACAACAAATCCATCAGGGTAACACGAGAGGAACGCGGCCGGATAAGTGGCCTCGAGAGGGTCAAAAAAGTAGGGACTGCAACACTAACGGAAACAAGAATCTACCTTCGGTCTTTCCGGAGAGGAAGAAAGAAACCGGGGGGGGTGAAGAAAACTGCGGTGAAGTATATAACTGTGGGGGCTCTCTTCCGAGAAACGGAAGGGGAGAAACCGACCCAGAAAAGAAAGATGGGAACAACAGCTTTTACTCTATCTAGGCGGCTCAGCAAGCAATCTACTGGGCCAGAAAAAATTGTGTTAGTCAATTCTAACCACGGTGGCACAAAAACGTATGCAACGCACGGATAAACTGAAAGAAAAAAAAACGAGAGAAAAAAAAATCCTGAGACGGCCGAGACACGCGGATGGTACTCGGAATGGTCGCTAAACTGTCCCGTCAAAACGTGGCCTCTCACTCTAAAACCCGCGCTCTCCCGGGCTTATCAAACCACACCCAAACCGACGAAGCTCATCCGGTCACGTCAGGCGGAGGGAGGGGGTCGTGGAGTTGCAACGGGCGTCGGCGAAAAAAGCGTTAAAATCCCAGACGAGAGGGGGAAAAGGAGTGACAGGGGGGGGGTTGTAAAAGGTACCAGCAGCAGGGTGAAAACGAAGCGAGGAAAAGAAGAACTGAGAAAAGCGGGGAGGAGGCGGTAGCAACTTAAACACTCCAGAATGGGTAGAACAGAACCTGACTAGAAAGGAAGACGGACAGGTTCTGGGCGGGGGGGCAAGCGTCTGCTGAAAGGGGAGTTCCCTGCACAGACCGGGTAGGCCTCGAAAAATCGTGCGAGAGGGAGGTAATTAAATTATTTACCATGAACGCGTTAAAGGAGACAAGAGGGTGAGAAAAAGCTTTCATAGAGGCCCGGGGTTTTGAAGAAAACCTCTCTCACAACAAGAGGGTCGATGCGTCCTCCAATAAAGGGGCCAGTAACGACGAAATAGGGGGGTAACGGGACGTGGGAGGGGACTTCTGGAAACGCATCTTAAAGAGCTAACACGAGATGTTGACAATCGGGTAGAAAAAAAGTTTTAAACACTTCTATCAGATAGTCGCATTGTCCGGGAAAAATCATTTGGGTTCGAGCCGGTGGGGTGTAGGCCGCAAAGAGTGATTGGTTAAGAGATGTGGTATTACACAGAATCGATTAGGGGGGCATGGAGGGGGGGACCTGCCGGGGGGGGACCTCTCGTCTTTCCCGAAACGGGTATGTGCGGTAAGGCGTACCGAGCTATCTGGTTTTTGAGCTGGGGAAGAGCAAGCCAATTCATCGCGGACGCCGAGAATGAGAGTTTGTAAAAAAATGTTGTGAACTGCGGGCCAAGCTAAGGGGTTAAAAGTGAAGGTGGTTTCAGCTTGGGAAAACGCTTATTCCTAAAGTCAGTTTTTCTCAAGTAGAGTAAGGGGGGGGTCGCCTCATAAGATTTATGTGTGAGTTCCTAAGACCCGGCTCCCATTCTAAACATGTACGGCTTCTCCGCCCTCAGCTGCCCCGGGTCGAAAAGTGTTTCCAGTGGCCCATTCCTCAGAAAAGGTGACCTGAACGTGTAGGGGAATCTCGTTTTGTGTCTCGTGTCACTCTATGTGTCAGAACGG
>Ga0179591_1334088_pt1 | contig 14459 bp, 11 predicted proteins | sample CZOMad2_1_08_16f_FD_182891 | JGI IMG/M metagenome (GOLD analysis project Ga0179591, IMG submission 182891) | Vadose zone soil fungal communities from Angelo Coast Range Reserve, California, USA - CZOMad2_1_08_16fungal (PacBio error correction) | ecosystem: Environmental > Terrestrial > Soil >...
GCCAAAGAGGGGGGGAAGGGGGGTGAGAATTCAAGGTCGGGGTCGGAAATTGGAGGGCCACGAGAATCTAATATCGGGTGAGTCTAAAGGTGGTGCCGATTCGTCCAGCTTGATAAAATAGACAACAATAGTCGACAGCTTCCAAGTCTGGAAGGAAGAAATACGCCTAAAAGAGGAAGGAATTGTTTGCTGGGTATTATAGCGTGGGGCTCAAGTCTATCAACCTTTACTATTAAGAGGGGGGTGGTGGCGCTGGGTGGCGTGAGAGGTTTCGGAAGGATGGCGATTGAAAGGGGTAACGGAATCTCTGTGAACGTCTCTTCAACCACTTGAGTCATCCTCGGTTTGGCAAAGGGGAGCATGAAAGGGGTAAAGAAATCAAAAAAAAAAACACATCAAGGCGGTTCGCAATAGCGAAAATGATGCTCGGAAGGAACGGTCCGGGAAAAAAAATCAAAATAAGGATCATGTGCGGGAGGTGACGCCGACGGGGGGGAAAACGAAAACCAGGGAGAACCATCAAAAGGCATTTCATCACTAAGGGGAACACAGTCGCGCTGGGTTCTCGCCTCGTAAAGTCAGAAGAAAGGAACGCAGTTCCCTGTGCGAAAACAGGTGGGAAGGAAAAGGGCGCGAATCCATCGAAAGTCAAAAAAAGGACGATCGAGGAGGGCCGGGGCGTGACAGGGGTTAGGGATCGAGAAAAAATGGCGCGGAAATACTCTCGTACACGGCTTGCTTAACGTCTACTAATTGGGTGGGTACACGAAACGGAACGGCAACACCCTATTCGGAAGTGATAGAGGGGGGGGCGGTGTATGCTTTCGGAGTTGGCTTCTAAATTTAGACAGAGTCTATCTGCAACTAAAAGAAGCCGCACTACTGCAGTATGATCGAAAGACACCACCGCACCCAGGGAAAAAAAAAAGAAAGAAACGGTGGAAGAGAGGCACGCTTCAAGGAAGTCTCTCTATGGGATTTTAATGGCAGGACCTATTAATCACGCGCATCAGGAAAGACGATCTCGGCTCGAAGATCCTGGATCCCTCAAAGAGAACGATCAAAAAAGAAGCCTGGAGCGGGAAGTGACCGAGACACATCCCGAGCTCAAAAAAAAAACGTCTTCGATAGAGGGGTGAACTAGAATTCATTGGGGTGGGGGATCACGGAGGTGGATCGATGGGCTGGCGCTACTCGAACTGATCAGGAAGAGAAACCGGGGAGGCCGTGATTAGTCAGGGGAAGGAAGAAGATCACTCAGTGGTTAGAAGGTCGGGCGGGGAAGAGGGATGGAGTGGGTGGAGGGGGGCACGCGTGGAGTGAGGGTGGAGGAAATAGATAGGAGGAGGAGGAGATGAGGTAGGGTACGGAAAGAGAGGGGGGGAAGGTGGGGACGTAGAGAGCCAAAAGGTAGAGGGGGAGAGAGAAGGGGGGGTGTGGGTGGGGAAAGGAAGAAAGGGGGGTGGGGGAAATGAGGAAGGGGGGAGGAGGGGTAGTGTGGAGGTTGAGGGGGGGGGAGTGGTAGGCGAAGGGAAACAGAGGGATGGTAGAGGAAAGATGGGGGGGAACTGAAAGAGGGGGGAAGAGGGGTATGGATAGGGGGGGGGGGTCGAGTTGGAGGAACGAGGGGAGGATAGGCGGGTTAGGAGGAGGAAAGTTGGACGGAATGGGAATGGAGTGGGGGGGGAAGGGGGGGGGGGTTTAGGAATATGGAGAGGGGAGCCGGAGTAAAGCAGCCTACGAGAGGTCGGGGTCCCGGGGGGGGCCCACAATCGAGCAGAAAACCGCGAAGGGAGACCATAAGCCGACGTTTTTTGGTCCCGCGACAAGATTGTTCGCAAGCGGGGGGGACGGGTGCAGGGCTCTGGTGCGCGGAAACAGCGATGGCCGAGGATGTACCTAATAATCCGGGGATCCGTCGAAAACAAGCGCACAGAGATGCGCAAGCGCGCCGGCCGATCTGAGGGGAAGGGGAGACTGTTCCACCACCAGGAAAATCTCAAAGTTTAGAAAAGGAATCCTGGAGAATTACTGCTGCTAACGTTCGACGGGAGGCGCTGCGCGCCTAAACGCGAATAAAAAGGACCTAATAGAATGCACGGACTGAATCCTCGACGAATGAACGCCCTCTGGCCAGTCCTTTGACCGGGCCTTCAAACCCTTCATAGCGCAGGTAGAATCGACAAGGAAGCCAGGGGGAAGGGGAAATAGGGGAGAAGGGAAATCTCTCGAAAAATGGGATCGTCCCTTTAAGGGGGGGCATAAATGGCTAGCCGAGGTAAGCTGATCACGGAAAAAGGAGCAGGGACTCGGTGAGTGGCGAACATGATGCCGCGCGGGGAGATCAGGAGGCGGGGACGACAAGGGCGCAATCGATAGCCAGGAAAGGCTTGAAAAACTCCGGGAGGCATTGCCGAAGAAAACTGGACTAGGGCACGCTCTTGAAAAATAGATGAACCTACACTCCGGGTCAGAAGGGAGAGGAAATGGGAAATCTGTAAAATCCTAAAAATATACTTACTCCAATATAAGCATGAAGGCATACCAGGGAAAAGAAACGGCATTACTTTTGAAAGAGACGCGGGGAGAAAGGCCCCGCTGAAACCCTTGGGGTCGCCCCAGGACCTTAAAAAGAAACTAATAAATAAACTCCAGGCCTGGGACTAATTCAGAGCAGCCCGCGAAGCCGAAGAAGTCCCTTGGGGTAAAAGGCGCAGATGGTGTGCCTCAAAACGCAGTTAAAGGAAGCCGTGTGAGGATCGGGGGCGGCGTGAAGGGGGAAAGGAGCGATGGCCCAGTCGGGATAAAAGGGAGCAGAACTATCATTCATAGTAGTGCCTATGTCTCGGGAGGTGTTTACGCGTTACACGGCGAGATGTTGGGGGGGAAGCCGCCTGAGAGGACTGAAGGATCACTCCTTCACGCATCAACTTCACAACATCCATAAGTTGTGATTTTCGGCAGCGTGCAGGGGAGGGGGCTGCTAACTCGACTGCGCGCGAGGAATAGACGGTGGAACCTTATGCTCCAACTTCCCTCGTTAGAGAGGGCAAAATTCGCTGCGGCTGGCCGGGCAGAGACGTCTCGATTCTAAGTAAGGCCGATCACCTGCACGATAATTGGAGACTAACCGCCCTATCATAGGGGGCAGATATAAATAGAGGAGGAACGTCAGAGGAGCGACACATAAGTTACTTTCCGTTCGCAAGACGTCGGTCCGGTAGAAACGACGAATCTAAAGAGAAAGGGAGCGGTCAAGTCACCTTTTCCTAAAATCAAAAGACGCGACACACCCGTGGGACATCACGCGAGACAGGGGGCAATCCAAGAAGGACGCGTCGAGATACTACCAAAAACCTCGTGGGCGGCTACAAGCTCGGAAAAAATCGAATCTCTCGAAAAAACAAAAACTATTATTAGGGAAATAATAGAGAGCGAGGGGTACTCTGGTAGCATACAAGACGCCGGGTGGTCTTGGGGATCGGCGTCGGCTGGGGGGGCGGAATGAATCTAGAGGAAGGTTTTCAAGTGACGGGGGGGTTAAAGGGTAATTGTGTATACAAACGTATAGAAATACGCACGAACAGATAGCTAGTGAGGTAAACTATCTATCAAATAACCGGCTCAGCTTAATGCAATTTACCTTGCTGCGCGATGAACTTGACAGACATCTGGGTCATCAATCGGGGGGACTGTTAGAACACGCCCGGCCGGTCGCGGAAGTATCAGAAAGGAATCTGGAGACGGGAAAAGAACTCACTACGACTTAATGCTAATTAGCGACGCCTGGGAAAGCGCTGTAAAAGGTCAAAAGGGGAGGACAAGAGAGCATCTCAACTTCAGCTATACAAGGAAAAAACGTAAACGGCCTGCAAGGAAACATTAAACACAGGGAAGGAGAAGTGGAAGGTGATCCTCCATAGGAGAAAAAGGACTCATGAGTCTGGCAAAATCGGGGGTCTCCGTTGTCAATCCAGAAAGCAAGAAGAATGCGGAAAAAAAAATCGCGATGCGGTGGATGGGGGACTGATCAATAAAACCAAGCGCGACAATGTCCAGGCAAGGGCGATTCTAGCAGAAAAAATAGGTTGGGGGGGGGAAAAGAGCCGGTATCACCACCGTGAAGCGCAGGGTAGCCACTTCAACGGCAGGAAGTTTCTCGGAACTGCTAAAAAGGGGAAATCAGCTCTTTGCCTGGGTGACCGAGAAGGACGCTTGAGGGGGCGGAAGGGAATTGGGTCAACCGCGCTCAGAACTCTCGCGCAGGGACAGAAAACATGACGCCGGGGGGGGGAGGGGGTAACCGTCGGACAGGGGTCTTGTGGGGCGAAGAGCGGGACTCGATGGCACTTAGCGACACATCCACCGTAGTAGGTGCAGGTACAGTGTGACCGGGGGCACGTCTTCGGTCCGCGAACTGAGGAAAAAAGGACCCGTATATTGGGGTATTTCAAACGGAGCTGCGACTTGTCGCCGGGGGGGGGCCGCGTAATAACCGGGGAAGGAAAATGAGGAAAACAAAAAAATCAACTCGGACCCTTGTCCGTGACAGCGTAACCTCGAGAGAAGGGGACACACGAGCACCTTCAAATCACCCCGGGGAGGTACGGGAACCATTCCGACGTGCCAGAGGCTTCCCATGTAGGATCCCTCGAGGACGGGGGTACACGCAGGAGCCGGCAGAGGGGGGTCGAGAGCAGCGGAGGAGATCCCAGGTCGCGCGAGGAGGAGGGAACTTCGCAACTAACAAGACGGACACTAGCGGTTGCGCCGACGGTAAAGAGGGAGTGGGGAAAAGGTTCAGTCTCACACTTTTAGTCGGAACAAATTGGTGAATGGGAAAAGAGTTCCCGAAGGGGACCCGAGAGAGAGTCGCTTCTGTCGGGAGAAGGAGGAAGGAAAAGGTATATGTACCCTGAGGATTCCTGCTACGACTCGGCGTACGAATCCGAGGGGTTATAGAACTCATGGGGGAGAACCGCTGGAGGGGAAATAAGACGAAAGGCTCCAAGAAGAAAGCCTTAACGCCGCTTACATGAAACTGCTGTGGGTGGAGTGGTCCATTAGAAATGTGATAGATATATTGTTTTAGAACTTTAAAAGACTCTCTTATGTCAAAGGCTTAACTAAGCGCCCCAAACTGATCGCTATCTAAAAGGGAGAAACCAGTTTCCCTGGAAAGTCAGGAAACATACGAGTAAAAGAGTGGAGGACTGGATCAGTCCGGAAGACAGAAACTCCTTGAGATTCGTTAGAATAATCGGGGGGGTTCGATCAGCGCCACCGGGGCATTAGCAAAATCAACTCTCTCGAAGAAGTACCGAAGCTCGTTTTTAGCTCTAACGGGGACTGGATCAACCATGCAACTATCTGGTTTGAGGAGAGAGGGGGGGAGCAGATCGCTTTCCAGAAGAAAAAAAAGGTGAAGTGGCGGTGGCACCAGCTAGGCGAGTTGGACGGGAAAGTGCGGCAGGTCTACTCCGGAACGGTGAAAAGATTAAGGTCCGATTTAATTGGAATTCAAGGTAAACGGGGAGGGGGGGGGGGTCAAATCCCTCAATTCGTGTTCTTAAGGGGGGGGAAGGGGTGTACATCTCCTCAGTCGAAATTTTGAAGGGAAACAACGGCAACCGAGCCCGGTCGTACAAGAGAAGCAAAGCGGGAAAGCTTAAAGCTTTTTTTCAGGGGAGCCTATCTTCGAAAACAATAGAAGGAAGGCTCCTCAGACTTTAAAGCCGATCGTGAAAGCCTAAGGGCTCAACGAGACAAGGAAAGAATTGCTCACTTTAAGCTAAAAGCGGTCTCGGATGGGAGGGCCAGGACTTGTTGGGCGAAGCGCAAGGTATGATGATGCAGGTGGGGGATATTATAAGACCGCTGGGTTAGATTCTTGATTAAAAAGACTTGAGCATCTGCCGGTTTGGAGGTTAATTCGGAGAATCAAAAAAAAACAGCCTCGGTCCGATCTCTGGGGTGAAAAAGGCGGCCGTAGAAAGGATTTCGCTAACTGGGCAAGAAATAATTTCATTTTTTGGTTGGAAAAGGAGGGTCAAGGGCCCTCCTGCCTGATGGACGACCGATGGGAAGAGGCGAGCAAGGAAAAAAGGAACTGTTGAGGACGCTAACAGAATCAAACCTTATTGCCGCCCAGATAAGTCGAGGTCCGAAATCCACTGAAAGCCGAACATCATGCGTAATTCCTTAGAAAATGGAGAGGGGAAGGGATCTTATCTATAATAAATCAAAAAGGAAAAGAAGGGTAAAGGGAGGGAGGTGCCTGGACCCTAATATTTCCTCACTCGGGACGAGTTGCGCGGAGTGGGACATCAGACGAGAATGAATAAGGGAGGGGAAAAACTCAGGGGACAGGGAAACGAAGAAAGGAAGGAAGGACAATCTTAGGAGGGCTAATAATAAATACAAAGCGGGAATAGTCACGAGGAAAACACGAAAGGGAGGATACCAATACACACGGGGAGGGGGGAGAGCCCCTCGTCCATCGAGATGGAGTAGTGTCGACCTGCAGGCCATGGCAACCGATCAAAGGAAGTCTTGGGGGGGGGGCTCCCTGTAATGCCCTAGGCAAAACGAGATTCCAATTCCAACTGGCGTAAAAGACGGAAGGTCCATGAGGCTGGAGGAATTGGGGTTGATGTATTAGAGAGGGAGAGCAATCAATAAGAAAGTGCACGGAGAAGATGTGAAAAGGGGGTGCTTTTAGTTGGGGGGAAAAGAGGGGTAGCTGGTTAGACTGCAATACGCGAAAGTTACGGGGATAGCAAAGGGAAGGTATACGACAGAAAGAGGGGTTACTCAGATCATTCAGGGATGGGAGGGATATCAACCCGCCATTTTCCAAGGAAGGGCTAAAAGATCGTCAAAGGAAGGGGGGGAACCCTCCCGGGTCAATCAGGACGGAAGACGGGGGAGTGAAAATCCGGAACTTCACCATATCAATATGTCAATTGGCATCAGAGGGAAGATATTCGCGGCTTGGGTGAGAAAAGCTTCCAGACACGAAGCATGAATAACTTGGGGGAGATCAAACATCAGCTAGAGAATACCTCTAACAAGGCGATCTATTAGGGCAGGGAGAATCCATTGTTGACGTAGTATTGACCATTGTACTGCTGGAGTGCACTTACTCCCTTTCTAGGAAACCTTCTAGATGGGGGGGGCATACATCGGCACAACCTGTTACTAGGGGCTGTCGCCGATGGGTTACTCTGCTCTTTTAACTTTTTGCCATTTCGCGCGATAGCAAGTAAGGCCACTAACGAAAGACATGGGGATAGGAGAGAAAAAAAACAGGGGGGGAATGAAGGGGAGGAGGCTGGGGGAGTTGGAGGGATAAGTAGGGAAGAATCGGGAGGAGGAGGCTGAATCTAAAGGGGGAGAGGGTCCCTCTCCCTTGATAAGAGAGACTTAAAGGGGAGATCAGAGGAAATTAGCGGATGCGAACTGATGTGGGAAGGCTCGCCGGGTCATCAGTTCACGATCTCTTAAACGAGATAACCGTGAAGAACCTCAAAAACGGGAACTATCAGAGGGGGGACTTGTCGGTACATCTATCATACGCCCGTCGTCTCTGGTTCGCCGAGAGAGGAAATTTTGAAGGAGACTCACCGGCTGGGGGCAGCTCACGAGCTAAAAGAAATTCTTAGAAGAGGGGGGAAATCTGCCATGTGATTCAGTTCCTACAATCCGAAGAAGCGTTTGGGACTTTCGAAAAGGCGCTGAGAGAATGGAATGTGGGACATTTTCGTGTATCTAATAAGTGAGACAGGGGGGGGATCTGATGGTTCACGCGGGTTAATGTGAGACAGGGGTGGACCCAAAAAAAAAAAACTCGATCCTAAAAGCAAGCGTAGCCAATCGCCTTTTTCCAAGTTCCAATCGCCTGTGGGCGCTGGTCTTCGGTGGAGAGAGAGGTGCTGGCGAAGGGCGACGAGATTTCAAACCAGAGAAAACCGATACTTGGACCCGGCTCACTTGCTCTCTATCCGAACGGTGGTGGCGCTACCGAAGGAACTAGAGGAGGAGGGGGAGACTGGGTGCTACTTCTTCACTCAAAAGTTGCGCAACTTGGAGATCTAGGCTAAAGACTCGTAGAACTACCGGGCGACTTAAAGCTGGCGAGCCGAACGACGCAAGGGGAAAAAACCTCTCCATGGCTCTAAAAGGCCCTAGGGGGGTAAACCCTGACCGGGGCTCTACCCCTTCTCTCAAGTGCAGCATCGACAGAAAAAGAATTCAGACGGAAGCAAAAGAGGAGGTTTTGCAGTCTTGGCTATTTTAATAAGTTCAGGATCGAAGTGAAATAAGAAGGGGAGAAAAGTTACAACGGTGGGGGGGGTTCAGAAAAGGGAGCAGCGGAAAATAAATCTAAGAGGCACTTCGACAATTGTCGCATCTAAAGAAAGATTACGGTCTTTCGACGGCAGGCAGAAACCTTCTAGGAAAAGAGGAAAGAGAAGGAAAAAATGACCCGCCGGGGGGGAATAAGGGGTAGAAGAAATAAGCCTTTCGTCCAACTAGCAACCCCCCCAACCGGCATTAACTGACATTACCTACACTAGGATTTGGATCTACACGAGACGGCCCCGGGAGAGGAAAGTAGGGCAGGATACGAACAGAAGCGAAAAAAGGGGGACCTTACTTAAGGAAAAGAGTCATCCTGAACGGTAAGGGGGAGAATTGGCTCATGTGGAGAAAAAAAGGTTAAAATGTGAACTATCGTGCGACAGGGCGCGCTGGTGACGACGGGGATGTTGCATAGGCTAACGGATGGACAAGGGTCGCGCAGGTCTGCTTTTCATGAAGACGGGGCACGGAAAAAATGTTTGCCCGGAAAGACTGGCTAAGCGGGTCGTCCTTCGCGTCAACAAAACGAAAAGGCGCATCAGGGGGGGTGCCAAAGATGGGTCAATAATTTCAGACTTCTTGCAGAGCATCCTGCAAAGAGAATGCGCGGGGCGGGAAGAACTGGCTGGAACCCTTCAATGGCAATGCGACGAGTCGTACGCTTCAGGGGGGCCCAATCGCTTCCCTTCAGGCTGCGAAGAAAAGCAGAGCTACGGGACGAGGGTCCTAGAGGCGGAAAATAGAGGGAAGGACTCCGGGGAGGAGCTGCACCTAATGCCGAAGGAGGAACTGCGTGCTGGCGCGAGAATCTGCACGCTCTGGGGGATACCTTCCTGTTACTGGCGGCGGAGTACATGAGTGGAAGACATCCCATGACGAAGACCCAAGTCTTTTAAAAACGCTTCATGAAGCCGCACGAACGCGGGCCTGGATAATCCCCGCAGAAGGATTAGGGGGATCTCGCGCACACTTACGTAACCAAAGGGAAAGCTCTCCCTCCACAAAAAGAGGGGGGAAAATAGGAGCTATTCGGGTGCGCTAGTAGTTGGGCGGCGACAAAACGCGGGGCGGTGGCGAGTAGAAAAATCGGAGGTATCGAGCGCGGGGGAAGGTGTTCTTGGGGTGTCTTACAGGGGGGGTTGCTGTTACGTCGTAAGAAGAAGAAAAAAAAAAAGGATCGAAAAGGCGGTAGAGGCCCGAAAAGGAACGTCAGCAGGTTAAAAAGCTCCATAAAAATCAGCCTGACATAGAGGGTTCAACGGGCCTACTCTAATCAGGAAGGAGATAGTGCAGAAGAAGGACGATCTGTGCAACCACATCAGAATAGCGAGTAGCCGACATTGTAAAGGGGGATGCACCGTAAATAAGGAGAAACCGGAAAGAGTACGGGGAACACACATGAACACTTTCCTTCATCACATGGGGGGGAAAAGGTCTCCGGTGGTTTGATGTCAAGGAGGAGGTTCTATAAATTAGTACGCGAAGGGATGCAGGTCAAAAAGCCGTTTCGCGTCCTAAAAAATCCACGAAAGGAATCTAAATAGGGCCACTCGGTAACCTGACAGGTTCACGCATAAGGGAGAGCACCACAGCGACCATGCCGAACGGAAAGGCGGATTCAATTCCAAAAGCACGTAACGAAAGCGGTGACAAAAATTAGCCACGTTCACAGCTGATGGGTAAGGAGGATCGGGGACAAAGAAGGGGAAAGGTATTGACCTGGCATAGAGGCCAGTTGGAATTCTCTGATCGCCGTCAAAGGCATTTGAGAAGAATCCCGTGGTTAATACCCTGGGGCTTGCGGGGTCGAAAGAGCCCATATAAGAGGCCGTTTTCGTGAGGCCTCCGCGGGGAAAAATGCAGTGATGAGTGGCTTACTAAAGGCTGGCGGGGCCGGAGGATCGGATTTGACACAGTGCGATACAAACCACTAGGTTCAGATTCCCGATGACGATCATGTAGGGGGCGGACATGCACTTCGGGCGTTCGAACATAACGGGAAGGTAGGAGGAGAAAATTTTATCCATGAAAGCCGTAGATACTCGCGAAGACAGTTTAGGACCAAAGCCACCGCAGTCCTCTCTCCTTTTCTTTCAAAGTACAGCTAGCAAGGGGATTCCCCCGTAAAAGGCCTCGAGCAAAAGAAGTGAAAGACTATCAAAAACATTTCCGGTGTTCCTCTGGCTTCCCTGGGGAAGGAGAAAAAACGGGAGACACTATACTTTTTGATTTCCAAATTGCAGACGTAACCTTTTGAGGGTAGGGCCGCTCTACTTCGGAGTATCTTAAGCATCTGGGAGCGTTAGCGTCGAGTCACGCTTGAAGGCCAGCAGGTCGTCCAGAAAAGATGAAGGCCGTAGCTCGGGTCCCATGAACTCCCTTGTTTCGGAAATTGCGTGGGTTAAAGGCACGTCGCCACAGCAGATCGGCAGGGATATCTGCAGCCGAGGTAGGGGGGTAGACTAGACATAGAAGTTCTGGAGAGAAAGTAAGATTTTATCTTCGGAGGGGAACGTGGCTCCCCATGTAAGCAACTCTATGCGAAACTAAAAAGAAACAACGAGGAGTGAGAAAGCTGTAAACTTCTTGGTACTTCTTAAAACTTGCTTCGTATGGTAGTAAAGGAAGCGGTCTCTAGAAAGGTGGGGCAAACTCTGGTACCCTTGGGAACGCTTACGCGTTTCCGCAGGATCTACCAATTGGGGTTTCCACTGGGCTAAAAGAAAAAAATTCATTCTGAGGACCATATCCGGAACTAAGTCTCCGCATCGGGGATGAGGAATACAGGGACACCACGGCAGCAAGGGAGAGGAACCATGAGCAGAAGGGGAGAGTCCAACACCATCTACCAAATAAAGGAGCCCATATCTCCTATACTCCCGCCGAGAGGGGTCGTTTCCTCTAGGATTGGCCGCTCCCACGAGAGGGGTGGAACGAGAGGGGGAGGGAAGGACAGGATCTCGTCAGAAGGAAAGAGGAAGCTGCAAAAAATGGGTGACCTCGGGGCTGACGAAAATTCACGGCAACATCTCGGGGGACCAGGGAGCGGAGCCGATGGGATGGTCAAAGTGGAAAAGTCGGGGGGGGTGGGGAGGGAAGACCATGTAATTTTCGGAGGGGGGGGGTGCGAAGCGCCAGGACTTTTCGGGGGACCCAAAGCTCACCTAGCGCCGAACCCCAGAGATAAAAGGCCGGAAAGGAAGGGGGGGCCGGCCCTGCTGACAACCCGAGCCGGAGGAAGGCGAAGAAAAAGGGGTGGAAGAAAAGAGGAAGGCCTCCTGGTGCCTCCTTGATCAGTAAAACTGGATAGTCAAATCTCTCTCCTAGGAAGGGCAATCGGATCCCGGTGTGAAGGGAAACACGAAGCACCCAAAGAAGGAGGATGTAAATTGTGGCTAAGGAGGAAAGAAGGACAAGGCCTTTGAAACGGGGGGGAAAAGGGTATCGGCTAGGTTCTTGACGGCGAGCAAGCCGTCCTTCCGCCGGAAGCGAGGGGTGAGTTGAACAAGACTTTACTATCATAACATTGAAGGAAGGGTCCTCTAAGGGTTTTGTCTGGAGTTCAAAAAGGGACCGACCTCAGCGTCAAACCTAGGGATCGTAAAGCGAGCACTATGGGGCCTTTGGGGAAGGAGGAAGTACGGTCGAAACGTCAATAGGAGTAGGAACTAAAAAACACGCAAAAGCCGAACATCAGGGGGATAATGCCTTAGAAATATAGTGAGGGACGAGAGACTAGACAAACCATTCCAGCCTTTAACGAGGGGAGGGTTTGGCCGTTCTGGGAACGCCGCATTTGCGAGGTGAGAAGGATTGCAGAAGGAGGGCCAGGAAGGGAGGGAAAATGAAGGGGCGAGCTCACAATCGGGCGGGCTCGGGAACGTCAGGTTCAAAAACAGAATTCTCCCCGACACCCTCATGGGATCCTTCAACAAAAAGGGAGGCTGAGGAAAAGGAAAAAAAGGACGTGGTAGTGGTCCAGCGGTCACGTCTTCAGGGGATCTAGTAATATCGGGGTGTGCCGCCTGATCTAATAAAAATACCTCCTAGAAATAGGAGGATGAAACCAATAACAGAGCCAACAGCGCAAGGGGGAGGGGGACGGAAACGGGGGTAGGTTAAAAATGGAAGATGGACAAGTAGTGTGCTGTAGGAATCTTGTCAAAGAGCCTTAGGAATTACGCTTGGGTGTGGCGGCCTTTGTTGAAGAATAATTGGTTCAGGAGAAAGGCGAGGGACAGGGGGGCGGCTGAGCTTGGGAAACTCCTAAAATTGGACAACGCGCCAACTCGTGCGATCCGGATGGATGGCGTTCAAAACCAAAGAAACAAAGGAGGCGGCAGGGGAGCGAAAAAAATATGGTCTAGAGAAGCAATCACCGAAAAGCCGAATGTACTTGATCGCCGACGGCAAGACCGAGCAGAGGAAGCAAGCAGGGCTACACGAATGGGCACGATTCGGACTGTAGGACTTGACGCAAGGAATCAGAACGCGGTAAGCTCAAAAAGGGAAAAGAGCGCACGCCGAAAGAAGCCGGAAGATAGATGGCAGGGGAACAGGGCTGGGAGGGGGAAAAAATGAAGTCTTCACGCGGGAACTATACTCCGAAACAGGGGATGGTGGTTCGAATCGCGAGGAAAAAGTAGGAGGGGGGAGATCGTTAGGGAAGGGGGTCGCTTGATCAGGGGCTCTTTTTCGAGAGAAAAGGTAGGAACGGGGTCAAAGCAAAAACCAAACTAACGGAAGCATTTCTGCTAAACACCGGGAGGGGAGAAAAGTGATGGAATATTCCCAGGAAGTCCCGGGTCAGGGAGAGGTATGGATGTGCCCGCCACCGCTCCTGGTTGCATACAGATAATTCCGATCAGAGGGGGAGGACGAGAATCCTTTGACCCAAATACCTACTACCAAGAGTTTGGGTGGTTAAGGGTCGCTCTCGAGGATACCACTACGAAAGCAAATGAGAAAGGATATCGACGGGGGGAGAGGGGGGCAGGGGTTAAAAAAGTCCTCTCATTAGCTACTATAGGTTCTCATGAAATGGTAGGAGGATCGTCAAGGAAGAAGTCAGAGAAAAAGAGTTGGGGCGGGCGTCAGAACTGGAATAATTTGACAATCAGGTTATTGGAGAGTACTGCATGTATAAAAACTGGGATTTGCTTCGATGGCTCTCGGTGGAGGTAAAAGGGGAAAAGCCGGTTTGAACCAATATCCGGCAAAACCTCTACACGTCATCAGCCTCCTAAGGGTGGTTCAAGAAGCGGGGAAAAAAACCGCAATGTGCTCAGGTTCTGCGTGTAAGAAGCCGCGGTGGTGGGCGGAAGAAGGGGGGGGCTCCACCATACTCGAGGCTGGGAAGTCCGGGGTACGGTGTTGCGAAACGTAGACCGAGGGAAAGGCACCTCGAGGACCGACCTATGACTACGGGCGAAGCGGGACGTGCATCACAAGACGGGAGAACCAAGAGGACAACTTCCTTAAGGAAGTTACCATCTCGCGGAAGAAACGAAAGGCTGATCCTGGGTAATAGTGGGCTTAGGGGAAACTGGACGCTTCGCTCCTATCTACTAGGGCGATGATCTCATCAGCGCGCGTAGAAAAGTGAGCCTATGAACGGTATTGTAAGAATTCTCGGTGTCGACAGAGGAAGGCCATCATTTCGAGACGAAGACAAGGCAGGGCTGGTGCGGAGAATAGGGGGTGATCTCATGGAAGGGGTCGTTGGGTAACCCCGTTTTCCGATTTGGAACGGATCACTTACAAAGTATAAGTCTCATTAGGGGGGGAAAACTTTATTAGGTCTTTATCAAAGGAGGAGAGAAAGGCGCTCGACAAGTACGAAGAAAGAACTACGTTCAAATGCCAGGGAAATATCGTCACCTCAGGAAGAAAAACTAAAAGAAGGGGCTGCCAGGGGACCGCGAAAGGTACCAAGATCGGAAAAAGGGGAAGCATAGGATTAAGTCAAACCAGTGCATTCCAGGAAAAACAGACCAGAGGCAAGGCATGGGTGCAGCGCTCGCTGGATCTGGGCAGGCTCAGGATTCAAAGGTGAAGAAAACGCCTCACGAAGCAGAAAAACTTAAAAAGTCCGT
>Ga0179591_1328153_pt1 | contig 14457 bp, 16 predicted proteins | sample CZOMad2_1_08_16f_FD_182891 | JGI IMG/M metagenome (GOLD analysis project Ga0179591, IMG submission 182891) | Vadose zone soil fungal communities from Angelo Coast Range Reserve, California, USA - CZOMad2_1_08_16fungal (PacBio error correction) | ecosystem: Environmental > Terrestrial > Soil >...
CGAGAGAAGGGGGGATTCTAACAGAGGGGAAACACGCCTAATTTCCGTTTAAAAAAGCAACTAAAGAAGTTGAAAACGAAGGGAGTTCACTCAGGAAAAGAAAGAGCAAATACGAGGGGACGAAGACAGGAAACAGGCAACAAATCAAGGCATTGCATTCCTTAGAGTGCATAAGGCTGCAAAGCAAACTCGAACATCTCGCCTTATAATGACGAAGAAGGGGAAAGTCGAGGATCTATCGAACAAGGAGGTGTGGGCCCGAAGGGAAAAGACTACGATAGAAGACATGAATTCTTTACCGTCTGAGAAGATATGAAGGACGGCAGAGGAAAGAGGTCTGATTTAATACCGCGGACTCAAAAAAAAGTGCGACTAATTAGAGAATCAGAATATCTCATATCTTCCTTAGGTTCAGAGAAAGGAATTATGTTTGGAAAGTGAAAATGAAAGAAAAAAGAAAGAACTTGGACATACACGCACACCTGGAATAGACTTTCGTGATAAAAAAGAGAAGTCAACTAAGCTCGGGAGGTGGGGACCTAGAAAAAAAACCGCATTTAACCATCCGTCGGTGGGGGAAAACTGCCACGGCTTACCTTGTTGAAGAAAGGACTAATACGGAACTCAGCGGAGGTAAAGGAAGATCTGCAAGAAGCGGGAAAAGAAGGACCTCCGTGGGGCGTTGGAAAAAGGACTTGGGAATCTAAAAAATGGCGGGCTAAGGGACACCAAGGCTCTAAACTCGATTAGTGAGAACACCTTAGAAGCGCAGGAAAGGGTTTCCTTCTCTATCATGGAAAAAAAGGACTTCAGTTCGAATGGTAGTAGAGAAATCAATGCGGACGCAAAAATCGGATCAAAAAGGTCCGTTAATATGAGAAACTTAGTGATTTCGCCGATTATCAAGGGGATCCTTTCAAAGGAAGCAAAAAGGTGATAAAAACAGGGAAAAATCTCAGAGCTCATGACCAATCACAGAAGAAAAGTTCACAATAGCCAGGGAAAGCTGAGGGTCAGTCGGGTTAATCAAACATCTTCTTCAAAAAAAAAAAACACTATAAATAAAGAGAAGAACAATCCGTGTCCAAATAGTGAAGTACTGTCGCGAAATCCAATGATCAGAGGACCAACGACTCAAGGGAGAAGATCGCGTCAGGGGGACTATCAAGGAAGTAGTGAGAGATTGTCAAACGCCTAATAAAGACCATCTAGCAATAATACTTATCAAATCTAGACACCATTCACTTAGGAAGGGGGAAATCGTACCTGTACGACTGGAAGAGTCAGAAATCACTGAAGTGATGCACTTCCGAAGGGGGGGGGGAAGGTAAAAAAAACGCCTTATTCAAGGTTCCTCGTTAAAAAAGGAATGGGTACCGGCACAAGGAAGTATGGAAGGACATCACGCTCGATTGAAAAGGCGCAGGAAATATTAGCAAAGTACATAAGTACGTCACCGTTCGTCTTCCATGTAGAGATGTGATCCTGCATCATCGTTTGAGGAAAGGTAAAAGGCAAAGCAACCCTGTACAGCCAGGGGGGGACGTATCCTGCGGTTCCAGTGAAGGGGAAAGGACTTTCAATTACACCTGGGAAGATGCTGGCTGGGTGAAAAACTCTAAGAGGGCACTAAGAAGGGGGAAGAGATCAGAAAAGTGTGGCTGAAACCCATCCAGAGAAAAACGGTGGTGGGTCATTCATTAGAAGATGGCTACGAACGACGACAAAGATGTCCCGCCCGTGGGGAGGGGGAGAGAGGCTCCCCTCCCCGGCCTCAACTAACGGAAGAGGGAGTGGTAAATGAAAAGAGCCGCGACGTTTAAGACTGTCGATCTGGTTGGTTTTACGACTCACATTAACTTTACTGTTCTAGATGGAGAAAAAATTCACCTGTGCTGAAGGAAAGATAACCAGGGAAGGACGCGATGTCAGCGCACCAAGGACGGAAGGATTTGGGCGCGTCCCGACCTAATTTGCCGGTAGTTGGGGAAAGTTCCAGGTGACCCGGTGGAAAAGGGTTTTGGGATGCCTTTACACAGGGGGAATGTCTGCGCACTCCAGAGGAGCTAGGTTTCCTCCTAACCCGACGCTTCACCGGGAGGTCAGACCTCCTCGCGAAAGAGAATCAAACTGAGGTAGAGGGGCCGAAAAAAATCGCTTTTCATTCTGTAGAACTCGTGCATTATTCGTCGATAAGAGGAGTAGGCGGGAAGATCGAAATAAGAAAGAGGGGGGGGACGTGATGACTCCTTTCATTGTTTCAGGGAGGGATCGGCTCAGGGACGTGGAAAAAGACACGATGGCCATATAAAAAAATTAGGAGGAACCAACTGACACCTACCACTGGGCCAATAAACCGGAAAAAGGACTGTTCCAACGAATGTCCGCCGAACTCAGGAAAAAACCACTGTAAAGGGTCACAAGAAGTCAAGGGGTTTCCAACAAACCTTTGAGGGGGGTGCGGCTCTGGATCGCGGAGTGTGGTTGCCAGAGTTGAATAGCCAAAAAAGGTTAAAGCGCGACTCAAAGATACGGCCATCAAGCACCCTTGTCATGGAAAGGGAGAATAACACCATGTCGAAGGAAAAAATGGAAAATCGCGCCAACAGTGTGACTAGTACAGTGGGAGTCCCACCCGACCAACGAAAAAGAGGGAGGAACCGAGATGTATCTCATGTTAGAGGATCCGGGGGTTTGGCGGGGTGAGACAATGGGCGTCGGGGGGAAGAGGTGAAGGATAAAAAAAAGGGAAAACCCATTTGGATTGGGGCAAACATCGATAAAAAACTTAGAATGGTCTGGGGAAGAAAATAAATAGAGGTGGGCTAGAGAAACGCACCTGTGTGGAGACATGACGCGCCATATCACTGGGCCCGAGGGAAAAGGGGGTACACAAGTTTGCAGACGTCGGCATGGGAGGGTTGGTTGTGAACCTGCGTGGAGAAAGCGGGGGGGAAAAGGCGATAATCAAAGCTCCCGTATCGCGTCAGAAGATACGTGGAACTTTAAAAAGACAGAGAGACTAAAGGTCGCAAGCGGACTACTTAAAAGAGGAATTTCCGGGTCGGGTGGATAATCCTTGGGAAAAAGGGGATGCACAAGGCCAGGAAACCGCCTTACGTTGAACAACCTGGATCATCTGACTGTCCTCTCTGAAGTTGACTGTTACTAAAGGAAGAGGTGTGCGTATTCCACCAATAGAGAGGTAAGGGAATCACCGGAAGCTCTAAGGGAATCTAGCCTGCCAGAAAAAATGACATCTCGTGGTAAAACGTTTCCAGACAGCTCCCCAAAAATCTCAGTCGGATTTTTTCACTCCAAGGAAGAGAACCAATTACCCGGCTCGAGAAAAAAAATAGAGGCCATCCGACTGCCATGGCAGTCGTACTTAAGCTCAGGTTTACTGGAAAACAGTTTTGACCTAGAGAGAAAGGAGATATCCATAATGCAGGAGCATGAACAACCTGTAAAATCGAATGGCAGATCGAAGCTGAATGGGTAGGAAAGCGACCCAGTCCCCCGTCAAAACTGGAGGAGGGTTTTTGAAAGCTCCAACCACAAGATATCTCTGCTCCTTCAGAGGAAGGCTTAGTACCTGCTATCTGGTTGATGCGAGAAGTGACCTCGGGGGGACTGGTAATAGCCACCTCTAGGCCAAACCCCGGAAAGGAATCACCTGAACGTATCGAGAGGTGAGTTCTAAGAAGGCTCAAACTCCCCTAAAAAGGGAAAACCCACACAAACAAAGAATCGCAAAGAAGGGGAGAGAACAGGTTGCGCGAATTTCGGGATTAAAGGGAAAAGAAAGTCGCTAAGGTAGTTTGATCTCCATCAGGGGAAGGGGGCCGGCTCTGGTCCGCGGGGTCTGAGAGATTGAACGTCGATCCTGAAGAAATCCCTCCAGCCCATTAGGGCCAGGGTTGAAAGATGCAGGATAAAGTATGTCAAAATCATCTCGTGGAGGAACCTCGACCGATCTGAGGGAGAAAACGATATCGCCTCCTCAATCGGGAAAAATTTCCTCTTAGATGCAGGAAGAAAAACCAGAACATAGCACTTCTCTCACTCATATAAATAGCCTACCACGATCAGGGGCGATCTTGGTCGAATCATTGAAGGCTCACGAACAGGTGGCGGGACGTAGAAAACTCAAGCACAATCAGAAGATATTTATTGAGGCCGGCTAGGGCGTTAGGCTCGATGTATTCTCTCGGTCTGAAAGTCTCGACGATTCTGTGATTAAGCCTTCATAGGTGAGGTCCACGCGGCGGAGAGAGGAGTATCGAGCTCATCATCCTTTCAGCGTGGGTCCGCGAGAAAAACCACGCCGATAAGGGACGGGAAAGTCTGAAAAGGGGGAAGAAAAATACTCAACGCGCCTGAAGGGCCATATAGCATGAGAATTGTGCGAGTGAAAGAACCACATCCCCAGGAAAAGGAGAATGAAGGCTATTCGGGGGGGTAAAAAAAGAAGGCACCGCAAGCCTCCCTCCGGACAGGGAAGGGGGTCATGCTAGTCGACTTTTTGACGCCTGCACGACTTCTAGGAAGGTGCTTTAGAGGGAAGGTCTGTGTTTAACGGTCAAGCTATCGGTAGGAGTGAGGGAATAATCCCTAACCCCCTTACGAAGAGAGAGCCCGAGTAAATCTCGTATACGGGAAAATTCCAGAAAGAGTAAGTCTCTGGGCTCTAAAAAGAAGTATCGCGGCAAGCCGCCCGATTCTTCCGGGGATATAGCAGGTTGAGTTTCTACCGGTAACAGCTTAAGCTTCAGCTGGCACAGAAGGCGGGTATTTTCTTCGACCAACATGAAAAGGGACGAGGTCGCCACTGGGAGACCACTCCTGCTTTAGAGATAACCTCGGCGTAGGGATAAAAAGTTATGAAGAACGAACGGGCAAAAAATAACGGATCTCCGATACATCCAGGTTCCAAAGAACGTAAGCTGGTGCTGCCGAGACGACTTCCACAGGACATGTAGTTCGATTAAACCTAATTTGAGAGCCGCAAGGAACAGACCTTCTTAGATAAAGGCCAGCACTGAGAAGAAATAGGTCGGGGGAGGTAAGGAAAAAGCTCTCCAGTTCAGCCTGGGCAACGCGCCTGGCTTCCCAATTGACAAGGATTCATGAAGGCTCGAAGTTGAGACTGTGATGCTCATAAGGTTAATCTCTGCCAGAGGGGACTAGAAGCGTGTCAAAGGCCGGGGGACAGCGCCAGAGCTAGAAAGACGTAAGTCTCGCTGAAGTCTCAAGGAGACACTAAAAGCCAAAGTTGAAAAAAGCGGACGCTATGTGAGCGTCGTGGGGGGACTAGAACTTAGTACATTGGTGGGGCGGGGATAGAATGGCCGGCACCCTCCTTGGACATGATCTCCCAAACCGGAGCAAATCACCCATAGTTTTTCGGAACACTGGCTCGAGGTTAGAGAAGAAAATCGTAGAGTTCGGACTTTTAGCAGTGTGTCGGGCACCGGAGGGGGGCTCTTACGAGGAGCAAGTCTCAACTCGTAAAAATATAGGGATTCGAGGTGAGCTCATCTGTTATCGTCGGGGGTTCTACCTCTAGTCTGCGCAGCACGGTATTGTTTTCGCGAGGTCCGCAACCAACGGGCTTGTGCCGGTCAGCCCTCGATGTAGATTCGCTTTTGCTTCTGAGGCTTCTTTCCCTGACCCAAATCGAAAAGCACTGTTTGTACGTGCAGAGTCCGAACTCGTCCGCTTCCTCCAGAAGGGTTCGATCTTCCACGCGAATGTGCAGTTGTCTACCCCTACGGCTCGGGTGGGGGTCCTCTAGTTGATCTGAGCTCTTCCGAATCTCAGGATAACTGCCTCCCTGATGAGGTGTTCGGAGGGAGAGACCAAGCAACAGAAAGAAGCCACAACCTCTTCAAGGGAGAGAGCCCAAGAGAACACAACGTGTAGGGGGGAAATAAAAAACCTCGAGGAGAAATTAAGAATAACTACGGCAACTTACCGTTCAAGGTTTGAGAAAGGAAATGAAGAAGATACTAACAAAAAAAGAGAACTTAAAAACCGGGCAGGCAGGGGGGGATGGATTGCGTGGATGGGAAGTTAGTGGGGCGTCTGTGTTGGGGGTCTTGGGCTTCTTGGCGTCGTGTTGGCACCTGTAAGCGGGAGGTGAACTACAATGATCTGTTCTCAAGTGGTCGGGGGGGGGAGAGGGGTTACCGGGTTGGGGTTGGGGAATAGGGGACACTAGCCTACTAGAACAACTTAGAAAAGTCTTCGGGTCTTACCGGGAAAGAGAACTGATTTCCGCCAGAACGTTTGGAAATGGAGGAGCAAACAGCAGGAACAGCCGCCAAGCGATCCACTTTTTAGAGAAGAAAAAACGGGGGCTCTTCTTTCAAGAGCTAACATGACATAATCTATTCCAAAGGGGGCAAAGTATAATCGCCATTAGACGTTTCCTAGGGAGGAAGCCAAGGGCGTTTTCTAAGAGGAAAAGAGAGGATAAGACCACAGGTTGGGAGGGGGAGAAAAGAAATGGAAATAAGACCTACATCAGGTGGGTCATGGGGAGGGAAGGGGCGCGACGGCGGAAACTTTCGGAGTTCGTAAGAAATATCGTTTTAAAAGTCAGCAAAGAAGTAAAAATTAAGTGGTGTCGAGGGGATTCAGGGGCCGCACTACGCAAAGGTTACACGCCAAAACACGAAAAGATCGGCGAACCTCAAGCGCGTGTTCAGCGACATCGGCTCTTACGCACAAAAATCGGTTGCCCGCGAAAGGAAACCTGAAATTTGATAAAACACGCATCGCACTAATTCTTGATAAAGAAGTCACCTTAACCCAGGAGCCAAACAGCGCCGGAGGCGAGAGAAAAAAAAAACGTGACTGGTTCTCGCTGCGGTTTTTCGGGGAAAGTCGGGCGGGAAACCATTACCCCTTCTAAGGGGTAGTTGGCAATCACGGACAAAGAGGGAAATCGGGAGACTGGGGAGGGAGACGCGGAAGAGGCCCGAGAGACTTCAAGGAAGACGATCTTCCTCAGGACTTAAAAGGGTCTGACGTTAGCAACACGAAATTCTTCTCATCGAAAGAAACGACTCGCGCCGAGGATAGCGTAGGACGAGGTACCAGAAAAATGAAAAGTCCTACAAAAAATCACGATGGGAATTCCTCCCGGAGGAAAGGGTGGAAAGAGCGCGGCATCACTTTAGAAAAAATCTAGCCGCCGCCAGTCAGAAAAATTAGGGAAAGAAGCGAAAATCAGATCAGCTATCAACAAGAACGTACTTTAAAAAGGAGAACAAACCAATTCAACAAACCGCATACCGGCAGGGAAGGATTGTTCGTACTCCGCGCAAGACCTGTTAGTCAAAAAGCCAAATCAGAAGAAAAACGGTGAGGGAGGGGAACTCGAGTTTGAGGGCAAGAATCAAGGGTTCCTGGGACGGTTGCCAGGAAAAAATCTGCTAAGCTGCGGTAACTGGCGTGAAAGGAAAGTTAGGTGCTGTTTGTTAACGTGGAAAAAGGGAGGAAAGATGGAGGCTGATGGGGTCAACTCGACGAGGATGATTCATTAGTTCGTGGGATCTGGGCGAGGGGGAAGGAAATCGCATGGGGGAAAAAACCCGGCGCGATCTTTAAAAGGGTCATTCGGGTATTTGAGGTAAGGGTCTTCACGTGAAACCGGAGGCGTGGCTACTAGTTTAAGGGTCAAAGGGAGAAGAATTGGAGGGGCTATCGAGAATGTTCACTTGGAGAAGAGATGTCCCTGGTGGTCCGGAAAAGAAAATTACTCATCAGTTCTTTAATACTCACGGAGGTGGGGAGAGTCCGTTGATGGGAAAAAAGAGACTCAGAACGGCGAAAGGGTGAACAAAAGAACGGTCAAAGAAAAAACCTGCCAGCTGTAAAAAGAACCTTTGGATCGAAAAAATAGATCTCTGGGAAGAGTGGGTAAGGAGGTATAGGCCGAACTTCGTTGAGCGGGATGGCAGCTTTTGGGGGTTCAACGGCCTAAGGGATGCAATGGGGGGGGGAGAAGACATTCTTGTGTGAAAAAGGAACGGTAAAGGCGCTTGAGGTGGGTGGAAGAATAAGGGGGCGGGGGGTGGTTCGTTGCGGAGGCCACGTGGGACGGGTCCCTGTGCCGTGAAAGCAACCGTTCAGGGAAGAGGGGCATTGGAATGGATATAAAAAATAAGGACAGTTTCATTAATTCAAAAGAAAAGTGGACAAAAAGTCCCCCGTGGTAAGTACGTGGCGCGTTCATTGGAGGACTTCCCTTGGCATTAAAGAGGGGAGAAAAAAGAAAATGGGTGGAGGAGAGGAGGAATGTGGGAAAGAGACTATATGCTACTAAGATTGAACGTGGGGGGGGGACAGGAATGGTTCAAGGAAAGGACTATTGAAAATTGGGGGGGAGCGCTGTCAACCGGGTCATGGGGGGTGGCACTGCTCGTCTGGAGACATTTGGAAACCTTTCTGTGTTGAATAAGCTTTCCAAGACAGTCTAATAAAGGCCTGGGGAGGTTCAGGGAAAGCGTCGTCGGGCGAGTATTCAAGCAGGCAAAAAAAATTTGATTCATGGAGGGGGACAGGGGAAGGGTTTTTATAGGACTTGAGTCGGTCCGGGGGGATCTCGTAAAAAGGGAGAGGTCGTCAATGAAAAAAGAGAGAATTCAGGTTTTCACCGTAAAATGGAAATTTGGTTTTCTGGAACGCCAGCTGTTTCCTGATGGGGGAAACCAAAGAATAATACTGTAGCGGGAGGCTTGAAATCGAAAACCAAATTCTAGAATTAACAAGGAAGGGTGTCATTAAAAACCGACTTTTGGGAGGTTGAGGGCGTAGAGAAAAAAATTTCATGTGTTGGCGTGAGGTTGGGGGGGGGACGGGACTCAGTCAGAGGAAGACAAGCTAGCGATAGGTCGCCGTGAGAGTCCCGGTGTTCTGACGGTTTAAACAGGACGGGAAATCTATTAAAAAAAGACGGTCTCTGTGGAGTCTGGCTAGGGGACTACCACCTCGGGCTGATAGAGAAGTGGTAGAAACGCGTGGCAAGAGGGTCATAGAGAGACTATGAAGGTGTACCAGAGGGAGTAATTTATAATCAAAGCTAAGGTGAATCTTAGGGAATTAAGGGGGGAAAATGGTGAACTTATGAGTACTATAAGCTTGTCCACCGTGCTCTAAGTACAGAACACTGAAGGGGTGGGACACCATGATCGAGAATCGTAGAGTCTAGTAAAAAAGGTGCTCGCCTTCCGGGGATAGGTGGATTCTCTCTGGAGAACTGGGGCCGTGCCTTCTCAAAAAAGAAAAAAAGTACGCGCTGAACAAGAGCAGTTCTTGTCGTCTTGCCTGGGGGGGGTTTGGAAGGGTCTCTAGTTAAGAATCCGATTAGGAGAAGGGTAGAAGAGTGACGTAATTTCCCTTCCAAAAATTCTAAACTTGAAAAAGACGGGAACATCGCAGACGCGGCGCAATAGTACCTCACTGAGCAGTTCTTAGGCTTGAGGGGGGTAATGGGTTGACTCCATGCTAGATGATGGGATATTAAGCGCTCAGGACCAAAAAATACGATGGGCCCTTAGTTTTAGGTGGCGTCGGGGATCAGCATGACCAGGGAAAAGAGTGAAGCTGAGAACATGTTAACGATGAACGCCCGTAGCAGAAAAACGAGAAGGCGGGTGAAAAAAATCGGTCTCCGACGAGCGATGGGAACTTCTGGTGGTCGTAGGTCCGTGGTGCGTGAGGCAAAGGGCGTAGCGGCAAACCCCAGATAAAACTCGGGTGGGGGGTGGGCTGAGTATTCTAGGAACCGGGACTACTAGTGTGGGGTTTGTGAAGAAGACTCTCGCGCCTAAACTCAGGGAGAGTGAGAGCAGCGGGAAAAATCCTTCTGATCTCCTAGGGGCAGGTGATGACTAAAAAAAAAAGTTTCAGGATTAAAATTTCTTCCATCGGAGAGCGGTGAGGATCAGCGCTTGTGCATCGTCAGCAGCGCTGAAGGGGAGGTTAAAAGGCCGCCTACGGAGGAAAAGAGGGCAAACAACTGAATGAGACGAGGCGGGACTCTCAGGCTATTTGGGAATTCGACTAATAAGCGCCACGGAAAAGTAAGTGAGCTTGAGAGATCTTAGGAGAGGGGGGGAAACAGGTTAAACAAAATGCCCACGTTCATTCCGGAGTTGTGTGTTTTTAGGGCTAAAAAAAAGAAGAATGCTATAGGGCCACTTCACGCGGAGGACTCTCTTAAAAAAGGTAGAAGGGGGGCATATCGGAAGTCTCGCTTAGTCTCATGAAACTGGGACGTGAACGATGCGGATTCGTGAGAGTTGCTGACGCCTTTTTGACAAAAAACTTCTCTACACTTAAGGTAACATCACTATCATCTCAGAAAGCCTCCGAGACCTGGCAGAGCCAATCGAGCCTACAGGCCTCCGAACCCATCCCCAGAAGAAAGGAAAATTCGGGCGCTGTCGAGGATATGCCACGTAGGTCTGGCATGCGCGCTAGTGCAGACGCCAATGGGAGAATGACTCGATCGCTGGTGGAAAGGATGGCAGATGCGGTATGGGGCGAAAGGCGGGAGCGTTCATCGGAGAAATAAAGGATCTTCTCCGGGAGGGGTCAACCGGTTACTGAGGTAGGGTGGCGTCCGAGGGTCAAGAAACGATCCTGAGCAAGGTAAGGCACGACCCACAAAAATGGGTTAGAGTGAAATCGAAAAGGGGGAATCTTCAGGAAGCTGATCGATCAGGACTGGCCTCAGCGCAGCGAAGTACCCTCTGAAAAGTCAATCTGGGGGATGGAATAAAAACGTCTTCCCCCTGGGGGTCCGTGGGTGACCCAAGGAGTCGCTAAAAAAATGCTTCTGGGGCAGTTGCGCTCGACAGGCGCGGGTGCTGGGTGAATGGTTATTTTAAGAGTAAGACAAACGCTACTAAAAAAAGCTGACGTTGGCGCGGGTTCGAGAGGTAACAGCCATCCGACTAAGGTGACTTCTCAATAAAAGAGATGTCATTGACTTAGAGCAAAATTTAGGAAAGAAGATCATTTGGTTTATTCGGAGATAACCAGAGAAAGTCTTTACGGGTCTTCGGCCTGCCGAGAAGTCGGGATCGAGAAGGAGAGCCGCGCGCAGTGGGGGGGAAGGAATCTCAGAGGAGCGAGTATCCAAGAGCATTGGTGAACCCACAATTGATAAGAACGGATGTGGCACTGGGACGTTCTCGGGAGTAAAGAGACCGGGGTTGAGTCGGGAGTCCGCGCGTCAGTTAGGAGGTAGAAAAATCGACAATCCAAGTGTGGTTGTCAGGGTCGCCGGAAAGTGTCGAGAAGAAACTAATCTGTAGGGAAGCTTTCTTTTTAACGGAGAGCAGGTCCATAGAGAAGGTGCGGTAGCTCAGAAAGGGGAACAATAAGATCTGCTGGAACATTCCCAATGGTATATCTCTGAACAATGAAATCTACAAATGTTCAACGTCCAGAAGGGTTAAGCGTCTTGGATCAAGGACGACGATATCAGGGGGAACGATAATCAGGGCCGCAGAAAGTCTAGCGCAAATCTTCGGCAAAAAATGCTCTAAGTGACGAAGGGCGCGAAGTGGGAGTTGGCTAGAGCGCCTCCCACTTTCGTTCCAGAGAACTCCACCAGATCCGACAGTGCACAATGGTACCGTGATCTCCGAGAAAAAACAGTGTAGGGAAAGGATCATACCAGGTTGAAAAAATGTTGTCAGGCCACGAGGTCAATTGCCTAGGGATAGCAAGTCCCGAGGAGGGTAAGTGAGATGTTCGCAACAGAGGTCAACTGCCATATTCGAATGAAAAGAAGCCATAAAAGCGCTGCACACCTATAAGAAGGTCACCCGAGGTTCAATCAAAGGCTTGGGGGCGCCGGTAGGGGAGGCAAGATGTAACGCTGAAAGAGGAAGGCGCGATTACAAGGTTGGAGAACAGCTTCGACCCGTGGGGCTGAGACCGGGGGGGGTCCGAAAAAGGGTATCGCGTTCAAGCGGATGGCACGGGGTTGTCCTGTTGGCTCTGCTATCAAAGTTTAGCCAAAGATTCCGAGACGACCACCACCAATGGATTTTGAACTCGAAAAGGAAATAGGGGTGGTGCGCCGGCACGAGAGGCTTCGGTAGTAATCGAGGACGGCGGGGCCCAGGCGTGTAGGAGTTTAGTCGCGCTGGCGGGGACAGTGTTGAAAGCCAGGATAACTTTGCAGAGATAGAGGATCTTTCGGCCAGGGGCCTGAAGGAAAGACATCGGCCACAATAAAGGCGAGAACCGTCGAACCAGAAAAGAAAGAAGTGGTTTCTGATCTTAGAAAGAAGAAAAGAGTGAGCCGAATACTGCCGGCGAACGGGCAGGGCGCGATATCTGAAGCGTACCGACGGAAATTGCCGGCGTCGGCGTCAGGAGGGAAAGACATGGGGTTCAGGAAGAGAACGCAGGGATTCGCTCGCCCTAAAAAAGGGGAAAACGCGGACCAAGGCAAGACATCAAAGGAAACCAGGGCATGAACCTGGCCCAACCTGGTCAGACTCCGACACCCAGACGAAGTCTGGGGGAGCTCTGACAGGCGAATCGAAGGGAGGGTCAAAAAAAAAACTGACCATGTCACCCGGAGTGTAAGGGAAGGGAAGAAGGAGGAGTTAGGCAATCACCCAGATCTGGGCAAAAAAAACAGCCGTCTCGGCTCGGGAGGGAAAAGGGCAGGATAGTCGGGGCGAAAGAGGACGCCCTCTACCCCTTAAAAGATTGCCGTAGTAAGGAGTAGACACTTTCATCGAACTCCGGGACGACCCCAAAAAGACCTATCCGAGGGAAAGCACTGTTAAAGGGAAGAGTAATGTAAAAAGGAAGGTGGGAAGGACGTAGAGTTCACTAGCGGGAGGCAATCGATCCAGGCCTGACTCAGGAAGAGGAAAGGCGGCACGAGGCCCGAAAACGCCGGATCGTCTAAACGGTCAAGGGGGGAGGATGAAGGACAGAAAATTTAACCTCTGCACGCCTGGAACGGTGGGACGTCGAGGGTACTGCAAAGAGTCGAAATGCCGCGCCCCGGGAATCGGAGCATTATGCAGTTAGAGAAGTGAGAGGGGATTAAAATTGTCATGCCTTCTCGTTGAAAGAGGACTAGGGGAGGTTGGGAAGGAGAAAGGAGAATTCAAAAGGTTCACCTATTCAATAACTCTTCAAAACCTTCTTCCCAAGTCCGCGGAAGCAGTGTACTGGGGATATAAAGACGGGTCTTCTTGCCGTGATGGGTAACTAGGGGACCATAGCCTTGAGGGAAACTAGGAAGCTCAAAATGACGCGCTACGCACTCACAAAACCGATTTCGGGGAGGAATCTCCAAAAGATTTGCAGAAAAAGAAAAAAGCAAGACCTGACTTTCTCGGATTTAGTCGACAGAGTAAGAAGGGTAGGGGGGCAGACGATGTTTAAAAAGAGTAGAACGGCCTCGCCGAGTGAATTGGTAAACGAAGGGAGGTCAGCGGTTAAAGAAGGGATGGAGGAGGGTCTAGAAAGAGAGATGGTACCGTCTCGGAAGCGAGCGGCTCGAACAGGTAATTAACGTTCATTAGAACGTAAAAAGGAGGTGTTTCGAGGGACGCCTTGAGGGAAGGGGAAGGAAAGAATCCCCGCCGGAGGACGGGTCCACAAAAAAAACTTAGCACCAGGGCTTGCCCTACAAAAAAAGCAAGTTTTAGAGCACAAAAGGGTCCGTCAACCCAGAACTTTCTGTCAGTCACCCAGCCGGACTGAATCTGAAAACGGAAGGTTTTAACTCTACTGTCCATAGCCGCTGGTAGCAGGAAAAGAAGGAGGACCTCAAAAAAACCGGGCAGTTGCTGAAGGGGTGAAGGGAAAAGGGACCGCCCTTCCGGTGGGATCAATAAATCCGCGAGTGCCGCAGGGGTCTTGAAAGCCCACTTAAAAAAAGCGGCCAAGGTTAGGGTGGGGGTCCAGCCGCACGTTGGGAAAAGAGGAGCGGGAACTTTTCCCCTCCGGAGGGGGAGGAGAATCACAGGAAGAGATGCCGAGGATGGCGGCTATACGCGCTACCAGGAGGGGGATAGCCACTGCAGCCATCGCTAAGGGGCGAAGGATAAAGCTTCAAAGCCCGCGCACGGAAGCCAGGGAAAGAAAAAAGTAGGGAGACTTCAGTCTCTCGTGACCGGGGAGCGTCCCCACCCTCCATATCTGAGTCGTCAGATAGCTCATAGCCGGTAAGAAAACCTAAAGAGAGCTTCGTATGTTCTTTCTTTAAGAGAAGACGCACAGTACATGCCGAAGCATAAAAAGGGGAAGGCGTCATGTCGTAAAAAGGTTTCCCGAATTTCTTTCGATCTTGGATATTGGGGAAAGAAAGGGGGAAGTTTCGGGAGACCGTACATCGACTTGGTGACGAAAAAAGGAGTCAGAAAAAGAGTTTGAACGAATCCCATTCCACCGGGTGAGAGG
>Ga0179591_1277913_pt1 | contig 14456 bp, 13 predicted proteins | sample CZOMad2_1_08_16f_FD_182891 | JGI IMG/M metagenome (GOLD analysis project Ga0179591, IMG submission 182891) | Vadose zone soil fungal communities from Angelo Coast Range Reserve, California, USA - CZOMad2_1_08_16fungal (PacBio error correction) | ecosystem: Environmental > Terrestrial > Soil >...
GGGGGGAGCAGGGGGGCCTGAGTACAAAAAGGAATAAGAGGGCTCCTGACCAGCGTCGTCGTCTGATCCTCGCCTCAAGGGGAAGCAACGTGGGGGGTCGATCAGTAAACCCGGGGGCCCGTAGGAAGCTGTGCAGACCAGTACCCAACTCGGGGAAGGGCAGAAACATGGGGAGGGTTCCGGAGGATAGCGACAAAACGAAGAAGTACCGGCTGAGAGTGAGAGTCCTCGGAGGTGTGTTAGGGAAGAAAAAGGCGTCTTCAATCAAGGACGCGTCAGATAAAACTGGAAGGAAAGAAAATGCCAAGGTCGCGAAGGTACGAAGCCCTACTTGCCCTCACCCTCCCTCCAGGAAGGGGGGTCTACGAGTGTAAGGCGCAGGGGGGGGGAAAACGGGGGTCACAGCAACCCAGCTAATTCGCGGAGTACAGGTATGCAATGGTCCAGATGACAGAAGAAGCAAGTCATTGTTCGCCGTGGGGACATCATATCGGAACCTCCAGGTGGAGTCTCAAAAGTCAGGAGAACATGGTGCGGGGAGGTGGAGGACGGAGCAAGCGGACTGGTGGAAAAGGCAACAGAAAACCAGTCGGACCAAAAGCAGCTCTAAAGGGACCAACAACAACAAACGCGTAAGGGGGGGGGGAGAAACTTAAAAGGAACAGGGGCGAAAAGGGAGTTTAGGGATTGAAAAGCCGAACTGTAGCAAGAGGAAAACCAAGCAGCAAAAAGTTGGAGGAAACTTGGGGGGGGAACGACCAAACTGGGGAATCGGGTTAAAACTGAGACGAAAATTTCAAAAAGAAGGGAAAGGTTGGTAGATTACCAGAAGTGTAAAAAGAATGGACGGGAACATATACATGAGCAGGGGTGGGGAACGAGGAAACAAAGAAAAAAAAAAAATCCCCATAAAAAGACGGACTACGATACGCCGGGGGAGGGAGAGAAACGTTCTCCGAGGAATGGTGTCCCTTGGGAACGCGAACGTTACATCTAGGAAGAGAGAGGGGAAAGGGGTGGTCAGGACGGCCAGTAATCGAAAAAAAAGTCTCACCCAAGGACAGTTATCGAAAAGTTAAATGGCTTCGAAACGCACAGTCTAGACCAAGACGGGGACTACAAACTTACAGGGGATGAAAACAAGAATCAGTTCCTCAGACTAAAGTGCGCCAAAAAATTGCCGGGGAAAGTTGACAGGAGAGGCGAGAGGTATCACGAATGGGAGGGCCAGCAGGGAAAGAAAAAAAACAGCATACGAAAAGGGGGGACTAAGAGGTTTTCGTATGAGAGGAGGGGTCAATTACCAAAAAGTGAGTGGTCTAAGCTCATCGGACGTCGTTCCGGGGGGGGCGATCCCGAAACAGAAGAGAGGTAGATTGCACGAAAAGTCCAGGTGGAACGGTACATGACAATCAACTGATAGGGAAAAGTGGAATCTAAGGAGAGGAGCCAAAGATCGAGAGAGCCAGCAGAAAAAGGGGAGGATATGACTTGGAGAAAATAATTGAGGTGGAAAAGTGGTTCAGGGTATAAAGTGTCTTGCGTTTCGAAATCCAGAAAGAACGGGGATTGATGAACAGACCAACAAGGTCTGAGACCACCTGGTGGGGAGTCGCGGGAAATCTAGGGCAGGGCAGCACGATCCTCCCAAAGGGAAAGGGGCGGTGGGAAACAATCACCGAACGGGAGGCATAAAACTTCTTGAGTCTAAGTGGACGAACGGGCCGGAATGAGTCATCTGGGGGAAAGGGGGGAGACGCAGCGAGTTGAAAAAAAAAACGCAAGAAGTGCAGTAGGGCGCGCCCGGGGGGCTGTCATGATCAGACGGACAAGGGGGAGGAGGGGGTAAAATAGAGTAGCTGCTGAAAAACCCACATCGAGGAGTGGTCAAAAGAGCGGATCGTTAGACGGCCTAGTAAAGGGTGTTGGGCATGTCGCATAGTGAAGCCGGTAGTCAAACGACTGGTGGGAGCGTGGGGCAGCAAAAAAAATATAGGCGAACACGGGCAAGAGGGCACTTGGCGAGCAAGCGAAAATTTTACACCGGGTGCAAACGATCCGCGATAGAGAGGTGGGGGGAGGCGCACTCGACCTGCACTAGTGGAGCCAAAGGAGGGCAAATAATGCCCCTGGACCCATCAAGTAAGTGACTAACCTCGAACCAAACTTCGATAGGTAGTCACCTTTGCAGGACAGGACGAAAGTTGCAAGGAAAACAACCAGGCAGCGCAGCAAAAAAGGGCATACTCAGAACAGGGGGAACTTGGCCTCCTGAAGGCAGACTGAAGGCGTGGGGTGAAGGCTCGGAACGGGATCGCGAATCCTTCGAAACACTGATCGCGAAAAAAGGACAATCCGGGGGAAAAAATAACAGGAGAAATTCGGACTAAAAAAAAAATACTTCCTCATGCCCAGATCAGAAAAACAGTTGATGAGGTGGCGAGCGTAAGGGGGTGGTACAATTGGTGAGTCACAAACATGCATGAACGCACAGCAGGGGGGGGCGCCTGGCTGGGCACTGCCTGGGTTAGAAGATATCCTGTATATATTAAAAGTGCGCGGGGTTTGACGAAGAGACAAGGCTTTGGCAAAAAAACACGGAAGTGCGGATACTGATTGATAAAGCGAACAGCATCTGGCATTAACACACAGAACTTGATCCCCGATCGTTGGGGCGCCCGTCTCGACAACCCGGGGGGGGTGCCGTTTGTACAGGGGGGCGCCGTTAAAAATAAAGGGTGCGTGGTGCTTGGGAAGGAGAAAAGGTCACGTGTGGATAGTTCGAGTCTATGTCAAAAAGTGCGGAGGTCCTCGTCACTTCCGGACCAGAAGACGAAGTACTTACGAGGGAAGGGGCTCGGAGAGTTTTCAACGAAAGACAGGTTCCGGAATGGGGGATCGCAAAAGCACAGGTGGAACACTGAGGGCAGGCCGAGGGGAAATATGCGAAAAAAGGGATTCATCGATTCTAGAAGGGGAGCGGGGAAACCCACCTTCTCGGTCTGGGAACCGAAGCAAAAAGACCTTGAAACAACCAAGAGAGGGAGGGGGGAGGTCAGGTAGATGGACCGGGTCTTGGAACATTGTAGGGGCGAGCGTGGAAGTTGGGGGGGGAAACCGTAAGGGAGATCTGGCGAAGAGATCGGACGGGAAAAGTCACATCAGTTGGTCCAGTCACGAACGGAAGGGCACCCGGCGAGCGAGACTGATCGGGCAGGTGGGGGGGAAGGGGTTTGTGTGTTTCACAACACACGGCCGAATTGTAAAGACCTCGGGAGAAATCAGCCTCAGGCGAGCGCGTATGGTAACAAATCACAGGATGAGCCAGCGATAAAAGGGGAGCCGGGTGGGCGGCGAACGTCACAGTTCGGGAGCGCAGGAGTCAGGAAAAGGCAGGGGGCAATAACTCATGGTGCGTATGGGATGAGAAAAACCGACCACGCAAACGCTTGATCACAACCGGAGGGGTCTGAGAACAAAAACAACGGAGAGGAAAAAAAAAGGGGAGACATCCAGCGGAACAGCTATCGAAGGGACGAATGGGGTCCCTACGAATCCAGAAGGGAAGAGGGCTCCACGAAGGGATGAGGGGTTTCGACCAGGGGGAAAAAACGGGCAACGAAGGAAAAGGGGGGGGAGAGGAGAAGCCCGATGTTTATCTGGAAAAAGGATCATCAAGAGAGGAACAGGTCGAGGCCTAGAGGAAACCACTGTCAGGGGTGGGGGGGGTAAATTTAAAAAAAAAGAAAAGCCCAGAGAAAATGCGGAAGAGGGAAGTCGTGATTCTGCTCACCAAAGGGGACGAGAAACAAAATGCAACCGAGATAGGTTCATACAGAAAAAACTACTGACCATCGAAAAGGTCCAAAGCGCCGACAATCAAGAAAACGGCGATCTCCTGCCTGCAGCGAACCGACGGCTGGTAAAAAAAAAATGGGAGAGAGGAAGAAGACATGTGGCACGACGACGTGTGAACGCCGCCAAAGGATAACGAAATAGAGCGCAGTCAAAATGGGAAAAAAGATGGGGGGGGCAAGCGCGGCTAAACAGGGGGAGGACGTTAAAAAGGGCGGGACAACGAAGATCACTCACCAAACAAACCCACCGGAGTGCTTGTGTCCACAAAAAGGGAGACAGACACTTCCGCGAAGACTTCGGACGCCTAAGAGAAAAATCAAGGGCAGACCTAGACTCGCGGGAATGAGACGTACCGTGCGATCCCCGAGACAGTTGAGAAAAAAACGGCAACAGGAAATTTTGACACCCCAGTCAAAGGATTGACGCAAGCCGGGGAAAAACGAAAAGGAAGAGTGAGTACTCCAGGAATTCGGTTGGGAATTAGGAAAGACTTAGGACCTAGAGGTCTCGAAAAATGAAGGGCACTGTCCTGGAAAGGAAGAAGCCGAGTGGGGCTTTCGAAAAAAAAGTTATCTTCCTCAACACTCCGAAAATTTGGGAAGCGCGATGGGACAATGAAAATAAAAACTTCCATGAAAACAAACTGAACCACCCATAGAGACCGGTCAGCAGGGCAATTTATCAGTCTTGGGTGGAGCAAATTGGGGCAAAACGGAGGGGGTTCCAGAAACAGCATCATCAAAAAAACGGCAGGGAGGGGGGAGGTCCTGTAAATGGTTGGCGAGCACAAAGCGCTAAATGGCGAAAGGGGCGATTGCGGGGGGTCAAGGGTAAAAAAAAAACGGAGGAATCTTACTGCGCGATAAAAATGCAGGAAGGCCGTCCCACAAAAACGTAATTGTTGAGAAATGAAATCGTATTAAGGCAGGGGCTTGGACGCTTGGGAAGGCGCCAAGATAAGCATTGGGGCATGGTGTCTCGGGGGCAACTGATACTGGAAGAATGTCGATAACATAAGACGTCTGGGGGGGAGGGGGAAAGCCCGGTTCTACGCAGAAGGCTTGAAAGAAAACGGGGGAAGTCTGGCCGTCAACAAAAGTAGAACGGGACGGGGCGACCCAGGTGAAGGGAGATCCTTTCGGGACAAAGAAATCTGGTTCCCACAGCCTCGGCTCGGAAAAAAGGGCGGGCCGTCACGCGGGACGTGAAAAAAAGACGTCGTGCTGACCAGGCAAAAATCACAAGCCGAAGACCGTCCACCAAGAGGGAGAAGCTCGGCAAACCAAATCCAAAGGGGGAGCCAAGTACATCCGCGGCTCAAAACGAACAGAAACCAAAAAGGGGGGGGGGTTCAGCGAACGACGAGGGGGGGGGGGGGGACAGACGCGGTAAGACTGACGAACAAAAGAGAAACAAAAGCGGCACTGCGCAACAACACAACACTGGGATGAAGCAATGAGGTCCTGGCCAGTAGAGGAATTGCAAGGATATGGGACTGAAAAAGAAGAGCTCGGAGGATTAGTCAAAAAGCGCATCCGGAAGGGACCGGAGGGGGAAGAGGACCAAAACCATAAGGGAAAGGAGGGAAAGATAACCGTTGTTCTCTACTTCGGCGTGGACAAACGGAGCGTTTAATGGAGACAAATACCAGAAAGGACAACGGACAGGTCCTATGGAGAAAGGACCACATGGGGCAAGAAAGCAGGGAGAGACACTCGTAAAGGGGAATCCTCGCACAGTAGGAAAAAAGGGGCTGGCTCAGGCAGAACACAGCGAACGAGGGGTCAACCTGGGCAGCCCAACCAGAGTTCAATTCAACCTGGGAGAGGGCTTACTCCTGAACACAAAAGGATCAGGGAAAAGAGCTCAAACAAAAAAACAATAAGCGACTGCGAAAGTATAAATACGGGCGGAAGGGCTGATGGGAAGCGGGAGCGGAGCACAAAGCAAGCGTATCAAAGCGATGAGGCAGGAAAAGGAAGGTCATCTTGAGTCAACAAAAAAAATAAGGCAAGGATGGCTCCTTTTTCGACGTCGGGAAAACGCGAAAGGTCTGCATCAACTGTGAAGAAAGGACCGTGGGCAGATCGCAGGGGAGAACCCGAAAAAGGCGCGCTAATAAAAGAAAAGGGAAAAAGGGAGCAGGGGGGGGGTCGAAAAAGGGAAATGGCCGAGCAAAAGTGAAAAAAAAAAAGGACATTTCCACTTGAAATGCCCAAGGGAGGGGACAGGGACAAGGCTATAACAAATACAGGGAAAAAAAAAAAACACTAACATAAAAAAAAAAGGCGAAGAGTGGGGACGTTTTGGGGGGGAAAGAGGGGGGGGGACTTCTGCTCCGCTCCGGCAGCCTCAGGACGGTAAAAAAAGTCCGCAGTGTCACACAACCAGGCCAGCATCGGGCTGGCATGCGGGGGGAAAGGGGGTCGAGGATCGTGAAAAAAACCAAAGCGTGGAAGGTCGGTCACGTAAGGGGTGGACTTCTACCTGGGGGCAGGGGTGGGGAGTGATATCTTAAGGCAGCTTCGGGAGTTCCAAAAAGCAATCCCGGTGAGGGGGGAAAAAAGGGCATCGAAGAGAAAAACAACAACGGAGGTATGTGAGGTAAAAAAAGAGAGGAGAGGGACTGGGGCGCAGGATTTGGAGACGTGGGGGAAAAAACAGCAAAACAATAAGAAACTATTCACGGAATTCCTAACAACGACACCAAAAGGGGAAGTAGAACCTGTCGTTGGAAAAAAACTAAAAGCACTGCACGGTTGCCGGGGAGAACACGGAAAAAAGAACAAAAAAATAGAGAAATGGGCCCTGGGGAGTTGACCGCGTTGACGATACGGCGAAAAAAAAAAGGAGCGGAGTTAAGTCAAAAGCCACCCAAAGCGAAGGAAAAAAACTAAAAGGAGGGGGGAGTCGCGCGGGAGACTTCTTAGAAAGAGGAATTTCCTCGAAAAAAGCAAAGGAGTTCCATGAGCGGCAGGCATGGGGGGGCGAACAAACTTCATACAAAAAAAAACAACCAATGGGAAGACCACCGAGAAGGGAAGGATCAGGGGAAGGCGTTGCAGCTACGCCCCTCGGCACTACCTAAAAAGAAGCAGAGGGGGACTAAATAGGGGGAGGTAAACGTCGAAAGGCGGAGAAATCAGCTCCGGTCTTCGACAAAGGGGAAGAGAGCCTCGAGAGAGATAATGCTTGCCCGCAGGGAAAAAGGCACAGGGACAGGGTAGACGAGGCACACAAAAAACGAGGGAGGGGGATGGTCTTGCATTACGTGGAAAGCCCGCGGGGTACTTGACTCGAAGACCTGCAGGAGGGAGAGGAAAGGGGAAAGGACTAGTGCGCATGAAAAAACCATCTTCGCAGGTGGAAGGGCATCAAAGGGAGTCCAAAAGACATCAGGAAGGTCATACAGAGGATGTATAGACGGTAGGACGCTGCTGGGAGGGGGAACACTGGGGAACTGCACGATCGCAAAGAGGGAAAGCGTGGTCTTCTGATGTCGAAAGAGAAAAAAAAGAGAGGAATTTACGTCCGAAGGGCGCAAAAAAAAAGTCTTTGGGAGAGACGTACGGAGGGAAACGTCAAAAAAAAACGAGCCTCGTGAGCGGCGGAAAGGGAGTGCAGCATCAGCCGCTGAAGGGAAAGATCCTTGAGAAAACGACGGGACAAATACTTGCACCTAATAGTGAAAAGGGGAAATGCAAGCAAGACAGGGGGGTTTTACGCAAAAAACAAAATTTAGGGTCGACCGTGGGGGAACAAAGATCTCGGAACGATTCGCAGGGAAAATCAAGGGGAACGGGAATGGATATAAACCCACATGCGTGAAAGTGAAGAAGGGTATTAACCAGGAAATACGGAACGAGGAGAGGTGGTGCCTAGCGGGTTACGACAAGAGTGGTGCGTTCTTCAGGCCTGGGGTGCCGTGGGTGGGGGATCCGACGTCTTAAGAAAACACTTAACGCTTGCCAGAAGTTGGGGAGCAGAGGAGGGGGGGGAAAAAACACAATGCCGATTTCGAGATACAGAAGGGGGGAAGCCGCCTCTACCTTGAGAGGGGGGGAAAAAGAGAGCCTTAAGAAAAATCAGGGGGGTTCAAAAGGAAACGAAACGTGAACAAATACGAAAAAGAAACGGATGTCGTCGCCTTCTTAAAGTACGCAGAACACTAGACCGGAAACGCTCGAGGAACGCAAAAAGGGGCAAAGTACGCGAAAGACATTAAGATAGAGCATTACACTGGAAGTGGGTTGAAGGGAACAGTCGGCGGAATCGGAGAAAAAAAAAAAACACTCGCCAGGCTCGAAGCACGAACGAAAAAACTGCCACGAAAAGACACGGCGCGACTCACCCAGAAGAAGCGCCTCTGAAGTCCTTTGTAGTGAGTCGGGGCCTACGTTGTTGGGACCATGTCACAGTAACCGAGTAGAATTCAAATCCAGGGGCAAAAATGTCCCTGGAGTGAGAGCTTTTTCACTTAATCAGGGACAGCTCGAAAGGGAAACGGCTGGGTTTTCTTAAGAGACAAAGAGGGTCGAATCCCCTAGGGCAGGAGGGGGGCTCATCCTCCGCTCTCACCGGCCCTTTCCAGCGACTAAAGAGGAAGTTGATCAAATCCTCTTTGGGGAGGAAAAGGAAGGGCCTTGTCGGGAGGAAAAGAGAGTGAGGTAATCCGTGCGGGTGTCGGGGAACGACGGTTCTAAAATCAGGAAGGTAGAGGGACCGATAGATGCGGCAGCGAGTAGTGCGCGCATTCTCCGTAAAGAAAAAAAGCGAAGTATCTCGGCCGACGTCGAGGTGAAGAAGCCTGGCAAAGGGTCTTCGTGACTTGAAGAGGAAGGGGGGAAGATGACTATGAAATTGTAGAAAGAGCGCAATCTGAGTACAATTTGCCCATTTCGATGAGCGGCAGGAGGGGGAGGATTAACGGTACAAAAAAACGCAACGGCTCGGAAAAGGGCACGTCGCTCGCCTGCTGAACAAAAACGAAGCTCACAAGGATATTATGCCGGCGGGGCCAAAAACGGGGTAAAAGGCGGGGGAGCATAGGGGCTTTGTTATAGGCCTATAGAGAGTAGGACAGAACGAATCGGGCGCGGGGTTGCAAGGAAAAATAAAGAGGGGGGAGAAAGTCACGACGCTGGCAAAGAAGAGCGCCATGGAAAGAGGGGGAGGTGGATGGAATTTCAAAACACAAAGGAGACAAGAGTGTCATCCTCGGGTATAAAAAAAAAAAAAAAAATAGGCCCCTCGGCGAGCCGATGACTCTCAAAACACGAAACCCCAAGACAAGGGCAGGTGGGAGAAGAGGATAACGGGGCACGTTTGTGCGAGGGAAAAAGGCAACATCTTCCGCCGGAAGACGGGAAGGGTCAAAAAAAAAAAAAAAAAAGAGGGTCATGGGGTTGGCGTGAGGTTAAAATCAAAAACCAAGGAAGACACGCCCCGCAGGAACGAAAAAAGGGGTATGTAGAGAGAGCAAAAAACCAAAACGAGGATGGAAAGAGGATAGGGAGAAAGTAAGGAGCAAAGGGAAGGAGTTCAGGGAGGCGGAAAAATGGGGGGGAAAGAAAAAGAAATGGGAGCACCTTCGAAAAAATGAGCTAGAAGCCTAAACAATCGCGGCAGAAGAAAATGAAAAAAAAAAAAAAACCGCCAACGGCCAACGCTGACAGACGCGGATAACAAAAAAAGGGGGTGGGAAAGACAGTGGTTGAGAAAACCGGACTCCCGGAAGAGTTACGAAGAAGATGGGGGGGGGAAGGAAAAACTGTCACGATACTGGGGGGGGAAAAGGGACAAGGCCCGACAAAAAAAACAAGCGCAAGGCTCGCTTACTGGTGTCCAGGAAGGGGATGGGAAAAACCAACGCAAATGTAGGGCGCCAACCGCACGAAACGTGCCAAGAAAAGATCAAAAGAATACGGCCCTGACAAGGGTCAACGAAAAGGAACACTCCTACAACTGGCAAGAAAAAGGAATTGTTACAATCCGAAGAGATCAGTCCATGCAGGGGGGGAAATTTCCTCTTGAACGGAAGAACGGACCGACGTTGTCACGCCGACACGATAGACGAAGGGAAAAATTCAACATCCCGGGGTGAAGCGATTGGAAACAGGCGGCTAACCATGCGGAGGAAGCGGCCGGAGGAGAAAAATGAACCTAACAAAGGGGGTCACCGGAGTAATCAAACACAGAGAAGTCCAAACAAAAGCCTCTAAAAAAACTTGAAAGGGGATGGAGGGAGATGGGAGGAGAAAAAGCCGAATTCAAAACGGCCAATCCTCGAAGAGAAGAAACAGGGAACCAGTCTCATGTAAGAGGAGCCGGAAAGGAAACTAAACACGCAACCGGAACACTAAGAATCAACAAAAGAAAAGAGAGAAAGGTAACGCACAACGATGCGGCGGTGAGAAGTTAGCTGTCTATGTCAAAAGGCCAAGAGAGGAAGGGGAGGGACGAGGGGGCAGCTGAATACACCGCAAAGCAGGGAGTAAAGTAAAAAAAGGACCGGTGTACTAAAACAACTCACGACTCGAAATGGTGAAAGATCTCCCCCCTAAAATGGGAGGGGGGAGAAACCAAACGTCATGGCCAGCAACCTTTCTACACGCGCGGGGGTCTAACATTGCGTTGAAGGAGAAGATCGTTGACTCAAATTTTAAAAAAGGGGGGAAGGGGACCATAAGAATCATCAACTTCATGAAACTATACTTTAAAGAACTTGGGGGGAGGTTCGAGACAAGGGAGGAACAGGGCTTTCCTAAGGGGGAATGGTGAATTGGCAGTTCTCTATAAGGCAGAAAAAGAGTAGATCCTGGAGGGAGATGGCCGTAAAACAAAAAGAAGGGGGGCAGGGGGAAGTAGAGAAGGAAAAAAGGGGATGTTTTTCTTAAGCCTTGGGGGGAGGGAACGGAAGGAATCTGTGGAAGGGGGTCGAAACAAATTAAAAGGAGATTCGAACGACAAGAAGACGACTCCACGGGGGAGGAAAAAAATTAGAAGCTTTCTGGTGCCGGGAAGACACCGGGGGAAGGGCCGACCAATGCGAAAAAAGTCAGGAAGAGGCGAACTACAAACCGGGTGGGGATGGAAAACAGGAAAAAGGGGAGAGGAAAACCCAGCATCTAGCTTCTGGTGCCAAGAACGAAGGCACGTAAAATAAATGCAACGCGGGGACGTTCTCAACGTCAGGGAATGACTCACAAGGCTCACCAATGGCAGACAGGCAGGGGGAAAAGTGCGAAATCGCCTGCAAACACATAGGGAGTAGAAATGGATACCGATCAAGGTAAAGAAGAGGGAAGACAGTCCCCAAACGCAGGGGGGGGTCCTGCACAAGAAAAGACGAAAAGAGAAAGGGAACACGCATCTGTTCCAAGGAAAGCCTGAGAAAACCGGTCGACTCGCAAGCGCTCAAAAAAAACCATCCAGTGGATGGAAAAAGGGGAACGGGTCCTGAAAAACATATTTCCGGAAAGTCGAGGAAAAAATCAGAAGCTCACAATGTATTGCAAGAAAACAGACGTCTGGGAGTAGAAAGCACGACGGAGCTGGCTACCAGGAGGAGGAAGAAGGGGAGGCCAGGCCTACTCCGATTTCACGTAAAGAAACGCGCGGGAACAAACATTGGAAGGGGATTCAGGAAAAAGAAAAAAAAAAGGGGACGGCCGGGGTTACCGCAGGACGCAAGGGGAAAGCCTATGGGCGCTCCCTCCTCTCAGTGGAAGGCAAGGGGCGGAGCCTAACAGGAAATAAAACCAAGACAGAGGGATAAAGCGATCAAGGGGAAAAAATAGGGGGGCAAGTCCAGCTCACCTGCGTAAGAATTAAAATTTCAGGGATCCGGGGAAAAAGGGGGACTCCGGGGAAGAGAAAGCTTGGTAAAAGGCTTCAGGAAGTAAAACCGAAGAGTATCTCAGCACGAATGTCAGACCCTTCGAGAGAAAAAGGGGCAAAAGCGTCAACAGACCGCAATGGCTGAGGACGCGCCGGGACCAGGACAACTGATTCTGCTCAAAATAGTGAAATAATCCTGGACATAGTAGGGTCGACCTTCATAATTCCTTGTAAAAAACGCGGGGGACGTAGCTCGAAGAAGGAGATAAGAAAGAAGACTATGGGAAGGAGGAAAATGGAACTTCCGGAGAACAAGTCAGGCTCAAATGGAACTGCTTGCAGACCGTCCTTGGTTTCCGGGTCTGGTCTGGGAAATCAAATGTCTACTCGATAAATGGAAATCGGGTCCTTCCAAGGGTAGAGGAGATCACGACTTCCTCCCCTCCGTACAAGAGAAAAGTGGCGGAGGAAAGGTGTAAAAGATGGGGTGAAAGAGACTCGTCACTCACTCTACGGCCTTCTTCAACTCTACGTCCAAATTCGAGAATCCAAAACACCTTGGGAAGAACCAGGGCAAGAAGAAACTCGGGCTGATTTGTTCACGAGGGAAAAACCAGGCTCACGTGGGCGGTGACACAAGGGGGGGCTCTTCTACGGGGCGGTGGGGTACGGAATCATAGGAGTTACATAACAAAAAAAAGACTGTCCGGAAAAGGCAGGCTTCTCAAAAAAAAAACAAAAGTAGAGAAGAACGATAGATTGCTGGGGACGAAAAAGGGTGGGGTCTCGGAAAAAACCGAGCTTTAGGCCGTATGACAAAGCACCAAACAGGTCGAAGAACGGCTTTCAAGGGCCACCGGAAGCGTGGGGGGCCATATCGTAACACGGAAAAGCACACTCAAGAAGCTGGGGTTTGTTCGGAGGAAAAAAGGAAGAGAGTCAGAGACGAGGAAGGAAAGAGGATTCAATAGACAATTCACAAAAAAATGACATACGAGCTGACTTGCGGACGAGCGGGGAGACTTCCTTTATCGTACGGGGGGGGGGGGGGAAGACGACCGTTGTAAAAGGAAAGAGCCTAGATCGCCGTTTGTTCAAGGAGAAAAAACTCCCGAAAAACAGGAGAACGCCCTAGAAAAATTAAGAGCCCGGGGAGGAGGTGGGAAACGCAGCGCTCCGACAGGCAACTGAATAAACAAGGACGGGTTCAAAAAAAAAGCGGGCGATGCACGGAGGCGAACAGCCAAGTAGCCATCATCATGAAGTAGGGGAGAAAAAAAAAGAGGAATCAGAGGCAGAGAGCCGGGAAGAAGAGTTCTTTTCTCGAGAGAAAATCCAATTGAAAGGGGTGATACTCGGGAAAAGAAGTAAGCGGATGGTTGAAAAAGTGTGGAAACGAAGTCTTTAATTCCATGTACGCCCCTGGGAACATAGGGTGAAAAATGAAAAAGGGATGGGGGGAAGTGTCGTTCGGGGGGTAAATAAACCCATGCACCTAGGAGGAAGTCAGTCGATCTTACTCCATGAAGTGACAGAGACGGCGCATAATTTCTATGAGGTGAGGCCGATTACGTGAAAAGGGGAACGGGCTGGATCAATATGGCGTGTCCTTGGGATGGGAGAAGAAGGACTAACGCGCAGAGTGAGGGAAATGAAAAAGCGGGGCATTGGAGACCAAGGTCGGGAGTACGAAACGAGAGGTAGGTCTACAAACGAATCCTGACGAGATAGAGATAACACTCAAATCCTCTCCAGTGGGGGAAGGAATCGGAAACTGATCCGACGGGCATATACAGTAGGAAATGATCATCTTGGGGGGGGACTGATCGAACCATGGAGGATGTGTTGAGACACTTTAAAAACGATAGGTCCGGAAATAGGTGATTAAAAGTCTCTGTACCGATTGAGGATGGGAAAGAGGGAGGGCCTGCTTGAGACCCACATGGAGAGGATGTTCTGGTGAAGGTGATGACGGGGGAAAAGTCAGGGAAGAGAATGGGTTTTTAGAGATGCGGGTAAGAGGGACTTGTTCATTTTTGGGAAAGGGGGGGGCAGCGGAGTGCACTGCACCAGATTGCACAAGTCTATTTCGAGCACGGAAGGAGGTTGACAAGCAGGAGAGTGATGGGTAGATCGAGATACAGAAAGGGGAGGCGCAAAAAAAAGCAACACCTTGCGGTCTGGATTCTGAGAGCAGAGAAAAGGGGGGGAAACGGTCTGTCAAAAAAAACTTCGGCCAAAACAAGCGAACCGGAGGACCGAAAAAAACCTTGGTGCATGTAGGACAACGTAGGAAAAGGTCAAACTGTGCCACTAGACCCAGAACAATTAGGAGTCGCTAAAGTCAAAGAGAAACGGTCCGGGAGGGGCAGTCCATTCTCTCATCGAAAAAAAAATGCGTGTTGGGACGGACAGAGGAAGGAAGGTATCTCAAACGGCGGAGCAAGGGGAGGGAACAGGTCGGATCCGAACAATAAATCGGAGGCAACATCTCGACTGAAAAAGACCCAAGTCACGGCAAAGAGATCGGGAAGGGGTTGATGGGGGAGGGTATGTGACCTTTTGTTACCAATGGAGAGAAGCTCAGGGCCAGCGGGGGGGAATCGAAAACAGGGTTTCAACGCGGGGGAAAAAAAAAGAATTGGGGAGGGGCAGAAATCTTGTAACCAGATGAAACCATTGCGGACGTTGGGTGGGCGGAAAAGGGGAAATCACTTGTTTCGAAGAAAAGAAAGGGAGGGGAACTTATCTGAATCCTT
>Ga0179591_1389574_pt1 | contig 14453 bp, 12 predicted proteins | sample CZOMad2_1_08_16f_FD_182891 | JGI IMG/M metagenome (GOLD analysis project Ga0179591, IMG submission 182891) | Vadose zone soil fungal communities from Angelo Coast Range Reserve, California, USA - CZOMad2_1_08_16fungal (PacBio error correction) | ecosystem: Environmental > Terrestrial > Soil >...
TCTCAAAAAGAAACGGGGGAAAGGATCTATCTGTAGGAAAAGGAAACCTCACAGAATCCCAGGGAACGGGGCTCGCTGCAATAGGGGGGAGGAAAAGACCAATTTATAACCACTACCTCTTCAAAAAAGAGAGCTTAACTTCTTCCTGATGGAAGCGAGGGAGGGAAAAAGGGGGAAGAAAAACCTTTCAAACAGACAGGGCAAGGAGGGAATGAGATGGAATTCTCATGATGAGCCTAGTCATGCGGACTGAAGAGAAAACCTCTTTCGGCTGAGAATTAGTATGCGAGGCAAGGGAGGGAAAAGAAGTCGCCTGTTGTCCTGAAGGGGAAAAGGACCAGTCGATTACGGCCGGGAATAAGGGGTTCCTCACAACAAAAAAGAACGGATCGCCCGGAGCGGGGGGAAAAGATTTTGAACTGCCAAGCAGAAAGCCCACGGAGGGCCACCGAAGCCTGGAAAAAAAACTGAATATCTACAGCGGGGAAGGAGGTGGGGGGGCGTGTTCGCGCCACGACCGAAGAACCCGCAGTGCTCGTTGCAAGGGAAAAGGACAGCGTGGGAACGTGAGGGGAGAGTTTTAAACAGCGGCTACACGAAAAAAAGCAAAATGCTACTAAGAGGAAGCTGAAGATCTTTTCAGTTTGCGGAGAAAGGAAAAAAGAAAAGGCATGGTTTTCATCGGGTGGGGGAAAAGGGATTTTTTCGGGAGGAGACAAGTGGGAAAAAAAAAAAGGTGCTAATCACTCCTCCATGTTGGGAACGTGAGGAAGAGAGAAAAAAAGGGGGAAAAAAGATATAGATGATCTCAACCGTTCCCAACTGGAGAGGAGGAAGCTATCAGGAAAAAATTTGTCTGCCTCCGCCAAATCAAGAAAAGGGAAAAAAAGCCGAAATGGAGCGGACGAAGCTTCTACGGCACAGAAAAAAAAAAAAAGCAAAAAGGAAAAAATTCTAAGTAGCATTTGCTCAGCGGGGGGTAAAAAGCATTTGGGTTTAATACGTTTCCCCTCAGAATAGAAAGCCCCTGCGGTCTCAGAAAGACAAAAGAGGGAGAGAACCCTCCAGCCTAAAAGGTAGAGAGTTCGTAGTGGAGTTTTCGTCTACAGGATGGAGGGAAGGCATCTGGGGAAGTCAAACTTCTATAACGCTACGGGCGATCCAGGCGGGGGGGAGGGAACCCTTTCATTCAAAAAAAAGGGCATCATCTCCTTCTTCATTATGAAGAATAATAAACGCGAATTTGTGAGGAAGAAAAGGGAGCTCCTGACGTTACCCGAAAAAAAAAGGCGATTCCGCCGATGACAGAAAGAGCAGCCATCTCCCAGGAGGGGCCCTGTGCTGTGAAGGGTGTTCACTCAACGAATTAAGAAAGGAATCCTTAGCTTACGGAGGAAAAAAAAAGGGGGGGAGTTCTTTGTTCTCATGATGGGGGGAAAAAGGGTCGTCGATTGCGCGACGGCAGGGGGAAAGAGACGCCTTCTGTTTGCTGCTTGGGGCAAAAGGGAAGAAAGGAGAGTTGCCGAAAGCCGGCAAAATTGTATCCTCTTCCGAGTCTGCGCGAAGTAAAAAGAAAAGGGAGTCCAATTCGGCCAATAGCAAGGGGGGGGGTCTCGTACCACTGCGTACAAAAAGGATCAACCAGCTCTCTTACTGAGAATAGGGGGGGGGAAAGAGGTTGGTGGAGGGGGAAAGGACACTATTGCTTTGGAGAGGCACACTCGGCAAAAAAGTTATGGAAAGAAAGTTTTTTCCATCACGGAAAGAGACGACCGAGGTGGCCGTAAGACCTATTCCGGCGGCAATAGATTCAGCAGGGGTAGTGTCTCCGGGGAAAACCGGAAAGGCTTGTCCCATCAGCAGGAAGTTGACCATAGCTCAAGGGTGGAGTACAAGAGAGAGGAATTTACATCCTTACATAGAGAAAAATCTGAAACCGAACGTTTCTATCGGAAGGAAAAGGGGGGCAGGGTCTTGACGCCGGAGTTGCGAGCCGGGAGGGTCCTACCTTACTCTCGGGGGGAGACAAAAAAATCTATGCCGTGTTAAAAAAGAAGTTTCCTATTCGGGGGGGAGGACCTTTTGTAAAAAAGAGGTTATTGGGACTGCACTATCTATGGGAAAAAAAGAGGGTGTTCTGTTTTGGACCCTCACACTCCTTGATTTTAGAGTGGAAAGAAGAGGAAAAAGGGAAAGGAAAACTCCAACAAGACGAGGGGGGCAGCTCTCCGCTGGAGGAATGGATAAGAGAAATCTTCCGTCTCTTCTATGGGGAGGAAACAAAAACAAATGATGAGTATTGAAAATATAGATATGTCAACCCAGACTGCATCGAGAGGCTCTAAATCTCATCGGATCCGCTGCGAAGTAAGGAAGGGGGGCTTGTGTACATAATGCAGGAAAAAGGGGTCCCATTCGTAGACTTACGTTCTCCCGCTGAGAAAAGTGAGAAGGGGAAGGAGTTTTTCTTGTCCATAGATCGGAGGCGTACCTTGATAATCGGCTTGAAGTACTCTAGAAATTCGGAAGGCACGCGAATTGGGTTTGGTCGCGTGGCAAAAGCGCTGTAATCTTCCTTTGAGAGCCCTTCCAGGAAAAGAGAAACCTGCACATAATCAGAAATGGGATCAGGGAGGGGGCATCTTTTGTAGGAGGAGAAGGATAAAGGAAAAGAGGGAGGAAAGCCCAATTTCTGTCTGGGCAAGGGGCAGAGGCCTTATGACCAGAACTTGGTGCTCCAAGAAAAGAAAAAGAATAAAATGCGCTCCTTGATGATACCAAGCATACTCGGCGCAAAGAGAGTAAGTCCATTGATTACTGTTTGAAGAAAGGATTGTTGCCTCCCTTCCTGACAACGTGGCAAAAGGGCGGGTCGGTTTTGCTAGCCCCCCGAAACAAACGGAATCAAATATCTATATAAGAGCGCTGGAGACAATGCCGAGCCCTCCTGTTGGTACGCCGAATCTACTTCACAGGGAAAAGGGGGGTCCTGTCAGAAGTTTTCATAGTGTGAGAGCGAGCCATCGCCAGGAGCAAAACCGGGGAAGGGGGGGCTTTCCGCAAACTCGGGAAGGCGGATGTCATTGTCAGCAAGTCAAAAGAAGTAGTCAGCCGTCTCGACAATAGAAGGAGGGAATCCATGAGAACCACGAACGCCGGGGGGGAGGGGTCGCCGAGCTAACGGCTTCAAAAAGAATGAGCGCTTCTGGCGGGGAAAAAGGAAAAGGGAAATTGGCCGCCACCTTTAACAAGAAAGAAAAAAAAACGACACGGGGCCGATTTAATTCTCAGGAAAGGTGCCCGGAATCGGACGTGGCCAGGGGGAGGAAGGCTACCTCTGCTCGATGTCTCTATTCAAGAAGAGCGGAGAATTTCTCAGGGGGGGGGGGTCGGAAGTCATCAAGACAGAGGAGAAAAAGGGGGGAATTCCATTTGCCGGAGACCTGGGATCTCCCTTAGCGTTTCTAGAGGGGGGGCGCCCACGGAAGGGCCACGGAAGGAAATACTAATATCGACAGCGAAAATTATAAGCTTTGCGTTTCGCGCAGCGAACGAAAAGGGGGGGAAGGAGGAAGGGACGTCTATGCCAATCGAGGGGAACGTTCTACCCCAGAAAAAAAAAAGACTCGCTGAGCACAATGCTACTTCGAAGAGTGGATAAGAGAAGTGCGGGGTTAATCATCTTCTTCCCGCGCCCATAATTGAGGGAAAGGGGGGTGCACCTGGTGCAGGGGGGGGAGGGGGGCGGAGGCGCCAATACTGGGCGCTAAAAAGACACTCAAAGGGGGAACTTTGAGATCATCTCTCGCAAAACAAAGGAAATATATATGATCTCACCGTTCCCAAACTGCGTGAGTGAAAAGGAGCGCCCACTTGTAAGACAAAGCTTTCCCGGTGGCACAACAAAGGGGGAAAAAGGAAAGAGGCTTCTACTGCACTGACAAGAAAGAGGAGCAATTTTGCTCAGTCGTTATGGGTAGCCGAAAAGGGTTAAGTTCCCCTCGCTTGGCCGTCGCGCGCCGGGAAAAAGGGACGGTCCTCTGCCATCCGGCTAAAAAGAACAATCCTAACGTCATATCATTCAGCGTCGAGAGGGAGGAGGGGGGGAGTTTGAAAATTCCTTTTGCGGTTGCAGGGGGGGGGGAAAGGAAAAAAGAGAACTTTCTATCCTTCTGCTCCTTGTAGGGAGGAAAAAAGCCCTTCAAACATCGCCTCGAATTACTGAAACACCCGTCTAATGTATTCACGAGAGGGAGGGAGAAAGGGAAATACGTCCATAGTTTTTCACTGCGATGCAAAATCATTAGCATTCCATCTGCCCCGTGACGGGGAGGAGTTTCAATGTGGAGGAGAAAAAACGCCTATCTCAAGCTCGTCGAAAAAAAAAGGGACAAGGTGGGACGCGTTCGTGGTTCTCAAGGGAGTGGGAAAGGGAGCGCGGAAGAAGCCTTCCGTTCACTCTGTGCTTATGGGGGGAGCACGCAAATGACAGATCGAAGTTGAGAAGAAAAAGTAAGGGTTGAGCCTCTGCGAGGCTGCGCTATTCAAAAACAGTCTAATGCATCCCAATTCGGCAATAAGGACCTGCTGTACCACTGGGAGGAAAAAAGGCAATTGGCTGGCTCAACCAGACGCTCGGGGAGGAAGTTTGTGGCGGGGGCTCGCAAACCGAACTATTTGAGGGAAAAATTTCCACTACGGACCGGTTGCCCCAATCCGGAAAGGGGGAAAAAAAAAAGTAACCGAGTGACTATCTTTCGCCGAGGTTGCTGCAAAGCGTCCATCCATATACAGAAGGGAAGGAGAAGGGGACGAGCCAACATGCGGTGTGCAGCGGAGGGTCCACATCAAGAGTGGGAAAAAGCCATCACTTGTGCGGGGAGGGGGGGGAAAGGGAGTACTCATTCTAGATTCCAAAAAAAAACGAACGTTTCTAATCGTATCCATTTATTGCTTAGGGAAACCTTCATAGACGGGCGCGAGACAGGGAGGAAAGGGGGGGTCTTGCACTCTCCAACAAAATCTAGGAAAAACACAAGCCCTTGTACTATAGGATAGGGGGGGAGGGCTCTAAATAAGAAGTATTTTTTCTGACGACTATGGAAAAAGTCTATTTGGCGGTTGGAAGGGAAAGCCGCACACCTTTTAGGTGATCGGGGATGAACTGGACACCGCGTGCAATCGTGCTGCTGTAGAAGCCAACAGCGGAGTCCGCTGGGTCATTTCTAGAGCGACTGGGGGGGTCCGTCTCTTGATGCCGGGGGAGGGAGGAGCAAAAAAAAACCAAGGAGGGAGAAATCCCTACAGCATCGTAAGAGAAGGCGACGGAGTCAAAAAAGCGGATCGCTTCGATCGGCACAGGAGGGGGGGAGTGTGTACAGAAGCCCGATGCCGACGTGGGCCCCAGAAACATCACTTTTTCGTGCGACCCGAAAAAAGCCATCGCATTTCCGTGTGTTCGGGGGGAAAAAACTTCTTACGGATAGCGTCCTTTGGGGGGGACAAGAAAAGGTTGGGCTGGTTTTCAACACCATCGAGGGAAGGTGGAAAAGGGGAAAAAGCGCGTAGTTTCGGCCGGAAAAAAAGGAGGCGTCCGAGAAAACCTGCAACAGAAAGAAATGGATCAAGTGTGGAGCTTATGACTTTAAAAGGAAGAGGGGGAAGAAAAGTCTGTCGGGCAAGGGGGATGGCGCTTGATGAAAAGCTGCAAAACCGTGGGGGGGAGACAAAAGCAATCCCTTCTGAAAGAGGAGTGATTTTTACGGCAAGCGAAGCTCGTCACTGCCGGGACCTACTACAGGGGACCTGACGTGGCAATCGAGAGCATTGAAAAGCAAAAGAGGCACCCCAAAAACCGCTCATTTTCAATCAATTCTAGAGGAATAGCTGCTGGACAGCCAATGCCGAGCCCTCAGAATGTGTTAGCGGCGATGCTGACACAATTGCATTGCCGAGTGGGGAAAACTTTACAATTGGGGAGGAGAAGACTCTCCTATTCTCAAAAACCAGGGGAGGAGAAAACTCGATCTGTAAAGGAAAACATACTCCCCTTTGAACTGAGAAAACATATCCTACGGCTCAACTTGTCCGCAAAGGAATCACCCCCTTTGGCGCCGAGCTAAGGGGGGGGCAGAAAGAGGGGGGCTCTCGCCGGGCCGGGAAAGGAAGCCACCGGGAACAGGCCACTTGTCATTCTCATGAGGAAAAAGAGCTGCATCTCCGTGAAAAGAAGGAGGGCGGATACGTCTGTCGTAGATGAGAGAATGGACCGAGATACGGTTTTGGAATGCTTAACGGAATCAGAAGAGGTGATTGCCAGTGAGTGGGGGGGGAGACCCCTCACAACGTCCAAGGAGAAAAAAGGAGGAAGGAACTTTTGGCAATCAGCACCGTCCACGAAGGGCCAAACGAAGAAGTCGAAAAATAAAAGGGAGAGCTACAGCTGGAAAAAGAGGGGGATTGGGCGTGTTGTCTCGACAGCGACCCGAATAAGCAGGCTCGTTCACATAGCGCAGGCGAGGCCACGAGGAGGAAAAAACCCCAATTCGTTGAAAAAAAGAGAAAAATGCTAACTTTGGAACTCGGGGCTGCTTTCTCTATCTTGTCAGGGGGGGGAGGGAAGGAAAAGGAAAGGTTTTCAGTCGGGTGTTCAAAAAGGGGGGATTGTGGCGATGCAGCCAATTGGGCGCTAAAAGGAAAATCGAATCGTTTCTAACGAAGAAAGAAAAGTTAGATCATCTCTCTCGAGGAAAAGAGAGTAGATGATTCTCACCTTCAACGAAGAAATGAGGGGTCTAAGAATCTCGCTGCCGCTATCCTCCCACTTTGGATTGACCGAAGAAAAAAAGGAAAAAGACTTGTTTTTTTTTTTTTTTTTTTTTTTTTTGGGTTTTGGTGTTTAGGGGGGGTTGGTGTTTTTATTTTACACAAAACACCAAAACAACACAAAGAGAGGAAAGAAAAACCACAGGGCCCCCACCCCATATCACCCACCCAAAAAAACAATAAAAAAAAACCCCCCCAATAACCCCCCTCCCCCCCCCCCCCCCCCCACCCCCCCCCCCCCCCCCCCCCCCTCCGCCCCACCCCACCCCCCCCAAGAGCCAACCCCCCCCCAAACCCCCCGCCCCCCCCCCCATGAAAATTGGGGAGAAAAAGGAAAAAAATATCTGCTCACTCATAAAAGATTACTAATTTCTTCATTTTTCTCAAGGAGGGAAGAAAAAGTTGAGAACTTCTATCCCCTCGATGGGAAAAAGGAGCGCTCTTCTTTAACCCTATCCAGAAAAAGAAAAAATAGGGGGGCACCTGGCGCGACCCTCCAATCCTAACAGAATATCAGGAACTCGACTCTTTTTCCTTCCGTGGGCGGGGGGAGGGGGGATTTTCAGTCAAACGCGATAAAAAGGAAGAAAAAACTTTGTCGTTTTGAGGCCCCTTGCATTCAAAGAAAAGGAGTACTTGGGAGACGTTTCTCCTAACCTTCCAGAACCAACAGGAGAAGAGAAGGGGGAGGCATCGCGCCGACGTTAGCCGCCGCCGAAGATGCCGCATGACTAAAGGAAATACATGGAACGGTAAAGGCCTGTCGTTCAAGTGGGCGGCGGGGGGTCCTCCCTCCGATCGGGGGGGAAATCGTCCGAGCAGGAAGAAGAAATCGGGTTCTCATTGATTGGGGGGGGGAAGAGGAGGAACCGACGTCGAGCCTATCAGTTCACAGGAGAGGGACTGAAATGCCCGCAATGAAAGATCGATTTGAGTTGGGGGAGGCCTCGCGAGGAGGGGAGCTATTCCCACTCTGAAACCTTGGAAAAAAAAAAAAAAAGAAAAACTGCGCAATCTCACTTGTGGGAAAAGAAAAAGGAGCACAACAGCGGCTCTTGCTTGGCGTGGATAAAGAGAAAGAGATATGTGATTTTTGACTGAGCAGGGGGAAACCGACACTATTGGGGATACAGAGGGAGGTCCCAAGCCGAAGGGCTGGTCGGATAGGAAGGAAAAAGAACTGAAGAGACGAGGTTTCTGCCACCGATTACGGCGTCCTCAGCAAGGAAGAAGGGGGGGGGGGAAACCGTGCGAGCAAACAACGGGAGAATAAGCGCCTCTACTACTTGCAAAGAAAAAAGGGGGAGGGGAAAATTTTCCTTATCATTCCTCAATGAAAAAAGAGAGAATCCATTTCTGCTTCTGTGGCAGGTTTCCAGAAAAAGGAGAGCCGGCAAGGCCGAACTTAGCGAAAAGTGAAAACTCGCCAACAAATCGAGAGTTCAAACAGAAGAAAAAATGATGGGCAAGGATGAAAGCCGCTATCCGTAGAAAAAAGTATGGGGGGGGGCAAAAAAGAAAGAATACTTACATGCGGATTGGAAGAAGTCATTCAGCGTAGCCCGCACAGGCCGTATTGACTTTGTCCCTCACGAACGTCATTGCTTCGAAGGGAAAACCATCGCACCATGAAGCTCCTCCTCGCGCAGAAGTCATTTTTAGCGCGCAAGGGGAGGCCGTCGCTTCGATGCTGTAGGGATGGAAATCGAACAACAGGGGAGAGGAAAGAGGTCGAAAACGGCCGACGTTATCAGGATCCAGCGGAACGCTGAACGGGGGGAAGAAGCACTACATGCCGCGGGCGTTGGTAAAGAAGGAGAAAAAGGCAAGCGTTTTGCGCGCGAAAATATAAAAACCGCCATCTCCTTTACTAGTGGTCCAAAGCTTCTTACGGAGAGAGTCATTTTGGGGGGAACATATTACAAGGGAAGGGGAAAACAAGGCCTCGATTTTTTGGAGGGGCGGGGGGAAGGAAGTTCTGTCCTTGGCAAGAAAAAAAAGGGAAGAGAGATAAACCTGCACCAGATCATAAATGGGAAGGGGCTACCACGCGGTGTAATCTGAGACTGATAAAGGAATCAAAGGTCTGGGCAATGTAGGGTCCAGGGAGGGAGAGGGAGGGAACCGTGTTTTTGCTCCGAAAAAAAGACAGCTCCGGCTGAGACGCCCGATAGGGAATAGCATCTGGCAAGGAAGGGGTGCGCCGACCACAGGGAAGGGGGGAAAATCTTATATTCATGAAAAGCAAGGGGGGTACTGGGGGAAAAGGAGGCCCCCTCACCACCGATCAGGGAAAAATCAAATAAGAAAAAAGGGGTGGATGCAAGCCAATGCAAAGGGGCCGCCAGTGTTACAGAAAGAGGGGGGGAAGGCAGAAGGGGGTCATCCTGTCGTAAGCTGAAAAGGGTTCAGAGGGGGAGAACTCCTATTCTCAAAAAAAATAATGCAACTCGATCTTTCCATTTCATGACCTGGAAAAAAGGGTCGACGTCTCGCCCTCGCCGACGGCTAAAATGGGGAAGGGAGACCACGAACCTCTTCCCCCGTGAGTCCTGCTCTACGAGCTGCGCTCGGAGGGAATTGCTAGGGGGCCGCCACCTAACAGCCAGGGATTAGAAAAACGAAAGGAGAAGGTCATCCTAGTCATGGCGGAAGGGAGGCGGCTAACGTCGGCGCGAATGCTTAAGGTGGGGCTGCCGTTTCAGCGTAACGGCATCACAAAAGCACAGGAGGAAAAGGCCGGGGCCTCACACGCCAAGGAAAAAAAAAAGGGGAGTGATCGAGGGTTTTACTGCCATGCAGCACCAGGGGGGACTAGAACACTAAGAATATCGCAGCGCCTAGAGGAGAAGGGACGCTCCATCGACCGACGCCGATTGCCGAGAAAGAAAAGGAAGGAGAAGGCAAGATAGGGAACTTCTTAACCAAAATGCGTTGGCTGAGATGCTACTTCGGGGGGGTGATCCTCTGGGAGGAGTGGCATTTTGCGTAGCAGCTTAGGAACGACGGGTCAGGGTGCCCCGGGCCAGGGGGGAGGGGGGGATTGGGCGGGAAACGATATCTTCCTGCGAGATCGGGAGGGCGGAGGGGGACTGAAATCATCTCTCTCACAAAAAACAAAGGGGAAAAGGGGGGAAGGGGAGGGGGAAAAAAAAAACTGGCGTATTTAGAAAAAGAGCGGCCGCTATCGCCCCTTTGCTGACGACGGGGACAAAAGCAACAAACTGAAAATGAATTTCTTAGCGACGAAGCGAGCGAACCGGCAAAAAAAAGGGGGGGGAAGGAAGAAGTATCATTTTGCTCAGCGTCTGTGTAGAAGAGGGGAGGGGCAAAAAGGTCCCCTCCGCTTGGCCTAGGAGAGGCCCTTTACTCGCCCAGCCTTCGTCGGGTCCGGCGAAAAGGGAAGCTGTCGATATCTTAGTGGAGGGAAAAAAAAAAGGACATTCCGTGGCGGTGCTGGGGGATTTGAGGGCGAGGATAGGCGCCGCCGTGGCGTTGGAAGGGAAAATCATCGCCTGCGTCTTGGAGGGGAAAAGGAAGACCAACCGGCTAATTTCTTCCAGCGGTGGGGGAGAGCCCGATTTATCCGCCGCCAGAAAGGGGTGCACGGGGGAAAATCCGCATGACTAAAGAAAAAAAGGGGAACGGTCCCCTTGCGGTAGAAGGGAAGGCATCGGGGGTTTTTAAAAGAAAGGGCTAAGACAGGACTCTTAGCTCTGCGCCAAGGGGGGGACCGTTCGAAAAGGATTTTGGAAAGTTAGCCGTCGTAGATATCAGTTCACCTGGGCTTCTGGGCGACAGGGGAACGCATTACATATCTATTTGCCGAAAAGGCAGGGGGAAAAATCGTCGAGGCTGCGCTAGGAAAAAAAGAACTTGTCAGCTCGACCTTATGCATCCCACTTCGGGGACGTTAAGAGATTCGCGTACCTGGCGTAAAAAGAAAGTGGCTTTGCTCAACCAGCGGGGAGGGTGTGTTTTGAACTGAGCGGCGTTGAAACCGACACTATTGGCTGGGGGGCCACGTCAGGAAAGCCCAGGGGAGTCGGCTGCCAACGTAAGAAAAAATGAGCCTAGTTTTCTGCCGGGAACAAGACAAGTCGCGTGCGTCTCAGCCCGAGAGGGTCTCCTGTGCTAGCAACAGGTGGAAAAAGGAAATGAGACCTCACTGGGGGGAAGTCATCGCTTTCCTTTATCAGTCTCAGCTGAAAAAAAAAGGGGAGAGCGGGATAAATTTCTCTGCTTTCTGTGGCCGGTTTCGAGTTCGCGCCGGTCTTAATTTCCGACGGAAGAGGGTTATCTTGTCCAAAAAAAAAAAGGGGGGAAGTGTTAAACCAGACCAAGCCTTGTAGAGTCGGAGGGGGGAAAACTCAGTCGTAGACTTATGGTGCTGCGAAAAAAAAAGAGAGAGAGACCTGCGATTGTGCGTTTGGGAGGGAGGGAAGGAAGAAAACGCTTGAGTTTCTCTAGGAATGAAGTGACGCAAAGGAAAAATCGTGCTTTCTGTACAAAGAAAAGCGGCGCGCTCCGTGGAGACATTTCTAAGGCGTGAAGGCATTTGCTTTCGGGAGTGACACGAGAAAAAAAAAAGGACAGGAGGATGAAAGAGAGAGATGTCATCCACGAAAAAAGAAGGGAAGGTGCGCGCCTAGAAAAAATGAACTCCAAAAGTAGAGGGGGGCGGGGGTACAGAAGAAGATGAAAGGGGTTCCCGTCCAGACTCAAGCTTGTGCGGGCTACCTCCAACCTCCAATCGCATGTCCTGGGTGAGGGGGGCGGCATGGGGGGGGGCGGGGGATGCGGAACTGGAAAAAAAAAAACTGGGGGGGGGGGTGGGGAAGGGGGAGAGGGTTGTCCAAATGCATCACGATCCGCATATAGGCTTGGGGGGGAAAAACAAGGCCTCGATTGGTGGGCAGAAACAACCGCGGTTCCTTTGGCCTGGGCCCGCCAGAGAGAAGGAAAACCTGCACATAAGCGAATGGATAAAAGGGCGGTTCTCAAACAAAACACACAAAAAAAAACCCAAAAAAAAAAAAAAAAAAAAGCGTGGTGGGGGGGAAACTGATTACATCATCGCACAAGTTTCTAAGGGGGAGATGATTACCGAAGAGAAACACGTAAACTACTTCACTCCAGGAGGGGAGACGCCCTGAGAGGGGGGGAATTACTCCGGATGAAATGTGATAAAAAGGCTTCTTTTTCCTAAAAAAAAAGTAAGTGGCAAATCGGTAGAGAATGTTGGAGGTGCTGAGCCCCCCGCAAAAACAAAGAGAAAAGGAGGAGTATATTAAGAGCTGCGGTTGAGCCGAAAGAAGGGGGGGGAAAGCCATTGTACGCTAATCCGCTGCACAAGTGCGATTGCAGGGAAAGAAATTTGAATGGGAATAGCTCCTCCTCGCGAGGACGAAAAAAAAAAAAAAGGGGGGAAAGGGGGAAAAAACTCTATCTTCATTGGTCGTGCATTGAAAAACAGTGAACTGATCTGCCTTCGCCGTCTAGAAATAGCCGGGCAAATCCAGGCCACTACCTCGTCCCCACACCAAGGGGGGGGGGGAAAAGGGGAGGAAGGCCGACATAGTGCGCTCTCGGCGTGACCACCTGACGGAGAAAAAAGCGAGACACCGCACGTGCCGATTGAAAGGCTACATGATGAAGGGGCATCTCCTTGCCCCCCGAAGAGAAAACTTCGGCGCGATGCTCAGAAAGAAAAAAGGAGAAATTCTCCGGGTGGTCATGAGGGGGGGGAAAGAATAGCCGGGATGGCCATTTCTTGAATGCAAGGGGAAAAAAGGGTCTCCCTTATCGTTTCTCGCGTTTTTGGAAAAAAAGGGCAAACCGACGCCGTCGACGCACCCTCCACTAAGAATATCGAAGGGGGCTCAAACGACCGACTCCTGATGGCCGCGACCGCAGGATCAGGGGAAAAGAAGAAAAAGGCGTTCTTATCCCCATTCGTTAAACAGCGGAGAAAAAAAAAAAGGGCGAATTGGTGATACTCGTTTGTTAGGCTTGCGAGGACAGTAGCAAGGCGTCCTCTCCTCAATTAATGGGGGGGGGGGTTTGCACCTTGCCATTTTGGAAAGGGGGGGGGGGAGGTAGGCATCCAAGTTGGCCTAGAGCGACTCACTAGAGGGGGGGGGGGAACAACTTTTATATCTCTCTCTCAAAAAAAAGGGGAGAAGTGGAGACTCACCTTTCCAAACTGCGGAGTGAGAAAAGGGCTGCTCCAATTGTGCTGCTCTCCGCCCAATAAAAGAACACTGAAAGGGGCACCCCCCTACTTAAAACCATGGGGGACTGGTGACTAAGACTTCTTAAGAAAACGAGGCCAATATCTAGTAGCATTGGGGAGACAGAAAGGAGGTGTTCCACGCATTGGTTTTAGAAAGAAAAGAAGCGAAGCGCTCTCGTGAACCATGGGCCAGGTCGGTCTCTTGCGCGGACCCGCAAAAAGCCTAAGGTCTATATTCTTAGTGATGGGGGAGGAAAGGTGTCCCTGAAGTTCTTCTAAGTCAAAACGCCGAGAAAAGGAGAAAATTCTCATCCTGGGGAAGGAATTCAAATCCCTGGCCAAGATAGAAGGGGGATGACGGCCTTAACATTAAAAAAGGAGAGGGGCTTCAGAGAAAGGAAAACCGAGGCCTCCGCCAGAGTTTTGGCACGGCGATGAGGGAAGAGAATCCTGAGTCATTCTCGGAAAGGGAGAGGGGGAACAAGGTGCGTCCCCCCCCCACAGGAAAAAAAAAAAGAAAAACGCGCAAACTCTCTATCATTATCCGTAGCGCGAGACAAAGGGGGAGGGTCTTTTTTCTAGGGGGGGGGAAGCGTACGTCGATTGCTCGACTGCGAACGATAAGGGAGAACTGTCAAAAATGCACTCCCTTACAGATACGGTTTAAAAAAAAAAGGGTACTGTTTGAGCCTCTGAAAAGACAAAGCTGAAAACTGTCACTCGACGGGGGAACTGGCCGGATTGAGGGGAACAACCTGCTGGCTCGAAAGGGGGAGCCAACACCAGCGCGCCGTGATCAGGAAGTATTTTTTTTGCACTGGAGCGGGGAAAAAAGGGTGCTCGCAAAAAGAAGAGGAAATGACTCTAACGATTCCAAGAGCCTTCGGACGGGCAACAGGAAAGGAAAGGCTCCTAGGTTGCTATGTAACATCCCTCTTCCGAAAACCTATTTTGAATTAGGGGTCGCCGTAAAAAAAAAAACGTGTGCAGCGGCGGGTCAAATAGGGGGGAAACATACAGAACTTTGCGTGCGGGAATCGAAAGGTACCGTTGGCAACGTGGGAGACAGGATCCATTTCTTGCGGACGGATGGGAGGGAGAAAAGGGAGCGAGCCGGGCAAGCCGAACTGGGGATCTTGTTCCACGCGCCAAACAAGAGGGGGGACACGAAAAACCCAGCCTTGTCATATGCGATCGGGGAGGGAAGGAGGAAAAAAGAAAAAGTATTGTGCTGACGATAAGAGGGGAAGTGCGATGTGCCGTGGGACTCATAAAGAGGCAGCACACCACCTTTATGTGCTTCGGGCCAGGGAATCAATCCCCGCCAAAAGAAGGAAAAGCGCCGGTAGTCCATTGAAGGGGCAACCTGATCACGTCGCAGAAAGGGAAGTTG
>Ga0179591_1148421_pt1 | contig 14450 bp, 15 predicted proteins | sample CZOMad2_1_08_16f_FD_182891 | JGI IMG/M metagenome (GOLD analysis project Ga0179591, IMG submission 182891) | Vadose zone soil fungal communities from Angelo Coast Range Reserve, California, USA - CZOMad2_1_08_16fungal (PacBio error correction) | ecosystem: Environmental > Terrestrial > Soil >...
AAAAAGCAAGAAAAAGAAGGTTGAGCTAGAACTCGCAAGAGGGGGCTAGGTAAGAAAGGAGTAACCGGACACCGTAGGATAATACTCCAACCCACGTAGATAGAAAAGCACACAGCCACTCGAAAGGCATCGAAAAAAGAGCAACCGCCTGCATAAACTGCACGAAAAACTGGTGGGTACCCACCCAAAACAAAAAGATAAAGAAAAACCACCCGCGCCTCGACCGAAGGACGGCCTCTGGCTTAGTTAAGGCGCGGAAACTGAACGAGCTCACCTGCAACGGAAATGACAAATTAAACTCGAAGAAGAGGAACGAAGAATCGAAAGTCAAGGCCTGGGAGAGGCGGAAATGTGACATTCGCCTGAGGAGAGAGCGAAAATCCATCAGGTTGAACCGCGGGGACTGGAAAAAAAGCACTAGGAAGATCCGACATCAGTCTGGACGAGGGCACGTGCTCACCGCGAAAAAAGGTTAAAGAACCTAATGCAGTAGGACGAAAGACCTGTCCGTGCTCGGCACGGCAGAAGGTGTAGCATGCCCATCCGGCCCTAACATCAAAACGTTCTCTGCCGACCAAGGAGACGCATCAGTGACCTCCAGCAACGCAAAAGGGACAGCCCTGCCGCCGAGGAAGACTGAAATAACTTAGAAGGGGGAAGGCCGAAAACGTATCTCGAACACAACAAAACTGGATGAGAGGGGGAAGAAGGGGCGGTGTTCCGACTATTTAGACCGATGGACGTCGCGGCTCCTCGGGAACAGTTTGCGGAAAAGGGGCGACGCGGTAGGAGAAGGAAAGGGAGGCTACCGTGGCCGCCGATACGGGAGCTGGAGAGATGTGCACAAGCCGTGCAGACACGGCAGGCAGTTCTCAACCTTCCAGTATGGCAAAACGTGTAACCGCTTCGAGCGATCGTCAAGGCCCATAGGAAAGATCTGATAGCGAAAAGGCCCTTGGTGAAAAAAAAAAAAAAAAAAAACGGAGCCAACAACTTGGACCTGGGTGAGCAAACACCACCAGCCCTTCTATAACTTGCCGCCTGCCATCTTCCAGCTCGTCAAACACTTTCAAGGGGCAAGGGACCTAAGGCCGGAAATGGAGTGGCAGGTTTGTAAGACTGCGTTTGCAGGTACAAGACCCTACTTCCAGGGCCCCAGCGAACTATCAACCGAAAGGAGGCCTCTCTGGCGAGGACATTTGACCCTTAGCCGTTTTTGGAGGGGTGTGTACCCGTCATAGGAAGAGCCGGGAAAAGGGCTGCGGGGAAAAAGAAACAAAAAAAGAGAGCAGGGGCTGTGTGAGAGTGGAAAAAGTCAAGTAGGCAACGTACCAGGTACTCAAAAGTCCGACTTTGGGCTCGTGAAAAAACCGAGGGTCCATAGGAAAACGTGTGAAGTGGTCTAGTCTTGCGGGCACAATGAGGGGGGGAGGGATTGCTAGATAAAGGGGAGCAGATGGAGACTTCCTCTTTCGTGGGATGTCGGGGTCGGGGGGGAAAGTGATTGTGAGAATGGCGAAACTCAATACGAAGGTTGATCGGTGTTACCTGACCGTTCGACAGGCGCACAGGGGAGACGATCCGATGAGACATCGAATAGAGTTCGCCCTGGGGGAGAAATGAGCGGTAAAGCAACACATAGGGCGTTTTTACCTAAGAAACAGAGAAGCGCGGAGGGGGAGCCGAGATGTTCTGCACTGAGTGTTGACACTTGCGGATCGTGGGAGCGGAAGTCGAAGGTTGCAAAGGCTGACACTGTACGGCGCATGGGACAGAGGGTTAGACTGTGCTCTCTTGTGTGCCTAGAATGCCAAGTCACAAGCGCGGCGGGGACATCTGAAGGCTACTTCATAGAGCTTCGGTCGTACAAACAAGGCAGAGGATAGAAAAATGGGAGGGTCGCTGGCTGGGTTTCGGCAAGGGTGAAACCCGCCGGCTCTTAAGAGGTTTGAAAAGGGGGGGAGAAGAAACGCTCGTTTTTCGGAGCTTCTTTGCGAGCCTGGTGGGGGGGAGTAGATGGTAGGCTCGGGAAAAAGTACAATCTAGACGCACCTTGCTTGATTATCAAGATTACGGTGAGTACTCACAGTAAAAAACTAGAGGGTGAGGGGGACCGCACTAAGCTAAGAACTCTAGCAAAAAAAGTCAGAGAAAAAATGAACACCACAGGGAGAAAGGGTTAAGGATTCAATGCTCTGTCATTAGACACCCTTCTCGGGAGGAGGGGGAGAAGGGGTGTCTGAAGAAAGGTTTGAGAGGGTAAGAAACACCTGGAAACGGAGGAAAACAAATCTCCCCAAGAAAGGGGAAAAGTCGGCGCGAAACCGGTCCGATTACTGAAGTTCTATTTCCTTATCATTTTTTGCTGCTGGTAAGGAGAAGGACCTCCTAGCGCCGTAAGGGAGCCAGGGGCTAAGCAAAATAGGCCCTATCAGCGTCATCTAAGGGGATCGTTCTTTTCCCTGTTTTGACCTGACGCGGGCTCATGCATCCGGGCGAAGAAACGAAAAAGAGAGGCCAGGAGCCAAGACTTGCGGAAAGAAAGAAAGGAAGAAAAATCAAAGCAAAGGCAATTGAGCAGGACGACGGAGAAGACATCACAGTCAGGTCCTCAGTCGCTGCTAAAAGAGTAAGATAGAGGAGACAGACGGTATCAAGGTCAAATTGGCTGCAAAAACGCGGGTGGGAACCCCAGAAGCACATGGAAGGAACGAAAGGAACGAGTCCAACGCCGAGCACTCAAAAAGCACCCAAAGAGAAACAGACGAACGGCCTCTTCCTATGTCAGGGATAGTAAAATAAACCGACAAGGGCCATCTCGCAAAGAACGCTATATAGCCAATAATCTCAGCAAAGCGCATAGGAGAAACAGCGACCTCTCCTTGGCGACACGTAGGGAAGAGGAAAAGACCAGGTCTCAAATCTCTATTGACCGGCCGTGCAATGTCACAGAAAATGGTTTGTGAATCCTCCGGGGAAGAGGGGAAAGAAAAAGGTCAGCCGCCACATGATGACGGGGCCTCTCACCACCATCCAACGACATGGAGGGAAGACTAAAAAGAAGGGAAATGAACGAATTTCCGGCAGCTTTCATAAGCGCTTGAGAAAAGTCCCTGTCTATTAAAACAATATGAGGGAAGAGGGCGCGACCGGGGGGCACAGTCTTTTCCAATGTCATAAAAACATCCCATCGAACGAACAAGACAGTTCGGGCCGAGGTGCGACCAGCAAAAGATCGGAAGAAGCACGGACAGAAACGGCAGCAGTGTAGAAACTCACCTCTCTTGGGGTGAAAGATGTGATGGGAGTAACGACCATCTGATCGCGAGGTCACAAGAGCCCCAACCCTTCGGGACTCTAAACGGAAGAAATGTGCATGCTGTTAGTGCCGCCACACGTTGACCAGAAAAGCCTCACCTAAGTGGATGAGGGAAAGAGAAAAGGAGAAAATTCCTAAAGACTGTGCTGGGTAAAACAGATTAGCTGCAATCTTAGCCAAAGAAGGAAAAGTACAAAAAGGACCATAAAAAAATTCTCTGGTAATGAAACGGAGGGACACGGAAGGGATCAAAGGGATGACACACGGGTATACGAGTGACTTTCAGGGGAATTTGACAGGGTTGCAAAGGCAAGGGTCGGCTCTTCCCATTATACTTCCACCCGATGGCAGCAAAGAAATTTAACTTCCATTGTCCCTTGCGGGACCGAACGTTCCGGGCTTGCAAAAAGAGGGGGTTTTGACCCCTCCGACGACTTATCCCAGGTCGCTGGGAAAGTCCGTAGGGGAACGGGCGCGGTAAACGCCAAAAGGGAGGAGGAAGTCGCGTCGAGCCCGGTAATGTGAAGTCGAGGAACAGCGGTGGAGGCGTGCCGGTCCACTAGTCAATCAATGGGTGATTAGGGGGGGTAGGGGGAGGAAGACATACAATGGGTACCGTGTGGAGAGACTAACGTTGGAGCTCTGCTGTAAAGGCAAGCTTAGGAGGGAAGGGGAGGGAGTTGGGGGGGCCATGCTGATGGCATGCTTTTCTTCTGCAGGTCCTGGTGCAGAGACTTTACAAACGATAAAGTCTGAAATTGCCTGAGCCTGACTGCACCGGACTTTGAGGGACCAAGGGGGTTTTATTTGGAACCGAAACTTTCAGCAGGTTGGTATGTGGAGGCTCAATGACTTTTGGGTCCAATGAATGGTAGGGAGGAAAGAAACTTCCGGCGAAGAATTATACAATCAAGTAAGACGGGGGGTGGGGAAGGGTCCATGGAAGACAATCCCGAAAGATTCGGAGCCGAAAAAAACTCGATACGGAATTTGCGTTGGGACCCTTCAAAGGGAAAAGGCCTACTTGTGAGAATCCCTTCAGAGACTAAGGACGATAAGCTGAGACGAAAGTCCTATTCATCAGGACAAGGGTGCGGTGGGGTCAACCAACTACTCTTCGGGTGGTCTGACAGAAAGGATCTCAAAAAACAAAGTTATTATAAAACTCTATAATGCAGGAGGAACGAGAACCAATAATAGGGAAGGGTCAAAAAGACACCGACCTCTGGAATGGATCTTCAGAGAGAATCGGATCTGGAGGGGGCTACCTACACGGGCGGCGACCCAGGGCGCACGGGACTTGACAGAGTCCAAGAATTGAGGGAAGACGCAGTGTGGCGAAAGAAGTGGGAGATAAAATGACCGAAAGAATCGAACGTGGGGAAACCATAGAATCAATGAATGAGTCGCCCTTAAGGGAGGTGCTCACAGACCGGGTGCCAAATCTCACCCCAACGTAAACAATAAAGAAAAACCGGATGGAAAGTAGCTCTTTGCACCCCAACCACAAGTGTCACCCAAGCAGGAACCAGCCTCATAAGGGCCCAGCAAAGGACCGAATAGGGGGGGTGACTGCAAAAAAAAACGGCACCAAAACCCGAAGACCCTCAGGGGAGCACCCGCACGTAAAGGACAAAGCTACGCCTGGAAGATATCACTCGGAAACCCAATTATATCCGCACGTAAATTGAAGGAACACCCGAAATACTCAATCAACGGGTTGAAACGAGGAGGATTGAAACGACAGGATAAAAAAAAAAAGCAAAAAATTTAAGACTAAGCAAAAAGCACAGACTAGAGCACACTGGGACTCCCAGGGAAATGGCACCCCGCAACGTCAAAGAAGACGCCTACAGTACCGGGGGGAAAAAAGTCCGGGAAAAACAAAACTATTTGGCAGACCCAACGGTGGAAAGCCAGGGATCAGGGGGGAAAAAGTAACAGAGTGCAATCAACGGTGAAAAACCGTGGAGGATCGAGGGGATGCGAAAAATGAACACCCTGAAGTCAAACAAGGCACTTCCGCGTCAACCAGAAGGTCAACATAAAGGGGCGACCTACATGTCCCTCTCCCGCTCCCGGTGAAAGAGAAGGAGGGAAATCCGGGAGAAAGCGAGTACAGGCGACGCGGCGGTACCCTCGCTCACCTGGACTGGGGTGAAGCGCCCCGCACCGGAAAAGTCATACTTCTCTAACGCCAAGGAGTAGGGCGGGGTGAACACCGTGTTGAGAAAAGACCAGCGGACCTTTCTAAAGACAGAGGACCAGGTTGGGGGACGGCTCGGCCGGGACCGGCTCCGGGCATTCTGCTCCGACCACTTCATTACGTAAAAAGAAAGGGGCAAGATGGTGAAGCACGGGACGCAACTTGCTGTCTGCAGAGCTCATGGGGGTGTCCCCTCAGAGAAAGAGTGGTGCCTGGGACTGTTGTTGATGGGGGTTTTCTACGGCGGGGCCACAGTCATGCGCCCAAGCTCCTCCCTCCGTCGCCCGGAGATCCGGAGGGAATGCCCGAAGGCAGTCTGGGAACAGAGGGAGTACAGCGGCGCCCTTTATTTTACTCGAGCAGAATTCTTGAGGGAGTGAGGAGATGCGGAACGAAAGAGCATTTGGGGGAGTACAAGGACATCAAGTAGTATTCCACCCCACCGGAAACCGAAAGGAACGGCGGGAGGAAGAGAGCGGTGGAGTCCCTGGCGTGGGATAGGTCATCCCGGTCGCCCCGTCTTATTTCCTTTAGGGAAAGAAAAGCAGAAGGGGGCTGGCTCGACGCTCAGCTCATTCTAAGCAACGATTTGAACGTTTCATGGGAAGGAATGCCAATCCCACTACCAAACAAGCAGGTCAGTACGAGTGCCGTGGGAGGCGTGTATAGGGGGAGGGCTAACTAGGAAAAGAGGTACTTTACCTCTCACGTTCGCGGGACGCCTTCAACCCGCGCAAGAAAAAAAAGAGAATCCAAAAGATGAAAGCCGCGAGGTCGCCGACTGCCCGCGCGACTCACTTTTCACATGCGCAAAAAGTCCAGGGGGAAGGAGAATGGTAGTAAGAGACGATGGAAGGGAAGGATTTCAGATGACTCACTCACCACCATTCGCGGGTAAAAATCGCTGTCGGGAGGCGGACGAACCGGCGATGAATCTGCTCTTCTCCTTTCCAATCCGCGCGGAAGAAAAAAGAGAGCACGGGAGGAGTACCTCTGAAATGTAGCCCGTTTAACATGCTCTCCTGGCAATCAGAAAGGCAACCGGAAGCAGACAAAATGAAAAAGGAGAAATCCCTGTGGAGCTTCCATGAGAGAAACGCGGGGGTCACGAAATGTTCCGAAGTTCAGTCACACGACCACGAAGGAAAAAGAGGTTTTGTGAAAATGCACTGATCCGGACAACCGCACACCTCTAGAGAAAGCGGGAAGGGTCTCGACAGTCTGGAAGACATGGAATATTATCCTGCGGTGCGGCCGCAAAAAGGAAACTCACCGAACCAGAAAGGGGGAGGGCACTCCCGATACAAAAGGAAAGAAACAGGGGGAAGCGGCTCGGAACGAGATTCCCAAGACGAATACATCACCTCCACCAGCTAGCCAGCAGCTCGGAGAAAAAAAAAAAGAGGGACGAGGGAAACCCCTGCAAAAACGAACTTCGGGCTCCGGGGCACAGCCGCGAAACACGAAAAAGGAACAGCGCCGATGCGCAGTTGGTTGTTTGGGGGGGGGGGGTTGGGAAGGTTAGAAATGTTGGGGGGATGTAGTTGGGGGGTAAATAGAAGGGGAAGTGTGTTTGTGGAAAGGTGGGCGGAAGCTCTGAAAAGTCTACCTCCTCTGTTTGGAGGTGCCACCTGCGAACCGATCCACCGAGAAGAAAAGAAACTCCTGTCCAGGACTAATAAAAACAGTATTCTGATCTCGTTAAAAAGAAGCCGCCAAATGCGATCTCAAAGGGCACCCTCCAGAGCGCCGGCCACACTCTGGCTACCGAAAAAGGGAAAAAGGGCCAAAAAATCGTGAGAGCCGGGAGATTTACAAAACTTAAGGGCAAAGCCTGCCGCGTCGGTGAGAGGCATCCAGATCAGATCGTTCAAATCAAAAAAGAGAGAAAGGTCAAAAAACCTACAGCGGATCACCCCTTAGTCACGAACCAAAGGAGGGGGAGGTAGCAAGAAAATCCACGTCCAAAACAAGGGACCAATCCAGAGAGCGGCGCAAACAAAGGAACAGAAAAAAAGGCAGCACTCCTTGTTGGACAGACTCCAAATAAAATAACAAACGGGTTAGCCGCCCCTTTCTTTAGGCCTCATACACAAGCGCGACGAGAGTCAACGCGGAAGGAACTATCGGTGCCAAAAATCACACAAGACACACTAGAAAGATCGGTAACTAGGGCATCAGGGGAACGAAACGAACTTAAAAAGGTAGCACCCTCCAAAACGATCGGGTCACCAACCCAAGGAAAAAGAGGACGCGGGGTGGGAAGTGAGGGCCGGCATGGAGCGGAACCGATGAGCAAGAAAAAAGGCAGATGCCACGAACCTAATCAGCGCCTCAGCGCATTAAACTCGCACCCTTAAGAAGGTAAGAGCGGAGTCAGCCCAGGAACATGTACTCCGCAGAGGAGGGGGGGGATAACCAGGGGGGAAGAGTTTGGCTTCGTTTATCTTGGACCGCACCAAGGTCCTCGGTCGCGGAAGAAGATCAACTGGCCGCAGTGCCCAACGCGAAGGCGTTGTAGAGGCCTGATAGAACAAGAGAGTCATGCTTAAGTCAGTCTGGGGGGGAAGGGGGCCGGAGACATCGTGTTGCAAGTCCATCAGGACCTCCAAAAGAACCTGACTCGGAGGAAAACGAGCAGCAAGAAGGAAGGATTCATAAAAGAGGACGGACTCAAACCATCCCCTGCCGCCGATGAGAAACGAACAAAAAACCGTCCTCCAAATCGGATACACCGCGAGCGGCAGACCAAACCAACAGATTAAAAGAGTAGCGGTGCGTGACTAGGGCAAGACGAGGGAAGAACGGTATGGAGGGGGGAAGCTACTCGCGGCAGGTTCTTTGAGGCCCGACGGGAGGAGCGCAGCAAGGAAAGGGGGATGCGCCTTGACGAGGGACCGTGGTTCTGAAGGTAAGATGGGCCTTAAAGGAGCGGCAAGAAGAGTGCTCAGCGACGGCCAGGGGACAGACGGAGTCTGAAAAGCGTGCCTTCGTTGATTCCGCCCATGGAGGACCAGAGAGGTAGGGGGGGACCGACCAGAGTCCCTGCTCGTCCACACGACGGGAACAACAACTGCGGGGGGGGACCGGTGATCAAACCGGCACGACAACGCCGTAATGCACCATCTTACAAGCGCGCGAAAAAGGGGGGGACCGAAGGCGGGGAAGAGCGGAGGACTTTTGTGTCTATTCAGTGAGAGGTTAAGAGGCACGAGAAAGCGACTAAATAAGAACTCAAAAAGAAATCTTAGGCATATGGTCGCGGGTGGTGACCCTGGAAGGTTGCGGGGGGTGGGGGTCTACCCTTCTGGCAGTTTGAGCAAAGGCATGCATAGCAAAGTGTAGTGGGACTTCTAGTGGGGCTTGTGTGAACGGGCAAAGGGGGATAAGAAGGGGCATCCTTCGTGGAAAAAAAAAAAGGCCTTAAGACGCGGTGGGAGGAGGGGACAGTCAGGGGCCAAGATCAAGCGGGGTCCCTTTTGCGTAGTGGAGGCAAACAAGGAGGGGCAGGAGGGGGCTCTACTGGGGATCCACTCGCGAAGAGATGGCCGTGGGAAACCGTTTTCTTGTAGTTTTCACCGAGAGAGGGGTATCGGTAGACCGCCGCGAAGAAGGAGGGAAAGACTGGGGAGCAGGAACTGGGTCCTTAAAGAAAAGAGAAGGGCGAAGGCGCCGGCTTCCAGAACCTCTTAGAAGACCTCTAAGACGGAGGCACTTTGTCGCAAAAATTGGAAAGAAAGGCGTTTAAGTCGGTGACAAAGAAAAGAGGGGGGGGGTGAAAGGAAAAAACATAGAGTAGCCTGGTTTTGAAAGGTCAATGGATGGGGTTCGATGGCTGGAAAAGCTCTTTCTGGATGAGACGGGGTTCAAGTAAAAAACCCTAACTTACCAGCGCCTACATTTGTCCGGTGATCGCGGTGGAATCGGGAAACGTCTTTGAACTTGCACCAGAAAGAGGAGCCAGAGACTGGTCCTTCGGGACTGCCGCAAAAAATAGACGTGCTTGAAAAAGGGAGTGTTTCGCGTGAGGAAACCGTCAAAAGCCAAATATGCGGTCGGCAGGTGATGGGAGCGGGAAAAGAGAAGGGGTGAGGCTGGGCTGCGAGCCATTGTGGCAATTTCGGTTAGTTGCCGAAGGGGACCATAGGCGATGACTGGGTTGGACAAACTTCCTAGTACTTTAGGTAACGACTAGGATGTGCAGGTAAAAAAGGGGAGAAATAAAGGCCGGACGACTACGAAGGGAGTAAGGTCCGATAAAATACCGCTCCCGGGAAAGAGGGGGAGTAAGCAGGTGGCCGGAGGCAAACACTCGAGGGAGCGGGGGGGAAGTGGGGTCAGTTGGGGGGGAATCGACACCGTTCCGAAATCACCTGAAGGGGTTGAGCGAAATCCATGCTTCGGGGGAGGGAGAGGTCGGGAGCAGGGTACCTGGTTCTTCTTTCACTGCAAGTGGCCAGAGAGAGGGAAAGAGCGAAAAGAGACAACCGGTTCTCAACGCGCACAAGCTGAATGGCTAGGATTTCGCGAGGAATGGTAAACTTAGCCTAAGAGGCCTCCTTTCGGCTACTCCAACTAATCGCCGATATACAAGTGTCAGGCAGGAAAATCTGAGAAATCCCTTCATAACATCTGAGAGACGATGAGAGTACGCTGAACGAACGATACTCCTAGCCGAAGTCTCTTTTACTCGCTGGCAGCGAGACGCGCGTACTCCGACCGGGGGTCGAAGAGTGGATATAGCCTTTTTGGCACCCGTTCTACTGCAGCCGGATGAGTGTCCATAGAAACGAGAAAATCCGACTATGCCCGCCAGAATCCGCCAAATGACAGTCGCGAAGCTTGCTGGAAGTGGGGGTTTAGTCCTTCGAAACGACACAATACCCCAATCGCTGTGAAACCAACCGGAAAAGTAGGGAAGACGAGAGACACAACGCTAGAGGCTACCAGACCTGGGCCGGAGGGAGGGAGAACAGGGATTGCATAGAATAATCAGACCAGCCTCACTCTCTGTTCGACAGCCGTGCAGGGTGGCGGGGGAAAGAGCGTGGTGGGGGGGTAAAGGCCAGAATACCGGATTCCTCGAAAGAAATTGAAATAAGGGACAAGGTAATAGCCAAAATCCGAAAAACAGAGGCGAAATCGAAAAATATTCCCCTAATCCACTTGGCGCGCCGAATTCATTAAAGAGGGTATCACTGTCTAGGACACCCAGACGGGAATCGGACAAAAAGAGCCAGTTGGGGTCGACAAGGTAAATTGGGTAAACCTCATCGCCTCGCCTAAACATCACCATAACACCAAAAAAAAGAAAGAAAAACGTTAAACTGGGGAGGGGCAACCATTAATACTGCAAGACACAAAGGGAAGGGCGGAGTCGTAGTTTCACAATGTCGTAGGGCCAAAATAGAAGGGGAGGGGGAAGAAACCTCTTCGAAGTGAGCAACTAACCAAAAAATGCATTCGGAATTGGCTCATAAGATCCCTTTTCAGGGGAAGTGTTCTGCCGCACAACGTGAAAAGAAGCCTTCAGGAAAAAGGTTTCTTCTTTGGATATACCAGGGACACAAAAATGTTTGAGGGGCTGGGGTCTGGGAAAAAGTTAAAGGAGAGAAGTAAACTCAGTCGGGAGACTCTTTCCTTACTCCGGGAAAGTACAGATGAATACCGAAAAGAAAAGATCTAGGTACACGGATGGGGGGAAACACAAAAAAGATGGTTACCGAGACGGGGGAGTACAGCGGGGGACGTGACTTTCCGGGGGAAGAGGGTGAAAAAACCGTTTTTCATTGTTGAGGGGGGGTCACCCTTATACACAAGGAGAAAGGTTGGCAGGACCGATTGCCTTGAAATGGGAAAACCTCTGTACGCAAGGCCGGCTGAAATAGTTTTTAGGGTAGAGACGCCTACAAGCAAAAAGGGTAGCGGGGAGCAGTAAGAGTCTGGTGGAAGATGAAATAGGGGATCTGCAGTTCCTCGGTCAACGGGGATGGGGGGGAGCTGGAAACCTGTTTAAGAGGCGAAGCAAGGATGTTTATAATCACTAAACCATGAGTGATTAGTTTTTGGTGCTGCAGATAAAAAAAATGAGGGAAGAAGAAAGAATCTGTCTGCGAATTGATAATCAGGAGAGAACTGGATTGAAGGCGGACTATTGTCTCGGAGTTACAGAGGAGGAGGCGGAATTGAGTGGGTGGCAAAAAATTCAAGAGGGTCTCTGCGCGTTGCATTGGAGGGGGGAAGATGGTTGGAACGTGGTGGAAAGGGATACACGACAACTTGAGACAGGTGATTTTTGACTTTCGGCGGTGAGACATGCTGGTAAAAGGAAAGGGGGGAAAGAAATGCCATGAAAAAGAAGAGGGAAGAAGGAAACAAGATCGGGATCTAGGGGGGGTGGGTCCAGGGCATATGCTAATAACAAAGCTGACGTGCCGCAAAAAGCGGATCCTGGAAAGTTCTGGGGGCCAAAAAAGGGAAAGGGGCGAAGGGAAACTTTCTCACCCGGGAACGCGGAAGAGCAGCGGAAATAAGGACGGAGCTAGAGAAGGGCATCAACTGGGCTGTGGCAGAAATAAGTTCTGGGTCTCGGTCCGGGAGCGGAAGCAACAAAAACTTCAATGTAGGAAAAGAGAGGGGAGGATCCGACCCCTAATCTTACAATTTCAAAACCCAAGTAGGTAGACAGGAGTCCTCGACAGGTCTCGAACTCGCACGCCCGTGAGGGAGAGGACAAAGTCGCAACTGGAAAAAAAAGGGAGCGGTGAAAGACGTTGGAGAGAGGTGGAGGCACGGAAAGGCTAGTGGTCATGTCTTCCGATCAGACCTATGCACAACCCAGATGACGGGAGCTTAGCCGGTCGTAGGCCTGAAGGGAATTGTTCAAAACCCTGGCATTGAACCAAGTCTCCTTCCTCCTCCCATAAAACGTCTTAAAGGAGTCACGAGGTCCTCCAGAAACACAACTTTGACCAACCAGGGAGCAGAAAGAAGGGAAAAAGAAAGACAACGAAGAAAGGGTCATCGGGATGTCTGCACCTCCGTGGCCGGATCACCACTGACTCAGAAGAAGAAGAAAGACAAGCAGCCTTTCGTCCATCGCCTCTACCACGCTAGATGAAAAGAGAAAGAAAGAGGATTAGCCAGAAGCAAAGCACCACACTCATCAGACAGGGGGGGAAAAAGAAGGAGCGGACCAGAATTAAACGCGGGAACTAGCTATCAAAGTCCAACGTGCGAAAAAGAGAAGGGGGGGGGAGAGACCCGGGGGAAACTGCTCCCATCGACAGGAAAAACAGGGGAACTAGAAAAGGGGCGACAGGGCGGAGGCAACCAACAACTATTTTCGCTCACCTTGAGAAAGCCAATCAAGGGAAACGGGAAAAGATCCAAAAGGAAGACCTAAAGGGGGTGGGGAGGAAGTAAAAAGAAGAAACAAGGCACGCCAGGCTGCAAACAAACAGCAGCACTTCCACACCTATGAAAAAACAACGCACAAAAAATCCAAAGTGGTCACCTCCGTGGAAAAAGAGGAATGAAGAACTGGGGCGTGCTTCCATGCAATTAAGAAGAAAGATCCGGTCAGAGTACGTACCCGAGGAGGTACAAGAGCTCACGCTGGGGGGAACAGGAACCAACGCCCCTGCACCGGGCTATAACGACGCACAGTGGGGAGGCAAAAGAGACGAGAGGAAAAAACCTTTTTCGGCGAGCCAGCAATGAACCGGGAGGAAGGGAAGTTCTGTAGGCCGAGAAAATTTGGTTCGGAATGGGATAAAGAACGGTCAGAGAACCTCAAAACAGGTCCCCAAGGAAAGGTCCGGCCACTCCTCATGACAGGATTGATCAAGAAAACGGCCGAAAAAACGGAGGCTTGCTTCAAGCAGTAAGAGACTTTTGGGGTCCAAGGATGGGAGAGGGGTCTGGGTGTGGGGTAGCTTTGGTACATTCCTCCCCCACATGGAGACTGAAAGCCCGCATGAGGGTAAGATCAAAATAAAGTCATCCCTGCGGGCTAGGCCAGGGGTGGCTTCAATTCGGAAAAGAGAAGGCAGAAGCAGGTTAAACGAGTGGTGGGGATTCTCTCCTCAGGTTACTATTCAAACTCAGGAGAGGTACAACAAAACCACCGGAGCAGACAATGGAGAACAGGCAAGAACGCACTATAGAAGTCAAGATAAAATCCAGGTCGAAAAAAAAGGGGGCCGAGAGCGTTCTTGTAAAGGGAGGGATGGCTTGAAGCAATAGAGGACATACGGCTCGACTGGCACGAGGAAAAAGGTAAGTAGGGTTCTACTTGGGGAAACGACCAAGGGCCAATCAAAACTCGGAAAGGGGGGCAGGGGAGAGGAATTGGAGGTCTATCCATGCTTTAAATTAGCTCCGGCGCGTAAAGAAAGAGCAAAAAGAGATTCTAAGAACGATGGGGCCGAGTCGCCTCCTCCCAGAGATAATACCATCGAACCTTGCGGGGAGGAGAGGCGATCAGAAACCTCGTACATTGTGCTGACGTGAACGGAAGAAGAGGGACTCGACAAGTCCGGGGGTGGGAGATATCATTCAGCCGTTAGGAGGACGAACTTACTGATATACCCGGAGACGTCATCCGGATAGGGAAAAAACTTTCAAGGTAGTTTTTTCTCAGTTTTCATAAGTCTCGCAGGGAATCTAGGGGGGGGGGAAAAGGGGAAGCAAGAATAGCCACGGAATAAATGAGTCATAGACTCCTAACTTCTATCCTTCCATGATCGAAAGCGTGGGGAAGGGGAACGGTTCAGACGACAATACAAAGAAAAAGAATTTGGGGTTCCTGGAGGAAAGGAAGCCGAGAACAAGAAACACATCAGTACCACGTTCTCTTGGGTGTTGACGGTGATGGTGAAGCCCGAGAGTAGCAGGAGGGGGGGAGGGCAAATCAAAGGGGGT
>Ga0179591_1294163_pt1 | contig 14450 bp, 11 predicted proteins | sample CZOMad2_1_08_16f_FD_182891 | JGI IMG/M metagenome (GOLD analysis project Ga0179591, IMG submission 182891) | Vadose zone soil fungal communities from Angelo Coast Range Reserve, California, USA - CZOMad2_1_08_16fungal (PacBio error correction) | ecosystem: Environmental > Terrestrial > Soil >...
TACAAATTGTCTCCGGAGAGACGAAGAGGCAACCAAGGTGTCGGAGATATCTCGGTTCTCGTACGCGGAATGCGAGGAGGGAGTCGCACTAAACCAGGAGATTAATCCGCGAGAAACAGCTCCCCGAGAGAGAAACACAAAAACAGGAGTAATATAAGGAGGAGAAGACGCTACTCGCCATCGGAGAGGTCATTCTAGTGCTGAGGCGAAAGGCGAACCTGAGAACTGGATACAACAACTGCGAGTGCGCTTCGAGTCCGCATCACGGAAAAGTGATAACGGGAAATCGAGGAGGAATCTAAAGCTCAGGGTCCCGCAAAAAAGAAAAAAATTTCAGATTGTTCGACGGATCTGGGCTAGCGGGCCCGCAGCAGCAATGGGTCTCGGAAGGGCGTCCTACAAAAAACGTCGCCTGAGGAGGGGCGGCTGGAGGGGGGGAGATCGAGGGGAGATGAAAGGCCTCGGGCAGCCGCCTCGGGTCGTTGATTTGCGACGGGACTATGTCTGCGCCTACATCTCGAATTGCTGACGACGAGTGCCCTAAGGGGGAGAGAAAAGAGGAAGGTAAACCAAAAGATCGGAATGAGGGAGAACCGCTTCAACGAAGTCAACTCACCGAGCTTGATGTAGAATCTCAAAAGGAGGAGTCGCCCTTTTGATAGCCGGCGTCAGTGCCTGTGCAAGGAAGGAGGGTTGGGTGTGAACGAAAAGACGAGACAGCCGTCCTTATGTGCCCCAGCCAAGGCTATGGAGCACATCCGGTCCGGGAGGGAAAGACCGGACAGAAATTAGAAATAGAAAAGGGAAAGTTAGTAAAGATGCATTGTCTAGAAGGTGCGTTCCTATCTTACATCCCGAAAAAGGAGAACATTGGGTAAGAGAGATGTGTCTGAAAAGGGTTGGGGGCATCACTCGAGCAAAGTAAGAGGAAAATAAGGGTGGAAAAAAAGCCGTTTTTCCGCGCAGTTTATTGGTGGGACCAAGAGGGAACGAGAAAGAAAAAGAGGGAATTAACGGCCCTAGGAGGCAAAAAAAAGGAAGAAGAAAAAAAAAAAAAGAGAAATAAATCTACGACATACCATCAGGTGGGGGGGGAGGAGGGGGGGGGAGTGGGGCAAGAGTGAGGTAAACACGCAGAGACCAAGTGGAGCTCTTGCCCGGAGCTCAGCGGCAAAGTACTGTGTTAGGGGGAGGGAACAGAAAGGCATCGCGAACCGGTATCGGCGGAGAAAAGGGCAGAAGTCTGGGGGGAGAAGGGGACGGAAACTTAAATCCTTCTCTTTTCTGCTTAACGCGAACGGCCGGGGGCAAGAGTAAAGGCGCTAGAGGGGTCCCCGGAAGTTGATGTGACCCCTGATCCGGCATGGGAGTAAGGAGTCAGCAGGGCTTAGGAAAGCACTGAGAGCGTCGCTTTTCGGCGCCATTTGACCGGCAGAAGTGAGCAGAAGAGAACTATGCCAAAGACAGCGGCTGGTGTGAATTTACCCCTGCATCACTCTCTAAGGAAGAACAGGAACCAGAGAGAGAAGCAATGAAAATTTCAGTTATCAAAAGCCGCAACTAGATAAGGGGGGGGAAAAGAGACGCAAAGGGAGAGGGCGGAAAAAGGGAGGACATCCCTGGATCTGTGAAAGCCAATTTTCTGAAGACTGCCTATCTTACGGACCGAGCGTAGGCCGCGAGAATAAAGAAAGACGGCAAGGTTTCTTGGGACGCGAGGAAGGGAAAAGTCGAAATTGAGAAGTATAAGGAGCTTCTCAGCTAATCATAATGTAGAAGCTCCAAGGAATCGTACAGCTCATCGACAAAGCCGCTTTGCAGGAGACCAAAAGGATGAAAGGGGGGAGGTCAGGAGGCGATGTAAAGGAGGGCCTTGTAATAACGTCAAGGTATGTGCTTCTTCCATACGACAAGGAGATCTGACACGCTGTGATCAGCAGTCACAAAAGAAGAGGAGAAAACGAAGAGGGGCGGGCACGGAGAACCTGAACTCTGCAGGATCTCGTAAGAACACCGGCTTGTGGACGAGAAAAATGCCGAGTAAAGCCTGTAAGAGGAGCAAGAAAAGTAACAACAAGAAGAAGGGGAAAGGGAGCCTTGGTGCTTGGATCCTCCCATTATGCTAAGGGAACTGTTGGTCAGAAGGGAAGACTTCGGTCCATTTGCGAGTACAGAGAGAGGAAAAACAAGGAAAAAATATGTCTTAAAAAATCCTCTAATAAATGGGCGCAGTACGGGGCCAAGGAGGAAGTCAAGGCCGCAAAAAAGCGCGGGAAACTCCTGCAGATTCCAAAAAGGAGAAAGAGGAGGAAGGAGGAAAAAGGGAATAAAAATCAGTCCGAGGCTATTCGTTCGAAGAGGGCACGCTAGCCGCGGGGAGCCTAGGGGAGATGGGAATCCGGGGGGGGGCTTTAATGTGTCTTCCGGACCTCCAAGCCAAGGGAATATGCAGTCAGAGAACTGGAAAGGTGGGGTAGGGGGTGAAGCGGAAAAGGAAGGGGGAAAAAACGTCGCAATCCGAACAACTTGGGTTACAAAAAGCTCGGAGCTCTCAGCAGGGGCTACGAGGAAAAAGATGCCGGGAGACTTCTTTGTTCTCGACTTGTCAGTGAGGGCGAACTCGCAAATTGATGGGGAGGAAAAAATGAACGAGGGAGGGACATGGAAGGGGGTGAACGGCCATACGGCGGGCGTTGCGCTTAAACTGATGACTCGGGGTGGGGATAGCTCCATCTCAAGGAAAGGGGGAGTCGAACGAAGGGACTCTTCCTCGGCCGCACGTACGAAGGGGGAGGGCCGATCATGGTTCCGGGACAGGACGACATGGGTCTGCCGCACAACAACGTGGGGTAATGAGTGAAACCATAGAGTGGCGCGGGGTGAACTTTCGACGGGCTTCGCTCAGACTCTCTATAAACAAAAAAAAAAGGAGGACAAGATAGGAAGGGGGAAAAAATTCTATGAAGATGCTCACATTTTGAAAAAGGCCAAAAGGAAAAAAACATAGAAAAAGTGTTTTGCCGGCGAAACCTTTCGATCATGAGTTACAAGAAGTCTAGGCCGAGAAGGTCAGTTATTTAAAGATATTACAACCGCGGCTGAAGTCGCCGCCCATTGTCCTCGACCTGGAAGTGGGGGGAGAGGGGAGATAGCCGCAGAACAGTGGAAACCGCCCGAGGCGTCTTCCGTCAAAACAGAAGGATAAAGGCAAGAATGAATGACTAACCATCATTCCTCTCTGCCGCTCCTACTCCGACGCAAGGGAAACCAAAGCAGTATACGGAGGGAATGTCATTAAGCGCTGCCGAGCGCACAGAGGGAGATTCAACCGTCGGAGAGCGACGTAGCGGGAAAGTGAAAAAAAAGAAAGAAAAGGTGAATGACGGCTCAATGGCCGTTCGGAAGTACGCAAAGAAAAACTTCGGAAGAGGGAAAGGAGGACGACTGGTATTGACCGGGGGGACTATAGAATACCCTCGACAAAAGAGATTTAGGCCCTAAAATGACATTCCTTTTTAATTCGGGGTGGCATAAAAAAAGATCAGGAAGAAGTAGGGGGATGGTAAACCTTCTCAAGGCGGGACTGGGCAAGCCGTGTAGGTATTCTAAAGATATTCTTTAGGGTGGAAGATGTCAATGGGAAGAGAAAATGGCAGATCTCAGGGGCAACCGATTCTCTTCAAGGCGTCCATGGTCTCAAGAGCGCAGCCCTTCTTCAGTGGCGTTGATTGGAATCAGCAGGGAAGTGAAAAGAGGCTTAAAAGAAAAGAGGAAAGTCCAGACTAAGGGTTACGCAGACGAGGGGTACCTCGCAGGCCAAATAGCGATGTCTCGGAGAAAGAACTGTCGGCGTGTACGGACTGAAACAAGCGGGGTAGAGAGATGTGTGGAGGGGGGTGAGGTCGAAGGCAAAGACACATACTAGCTGGGTTATTAAGCCAAGATCCATCGCCGCTCTGATACCGCACCCGGCTAGAAAATATGGTCAAAAGAACCAAGGGGGGGTATATGAGAGAGAGAAGAAGAGGCCTTTACAGGAAATACTACATCCTAACGAAGCGGCCGCGCGTAATAAAATGGTTGATAAGGTCTGAAGATCAGAGCAGTCAGATCTGCTAGACAAAATAAACAAGGGACAAGGGGAATTATTCAAATCGCGAAGTCTCTCTCTCTGTCACGGTGACAGAAAAAGCCTGCTTCAAAAAATGGTTCAGCGATCAAGGAGAGTGCAGTTCGCAACTATGAGGAGGGCGTAGATATCTCGGTGCGGAAGTGAAGAAGGAAAGGGTAATGATCCCCTCTGCGGTGTCTCTCAAAACCAATAGATAGAAGGTGAGGGAGGTAATCCCGCTGGCGCAGTCATGCGCGCGATCTCATCGATGACCGGCACATGGAAGCCGCGACCCGAGCCGGGATACGGAAGCTGGAGCCCTAGAGAGACAGAAGAAGGAAAAAATGAATTTCACTGGAAAAAAACGAAAGTGCTCCCATCGCGTGTGAAAGGACCGGAAACCTTTCTGAAAGCCCAGGCTGGAAAGACAGAAAGCGACACGACTATCTCCGGGCTGAAAGAGAAGGCGCAGCAAAGTTAAAAACCGAAACCCAGAGATTACGGTTCCCGCCCTCCACGCCCAAGAGCTTCACTGCGCAAGGCGAAGCAGTTCACTAATCGACTGACGAGGGAAAAGGCAAAGGAGGGGGGGACCTCAATACCAAGAATCTCCTTCCCAAGAGTCCTGTTTTCTTCGAAGTCAGCTAAGAGACTCAAGGCAGAGATGTAAGCAAGGGACTTATAGAGGAACCGAGGGTAAAAACAAAATGTGAATGGGGAAAAAAGCTTTTCCTGGGTCATTCTTGAAGATTGGGGGGAAGGCAAAAAGTTAAGGACAAAAGCCAGGGAGGACCAAAATGGCAGGTCAGGCCTCGTTGTACTTCTCACAGCAAGGATCTGGCCACATCCTCCGGGTCAATTCCGGGGGCAGGAGGTAGAAATAGACTCGTTGACGGAGACGAAGGAGAGGGGGGAGAAACGCTATCTTCTTGATCAGAGCCCCGCCGAGTTGGCGTGGCGTCTTCAATCGCGAAACAAAACAGACAACTGACTAAAAGGAAAGACGAGAAGAGAAAAACCTGGGAAAGGAAGGAGAAGGGCCGACTTTCACTCTGGGGTACTGTGGACGCCAGTATTTCCGGATCGAGCAGGAAGCAGGCCGGGGCGGCAAATGACAGCAAGGGAAAAAGTCAAGGAGTAGTCTTCGCAGCACAGACGAGGGAGAGACGACATCGACCGTAAACTCTCTATCCTGAATGGCGCGGCCAGGCCTGCTTATCTCGAACAAAAGGGGACAACCGCAAATGAGAAGACCTTGAAGGGGCGAGGGAATCAAGAGAAGCGAAAAAAATGAGGCGGAGGAAAGGCAACACGATCAAGTCATAGAGCTTAGAGTAAAAAAGAAAACATTTCTCAGGGGTTTCGGTACCATATCTCTCAAAGTCATCCTCCTCGTGAACAATTGACCCAGGGAGAGAGCTAGAAAGAACAAGGAAAGGGGGAGGGATGCTAGATTAGAGGGAGGAAAGGGAAAACCTTAAAAAGAACGAAAAAGAGGACGAATAAGTTCCAGCTGCTCTCTCACAAAATGATGAGGAAATATAGGGATAACCGTCCTTCCTCCCGAACAGGGATCGGCATGGGGGGCGACTTCGGCATGAAAAGAGAACACTAAACGCGCGATATATAAGTCAACCAAGGAGTGGGGAATAGACGCGCTAGAAAGGAGTAATCTCGGGTATCAAGTCGCGCCCGGGAACCGCAAACACCGGTCGACTCGACCTGGCCTCGGGAGAGTCGCGTGGTCCAGAAAAAAGTGGGGAAAAGAGAGGAGAGAAAAAACGGAAAAAATTTTCTCTTTTTCGGCGGAGCGCGGATGCTTCCGCTCCCTCGTGCTGCCGTCTGAGGGAATAGTCTCCAGGAGAAAGGGAGGTGCCGCTGGAAGATCGTGAGTAACTGAGCCCCCTACCGGGGGAGCATTGCCTCAAAGGAGTAAGTACTCGAAAGGGAAAGGGGAAAGAATCGTAGACCCTTAAGGAACGGCTTAGGGGAAGAAGAAGAGAAAGGAAAGAAGGACAAAAAAAAGGGGAATGAAGAACTGTTCCGTGAGCGTTTTGTCAAAAAACGGGAGCCTGCCTCGTCCTTATGTCTCATCGACAATGAGTCGGAGGCCTTTCTCGGTGAACCGTATCAAGGGGAGCGAAAAAGGAAGGGGGAGGGACTGGGCGGGGAAGGGCAATGAGACATCCATTCCAAGGGCCCTGCGCTGGGGGGCGCTTGATGTCAGGAAATGGCAGACAAGGGAGCGAAAAACATTCAGTAGGAAAAGTACAAAAAAAGATAGGAAAGAGAGGAAAAGGGGCACCGGGGGGGGAACAAGTTCCGATATCCTCAAGGAGCATTATCCTCGGCTGTACTCTCAATCTGACTAACGAAGGAACAAACCTAGGGGGGGAGTGGGGGGGGGGGGTCTGGGAAAAAAAAAGATAAACACTAAACTCATACTAGACGCGCAACGTGATCGAGCGTATGCGGGCTGGTTATCTTTTTCTGGAGGTTCTAATTACGCATCTCTGAATTAAGGGGCTGCAAGCGCCAGGCGGGGAGGGATGAGGAAAGGCGCCGGAGCAGGCGCGCGTGATTTTTCGGCGTCCCCCTCAAAATGCGGCCCTTCATTCTCCAGCGTGTGTCGCCAAGGAGGGCGGGGAAGGGCACCGACGAACAAAAAGGGCATAGGTGGGCGGGCGTCCCATTCCTTTATGGACCTGCTCTTGGTCCGCCGGCAATTTTCCTGCAGTCATCGTAGGAACTTCCTAGCTACGGTAGGAGGAGGGAAGGGGGGAAGGAGCGGGGAAGGTAACATAAAGTCCGAGCAGGACCATCTTGGAGGTACCCCCGATGAGATCCTGAAAAACCAGGGGATCACCGTCCGAACCTATTTGTTTCTAGACTATCAAAACAGCTGGAGAAAGGAAGAAGAAAGGGAGAGGAGAACAGGAGAAGGGGAAAAAGGATCCGACTTTTGAAAGACACCGGTGTAAGATCTCATGCATTCGGCTCTTTCAAAATTACGGGGGAAGGGGTGAGGGGATAGCGAAAGCGAAGGAAGAAAAAGAGTCCGAGCCTTAGGCAATAAACTCAGACTGGCTTCTCCCGTCTCGCCGAATTAAGGATGTCGTCGACAAAAGAAAGAGGTGCAGGGAAAAAGGGGGAAAAAAAGGGAGGAACCCATGGACGGTAAACTCTAGACTTGCACGATGTGCGCTGCAACTATACCGTAAGAAAGACGAAACGGGGAAAGATAGAAGACAAAGATCGGAGGCCGCTACTCGCCGTCTACACTGCTCCTCTTCGGTTCTTCCTGCTTGCGGCGAGTCCTCTGCCAACGGGCGAAAGGGCAACAGAAGACCAATCTCAGGATTCCGAAGGGGACTGACTCCGGATTACCGTGAGGACGTACCGTCGGTTCGACTTTCACATCATATCGTCAAGAGAACGCACAGTCAAGCACTAATACGAAGAAGTAGGGGGGGAGGCGCCGCGGTCAAAACTTCAGTCTCCTCGGCATCTGACCCGAAAACCCACGTCATGAAGTTCTTCGTCAGCAAACCTCTCGTTCTGTGAAAAAAGGCCAAGACCGGCTAAAGAAAAAAACGTATAGAGGGAAGTGGGTCCGTGGTGCTGTCGTTTCCGACTCCTGACAGTCCCCGGTTGCCTCAACTCAAATTTTGCTTTTCAGCTTCACGCGTCTGGAAGAGAAACCTCTCAAAACGAAACGCAGTCAAGAAGAGGGCCTGAAGGGGACGCTGCATTAGATACGGCTTGGCTCGAGGGCGTCGTGGCTAGCTCATTATAGAATATCGGCGTCGGGAGGGAAGTTTGCGGGGAAAACTAAAAGAGGACGAGCACCTCTGGAAAATTTAAAAAAAGAATCGGACGCTGCCAGACTCGCCATTTTTCCCTGCGCCCGTCGGCCAGGAAAGCGGATGGGTAAAACAGCAGGGCACCACAAAGGGGGGGGAGACGTTACTTTTTCCGGTCCCGTCGACTCTAAAGAGGACAGAAAACAAAACAACTGGAGGAAGAAAAGAGAAATAAGAGAGGACGAGACCGGACTCAAATGTGAAACCGGTCCCCAATCAAACCTTTTTCCAGCCCATTTGAGCATTGACCATTAGATTCAGGAAAAAAGACCAGCTAGTTGAAACCGCGGGAGGAAGAAGGAAAAGTTCGAACTTTAGATGAAGCGCTCCGCACTGGAACAGTTCCCATCTTGCGTCCGCACAATGCTTTCTATGGGTCATTCTAAAAAAAAAAAATCAGACTGGGGAATCTCCAGAAACGGGAGAAGGTAGGGAGGCCAAAGCGGATCGCAGATACTCACGCCGACGCACCGAGTTATTGGTTCTTCTAGCTCGCGGCAGTGCTGTTACTCTTTGAAAAAAAGGGGACATGTAAATATTCGTCCGGGAGGAGACGACACCCGACCTCAAAAAGATTCACGCGGCGTCCTCTACGCCGAGGTCGACGTTGGCGCAAAAAAAAAACTCGGCCTCTGTCGGATGGGAGGGCGCAGCCCTCAGCGTGGGTCTGTGGGGGGGGGACCTGAGGGTCGCGATCCGGGGGGTGCTGCGCGGCGAAGCAAACTATAGACGCGCTCAGCCGTTGAGATGAGGACGAGAGTGTCATGGTCAAGAAAAACGGGGAGGAAGAGCGGCTAAATTCGGAGTGGGCAAAGGAGGCGCCGGACCATGGGGGCTAAGGGACTGCGCGCTTCCAGCGCCTGGCCAGGGGGACGGAGGGACCGGGCTGAGAGACAAAGCGCGGAGACCCTCTGTAGGAGGGGGGGAGCCAAAGTTGTCGGCTCGAGTGATCGTGTGGTCGGTGTCGAAAAACACAGGAAAGGAGGCTTCAAAGGGAAAGCGATCGGAAACCAAAACAGGGCGGCCAAAATATTGTAAGGCACCATCTTGTACGTCCTAGCCTTTCAGGGGGTCTCGGCAACTAAAAAGGGAAAAAACGGGAAAGGAGCGCTGATTGACCTTGAGGGAGAGGGAAAAAAAGCGAAGGTCCAGAACGAATCACGGAAAGGGCCTTAATGCAAGAGAGAATGCCACGCGCTCGGTAGTGAACCGTCTCGGGGATAGATTAAGCACATTGGGTAGCTCAAACAGACTGGGAGGACCCGAGCTGGGGAGGAAGGATAGGAGGAGGAGCCGGTGATCCCAGTCAAATGGTTCGTGCTCAAAAAGGTGGAATTCCTTCTGCCCATGCGTAGGGGCACTCCCACCGCCTGGGAGGCTTCATCTCTGCGTATAAGCAATACTGGGTAACTTCAGGAACGCCGGACGAAAAGAGGCTAAAGGCCATAGAGAATGCCTCGAAGAGGGGGAAATCACCGCTGCACGTTGCGCCCAGCTGCTCTAATCTAAAAATTCCTGCCTGACCAGTAGCCAAAACGGAAGAGAAGGTCGCCGGGCGAAGGATTCCATCAGCATTCTCAAGAAGCCTACGCAGCGATGGCGTTCGGACCAGCTCGCCCATCTCTTAAAAACGTCATTCGCATCACGGAAGGAAATCACAGGACTTATAGGCAAAGAGGAGTGTGGTAAATAAAAAAACGCAAGCCCCGGAACACCGGGGAAGGAGGAGGGCAGGCTCCCGCTTCCTCCTATTTCTTAACGCCTTAGCGCTCGACCTATTAAAAGGTGAATTTAAAAGTGAGGTGACCCCCGGCGGTGGGGACTAAGAAGCGGAGGGAAACTGGGTAGGGCCAATTTAATGAACTCCCCTTAGTCACTCCACACGAAGGGAAAGCTCCTGGGGGAAAGCAACCGAACGAGAGGCAAAAGGCCACGGAAAAAGGCTGGGGGGGGCTTCGAACTCAGGTTGAAATAAGACGCGACGTTACATCGGCGATCGCTTGGCACAGAAACAACAGCGGGGGGTGGAGGTTCAGAGAAACACGACTCCCGGCAATGCACAAAAAAAAGTGGCCACTCGACTGCTCTGCTGCGACTGCTGAGCCAACAAAAAATCGGGGGTGGGGGACAAATTAGGAAGGGCAGAGAAAAGGGAAGCGCCGGGCGGCCATAACATAAGCGCCAAGGAGGGGGGCTACAGCGCGGCACACTATTTAAGCCAACGCTGGTCATCGAGATAAACTAATCAGACAACTCTGCGCTAACGCAGGAAAGAGAGGAATCCCCGCCGAAAGGAACGGTGTACCCCTCTCCTTCTACAGCAGCAAAATCCGTAATACATGGCAAAAAGATCAATTGGGGGGGAAGAGGGAGCAGACTTCGCGCACTATGCCGTAGGGTACCAAGGCCCATGATAGAGACGAGTTCCACCCTCGCGTGCGTAATCTCGTTCTCACGGGAATTGAGCTGAAAAGCTCCAAGAGGCGCTGTCTTCAGAAACAGAAAGAGGGGAAAAGAGAGATTCGAGAACTCGTCGCCGATCGATCTGAAGCGACTTAAAGATAGCCTCTACGAGACGGAATATAGCACAAAAAAGGTGGACAGCCGAGAACCGCTATCTGAAGGGGTAAATGGGTTATCATTGACAAGAGAAATCGGGACCAAAACCGAGACAGATTGGTCCGTGATATTCTGACTGCCTCCCGCAGCAGCGGGGTCTCGAGAAAAAACAAGAGTCACAGGGGGCGGGAACAGAGCCGAGATCCTGCGCTCAGGCAAAGGCGTCGCGACGCGGGAGAGCCGCGGTAGAGCTCTTCATTTCAGCGCTCGTGCGGGGAAACAGACGCCTGGGGAACAACCCGTGCTTGGGACGCAACGCTGCAAGGCATCCTGGCCGACAACGGACCCGAACAGAAAGAACGGGCGGGGGCCTCCAACGTGCAGGTCGTCCACGTGTGAGTCTCCGGCGCTCCGCCTTGGGTCCTTGGTTGGAATCGGGCCCAAAAAGATGAGAGGACCGGTGTATCAGCTCATCGCCGGGGGGCTCCAAAGTTCAAGAGGGGTATCGTCCCGAAACAGACCTCCGTATACCCGTGATTACTGTGCGGAAAAACAGTTGATTTTCAAGACGACTACATCCCGGGGAAAAAGGGGGAGCCCTAGAGTGAAGGGGAAGTGAGCGGTCTGAATTTCACTTGGTTGGTCCCAAAGGTACCTGGAATACGCCCCCTTTGTCAAAACGGGTGCCCCGAAAATTCACTTTTGGTACCAAGAAGGAAAAGAACGCGAAGGCGAAAACATGGCCTCTTCTTGATGGCGTGACTCACATATTCAAAACTAATCAAACCGGGGGGACGGAAGGGGGTTGGAGGTCTTGGAGGAAAGCAGCCTGAAATGAACGTCTCTCGTGAGACTCGAGGCTTATGGCAGAAAAAGAGGGTATTTCGAACGCAACTAAAGGAGGGGGGCGGCGCCATGGTCGAGGATGGGAACTGCTAGACCGGAAGAAAGGCCGTCTGGGGGAAAAAGCTCTGACTTGACAGGGACTAGCATTCTCCCGTTTCCCCCAAAAAGGGGAGTGTGGCCGGGCCTTGGGAACTGAAACTTGACTGGAAATCAGTCGGGTTGAGGGAAAAACGCTCTCTTAGAGTGAATTTTCCGAAAAGAGAAGCTCCGCGAATGGAGATGGCCTCAAACTCTGTGTGCTTCAGTCCTACCACCATATATGCCATGTCGGCAAAGAGAAGGAAAAATTTGATCAAAACTGGAAAAGGGGGAACCTAAAAACTCGAAGCTCGAATCCTGGATCCTTAAAGAATGAAAAAGAGATAAGATATGCGGGGAAAGTGAAGAGCGATCCCCGTACAAGGGGTCCGAGGGGGAGAGGGGGGTCACCTTTGCATAATCGGCCAGAGAGGGGGCTCAAAGAGTGTAGTACGCCGATATCCAGATATCTTGGATATAGAAAAAAACATACTGATGGCGCCGAGCGGGCGCTGTAAGGAGTGCTGAAGGAGATGCGGCAGGGGCAAATACCGAAAAACGACAAGCGCTAAACTCTGGTGATCTCTACAAAGAAACTAGAAACATGAGGAACAAAACTTTAGCCTTCCGTAGAGGTCAACGGACCTTCTACGTCATGTTCCTGCCCGGAGAAAGCCAACTCCAAAGAAAAAAAGTGAGAGTTGAGCCTCAGTCCTTACGAGAAGGGAAAGGGAACAAGGTTTCTCCGCGCCTCCCATTTCGCGATCTAAGAAGCACCAAATCTCGCCGCTTGAGGGCCGATGGGGGCGCCTCCTCGAATCGATAAACGGAGAGCCAAAGAATCCAATCGAAACGGCAGGCGTTAACCGGAAAAAACAACTCCTTGTCGTCTCCAAAGACCTTAATCTGAAATCTCTAACCTCCAATCAGTGTGATTGGGTTCGTCCTGTATCTTAGAAAAGGAGGGCCATTGAAAGGTGGAGGGGGGCCAGCGCGACGTCTCCATCGCCTCATCCCGGGGGTTTGTTGTTGTTTGCCAGACCTAAAGTAAACCAAGGAAGGTTCGTCATGGATGAAGTGTGATTAAAAAACGGTCAGGGCGTCGTTCAGAAACAGAAGAAAATCTGTGGACGAAATGAGTGACTGCCCGAGCGGGAGGGGGGAGAGAAAAGATGCTCGATTTCGTGTCCATCTCATGTCAAAAAGATACCAGTTTGGACGGGGTTAAAAGAGGGCACTATCCGGACTCACGGCCGAGAGAGGGGGTAAGTCGAGGACCGCAACACCAAGGTTTGGCCGGTTCTCGTTTTGTTTACTGGAAAAAGGCTCTCTATCTGAAAAAAAAGAGGAGGGAGAGATGATTGATCGAGAAAATGCCTGAGAAATTTACCCTTATAACTCGACAGGGGTTTTCTCTAGCAACGATATCGGCCTCGTAAAGGGAGCGATGGAAATAGAGGAAGCGTAGGCGCCGAGTTCTCGACTATATGTGTAGCGCTCACACCTACGCAAGGCGGATTCAAACATGCATGTCGACGCCTGGGGGAGAGCGAGAAGCAGGCCGCTCTTCCAGGATCCAAGACGCAGGGAGCCCGCCGAAAAGATGCAGGAAGACCCGGAGCACCTAGTGTTGCAAAAGATTGGGCGCGGGCTTCAAAAGGAAGAAAAAACAAGAAAGTGAGGGGGGGGGGGGGGGGGGGGGGGGTGGGGGGGGGGGGGGGGGGGGGGGGGGGGGGTGGGCTGCATAGAATTAGGAGGCCGCTCAAGGGGAAGTATACTATTCAAGCATTAAACGAGCGCTCTCTAGGGAGTAAGGAGGGGGATCTAGAAGAAACTGGGGGGGTGGGGTACTTCTGGCCCATTTGCATGCGTGTCCTTTTTTGCCGTGTCTAGGCTTTCGGGTGAACTCTGCGGCCTAAAGGGCGACAGCCGTTAAGAAAGAGGTGTGTCGAAGGTATGGAGAGCGCTGCTCGATGAAAACGCTAACCGCGGACATTGAACTTGAGGCTCACAGAAGCCCATACGGGGGGGGAGTTTCATGAACAAAGCGGAAGTAGTGCCGAAATTCGACAAACGGACGTTGACGCTAACCAGTGCTACTGCGAAGGTGCGACCGAGCTGCACAGCTCGAGAGGGCTTTGTCGGGAGTGGGGAGCCGCACAAGACGATAGTGGCATCACTACGTTCACACCCTAATCGGGGAACCCACTAGGAATGATCTGGTCCCGAAAAGCAATACTTCTCCTTGGGTGAGGGGGTGGTCAAGAAGGAGCAGATCAAAAGAAGGGTGAGAGAGAAAAGGAGCTGGCGTAATTCTCGGATATACCTTCGGATCTATCACACTGGGTCGTCACCAAGTCTCAGGGGAAATTCAACGAACGGATAGAGCTTCAAAAAATTAGGGCAGCGAGAAGGGATAAGGGGGAAAGAGGTCCGTTCCCTTCCAGGATTAGAAATAGCTTCTGCCTCAGTCATGTGTCATTCTGGGGCCCGCATAGGGTGATGCGGGACCAGAAACTGTGAGGAAAACGCGCCAGTGAGAGAAGAGATGGACGGTCCTAATGGGCAAAACCTCTCAACAGTCTCTCATCGGCAAGTATAAAAAGAAGTCTCACCTGGCCTAAATGCACCTGGCGACCCAGTCATGAAGGAGGAAAAACGAAATCCGGTGGGAAATTAACCGAACTCTCAAGCTCTAATGAAAAGTCGTAATCTAACATCTGAGAAAGACGCCACCGGTCCGATGCGTCAAGGACCATTCCAACAGCCAAAACGTATGAGAAATCAGGAAGTCTCGGGAGGAGACGGGACTCTTTCATTCCAGGGGATGGGGTACCTCAATAGCAAGGACCCAGCGCGGAGTATTAAGCGGGTCACCCTGAAAGGGCGGTTTCGACGGGGAGAAGATCTAGGAAAGAGTGAATTTACATTTGCAAGAAAACTGCTTTGACACAGGGGAGGTGTTCCGCGTTTGTGGAGGAACAATGAGGGGA
>Ga0179591_1296310_pt1 | contig 14450 bp, 20 predicted proteins | sample CZOMad2_1_08_16f_FD_182891 | JGI IMG/M metagenome (GOLD analysis project Ga0179591, IMG submission 182891) | Vadose zone soil fungal communities from Angelo Coast Range Reserve, California, USA - CZOMad2_1_08_16fungal (PacBio error correction) | ecosystem: Environmental > Terrestrial > Soil >...
TCCCGGGAATATGGGGAACAATAAGAGGGACAGCCCCAAATGACGGGATCGTCTCAAGGATTATCCTGAAAACACGCGACACGGTAAAATAATATGAACATGGGCCAGAAGTCAGCACGTTGACAGGGGGGGCGGAACAAGGTACAACTCGCTCGCACTCTGCAAGCTAAGTCCGCCGCGTCGACTCCACAAAAAAACGGAGGTTGGGGTTGTTTTGTGTGGGTCTACAAATTCAAAAAAAGCACTCCCCATACAATAAGCCACGTCAAAACCCCCGGGCTCAAAAAAAAAAAACTGCGGAAGAAAAATCCAATCGGGAAGGCCAAGAATTCGGAAAGTGCAAAATGTGTTCGTGGTGAGAGCCCCTACTGGCCTTGTGTAACGATAGGCGGAGTCCCAATCGAGGGACAATAAAGAGAAGGAAAAAACCCAACGGGGTGTGGGGGGGGGGTTTGTGGGGTTGGTGTTTGTTTGGTTGTTGGGGCCCCATGCCCCCCCCCCCCCGGAACCCCCCCCCCCCGACGGGGGGGCGTCGAAACTCAGGTCGATTTAAGCAACACTCAAGTCAATTGTGTGGGGTCAGGGAGCGAACCCGCGAAAGGGGGGAAAAAAGATCCGGTGAATTTCCAAAGATAACTTTCCGAAAAAATGGCAGCAAACGAGCCGGTTTGGGAAAGAACGCCCGAAGAGAAACCATATAAGCAAAACGATACACGGAAGAGATTGGGGGGGGGGGGGGGAAAGGGAATGCCAAAAGGCTGGTCGGGTGGGGGGGTTTTTTTGGGGTGTGGTTTTGTTGGTTGGTTTTGGTTGTGGTGTTGGGGTGGGGGTGGTTTGTTGGGGTTGTTGGGGGGGAGCCCATTTAATGCAGCCGCCACAAGTGAAAAACAACCGGGGGAGAAGGTGCAATAGGGAACAATCCTCGAAGACTCCCCCTCGGCCAAACCCTGACGACCTAGACGAAAAACTACGCCAAGGTTTCAACACTTAGGGGAGGATCTTGGACGCTGGAAAAAGAACGATTTGTTTGTTTGGGACATTACACATTAAGAAAAGTCAAAAGGGAGGGGAAAAACTGAAAAAGCTCCCCCCCCCACAGTTTGTTTGTGTTGTTGTTGTTGGTCAGTAAGGAAAGGGAGATTAATGCGGCACTCTTAGGAAAGACGACGTCGCGGTGATTGCGCCTGCCCTTGTGGCCGTGACAAAAAAACCCGGAAGAAAAAAAGGAACGAATCAGGGCTTATCATTTGAGGAGAGGGGAAAGCGGACCTCGGCCCTCACCTCGGAACGTCTCCTCATCCCCGGGAAAACGCCAAACCCAAACGCCCACACACCGCTTGCAACCCACCAAACATTTTTTTTGTGCCGGCCACACCAAAAAACAACAATGGGGCGGGTGAGGGGGGCGCGCGCCGAGCTCCGAACGCTGATCGTCCGCAGGCTGCGGCGACGGGGCAGTCGGAATAAAGTCCGAAACGAAACCCTAAAACACCCAACCCCCCTCAACACCATCCCCCCAACCAAACGAAGGATGCGTCGAAGTAAATTTAGTTGTGCGGCGGGAGTTTCGTGTGCGAGCAAGGCGAGGAGCGGAGATTGCCAACTCGCCAAGGGAGTAACAATCTCTACGAAGTAAGACGGAAACCGACAAAAGAATCGGTGACCAAAACTCCAAGGGGCGACTGCCAGAAAACATAACTCGAGGTGTCAAACAAAGGGAAGGAGAAGCGGGAGCCAAAAATGTAAAACCCCCCCACCCCAAATGCAAACCACACAAACCAAACACCCGCCCAATGGGGTATGGGAGTGAGGGGACACTAGATATCGAAAAAAAAACGAAAAAAGGTTTACGGACTTGGTTTTTTGGTGTTTGTTTTTTTGGTTGTGGGGGTGTTTTGGGTGTGGGGCCAAAAAACGCAATTGGACGAAAAAAAGACGCAAAACCGGATAAAGCACAGAAGGGGCGGGGCAGGAGGAGAAGACAGGGAGCCAGGCAGAACTCAGCCGGCCAGCTGCATGTAAAAAGAAGCCAAGGGGGGGGGAGTGAATACACTACAAAACAAAAAAAACAAAACCGAACAAAACTAAACAGATTTGTGGGTGGCCTCTTATAAAGGTAAAAAAGGAAGGAGAGAAAAAAAAGTGCCACAAAAAAAAAACCTGTGTGGGGTGGGTGGGGGGTGGTGGGGGAAAAAATCATTCTGGAAGTTGAAATCATCTAGGAAGAAAGGAAAAAGGCAATACAAGGAAGGCCAGGTCCTACATCAAGAGTTTTCAAGATCGGGAGTCCGCAAGTGGTTGTTTTGTGTGTTTGCTCCATCGTGTCGAGGGGGAACCCCCACATCCATGGGCGGGGCGGGAAAAGAAGACACCATCGAAATAGGGGGGGTGTTCGCAAAAACTGAGACCGAGAAAAGAAGTTACAACAACAAACCCCCCCCCACCCCCCCACACACAACCACACAGGAAGTTGGGGGGTGGGTGAGAAGTAGGGGGAGCGCCCAAGTTACGAGTAGGGGGGGACCCCACCGCACCACCTCCCCGATGGGTGAAAGGGCAAACACCCTAAACCCCCTTTTGTGGGTGGGGGGGTGGTGGTGTTTTGTGGATGTAAGCTGCGGAACCCGCTGATCCCAGGAGTTGTGGTTGGGTTTGGTTGGTGGGTGGGGGTTTTGTGTGTTGGTGGGGTTTTTTCCCGACGGCACGAAACCTCGAGGGTCCGAAAAGAGGGACTGTTTTTGATTTCTAAGTCCTCCGGGGGGCTGTTTTCTAGTTTTGGGCCCGAGATTGGGGGGGGTGGGGGTGGGGGACACATAAAGGATTCATGAAGATTTAAGTCCGGTGTAGTGTGTCCGAAAAAACAACAAACAGCAAATGCTTGGCCTGTATAAAAATGCCGACAAAAACTCGACAAACAGGGGGGCCTTGGGGGCCCAACCATCGCTGAAAGAGAGGGCTGGCAGGGAAGCCGGGCCCGGGAGGGGATGTGATGGCCTGGACGGGAGGAAAAGAAGTCACTGAGGACACCGGCAAAAAATAAAGTATCCGGGTGGGGTTGCTTCCAGCGTACGTAAGTTTCATTGAGCTCTGAGAAGCAAAAAAAAGGGGTTCTTGGGGCCCGAGGGCCAGAAATAGGGGACGAAAGGTTCGCGTTTGAAGGGGCGAGGTGCTGGCGAGCCGGACGTGGGTCCACAGGTGCCGAAAGGAGGGGGGGGAGGAGGGGGGGGGTGTTGGGTGGGGGGGGGGGAGAACAAAGTAGAGTGGAAAACTCTTGCCTGAGGAAACTACGCCCGCAGCTTATGCCCCCCCCCCCCCCCCACCCCCCCTGCCCCAACCCCGGAAAAAACTGCGAAAAAACGATGTAGGTGCGTCGGAGGGAACTGATTCGCCGTCAAAGACCGATCAGCCAGTGGGTGTTGGAATCGTGGGTGTGGTTAGGCGCACCTGGAGCTACGCACCGGCACTAAAAAGGGCGCGATTTTTGAAGCGGGAAGGGGAGGAGGAGGGGAGTTCGAGGAAAAAAGTAAGTGTGTCGGTGGCGCTTCGTGAGGTTTTTGCCTCGAGTTTTGACACAAAACTGGGTGGGGGACCATAAACTGGTCGTGGGAAAAGAAAGCCTGCAGGAAGGAGGGGGGGAGAAACCGGGGCATGTTAAACTTGCCCTTGGGGAATTGTTCCTGTACTGCGGAAACGTTTTGGGACCCACCACCCAAACCGGTGGTGGGGGGGGTGGGGGGTTGGGTGGGGGGGGGGGGCCCCAGTCAGGTTTTAAGGCCAGGAGGGGCCATAGAAGTGGTCCGTAGGGGACACAAGCGTAGTTTCGACGGGCAAACAAGGGGACGTCAGTCGGAGGTGTGGGGGGTGGGGAAGAATTGGTGTGCAAAAGAGAACAGGGGTCCAAGGGGTAGCTAATGCCGCTGCAGAAAGGTAACCACCCCCACCCCCCCCCCAACAAAACCAACACACCCGCCCCGAACACAAAACACCCCCACCCCCCCACCCCCCAGAAGGTACCCAAACACCCCCCCCCCAGCAACCCAACCAACGCCCCCCCACCACCGCCAACTCACCAGCCCCGCCCCGCGCAACCCAAACCGCAGCCCAGCCAGACCTGTTTTTTGTAAACCCCCGCGCCGGACCCCCACACAGCGCCCCCCAAACAGCAAGCCAGCGGTCCGCGCCGGCCAGAACAGGACGAAAAGGAGGGACGTTTCACCACCAAGCGGTAAACTTTCACTGAGGGGCGTTCTTGGGAGAAACCGATAGGGAACTGGAAATTCGATGCTCAAGTTTTAGCAACGGTTCAAAAAACAAAATACCCAGTTACGTTGCTTAGAAATCCGGGGAAATTGAACGCCACGTGGCTTTTTTTTTTTATTGGTGGTGTTTCGCCGAAGCGTTTCTGGGGGACGTAAAAATCCGGGAGAGGGTGGGTTGGGGGAAGGTCAGGGTGTTGCTTTTTATTTTCTCTATTGACCGGACCTCCAAAAGGTTGGAAAGTTCTACGAAAAACCAACAAGAGGTTTTCTGTGTTTTGCAGTCACCTGTTTTGGGCAACAAGAAGGTACGATAAAGGGGGGAAGGCGGGTGTTGGGGCGGGGTTGTGAGTCTTTTTATGCTTGGGGCGAATTTTGCGGTTCTGGACGACTTGCGAGGGGTCTAAGGACGCAGCAAGGAAATGAGATTCGTCCATAGTGCGGACTAAAGGGCCGGTTACCCCCCGTGAAGAGCGGTGAACACTGGGCCATTATTATGGACGGGGTCCGAGGGGGGTTGAAAGGAAGAATCGCCCCAAAGGGGAGGGGGAGGACGATTCTTGTGCAAAACAAAAAAACACACAAAACCCCCCAAAAAACCCCACACCAAACCCACCCTCACCCCCGCCCGCCCCCCCCCTGTGTTTGTGTGGTGGTGGGGGGGGGAAGGAAACCAAAATTTTTTTGTTTATTTTTGTGTTTGGCACCCCGCCGCCCCCCAACTCCCCACACACCCCCAACCCACCCCCCCCAGTTGGGTTTTTGGGGGGGGGGGCTGTGGTTTGTTTTTTTTAGTTATTGTGGGTTGGTTGGGTGGAGTGTTGTTGGGGACCCCGCCCTGCACCTCCGACCGCCGCCGCACAGGGTCATCTTCTCCCCTCCGGGTCGGTTGACCCTTCGAAGGTCAAACGCTGGACATGGGGGCTGAAGTCCAACGTTGGGCAGTCCCCATCAGGGGCAGCCAGCTTGTTTGGACCGACACACTGGTGCTGATGACTACCGGTTCGCGGCAACGCCCAACCCCCCCCCCCCCCCCCCACAAACAAAAAAAAATGAAAAAGGGGGGGGGGGGGGGGGGAAAAGAAAAAAAACAAGGGGGGGGGATTTGTCCGAACAAATAAAAGTGGGGGGGAGGCTGGAATCGTCACCCACCCCCTAGGCCGGCCTGACTACAGCTTTGATTTCAGGGTGGGCCCACCAACCCCCCCAAAAACACCCCCAAAAAAAAACCCCCCCCCCACACCACCACGGCCCCCACACCAAACAAAAAAACACCCCCCCACCCCCCCAACGCCCCCCCCCCCCCCCGCCACCTGTTGATTAGAGAAAGACCGGGGGAGGTGTGAGAGGGATAGGGGTGGAACAGAAATTGCGCGGGTTTCCTTCGTTGAAAAGAACGCGAATATGCCAGAGGATTCTCCGGGGGGGAGAAGGGGGGCCGTGAAGATTGGGCGTTGACGGCCGGGTTTTGCGGCGTGTAGGGGGCACAACGGGCCGACGACTGGTAAGGACAAAACGCCAGAGGAAAAGTCATGGGGAAAGAGATGAAAGGGAACAAGGAGGGAAAAAATTGGTGAATATCAAAAAATCATCCCGCGCGTGCCAGCCTTTAAAGCGAAGAAATCATCTCTAGACACCACCAACCCCCCCCCACCTTAAGATTCAAGAGAGGAACCGCTGGGAAAGGGAGCAGATCGAACCCCAAGGAAAAAACGCCGCTGGATTTGTGTCATCTCAGTCACTAAGCATTCATCGCCTTCAGGGGGGGTGGGGGAATTTGATGGAGTTAGGTCGCCAGAAAAAAGAACACTCCGGACAACAAAAGACCGTCACAGCAAAAGAAAACGCGCCCCAAAATACAGAGGAAGGAACAGAGGAGTAGTTCAAGAGCAATCAGCGATGAACCCAGAAAAGCAGCCGCACATAATCACATCAACAACGGCCCACACCGTCCCTAGAAAAACCCCGCCAAAGAGTAGGGGGAATCGAAAGAAGGGGGGGGTGGGAGGACATTCCACCACCAACATCACAAAAGACCAATTAAGGAGCGAAGAACCAAAAACAAATAGGTCTCTCGACATCATCATGCCTCCAACAAACACGAACGCAGGTTAGGAACAGTGGTGGGCAGGGGAAACAGCTGGCAAAAAAATAGGTGTGCAAAATTAGCGAAAAAACCAAAGATGGAAAAATAAAGGAGCAAAAACACCCCCCTTGGTGTGCCCCGCAGGTTGTCCCACCCAGAGGTGGGAGGATAGGGCGGCATGGGGGACGGGGGCTACTCCGGCTGGGGAGCGAAAAAAGATGGTGGGGGGGGCTAGTGGAGGGGGGCGGAGTCCCGGGGGTGGAAAAAGGGAGAGGGGAAAGGGAAAGACAGAGGTTATTGTGGGGGTGTGGAGTGAGGAAGGTGGAGGATCGGGAAGGGTTGGAGGAGGAATGGGGGAAGAGAGGGGGTCGCCTTTCGCCCCCAGCCCCCCATCCATAAGCGACAGGTCCTTCCAGACCGGAACCCTCAGGGGCTCCCGGTGGCGGCCTGCACGTCTCTGGGGAGACAGGCAAGCCCCGGGTCCGCCGGCCGAGGGAGATGTGGAGGGGGGTGTGGGAAATGGGTGGGGGAGTAGAAGAAGATGGTGATTCGACCCCAGGCTGACGACAATCGGACAGTCTGGCCGAGAACCGCCCAAAGGTCTTTTTTTTTTTTGTTTTGGAAAGAAAAGAGTCCGCCGCCGGAACGTCCCACAAGAAGAATCCCCCCTGAACTGGGCTGAAAAATATTGGGGGGAAAAAAAGAAGAAGCGTGCAATAATTAAAAGTGTCGCGGATAGGAGTGAAGAAAGATAAGGCCCATCGGACGTTTGCACCACCCCCCAACCCCCAATAACTCGCTCAGCTTGCGTCAAGTAAGGTCCCCGCTGGAAGACCGACGAAGAATCAGGACGGAAAACCCGAAATAGCCACGCAAACCAGAGGGCAAAACCCACAATGAAAAAGCCAGCACTGGGCACCAGGACCTGCAAAAGCTGAAAAAAACAGAAAAAGGATGAGGGGGTGGTGATAGCGCCGTTATGTAGCCGATATGCGCGGTCAAGGCGGGTCATCGGCCACGAGGGAGGGGCCCTTGAAAAACGCCCCGGGAACGATAAAAACAACACAAAAACTGCGAAGAAAAAAAAGTTAGTAAGAGAATGGGGGGGGGTAATGGACGATAAACCGTGCGACAAAAAATGTGGAAGAAACCCCCCCCCCCAACAAGCGAAAGGCCGTGTGTAAAAAAGAAGAATAGGAAAGCCACGAACGATCAAAAAGGAAATGAGGAGGGTGCGTGTCGTGAAAACTTAATTCATATCGTTAAAAAACCTGAAGTAGGGATAGTCCAAAGAATGAGGCAGTTTTCGGCCTAAAATTTTAAGTCAACTATGAAAAGCCTCTAAGAAAAGAACCCCTCGAAAGAGAACATTGGGGGGGACAAGGTCGAAAACATACTCACGTTTTCCCCTCCGGGAGACATTTTTCTTGTACGACCCGAATCTAACTTTACAGAAGTCAAGACTGTAAACATGCGTCACCATAATTTCGGAAGCGGACAGGCAGACGACCCGTTGAAAGGGAAATTTAAAAAGAAATTCGTTCGGAAAACACAACGCGCTTGTCGACCGTCTCTAAAAAAAAAGGAACCTCGGCCTCCCCATCGGAGAAGGAAAAAAAGAAAAAGTGGGGCGAAAGAGATAGAAACCGTAAAGAAAAAACAACCGCTGTCGTCGTCGTAGGGAAGAGGAGTCGAAGAACCCTCCAACCCAACCCCAAACCCCCAACCCAACCCCACCCCACCCCCCCCCCCCCCAAACCCCCTGAAAAACCCACCAACCCAACACCCTCACGAAGATGGCTTCCGAAGGGGGTGAAAAAAAGTATTGCGGCAGGGGCTTGATGCGAAGCGAGGAAGAGAGCCAAATGGAGTGGACCGCTCGAACCTCTGACCACAACCACCCAACACCCACCGGCACAAAAGAAAGAGGCGTTACCAAAACGGCTCTCCACAGAAAAGGATAGGGTGGGGGGAAAAAATTTCATAAAGATGGAAGAACCACAAAGGCGTTTAGAGTTCAGCTAGATAAGGAGGTGTACTGTGCAGGGACGAACCCACTCACCGATAAAGAAAAGGGGCAGGGAAGTCAAAGACGACCTACTACCGAAAAATTGATAAAACAAAAAAACCCCCCCCCAACCAATAAAACACCCGGCGAAAAGAAATGGCCGCCCTCACGACAGATGTTTGTGGCAATGCAAAGTGAAGGGAAAAACTAAGAGTGGATGGAAAGAAAAGGGTCAAAAAAAAAGGTAAAAAAAAAATAGCAAATGGGTTGGGGGGGAAGTACCCTAATGGGAAAAAGTAATAAAGAGGGGAACATCAGCCAGAAAGTCATAACGGAAGGCAAGTCTTAACGGCCATCCAACATCCACCGTAACGGGTACGCAATTGAAGGTTTTCGTGGGCCCGGCCGAAGAAAAAAAAATCTGGTCCACCGGTGTGCTCGGCACAAAACGCCGACGCATCTCTAATCTGGGGGATCGCTCGGAGGGGGGAAAAGAGAAAGAGGCCCCCCCACACACCAACCCCCCAACCCCACCCAAACCCCCAAACGGGGGGGCGGGGTTTTCACACGATTATTGGATTCGGGCGGAACCCACGTGGTGAGGCAGAGCAAACCTTGGCAAAGCGGGGGTGTTTTGGACCGCTGAACGTTAAAAAGGGGGTGGGTTTTGTGTTTGGTGTGTTTGGGTGAATGGGGGTCCCACGTCGACGATGAGTCACACTTGAACTCCGATCTTGAAACGGTGGGTTGAAATGGGGAGAAACATGTGTATCCGGGGTAAGGGGGTTCGATTTATGGTCCCGGCAATTTCCTCCGTGGAAGATATTGAATGAAGAAGTCCAAAAACGAAAACAAAAAAAAAAAAAAACATCGTTAGTCTGGGGGAACTTAGGGGGGTGGTGGTGGGGTTGGTTGGGTGGGGTGTGGTGGTTGCCCTTTATCAGCGGACAAAAACTAGGGTATTCCCCCTTTGGCAGCAACATCGCTCTGCGTAAGGGAGCCGGTAAGGCGGAGGAAGGGAGAAGGGGCAGGGAAAAACGAGCCGCTGGGAGGGGCGAATTGTTTTCCCCTCGACAGTTGGGGGTCTGTTGGGGTTTGACCCTCCAACCACCCCACACCCAAACCCTAGTTGGGTTTGTTTTTTTGTTGGGTTTGGTGTTGGTAAGATCATGGGGGAGTCTGTTTGTTAGAAGTCTCCCGAAAGACATTTTTGGTTTGTTTTTATTTTGTTCACGTTTTAAAGAAGTTCCTTAAAGGAGGGGGGGGGGTGGGAGGGGGGAAAGGGGGTAATTTTTTTAGTGGGTAAGCCTTCTTTGTGGTGCCGATGCCTTCCGAGCGTGTGGTTTCACACCCCCCCCCCAAACCCCCACCAAAACCAAAAAAAACAACCACTAAACCCAAAAAGTGAGACGAGCGTTTTGGCCATAAGACTGTTCATGATCCTGCAGAACGAATCGTGAAAAATGGAAAGACTTTGGGGGGGGGAGGAGAGGGAAGGACAGCGACACGAATCATTTTGTTGCGGAAGCGGACGTGAGCAGACGCCAGGCGGACGCGAATTTGGGGGGGAGGCACGTTAGCGAGAGGAAAGGAAGACAGGAGCTTCGTGTGTTGCCTTGGTAGGTTTTGACTACAAACGCCAACCCCCGCCCAACACCCCCAAATTAAAGGAACGAGAAGGAGGGACGAAGCGCGTGCCAACATTGTAACTGGCTTCGTCAATGTTTGACAAAAGTCTGGAGGGGGGGGGGCAGGGAGGGGAAGGGAGGTTTTTTTTTTGGGTTTTTTTTCTTTTTGTTTTTTTTGTGGTTATGGACGTGGAAACGTCGAGAAAGGGAAGGAAAAAGGCGAAAGTAGGGGAAAAAGAGGGGTGCGACTTCGGTCCGTCTTTGGCCGAGGAGTGTGAGAAGAGTTTTTACTCGTGCGAAGTCGAAAGCCGGGTGGGAGAGGGAAGAAAGGGGCGACAGCGGCCCCCGGTCCAGGGAATTTCCGTGGAGAGGGTTTTTTGTTGTGGGTTTTTTGGGGACTAAAAAAGACACCCCAGCAGATCCTTTGGAAAGTTGATGGCCGAGAAGGTGGAACCCCACCTAGGCGGGGGCTGTCACACAAGACCCCTCGCCAGGTGAAGGTTGAAGAAATACACATCAGGGGAGTTTGCCTTGGAAAACAACTTGGGGGGGAATGGGGAGCTTGGGAGGAAATAGCGGACGGCTTTTGGGGACGCAACGTTGATATGGTACAAGACGCCGAAAAAGTGAATAGGTGGGATAAGAAAAAAACACGGTGGTTCTGTGGTGCACCACTGCAAGGCTATCTGCGGGCCGGATCTTATGTTTAAGAAAAAGGGGGCTTCAGGGTTGGTTATTGAGAATTTCTTTTGGCCTTTACTTAGGGGTCAGGAGGAAGGGGGACTCCGGGGGACCTTTGCCGCCATCAGACTACGAAAATGTTTGGGGGAAAGTTGGGGGGGGGGGGGAGAAATAGCATGACTGTTGTCCATAGGTCTTTGCACAAAGAATGCTAGGAACAGAAAGAAAGTTAAGGGGATGTTTCACGAATTGGGGGACGAATTCCGGAGGCGCTGATCACTGTCTTGGGTAAGGGATTAAAAAAGAGGGACAAAAAGAAAGGCGTTTTTGAGCATTTTGTATGAGCTGCAAGGATCGTTGGTCCAAGATTTTGGGAAAAGAGGGGGAAGTGGTGGAATTGGGAAAAAAAGGGGGAAAAGGGAGGAGACCGAAAAGGTTAAGGGACGATCTCGTCCGGTCGGCCTTTTGGGGTTGAATGTGTCCTCGGAACAGGGGGTCAATGAAAAATGTGATGGTGGTTTCGTGGGGGGGAATCTCAGCGGAAAAAAAAAGAGGATGAGGGTTTGGTTCGGGGAGGGGGGACTTGGAAGGAAGGGGGGCCTTTGGGGGCAATTGTGATAGGCGGCTCGATGGGCTGGGTTTCATGCAGAGGGAATTGGGCTGTCGGGGGGGGGGAATAAACTGAAGACGGGAAAAGGGGGGTGAGGTTGTTTGTGTTTTTTGGTGGGAAAAAGGAACTGTGAGGGTGCAGTTGGGGGACGGTCTACGACAATCAACGCCGATCAAAAAACTTCGCTGATTTATTGCGATGAGGCACCAGGGGTTCAAAAGCGCGAAAAAAAGGGGAAAGCAGGGGAAAGGGAAAAGGCATAGAAAAAATCACAACAACAAAGAAAAAACCCCCCAAAAACACCCAAAAACAAATAACCAACCAAAACAAAACAACCACCACCCAACGTGTGTGTTTGTTGGGGGTTGGTTTTTTTGGGGGGTGGTTGTTGTTGGAAAAAACAACAAGCGACCCCCTTGGGGGGGGGGGGGTGTTTAAAGTGGGGGTTGGGGGGGTGTTTTGTGGTGTTGTTGGGGGGGGGGAGGAGGAAAAGAAAAATAGATGCCTTTGTTCCTGCGTGCAAAGAGGAGGTCCACTGCGGACCTGCTGAAGGTGGAATCGGGGGATAACCTAAAGCATGTCGCCGGCGGGGGGGGATCGGCGTTGAGTAGAAAGTAGGTCGCCCTGCAGAACACTCCGCACCAAGCGGAGAAAAAATCACCAGGATTTGGTGTTAAACAATCCTTACGACCATCGTCGAAACCCCCCAAACCCCACACAGGGGAGGTGGGTGGGGTACCATCGCCGCGAATATCCGATCTTTTGAGAGAGTTTTAAACACAAAACAAACAAAAAAAGTCCCCTTCCCACAGGGGGAAAAAAAGCAGAGAGGGAAAAAAAAACACCAGTCGCGCCGCCACGACACATTCACACAAGGACCACACCGGCCCATAATAACCGCCACTCACAAAAAAAAAAAACTTAGTGTTCAAGGGTGGGTGGGGGGGTGGGGACGAGGACGATACCCCACCCAGCAACACACCCCCCCCCCACCAGCAAGTTTCTTAGCTCGAAACAAGTCTCGCTAACACATAAATCGAAACAGAAAAAAAAAACAAGTTTTTCCTTGTCCCCAAAGACTGTAGGCCCCCTGGGGCAAACAAAATACGGAGGAATATAAAAAGCTTCAGCCAATCCGCAGACATACCTGGCGCTTGACCGACCGTGGACGGAATCAAGAAAGTTATCAGCTGCCCTCGGTCTCAAATCGTGTGGAGAAAAACAACAACACACAAACAATCACAAACCCAAAAATTAACGGAGACGGCAAGGGAAAACCAGGAGCAGCAACACTCACGTGCAATAATAATGAACATGGCAAGTGACTAATCGTTACCCGATAGTTCAGTCCGAGGAAAAAAAATAATGACGGGGAAAAAAGTCCACGCTCTCGGTACCGTGGGGGAACCGAATGTCAAACCAACAAATGGAAAAACCCCCGCCAAACGACCGGGGAGCAACACAAAAACCCCTGCGCACAAACTTCGCACCGCAATGCACTTATCCAGGGCCAAGAAAGGAAAAAAAAAGGCCAAACAGCAACCGAAATTCTTTTGGGGTCAACTCCTTCGGGGGGTGCCGAGGTCTGAATCAACTGCAACAAAAAAAACAAAAACCGGTTGGTTTTTTTTGGGAAGTGTTTTGTGTGGTGGGGTTGGCCCCCCCACCCCCCCCACCCAGAAAAACAAAAAACCACCTTACCAACAAAGAAGTGGTCGGCTAGAGGAAACTATCACGAGAACCACCGTAAAAAAACTCCCCGTAAGTCGACGCCACGGGCGAAGCAAATGAGAAAAGGAAAGACTAAGGTAATTTCATGCACACGATAACCTGAACGAAAAATTTATCAACCCTCCAAAGTTACCGAAATCCAAAGAAGAAAGAACACACTAGAGAGCACGAACGAGAAAAACTCCACCAAACTCACTGAAAGTGAGCGGACTGGGGTGGCGGAAAAAGGGGAGCCCCAAGTCCGAAGGGACGAAATTATGGCAGCCCCGCCGCCGACGTCGGGCCATTGTTGAGGAAGGAAAACACCGATCGCCACATCAAAAAAAGGGTAGAAAGGGAACGAACGGGGGGTCGAAACTACGCCCGGTGGAGGATCATTAAAGATCTGGGAAACGGCGAGCCTCTCAGTACAGTCCACAATTGGGGCAAGCAGCAAGAAACATTTCTAAGTCGAAAAAAATTGGAAAACGGGGGTTTGTGGTTTAACATTAAAGGACGTGAAAGGAGGGAAAAAAAAGGAAGAACAGTTTGCGCAAAAACCCTAGGTTTCCAAAAAAAAAAAAATGCAACAGACCGAAGTGGGGGGGTGGGGGTGGTTGGTGGTGGTTTGTGGTTGTGGTGGGGGGGGTGGTTGTATTTTTGGGTGGGGTATAATCTAAAATCAATGAAAGACCAGAAAGAAGAAAAGATCAGTCGGAAAAGAAAAACGAATACGGAAATCGCGGGGGGGAAGCGGAGATGGGTGTAAAAAGAAACTCAAATCCCCCGCTTCAGAAAAATGAGCTTCGTAGAGAGAAAGAGGCCGTCTAAAAGACCCACAGGAAGTATGCTGGTTCGGAAGGACGGGGGAGAAAGAGAGCGAGCGATCAAATCTAATAATCCAATGGAAACCACACGCTTATAATTCTCTTCACAAAAGAAGGAAACGGCAGAAAAAATTCAAGAAGCAAAAAAAAGTTTCGGCACTCTGATGCTAGTCGGCCACACACTAAACAGGGGGGGGGTCCAGGAGAAAATTGAGGACGGATGACTAAACCAAATATAAAAGCGACCGAGGGCGTTTGACTCGGGGGAAGGGTCTCAAAAAAAGAAGGCCAGCCCTCACCTAGCCCGGCGAGGCTTCATGGAAGGACCTCTCAAGACGCCGAGCGATTTGTGCGGGATACCTGGTCAAAGAGAAGACCTGAAGAGTAAAATTTTTGCACCGGGGTGCTTAAATTCAGGGGTCCCATCGGCGGACAAGGCGGACAAATAGGACCAAGTCCAGGAAGGCCCGGCGGTAAGATAAGCGTCCCGCAAATTTGGGGAACTCTTTTCGGTGAACCCAGAGGCGCCGAGGGGGGGAGCACACTGCAACACTCTGCGGGAAAAAAAACGGGGATGAATGAGCATCAAACGCCGACAGGCACATACTCGAACCCCCCCCCCCAAAACATTCGAAATCGGGAGG
>Ga0179591_1365494_pt1 | contig 14450 bp, 13 predicted proteins | sample CZOMad2_1_08_16f_FD_182891 | JGI IMG/M metagenome (GOLD analysis project Ga0179591, IMG submission 182891) | Vadose zone soil fungal communities from Angelo Coast Range Reserve, California, USA - CZOMad2_1_08_16fungal (PacBio error correction) | ecosystem: Environmental > Terrestrial > Soil >...
TCGACGCGTGCAAGTTGAAGGGGACGGAGGGGGGGGAAGATTCGGGGGACGGTTCCGGTTTCAAATTAGACAGCAAGTAGTAAAAAAGAACGAGGCACGCGTAATCAAATTAGGGCTGTTAAACCGGCCGGTTCTAAGAGGGGGAGAAAGAGTGAAGGGCCAGGCAAATGAACTTTTAAAACAGCTGAACTGGGGTTCAGAACAGCTAGAAAACCAGGGAGATAAAATTCCAAGTTGCAAGTGGGGGCAAGGGAGTACGTCGGGAACATCCTTTAAGATGGGAAAAGGAAAGTGGCGAAAGCGGTTTCGGAATGCTGAGCAAAACCGGAGAAAACATCTCCAGGGCCGGAGTACCTGGGAAGGGGGGAAAGTTAAGTCTAAAAGCCGAAGAATCATAAAAAAAGGAGGGGGGAATCCTGGTAGTGAAACCCGCCGGAATGGGCAACTTGAGTCAGGCCTAGCAGGCGGGCATCAATGGAAAATCTTCACACGAAGGATGGGGAATTATAACAGCCTTATAAGTAATGTTTTCAAACCGGAACGGGGGAAAACCAATGAAAAGTGGAGGCGAGTGGAGCCCAGGGGAGGGTCAGTCAGGGGTAGGGGAAATGGACCGACACACCTGCTCGTTTTGCATGAAGAACTGAATGGGAAGGAAAGGAGGGAGACGGACATAAGAAGGTTAGTTAACCATGTGGAAGAAGACGGATCTGCAATTAGACAGTAGTCTTTCCGCAGCGCTTATACACCGGCGGCAGAGGGGGGCCTTCCTCTGGAGCAAGGTATCCATGAGCGGTTAATAGAATAGTCCTGACCAGGGTATGGAAAGATCAGCACTAGCCCACCTCTTTAATTAAACAACCCCAAGGGGGACTTCGTGTGGGAAAAGGGAAGCAGCCGAGGAGACATAAATGGGGAAAGGAAACTGGTAATCTTCAACATTCCTGGGGGGCAGAGGAGATAAAAAGGAACTCCGCTAACAAGCTTTAAAGGGATTACATCGGAGCTGCTAGCTCAATAAACTTTTCAAAAAAGAAAAATAGACGGGTCGTACCAGGATCACGTAAGCTCATCGATTATGAGGGGAGTTCGGAACTCCTTGTTTGGGTGGAGCAACCACAATTGAAGAAACAAAGAAATGAAAGAGGCACATGGAGAAACTTTGTGGTAAAACCCCAAGCCAAGGAACCAGGAACGACACAGACTAAAAAAGGGGGCAGCCCCCCAAGAAGGCGGGGATACCAAAGACCGCAGCCTCCATGATCGCAAGGTGAAGAAAAAAGTAGTGGAATCCAGAGCAGCAATCCGAGATCGCCCCTAAGGGAAGGATGTGTAAAAAGAACAGGGCCAAATGAAGAAAAACATAATCAGGCAGACCTTGAGCGACATGTTTACGACGGACAAAAAGGCTAGATTAGAGATGGCACCTACGCCCCAGCATTGATGATGACCGCTCTAAGTACTTGAAAGTGCGAATGACTGGGGGGACAAAGGGGGCGGAGACCAACCGTCGTGCTGGGGGGGCCACGCAGAAGAGTTTTTGAAAGGTGAAGTTTTCTTAATCTGTTAGGTTCTGGGGGGTGCAACCCTCTGGAGGGGTCTGGCCTTGAGGAGGGGCTGTTGGAAGGACAACATGGCTGGAGGAATCGGAGGAGGGTAGGTTACTTGATTTCCAAAAAGGAATGAGGGGGAGGGGAAAAAAGGACGCTGGACACGGGGGGTCTAAGCCCACGATATCGTCGGGGAGATATGGCACACCGCGTTCCACTGCCGGTATCGGGTAAACCCCTCTCCAGACCCAATTTGCCGAAGGGTGATAGTAACGGTCAGAGGGAGAGGACTCAAGGTCTGCCAGCACAGACTGATTCTTCCAAAGCAACTCCGGCTGGCACGACTCCAGCTGTTGTTATAGTGGCCAATGGAAGGAAATGCCATAACTTTGCAAAAGGGGGCAACTCGTGGCCGGGCGAGTAAGGGTGGAAAAACCTAATCCAAAGCAAGGGAGCGGGAGAAATAGACGAATTTGCTCCTGCTGAACGGAGCGGACAAAGGTATCCAAAGGTCCCTCGAGAACATATGCAAGCAGAGGACCTTTGGTGTATGGGGGGCTCGGTGAAGGTTTATTCCGATCCTGCTCACTCTTTGGGGGGGGGGCTTCCGGGGACTTCCTAAAAACGCCGCGCCACAGCACGTCACCGGCCTTCTTCAGGGTGGACCGAACACCATCGGGTCCTTTTTGCAACACCTTGCAGTACCGTCGGCCTCTAGTTCCCTGTACCTCAATCATATCTAAGAAAAACAACGGATTGATCTTCACCGAAGAGTGAAGAGCGCAGTTTAGCTAAGTCCGCCGCCGAACTTACCTGGCAGCCAACCCAATATAAGCTATGGTTCGTCACATGCATACTGAAAAAATTTCCATGAAGCTGCGGGGGAAACGTGGCCTGTAAAAGCGAGGCAACCTTCTACTCAAGATCATGGGGGACAGGGAAATGTTTAAGCGGAAATTTCGGGTGAAGTTCTCCCTATTGGGAGGAGGAGTCGTCGATTCGACTTGAAGAGAACTTGGGGTTCTCCAACTCCTCGACGAGGACTGGCGATATAGGGGGAAAAAAACCTTTTTAAAAAACATTTCTGGTGAAAAACCAGCGCAATTCCTCGGAAATTGGGAGAATGGGATTAAGAGAGAGTGTTACTGGGTACGAAAAAAAAGACAAAAAAAAAAAAAAAAAAAAAAACCAATAAACAAAAAAAACCGAAAAAAAAAAAAAAAAAAAACCCCAAAGAAAAAAAAAAAAATTTTTTGGTTTTGTGTTGGGGGGTTGGTCAGTAGGTACTACTAGGCGAGAAAGATTACTTTCCCTAGACCGTCGTACCATGTATTTTGGTCTGAACGATGAGGGAGGGACAGAAAGGTGGTCAAGAGACTGGACACCTCTCGGATTATAGGGCATTTAGGGAAAGAGCCGGAAGAACGCCCATCTCAAAACTGATGCCAAAACCCGACACAAAAACAGAAGAGGAGGGGAGCCGAAGACTGTATTGTAGATGTTGAGGCCATATTACAGGCCCGCGGGGGGGGAAACAGCACGAAGATGTGGGGGAGGAGTGGATGACTCGGGCGGGGGAATGGGGGGAGGGAAGGACTGGGCGAGTATTCTACGGACCGTGAGGGGAAGGTGGTAACGGGTTATGTACTATCCCGGGGTCGAAGCAGAAGAGTGGGGCACGGGGGGGGTTGGTGATAACGAAGGGGAGGTGGGTCGAGCGGGGAGAAAGGGCAGGGAGGTGGAGGGGTGGCAAGGAGAGGGGCGCGGTGAACTGGCGTCGGGGGATAGGTACAAGGCCGGGATGGGGGGGGAGGGGGGTGAACGAAGGTGGGGGAGGGGGGGTGGGTTCGAAGGGAGAGATGGGTAGCAAATGGTAGAACTAAACTACCCCGGGAGGGATGTCGGGAGATCGATAGCTGGCTTAGGTAACCACGGGAACGACATGCCGGGACGGGTGGATAGTTATTGAGCGTGGTGCAAGGGGTTATGTGGACCGCGAGGTGGGAGAAAGGAAAGAAGTATCACGGGTCCGGGGTGGAAATGGGAGAAAAGGAGGAGGTCGGGTACAAATTAGCTGGGACAGTTCTAGGGACGAACCTGGGGCTCCTGTGAAAAGGGGTAAAGGCAGAATCAGTCGTGTGTAGAACGACTACACTCTTTCTGGGTTAGTAGGTCCTGGAAAGAGAACTATAACAGAGCGACTTAACCAGTAGTGCAGGAGCTCTATGTTGTTTCTTCTTTGGTAAAGAAAGGGAAGACTTTGGGTTGTTGAACTGCGATTTAATCAGGGTGATGAGAGGGGGGTGTGGGCACGCGGGCATGTATGACAGAAACTCATCTTCAAAACATCCCGATCTCAAAAGTGCGGGGGAGGCTTGGGGGGTAGCGAAAAGGTTCTTTAGTTATTATGGTAGGGTCGCTCAGTCCCTGTTAAATAGACTACGTATTTGGGAGGAAATTTCACAAGCAGGGAAATGGGCCGCCTGCATCATGTCTCTTCGAACGACTGGTTTTGCGGAACAACAAAAGGCGAAAAAAAAAAGTTAGAAGCCAGGAGGGGCTGAAAGGAGAGCGAGAATTTACATGAAGAAACGAATCGGGGGGCAAGTATTCTTTAGCACTGCTGATAAATATGGTACAGACAAGAGAAGCGAGTTAGAAAATTCTGGAGGACGTTAAAAGTAAGCTCCAACTAAGAAGCTAAGGGTTTCCCTCAAGCTCCAAGAGTGTGGGTGGAATGCACGGTGTCAGATAGTCGGAGCGGGGCTCGGGGTTTCAAAAGAGCTTGATCAAACCCCATTCATCGGGGGGAGTGGGTGATCTTGCGAGGTTCACCATGCAGTAGTTGATCGATACGTTCGCGGCGAAGAGGGCCGGGGGGTCCGGGCTACATGGGCGGGAAAAAAGATCCATTGGGGGGAAAAAAGTGGGTCTCTTGCCAATCAGGGCACGTCGAGGGCGTGGTATCACCAGTAGTCAAATATCAGAAAAAAATCGTTTGTGGGGGAGTCAGGTGCGTGGCGGGTCGCTTGAGAACAATCTTTTATGAAGCTAAGGGAAAAAGCTAACTGAGTGGGCGCAAGTACGGGGTCCTAAAGAAAATGAGAAAGGGGGAATAAAAACCGCATAGAAATAAAACAAACATGAGTTGCTCTGAAGCGTCAGAGAATCACTTCATTAAAACTGATTGCCGGACCGCCATATGGCGACGCTCAAATAAAATCTCAACGTGGGAATTTTGGAGGGGTACGGGAAGTGAACTGCAGGACCAATGACCGTGCGTCTGGGGTCCACTGCCAGGAATTTGTAAAAAAGAAGCATAGAGATATGGAAAACCCTCCTGCTATTGAGACTGAGGGGCCAAGAATTGACGGAAGACTTTCACCGTGAATGGGGGGGGTATGTGTTAGAAAACATTATAAAAGGGAATTTTTAAGTTAGGGGGGTGCCTCTTAGACTTTTAGAGGAAACTTGGAAAGTCCGCGGAAACTGCCGGGATTGGGGAAAGTGCAAGTGCATATGAGGAAACCTAGGAACATCGTGGGTACTGCGGTCGGGGGACGAGTTGGGTAACTGAAACGAAGAAAATGAGGGGTTAAGAAAATGAAGAAGGACCCATACCTTCTCCTTGTGGGAACTCTAACAATGTTTGAGCGGAGTTTTCGAAACATCCGCATAGTAGTGAATACTGGTGGGTAGAAAAAAACGCTCGCCAGAAGTATTACAAGAGGAAGAAAAAAGCTGAGGGTATAACGGGGAAAGAACGGGATAGACCGCTTCTCTCAAAGGACGCATCGGGTGATTAAAAAGAAAAACTTAAAGCAAAAGAATTTCGGGCACCGGTAAAGTCAATAGCACGCGGAGATACTAAAAACGTTATGGAAAATCGACAGGGCGTTGACGCGGAGGGGTCCAAACATTACTGGGGAATTCAGGGGGTGTCAAGGGAGAAAACACGCTGCGTATCCAAAAAGAAATCAGGAATCCGTGTAGACGTAGACGACTGAACTCTTTAAGACATAAGGATGGCCGAGAAAGCCGCACTGGATGGAGGTCAATCGATGCTTTGAGAAAGGGGGGGGCTTAAAACGAGCTAAGCGGGATTGGGGATGGGCATTTTCTGGGTCAAGAGTAAGACGATACCAAGGAATGGCAGTCGATTCTGTTACAAGCGAAAAAAGAACGCAGACAGAAATAAAATTAAAAGGACAGGGGGGCGGAAGACTGAAAAAAAACGGAAAAGTCTTCAAAAAACAGATCCAGGCGGGCAAACGGGGAAGGGGAATAATCAAGAAGATTAAGAGAGCAAACGTCAAAGCAGAAAAAAAGGACCACGTAAAAAGAAACTGTTCTATAATTGGGCACTTGGAACGCACAGGCTTTCATGAAGCAGTGCAAAGGTTATGGGGGTGAAAGGGGTCTCTGAGTCGTTGAACTTCAGGGTCGAGACGACGCACTGAACAAAAGAAAAAAAAGGGGATAGTGAGCTCTCCCATGGAGTGCGATAATTGTATACAGGTTGACCAAACAACCTCAGAACTTTTTTGGGGCGATGTGAGAGAACGGGCGTATTGCAAAAGGGCGGACAGGTACGGGGGGGGAAAGAAAAATTCGATTCATTCCCATTAGAGGGGGAACACAAGCACTCTAATCGAAACACAAATCGAGAAAAGAGCCCGTCCCTATTTTAGGGATATTGGAAATCGGGGGAGCCCTCCTTGGGAGTACGTTCAATCGAAAATAAATATCAAAAGGGAAGGGGGATAAGTGGGCACAAGTGGAAAAAGCAGACTATGGAACACAAGGAAAAAAAATTTATATTTAACGGCCTGGATTGGTGGTCATCGAACTAGGGTCAAAAAAAAATTTATTCCCGAATTTACTAAAAGGAGACATCGGAGAGGCAGCAGGGCCTTGAAAAAAAAACAAATCTCGCTCTTGATCGGACATACGCTCTTAAAAAGGGTCTTAGAAACAGTTCCATCTCCAAAGCTGTTTGGTGGGTGACGGCGAAAGCTCACGGGGGCTCCTAACTACCAATTAAATGCTAAGTGTGATCCCGGCTTTCCTATTCCTAAAAAGCAATCAGGTCCCTCATTAAGGTAGGAAATCACCTACAGAGACCGAACCAATAAAACTTAATATAAAAAGGTCCTAAAGCGCCATTAGGATAAATCTATGTAGGGACATCGGTGAGTAGGGGGGATCAAAGACATTCCAAAAAATTAAACTCGGCTAAAGAGCCAAGTGCAGAAAACAAGAAAAAACAATTCCACCAGGGAACACATACATCGGGAGCCTTTATCGTATTTAATACGAAAACATAGAGCGGTGGCGAGGATATTTTAAACACCCCAAGGAAATTATTACCAAAAATACTGAGGAAGCACAGTCGCGTGGGAGAATTTACTTAGAGCAGGGGCGGAGGCAAATTCGTGCTGTTCCAAGCTCTAGTTGAAAGGATTTCTGGGAACGCGGTTCGTGCAGGGGGCTTGGGTGGTCGACCTCTGATATATTGATGACCGGGGTTCGTGATTCCCCACGTCTTTCAGGAATATGAATGATTTGTGTGCGTCGTAAATGTTCAGGTAGTGATCCGCAATGGGTGGGGGTCCGATTCTAGGGGACACGGGAAAAGAGAATCACTAGATAATTCAACGAGAGTGGTCCAACACTATTCACTGTCATCTTAGAAAAGAACATAAGGCTTGTTCTTATTGAGATGGAATACTAGGGATCGTCCATAGATTAACCCATTAAAGACCTTCCGGACAACGACGTAGAGAAAGAGCAAGCGGGGGTCAGTGGGAGATTTTGCCCGATGTAAGAAGAAGGTTGGGACAGCGGGGAAAAGGAATCTGTTGCAGAAGAAAGACTCCTTCTTCAGGGGTCCGGTGGGCACCTCTCGTAATAGACCTGGTGTAATGTCACTTCACAACTTTGGCTCCTGCCCGCTAGAGACACAAAAGGGGGGCAAACCGATATCCAAATAAGAACGAAATTTCACCATAGTAGGAGACTGTTGGGGGAGAATTAAGTCATGCTGAAAAAGACCAAACGCCGAGGGTGGGGGGGACCAGTAATCCGACTCGCTTAAACCCTACTAGGAAACGCAAATGCACGGATGACGCGTTCCGTGAGGCTCAACAGATTTACTGTGGCAAAGGAAGGCGAAAGAATATGCCACGAGCACGGGGGCATCAACGAAAAACAACGATCTTGGAGAAAGATATATATTACAGCGGCCATGAATTCGGAGGCAGCCGCCATGGGAGCTTAAAGAATGTGTTTCAAAAAACAGGCATACGGGGAAACGTCCTGGCAATGGAGTAGTGCGGGGGCGGAGACGGGACGATAATGAAAAAAATCAAAAGAACAAGAAGGCTAATCTCCAAAAATTATCCTAAGGGGGAAAAGAAAGTGAGGTTTTAAAAGAGAATGGGTGGGGGGGAAATACCAGTGACGAACTCTCCTGGAAAAAATGATGGGACTGATACACGTCAACTCATCAAATTGCCGCCGAAGTCGGTTCGCAAAAAAGCCGATTCCTTTCAGAGAAGGGGGAGATGTGTCCGTGGTTGAACATTTCTGTTGAATCTCAATCGGAACTAGTAATGACTAAGTGTTTGTACGTGGATCCCTCGCCAGAGGGTCTGTTCTATGTACATAAATGGCACTGATTAAACCTGAGTAACCAGGTTGAGGGCTGAAATGTGATCTCCCACCTTCCAGAGTGAAATAAAGTTTTTCCCAACAGCGAAAAAGAGAGTATCGTGAAATGAGGGGGAGCTCACCCAAGCACCAAAAATTTATGGCGGGGAGGCCTCGGGACCAGCTGAAAAAAAAGTCAAACCACCCATCCTCGAAATGAACCAAAGGGCCATTCCAAGGAACCACAGGTCGCAAGGACGACGGAAAGAAAGGGTTGAAGCAAAAAGAACCAGCGGAAAGCCTAAAATAAACTTGCAAAAAAAACCCGCAGAAGCAAGGAACAGTTGTATGGGTCTCAAAAAATGGGCAGGGCAAACTAATACTAAGAATCGTCACATTCTTTGGGGTGGACGCCCATAACCTAGACCTCGCAGGGGAAAGGAGTAAAAGGAAGAAAGGCGTCCGGGGGTACCTGGGGAACTTGTCCATTGAGTGGGTAGAAACTCGGGCAAGGAGAGGATATTCCAAACACCTCTTTGACACTAAGAGAAGACCTCTGCGGTGGCTAGTTGGGGAGAGGAGGGGAAGGGGGAAGTGTCTTATCAACGGGTAGATAAGTAGGCATGTCAGGAAGGTAATGGGGGGGGGGGGGAGTCAACAGTTGAGATGGAAATGGACGATTATCATGTCCGGTCAAGGAAGAAGCACTGTAAATGGGCGAAAACAGGGGAAGAACTTGAACAAATGGACGGGGAAAACTCGCTAGTGGGGGCAGAGACCCTGACTAAAAAAAAAAAAAAACCGGAAAAGGAAAAAAAGTAAAAAGAAGCGTGAATTCACCATGAAATTCGGCTTTACTCTATCCATAGCAACTGGGATACATGCTTTGCTCTTTCTCACAGATGCACAAGAATCGGGAAGTGTCCAAAAAAATCAAGGGTCATCAAAAGCCTTGTGTTAAGGAAAAGCATACTGCTGGAAAGTGACCACACGAGGTAAACGTCATAAGTGGGTGTATAGGGCAAGCACTGTCTAGTGATAAGGCCGGAGCGGGGGACTCATCCAGCCGGGGTATACAGCTAATACTCCAGTTGGCGGGTAGTAGGATAAATTAGCAAGCGGGTCCTATCTAGATGTAACGCGACCGATATAGTACACGACTAGGTGGGAAAGTCTACGGAAAAGTTATCGAAATCTTCCACAAAGAGAGTTACGAGTTAAACTCGGCAAAACATTAAGACTCAAGGAAGAAAAAAGAAGGTCATCGAACGAAATAAATTTGGTCAGGTCGTGATCATACACCATGAGGAGATGGAAAGATCACAGGATGAAAAGAAGGGGGGAAGAAGATGTGAAGAATGAGTCGGGGACTCTGCATTACCGGAACAGGCGGGGGAAGAAAAGGATCAGAAAGTTGAGGGGTAGTGGGGGGGAGCGAAGTTAGCCGTGCTCACGTAAATGCAGGTCGGCAACCTTCATAGGGTATATTTGGAGATCCGGGCACCAGAAGTTGCCGAAAACTAAGGGTCTAGGGTGTTCGGAGGGGGGGCTTCCAATCGGGGCCTGAATTGGGGCGCGTACGACGAAGTGAACAGAAAACATCCTTTTTGTACGACTCCCTGGGTATCTAGTTAAAGAACATCCGCAGCATTGAGAAAGGGAAGACCACGGGAATGCTAAAAAACGATGTACAATGGTAATAGGCTACCGGGTAAGAAGAAGTTATAATACCTGGGCTTGAAGTGCCGCCAAGTAAAGGAAGACGCCGTGAGGGGAAGTACAAAACACCTCAAGGGGTGCGTTCAAAAACCTTCGTAAACCAACAGGGAAAGGCTCTCAAAACAACACGTAAGGTAAAAGGGGGAGAGAGCCGACGCGTGCTATGGAAGTGAACTGGTCCATCAAGGAAAGGGGGGGCCTAAAGGGGGAATGTAAAGGGCTTCCGTACCTTGCGGCACGCGAACCTGTAGTCTTAAAACCGGACCGCCGGAGGAGAAACTCTTGGGAAAAATACTGGAAGAACCGAAAGAAAAAACTTGCGGAAAATCATCTGAATTAAAACGAGAACAAAATGTGAGCGTTCCACGGGGCAGGGGCGTTTGTAACGGGGGGGTTTGGGGGACAACCTAGGGCTTCGAGGGTTACCATCGAAACAACGAAAGGCACATAAAAAGGGGGAAAAGGTATAGAAAAAAGTAACTGACAAATCAATACCTTAAAGGGGCTGAGGGGCCTATCGCAGATTACGAGATCAACCGCTTCCGCTAAACTCAGAAGGAACAGGACTTGTGAGTCACATAAAGGGGGGAAATGACGTCAAAATAGCCTTCGGGTCATCTCTTAAGATTAGGGGTGGAAAATTGTGGCTGGTTAGTGACATCTCCTTGGGGGGGGGTGTCTTCCCTAGAAACGACAGGCAAAATGTGTGGGATGACAGGGATAGCCAAGGGAGGGGGTTCGGTCGAATGACTGACAGTCGATGCTAGTTGGGTGGGGTGGGAACTTTGAAGGACTCTTAAGGGGGTCTAGTGAGACGGGACAGTAACGATGGCAGGAAAAAAGGGACGAGATACATATATTTTCAATATAAGTATATTTTCTCCAAAAATGTAATCGAATAAAACCGGCTCAAAGGACGAGTTTCGCGAGTGATGGGACTAGAGGGGTCATGAAGGACAACTTTTTCATAGGGAAACGGAGGTTGATTCACATACAATGCCGTGACCTCAGGGTGGACAGTTCGCAGCAGACGCCTGAACTGGCGAGCTTTGAATTATTGTTAACCATTAACGATGAGATTGATCATGGAGGGACCCTAGGTCCTCCAGCACCCGCGCTTTCTAGGGGGGATGACACGGGAGCCGAGACACAAATAACAAAGAAGGGTGACAGGGAAGTTCTCCGTGTAGATTACTCTAAGAAAAAAAGCACGGCAAAAAGGTAAAAACGTGGCGCACTCCTGGGTGGGGGTATAAACAAAAAAAAACAAGAAAAAAGAAATTAGTAAAGAAAGTAAGAATCATTTAAAGGAACACCCAACCTTCATAAAAAGACTTGACGAAACGGTAAAGACCGGAGAAACCATACAGAAGGGAAGCAAAGCAGACACAAAAAGAGGAGAGAGGTATGAAAAGGTGAGTTTGGGGAAACAGGCTCCGAAGACACGAGAAACCTAATCAAACTGTTACCCCCACAAAAAAAAAAAAAAAGCAAAGGACGGAGAAAGCCAAGGTAAAGGGCAGGCCGCTATTGGAGGACACCAGTTGAATGATGAACAAGAGGAAGAACGGCCTGTAGGAGCGGGGCAGGACGCTGATGTAGAGGAGAAAAGGGGGTTGGAAGCATACAAAGTTCGGGCCGAGAAAGGTGAAAAGGGGGGGGGCTGACCGTAACTTTGAAAGTTTCCCGGGTCTTTGGGCAGCAACCTAAAAAGGTGAGGGAAGGGTCGTAAGTGGGGAGGGGGGAATGCCCCGCAGGAATACTGATGTTTGAGGGAGGCAGAAAAAGGGTGCCGTACTCCCATGAGAAGGTGGGGGGGGGGGGGTAGAGGGGAGACAAAACTTCAGATGAGAAGACAAAGAGGGGGGGTAACAGCGTGGGAAAACTAAATTTCACTTCATTATCGGTTAGAACACAAAGAAAAAGAACACTGCCGAAGGTGGGAAAAAATCCTATGATAGGGGCCAGATGTTTAACTAATGTGAAAAAGAGGAAGTCCCATCAAACCGCTAAGATGATACTCCAAGCTTGGGCTATTACAGCTAAGGTTTTACAGAAAAGGTAAAACGGTTGGAACCATGGCGGAGACAAGGGGGAAGGCGGCGAGGAGGTGAAAAGAAACAGATCAAAGGTGCGTAGAAGAAAGGGAAGCGACCGCGAGCCCGTCCTAAGGTCATCTACCACATAAAGTCACCATCGAGGATCAGGGGGGGGGATTGGAGGGGAAGTTTCGAGAGAAGAAGAAAGGGTAGCGGTATCCGGAAAGAGAAACTCGACGAGCAATAAGATGACTGTCTCCGTATGCATGGTGAAGAAAATCTTTACGTTGGGGGGCTAAAGGGATTCACGGCAGAGGACACTTAGCGGCAGATTCGCTGAAAAACCCACTTAGTAGGATAAGAGAGCTATGCCGATATAAATTTGAACGGCCGCCCGCCGAAGGAGGATGAGCAACTGAAAAATGGGGGTGGTTGAGGCAGGAACAGGTCATTGGAGTTAGAGAGTTATCGTAGAAAAGAGGCGGAAGACGAAAAGATAAGGCGACATCCAAAGGATCCAAATAGGGTTCAGGGGTTCACTAGAGGGGGGTGGGGTTAGCTTACTAAATCTGGAGAAAACAATGAGTCTAAGAAAAATGGAGATAAGGGTCCTCCCCTCCTCGCACGAAGGCCGGTGCTACAAACAGTGGGCAGGACTGGTAAACAAAGGAAGGAAAGACTAAATATTAAAATCTGGGGGGGAACGATATAGGAGGTGGACGCGGAGAAAAATAAGAAAGGTATCGAAGAAAGGGGTTAGTTTCGGAACAGTTGTATTATGGGAGAAACGATACAAGTCGGAATTGTCCCGCGCGACCCTCTCGATTTATTCGGGGTAAGTTGGGAGAAGCCCGTGGCAATGGAAACAAAATGAATAGGCCAGAGACCAGGGGCTCATTGAACCTGTCCTCCAAAATTTTCATTCAAACCAAAGCCCACGTGACTCAGGACAAAAGGAAGAAGAGGTTGGAGAAAAACAAAAGAAAAGGAAAATGGGGGAAACACATTCACTCGCAGGGGAAAAAAGGCACGGGGGTATGGTTCTCCTCCCAAACTTGTAGGCGGCCAGATAAGCTCGGGAAAGAGAATAAAGCCGGAGAACTCAGAGGGAGAAGACAGGGTTGTCCGAAAAGACGAACAGAAATTAAAACAGAAGCAGGTGTATTTTTTCGTAACGGGGGTTGCCTGGACATGGGATTGGGGGTAACAGGCGATGGTATGGGGGAGAGGATAGGATGCGCCGCAAACATTGAGAAATCCTCCGGCGGCTTAAGTGGTGTCGGGAGTTGGGGGGGAGGCTGTCTTAGTCCGTGGAGTCGAAAGAAATGGAGGTAGAACGGGAGGGGGAATCGTTCACATCGAACATTCAGAGATTTTCTTCTTATTACACGAATGGTTACGAAAAACGCAAGGAGTGCGCGGAAAGGGGAGACTGGAAGGGGTTCTAGCGGGGAGATTTCCTAGACCAACGAAATATAGGGGCAAAGTCCCCTTCGGGCTTCAGGTCGGGCGAGCGGGTAAAACATAAGAGAAGGAAGGGGGGAGGAACGGTAACAAAAATCCGGAGGGCCGCCCTCATCCTCAGAGTGTCCCAATCCGGGGCAGGGATGGTTATGGAACTTAAGGGCACAGAGGAAACGTGATTTGGTGCTCTGCTCAAAAAAATCGCTGTCCGAGCTTCAAGAAATCACCGATCCTTGTGAATAAATCGAAAAGGAGGACAAGGACGACCAGGGTACATGTACTCGTGAGGAAATCTGGCTAAATACTAAAGCGATCCGGTCTGAACCCGTGTGAAAAAAAATACATGTCGCGGAAAAACTCACCGTAAAAATTACTAAGAAAAACACTCATCGGTTCCTAGGGGCAATCTCATACGACCAAGGAACTGCAACACGCACTAGGATAAGGGCCTCACATGCAGGTGAGGTCCTACTTCATAACCCCCACCACCAAAGGAAGGCGAGGGTGAAAGAAAGATGGATGGGTAAAAAAAAAATCCAGCTTTAATGATTAGAACCTCTCCGACTCAGAGGGGGGGGAAAATGTTAGAAACAAGTAAAAACCTGGAAAGGGATGGAACAGTAGCTGGAGTTTTCAGAGTCAAGAGATATGCAACCTTCACGAACTCATCAGGACTGGAAGAGTGGGGGGTCAACACTATTCCGAGAAAAGAGATTGTCGTCACGGAGACTTCGGTGAGATGAAAAAGCCGAAGTTACGGGACTACGAACAAGGGAAATCCGGTTGAAATACTAAAAAACCATTTTGGGGACGCGTGTTAGGACAGCCGCAGCTGGTGGAAAGGGGCGGGCTGGGGAAATAAGTATTTCTCAAAATAAGGATGCGAGGAGAAAGGGGTAAGTAACGTGATAGAAAGGGATTCCGTGCCGCCAAAAGGAGGACGTGCGGATTAGGGTAAACCTGTAAACAGGCAAAGAAGGTGCGTGCAAAAAAGAATTTCAATAATGGGGCATAGCACAAACGTGGC